>PVMK01126277.1_pt1 | contig 41237 bp, 37 predicted proteins | sample 1853481 | NCBI WGS metagenome assembly PVMK01 (sample SAMN08533507, study PRJNA380276) | Marine sediment metagenome, whole genome shotgun sequencing project.
TGGATGGAGTTGCGAGTTCTGTTTCTGGAGTTGGGTACAATATTGCCAAGGCGCTGACAACGCTGGGGGATGATGTGGCTTTGCTTTCTGTTATTGGTCAAGATTTTGCTTCAAACCAGGTACGCGCAGCATTAACCTCCGATAGCATTGCCGATGACCATGTGCTGGGCTTGATGGCCGAAACAGCGCAGTCCGAAATTCTCTACGACTCTGATGGCCGCCGGCAAATTCATGTTGATTTGAAAAACATTCAAGCACAAACATATCCGCTGGATTTTTGGATCACCAAGCATTAGGGAATATGGTTAATGAAAACTAATCCTCGTAGCTTTCTTAGTGACCTAAAAGCGGCTGTTCGCATAGGGCATCCCGAAGCGGTCGAAGTGGCATTGTACAATTTGCGCGCCTGGTCTTATGTTGCCAGCAACGACCATCTTCCGGCAGGTTTTCTCAAGGGTGTTATTCACCCCGCCGGTCGCACGCTTGCCCGTCGCCCTGCAGATGAATTAGCGCTGTGGCTTGATCAGCCGCTGGCGGCCTATCGAACTTTGGCAGCAGCATCCTTGGCTTACCGTTTTTTGCGTAGGCACAATGTGGACCCTAAGCTGCTGCGCCGCGCCGCCAATGACAAACGCGCAGAAGTACGCTTGGTGATTGGACAGGCACTCTCAAGTTTGGACGCTGATTTCCCATCAGCACTGTTTACATTAGCGGGTGATTGGCTGCAAGATAACTCTCCGAAAGTGCGTGCAACCGCCTTGGAATTTGTGCCCGCCCTGATAGCGGACTCCCGGCATCATATTATCACTTGGCTTCAGCCGCTTGGGCGTGATCCCCACGAAGCAGTCATAGCTGCCTTGGCCCAGGCTTTGAAAACACTGGCCGACACGGGTCATGCGGAAATCGTTTTGAAATTGCTGGCATATTGGGCGTCTCCACCTCACCCCAACGTCTGGCTTATTGCCCGATCAATTTCTGGCTCGTGGGCCGCATCCTGCCCTCAAGAAGTTGGCCCGATTCTGATGCAATTACAATCCAAAACCAAAAAGAACAAAGAAATATCCAATGCGCTCAAAGCCTTGCAGCGGCATGGACTGAAGATTGATTTAGAGCAATAAGATGACTTCCATCATAAAAAATGACAAGATCATAAAAGATATTGGTGATGGCTTGATTTTACGTCGAGCAGCAACTGAAGATGCCCAAGCCTTGGCAGAATTTAACGCCAAATTGCACAGCGATGACGGACCTTCACAACCGGATCAAGGTATTGCCATATGGGTGGCTGATTTAACTACCCGACCGCACCCCACTTCTGACGTAAGCGATTTCACCATTGTCGAAGACACTAAAACAGGTGAAATTGTTTCATCCATGAATTCAATTCCCCAAACTTGGAGCTATGCGGGTGTCGAATTTGAAGTAGGGCGTCCCGAACTTGTAGGTACAGCGCTGGCTTACCGCAATAAAGGGTTGGTTCGGGCACAATTTGATTGGTTTCACCAACAGGGCGCCGAACTCGGACAAACAATCCAAGTGATCACAGGCATTCCCAATTACTATCGCCAATTTGGTTACGAAATGGGTTTAGCGCTCTACGGTGGACGAGCTGGTTCCATCTCAAAAATTCCTAAGCTAGAAAAAGACCAGACTGAAGTTTTTAAGGTGCGTCTTGCAAAAACCGCTGATATCGATTTTATGAGCAGCCTTTACACTGCCAGCTTAGAACGGCAGCTTGTAGGCTGTCCACGATCTAAGCAGATGTGGCAATATGAGTTATCTGGCCGTACTGTGGGCAGTATCTCAATCGTGGAGCTGCGAATTATTGAAACACTGGCTGGCTCGCCGGTTGGGTTTTTGGTTCATCCGCCATTTTTGTGGGGTGCCAAACTTTCTTTATTGGTCTTTGAGCTAATAGCAGGCATATCGTGGCTTGATGTGACCCCCACGGTCTTGCGTTATTTGCAATCTGAGGGCTTGGCATATGCAGCCCAGCATGACGATACCCAGTTGCACAGCTTTGGGTTGTCGCTGGGTGTTGAACATCCTGTTTATGATGTTATTTCTACGCGTTTGCCTGAAGTGATAAAACCTTATGCTTGGTATTTGCGCGTTGCGGATTTGTCGGAATTCTTGCGTCTCATTGGCCCTATTTTAGAACAGCGATTGGCGCATTCCCCTCTGGCGGGGCATAGTGGGGATTTGAAGTTGTGCTTCTTTCGAACGGGGATTAAGCTCACCTTTACGCGTGGTAACTTGACTCAGGTTGAGTCTTATATTCCTGAGCACGCTCAGGATGGAGATGCGCTTTTCCCCGATCTAACTTTTTTGCAAGTGCTGTTCGGATACCGTTCTTTCGATGAAGTTGAGCGCGCTTTTGCAGATTGCTATGCCCTCAACGATCATGGGACTGCCCTGGTTAAATTTCTTTTCCCCAAAAAGGCCTCCAACGTTTGGGGAATTGTGTAGATTGCGCATTAATCACGAAAACCACGCTGGATCACAGATTTTATTGTGTTCCTCCGCAGCTTCGTGGTTTCAATTATCCAAATAAGTTCACTACTTTTCGTAAACGGGGGTGTTCCACGCCTGGTAAGATGTGTGTCTCCCACGCACAACGTCATCGAAAATTGCCCGCAATTGTTGGGTAACAGGGCCCATAACGCCGCTGCCAATAGCGCGATGATCAACATGTGTCACCGCGGTCACTTGGGCTGCCGTGCCGGTTAAGAAAAGTTCATCGCAAAGATAAACCTCGGTGCGGTCAATATGGCGTTCGATCACGGGTAGTTCCAATTCTTTTGCTGTCAGTTCCATAACGCTGCGGCGGGTAATCCCTTCAAGTACATTGTCGGTGATCGGCGGTGTGATTAATGCACCATCTCGAATCATAAAAACATTCTCCGCGCTGCCTTCAGAAAGGTGCCCCGATTGCGTCAGCACGAGCGCTTCGTCGAAGCCAGATCGCAGAGCATCCGTTTTGATAAAAGCTGAGTTGGCATAGGCGCCGCTGATTTTACCGCGTGCCGGAATTACATTATCGTCTATACGTCGCCAAGAGGAAAAAGTCACATGTGCGTTGGTGTCATTGGCAACATACCGGCCAAAAGGGAGCGAGACGATCGAGATCTCTTCTTGTAAATCGTGCAATTTTACACCAATACTTTCATCAGATTTGTAGACCAAAGGCCGGATATATACATCTTCGCGATATCCTTCTTTACGCAGCAGTTCTATCGTGATTTTACTTAAGCTGTCGGGTGTGTGCTCAAATTCCATGGCCAGTAATTTGGCCGAGTTGAGTAATCGATGGAAGTGATCTAACGGGCGGAATAGATAAAGTTGCTCATTATCCTCGTTCCAATAACCCCTTATGCCGCCAAATGCAGCCGTTCCATAATTCAATGCGTGAGTTAGTATGCTAATTTTGGCATCAGCATAAGGAACAATTTTCCCTTCAAAAAAAGCAAACTTGGGGGATACCACGATACAGCCTCCTAAATATATTTAATCAAAAGTGAATAATATTTGGCACAATGCTCGCTCTCCGAATTGGATGCAAATAAATTTCAGGAGTGGCATAAAACTTGCATATTTTTTAATCCAGCTTTTGAATAGTAATGTTTTTGCTCACAATTCTTTTTAGAGCACAAAACAACCATCCGGTTCAAATTATATCTCAGAGGCAGGAAATAATATACAAATTTGTCTCTATCCACGGCATGAAAAGAAAGCTTGTTGTTTATCAACACTATAAGGGTACCTAATTAACCTTAAAGTATAAAAATATATGAGTAACCGAGGTCTGATTACAGCTTTTATCACCATAGTGTTAGTGCAAACAGCAGCTTGCAGTGCTCTGGGTACTTCTGATGTGGATCCAGGCTTGAAAGTAACTGTGCAGAATACCTCCGTTCCTATTGAGACTGCTGAGCCCACCTGTCTTGTTGATAACGTCAGTCCGATCGGACAGGCGATCGCCGATCAGTATGAGTCTGCTAGTTATAAGCAGATTATCACGTGGTTCTGTAATGGTGCAGAATTTGAAGATATCTTGGTTGCACTAGAAACCGAAATTCAGACTGACACAACAGCGGATGAAATACTACAAATGTTAGCCGAAGGCTTTACGTGGGACGATATCTGGCTGATCACCGGGCTTACAGATTGATGTTTCAAAAAAGGATTGTGCGATGAAAAAAACACTCTTAACATTAATCTTGATGTTCATAGCTGCCGTGCTGGTTGTTGGATCAGCATCGGCCCAAACTGGCAAGATTTACATCAAGGGGGAGGTTATATCTGTTGGAGATGGAACGCTGATCGTCAATTCCTATAAAGGTCAGACCTTCGTAGTAACTGTGCCATCTGATTTAGATATCGCCTCTATTGCGGTTGGAGATTTAATCTTGGTTAAAGGCACGCTTGGACAAAATGGCTTAAATTTAATTGCAGCCACTTTTCTCACTCGGGCTGCGGCGAGCGATAACGATGGTTTGCCTGAGGGCAGCAAAGACAATAGTGCTTATTGCGCCTCAGACGTTGATCCCCATCCACTGGTAGCAATAATGTCTGAGCGCTATGACGTGGCGGAAGAAAACGTCTCGCAGTACTTCTGCGACGGTTACAGTATTGCAGCGATCATGATGGCGCTCAAAACTACCGAGATAGATGGGGTTGATCTTGATTGGTCCGATATGTTAGCTTTACTAGCAGACGGAAATTCTTGGGGCCAGATATGGGAGCAAATAGGTTTAATTGATAATGAGTTGGATGGGCTCAGCCCAACTGGATTGCTTACTTCGCCAGAGAAAATCCCTCCTGGGTTAATTAAAAAGCCCGGGCAAATCCCACCTGGATTACTCGATAAGCAAGACCCTGGTGGAAAAAAGGATAAAGATAAGTAATTGATTCCCTCGCTCCTTTGGGGAAAGCGTACCCCATTGTTGGGGTGTAACATCCCCCGTTCCATCGGGGATAGCATTTATCACTTCAAATTATTTACAAATCCCGTAGCTTATCTATGGGATTTGTGCTCCCTGGCACCAGATAATGTTAGCCGTTTAACAGCTTCTTCTAAATTTATCATCAGCGCGAATTGAATAGCTTCTTGGTTGAGATTACAGCATCCCAATCCGTACAAGCACCAAATGCAGGTACGGTTTCAATAACCGCATGGTTTTCTGTGTTTGTTGTGGGTGAAGTTAGAAATGTTGCCCAATGCCTAATTGCGTTGACCCATACCCTGGTTTGTGGCATAATCACGCCCAATAGCTAAATGACCAAAAGCATTGATGGAAACGAGTAAACTTGCCTTGGGCTGGCAGCGACTCCGGGATAGGTGAAAGCCGGAGCAGAACCAGCAGGTTGAAAATCCTTCCGGAGCTGTGAACTGAAAGCGAAAGCGAGTAAGTAATCCGGGCTCACCACCCGTTATCCATTGTGCGAATATTTGTCCGCTATCCGTAGTCCTGTTAAATTTCTGCCTGCGGCTTACTAATCCCGGACCGTATTCGACCGAGCGCCCGCCAATCTCGGCGGAAATTTGGGTGGTACCGCGTGAGTTTAAACTCTCGTCCCAGAGTGGACGGGAGTTTTGTTTTAGGAAGAGCGGATATGAAAACTGATCTGCGCAGTAAACTCATCACTACCACGCGCTTGGGTCTCCTGTGGGATGGCGTGTCGATGTGGTGGTCATTCTCGATGATTTATTTCTTGATATTGTATTAATGCCAAAGTTATTGGAGTAGAAAAAATGGCCTTCAAACAAGTACCAAATAAAATAGATTTTGTGGCTCAAGAGCACGAAGTGCTTAAATCTTGGCAAGAGAATCAGTCGTTTAACAAACTTCGTCAGCTGCGTAAGGGACAACCCCCTTGGTCGTTTATTGACGGGCCGATCACCGCCAATAATCCTATGGGTGTGCATCATGGTTGGGGACGCACGTATAAGGATATCTACAATCGATATTGGGGTATGCGCGGCCGCGAGCTGCGTTACCAAAATGGATTCGATTGCCAGGGCTTGTGGGTTGAAGTCGAAGTCGAAAAAGAAAAAGGCTTTAAATCGAAAAAAGACATTGAGCAATATGGTTTAGCTAAATTTGTTAAAGAGTGCAAAGCGCGTGTACTCCGCTTTTCGGCCGTACAAACCGAGCAATCTATTCGCCTTGGATATTGGATGGATTGGAACGATCCCGACCAATTGCGCATGTTGGCTGATAAATTGATCGCTGACCCGATGGAAGTCATCACAGTGGATGGACCAAATGGTCCTGTTACCGATACCGTTGAGCAAATAGTTGGCCGCTTGGGATTGCCGGAGTTGGGCGGTAGCTACTATACTTTTTCCAACGAAAACAACTATATGATCTGGTCTTTCATCAAGAAAAATTGGGAGCAAGGCTGGTTGCACCGTGGCGCTGATGTCATGCCCTGGTGTCCGCGTTGTGCCACGGGCATCACGCAGCACGAAATTGTAACTGACGGTTATGAAGAATTGACCCATCGTTCGGTCACCGTACGTTTCCCATTGCGTGGACGCGAGAACGAAGCGCTGCTCGTTTGGACCACAACCCCTTGGACGCTGACATCAAATGTTGCTGCCGCGGTTGGCCCCGAGCTGGATTATGCCAAGGTCAAACAAGGCGATCAGATTTTCTATCTCTCTAAAGGTACCCTATCAATGCTCCAGGGCGAGTTCCAAGTATTGGGTGATATCAAGGGTGCCGAGATGGAAGGCTGGACTTATGATGGCCCCTTTGACGATCTTGAAGCCGCGCAAAATCCAGGCGGTGTCACCTATCTGGATGAATTGGTTGAAGATATTGAAGTCAACGCTGTTCAGACGCACCAAGTTATCCTGTGGGATGATGTTGGCGATACAGAAGGTACCGGCATTGTGCATATCGCGCCTGGTTGTGGTGCCGAAGATTTCGAGTTGGGTCGCGAGCTTGGCTTTCCCCTCATCGCACCGCTGAATGAGGAAGGTTACTTTATCCAGAAATTTGGTTGGTTAACCGGCATGCAGGTGGCCGAAGTAGCAGATCCAATTTTTGATAATCTCCAAGAGAAGGGTTTGCTTTATCAGGTTGCGCCTTATACACATCGTTATCCCACATGCTGGCGCTGCAAAACTGAATTGGTATTCCGCCTGGTGGATGAGTGGTTCATCAATATGGGGCAGAGCTATGATAAACCTCGCGAGCAGGTCACTCAAGAAGAGAAAGACAATTCCCTGCGCTACCAAATTATGGATATTGTTGACAAAATTCGCTGGATTCCTGAATTCGGGCACGCCCGCGAGATCGATTGGCTGCGTAATATGCACGACTGGATGATCTCGAAGAAACGATATTGGGGCTTGGCTCTGCCGATTTGGGTTTGTGAAGATTGTGGCTATTTCCACGTTATTGGTGATGAACATGAACTAAAAGAACGCGCTATCGCCGGTTGGGAAGAATTTGAAGGCCACTCCCCCCACCGTCCTTTTATCGATGCAGTCAAATTGAGTTGCGATCAGTGCAGCGCCACGATGAGTCGCATCCCTGACGTGGGTGATCCCTGGCTGGATGCTGGTATCGTCAGCTTCAGTACTTTGGGTTATCGTACAGATCCTGAATTTTGGCGCAAATGGTATCCGGCACATTGGATCAGCGAATCTTTTCCCGGTCAATTCCGTAACTGGTTCTACAGCTTGCTGGCGATGGCTACTGTGATGGATAATTCGCCGCCTTTCTTGGAGAATTTCGGCTACGCACTGCTATATGCTGAAGATGGTCGCCAGATGCATAAATCTTGGGGCAACTCGATCGAATTTAATGAAGCTGCCGATAAAATGGGCGTCGATACCATGCGCTGGCTGTTCTGCGCCCACAAGCCGGAAAACAACTTGTTCTTCGGGTATAACCGGGCCGAGGAAACTCGCCGCCGCTTCATCATCCCGTTGTGGAATGTCTACTCCTTTTTTGCGACCTATGCCAATTTGGATGGTTGGACTCCCCCCACAGGGGACTTTGATCCCGGCACCCCGGAGGGTGCCACGCCTCAAGTTGAGAATCCCCTCGATCAGTGGGTTCTAGCTCGCCTAAATCAGATCGTTACACGTGTCACCAATGCGCTTGAAAACTCCGATGCTTTCGCGGCCACTTTAGCGATCGAAGCCTTGGTCAATGATTTGACCAATTGGTACGTGCGCCGATCTCGCCGCCGATTTTGGAAGAGTGAACTAGATAAGGATAAAGATAGCGCTTATCACACCCTATGGCACGTATTGGTCAAATTGACGCGCTTATTAGCCCCTATGATTCCTTTTATCACCGAAGTAGTCTATCAGAATTTAGTGGTTGAAGTTTTCGACGGCGCTCTCGAAAGCGTACATCATACAGATTGGCCACAAACTGATTTAGCCACAGTGGACGAAGAATTGATTGGGCAAATGGCGCTGGCACGCCGTATTGCCAGCCTGGGCCTGAGCGCCCGCGGCAACGCTGGGATCAAGGTGCGCCAGCCGTTGGGCAAAGTCCTGGCATTCGTCAGTGATGGCAACGCCGAACTGAGCGATGCGCTTGTCGCCATCATTGCCGATGAACTTAATATCAAAGCATTTGAGTTTATCGAGGATGCAGATACTTTAGTAAATTATCGCGTACTGCCCAACAGCAAAGTGCTTGGACCTAAATTTGGTGCCGATTTTCCCAAAGTGCGCGCTGCCCTGATGGCTCTCGATGCGGCTTTCGTGGCTGCAAAAATTGCTGCCAAAGCAAGCGTCTCGCTTGAAATAGCTGGAGAAACCATTGTTTTAGCCCCTGAAGATGTATTGGTCAGTACCGAAGCGGCCGAGGGCTTGGCGACGGCTGCTGATAACATGGTCACCGTGGCTATCGACACGATCATCACCCCCGAACTCCGTTCCGAGGGGTTGGCCCGTGAAGTAGTTCGCCGTATTCAAGCCCAGCGCAAGAATGCCGATTTCAACATCGAAGATCGTATAACAACCTGGTATGCCGCTCAAGGCGAAATGGCAGCAGTCTTTGAGACTTGGGGCGCTTATATCCAGACCGAAACGTTGACGCTTGAGCTAATCGCTGCTGAATCTCCTGCTGATTCCTTTATAGAATCCCACAAAGTTGATGGGCAGGAGATTGTCATCGGCGTGAAACGAAATTAGCCGCTAACACAGAAGCCCAAATTCTCTGTGAAACTGGGCTTCTTTTCCTAACCAAAGATTTCTGGTATCAATAACAGCCCCCATAGGATATGAACCTGCGGGGGCTGTCTTTATGCGTTCGAAGATTAATCTTGCTCAACCACTAACATGCGCTTTGGCGTAACGCCGTGCAGGCCACCTACCATTTGACCAGGTGCATGGTCATTGTCCACAGCAGAAGTGCCCGCCAACACAACCAGGGGATAGCCCCATTGACTGGTACAGATAATAGTCTACGTGCCTCCAGACAGCTAGCAACGATGGGCTCATTGAAAACCTCTTGCACGATAGGTATGGCGAGGCCAGAAAGTGAAAAAGCAAAGCTTGTTATCAAGATCACGAAATAAAGAGTTCCTAGTACAAATTGCAAATTCATGTAAATGAAAGAAAACCAGGTATGCTTATCAGTTATTAGTGAAAGCAGACGCTCTTTCCACTTGATATTTTGCGGTGCAAACAGTGGTCGACGCGGCATCCGCACGCCCAATAATGCCTCGACCAAGCGTCCTTCTAGCCAGGCCATGCCGCGTACCGATAAGAGGAATAGCAGCAGCAAGGGTAATCCAAAAATGAAGATGGCAAAAGAAATCGAGACAGAAATCCCGGTCACTGCCCAGGTGAAATACACTATTCCGGTGACAAAAGCGATCAGCATATACAGCAGCGCGCCCCAAGCCTTCGGATCTGCGTAGATGCTGAAAAAATGTGCTAGCCCCGATCGCTTTTTTTTATTCAATGTCCTGGTCAAACCTGGATGTGTGCGCCGCTCCACTTCCGCATAGGCAGTTGCGGTCTCTTTGGGAGATCCGTATTGCTCGATGATGGCTGACAGAGCGATCGCGGAATCCATTTCAGGCTGGGTTTCGCTTTCAGTTTGCAAAGCGGTGCGCAAGTGTTCTTCTGCGTCAGCTAAGGCATCTTGCATAGTAGCGCTATCAATACCTTGCATTTCTTGCTTCAGGGCATCGAGGTAATCTTCAACGGTTTTAAACATGGCTCTCTCCTTCAAGGATTTTATCAACATAATTTTTTATCTGGTCCCATATCTTGGTCCAGCGCGTGAGCGTTTCGCTGCCTTCATCGGTAACGGAGTAATAGCGGCGCGGCGGCCCAGAGATCGAAGGTTCAACTTCGCTGGACAGCAAGCCGTTCTTTTCCAGCGAGCGCAGCACAGGATACAAAGCTCCCTGCTTCATGGCAGGGGCGTCCTGTCGGGTATCGTCCAGTAACTTGGCGATTTGATACCCATACATTGGCTTTTGGCTTTGAGCAAGCACACTTAGCAAAACCAAAGAAGCCGTGCCCGAATTCATCTCTTTTAAAAATTTTTTTGTTGCTGTATTTTGATCAACCATGCGAGCTCCTTTTAATTATAAATAACATTCAATTCGTTGTATACAATACTAAGTAGTATTATGTACTTCATAATACTAGTAAATTGGCTATATGTCAAGTGCATTTTTGGAACAAACTCCCCCAGTTAAGCAACTTTGTTGAAATATTATGATCAAACTAAGGCTTTTAGACAGATAAAAAACTCACAAGTCTAATGCTGTAGGTTGGAAATGTGTGCTACCTAAGCGAGGGGTAAGGAATTTTTATTGGGAATTTTCCCATCTAAAAAAAACCCGGGATTTTTAATCAATCCGGGGTTCTTTTTATCCGAGATAGGAACTTTGCAATTGGCGAGATGCGCCCAAAGATATTTATAAGGTTTGCAAAATACTATAGAGCAGTGCTGCTCCAACAACCGCCAGTGGGATAGAGGAATAAAATCCGGCGCCAATATTGATCGCTTTTCTGCCTTCTTTTAGATAGCCGATAGTATGCACCATGGCTTGTAGAATTCCAAATAATGCTGAAGTGAATATTCCCAGATAGAGCCCAATTTTATCTCCGTAAACGATTAATAATAGTGTTCCAAGATTGATCGTTGTAATGATACTTGCAACACCTAGATATTTTTTTATGCTCAGTTTTATTCGGCCAATTTTGAGTTCAAATATCCCCTGAGATATTTCTTCAAACGTGTGTAGTACTACGAGCCAACTGAAAACTATATAGATTAGCACAATTGTCTGATAGTTTTCCATTCAGGTCCTCTCATATTTTTTTGCCCACAAAAAGTAGGTCATGGAACTACATTGTACTAAATCTTTAGTTAAGTTGCCGAAATTGCGTCCAAAAATTCTTTCAACAAGCTGGGTATTGCTCCAGCATACTCGCCCCTAAAAGAGGGCATTTGGCTAAGCAGAGTTTTATATTTTATCGCAGAACTTATTGCCCATAATTGTCGTGCTAATTTAAAGGCCGCTAGCAAATTTCTTTCTGTCTGAAATTTTCTCCAAGGTTGAAGATACACGTGGCTAAGTCGATCAAATGCCGGGTCCAATTCATCAAGCCCAAAGGTATATTCAATACTTGTAAAAGCGGTTCGCAGCGAAAAGAATGGATGAGAAATCGAGCTGTCCCCCCAATCGAAGAAAACAAATCGGCCATTGCTTGTGAAAATGTTTCCATCATGTAAGTCATTGTGATGTAACGATTCCGGTATCGCGTACTCGGTTAAACATTGACAATTTTCTTCGACTAGTGGAATTGCGTCCCTCAAACGTTGATATGCTGATGAAGTGATGCCTTCTTGCTGGTCAATCAGCAGCCATGCCGTATCGGATAGTAATTCTTGATAAAGTTTAGGGAGTCGCACTAGTCTACGATCACGTGAGCCAAGTTTCAATAAATTATCCACTTGTTTAATTAAATCCATCTGCAAATTAGCATAGGCTGTGAGAATATCATCCCAATGGCGAATATCGCTTTCTGTGCCAAACGCCTCCCGCACTCTTTGACCCCCATCTGTCATCAGCATCCAACCTCGTGTTTCGTCGATCGCTAGGACTTGGGGAATGCATTCAGGTCGCCATCGATAGAGTGCTTGTGTAATCGCCGGTTCATGAACTATGACCGGGGCTGATGCCTTAAAAAAAATATCACCAACATTTGTAGGTATTTGCAGCACTGTTGACCAAGGTCGCACATGTGGCTGCTCAATTACCCCGATTATTTTGATGGACTGTTGTGATAGCTTTGTATTAATCCAATGTCTAACTTCTTTGAACCAGTTGGGTTGGTCCCATATTGATTGTTGTCGATTGTTCACGTTCATATTTTGGTATTACTTAGGGAAAGGTGCGTATGAATTATACGAGCTGCGGACTGGGATACGTTTGAGGTATGCGCGCATTCTATATGGAAATGATCTGAGCATGCCGATTCCGCGCTCACTTACGCTCTTGATGATTTCCATGCTTGTGTATCTCTTATTTTGTGAATATGTGTTTTTTTACTTTTCAACAACAAAACCAACCCCCACCAATCCAGCCCCAGCATGCACAGAAAGACCGGCCGACAATTCCGAGTGCATGATCTCCTTTGGGCAAGATAGGCTCGCCCTTAGCAGTGATTCGAATTCATGGGCTTCATCTGGTACAGCAACGTTGACGATTGCCATGCGTTCAATGCTTCCATTGCCTAATGCTGACGACGCTAATTCCACCGCCCGTCCCCATGATTTCTTCTTGGTGCGTACTTTTTCTAACATTTCTAGTTTGCCATTTTGGATAGTTAGGATGGGTTTGATGTTCAAAATGCCAGCCATGCCTGCGGCAAGCTGGCCTACACGTCCGCTCATAGCCAGATATTTGAGAGTCGAAAGTGCAGCAAAAAAATGAGAGCGCTGTTCTATATCGGTTGCAATGGCCAGAATTTCCTCGGTTGACGCGCCGGCATTCGCTGCTTCAGCGGCTGCCAAGACTTGAAACCCCTGTCCCATGGAAAGACTGCGCGAGTCGATCACCGTAATTTTTTGGTCTGGGAGCATATTGGCAGCGTTCAGCGCAGCATCAAAAGTAGCGCTGACTTCAGAACTAACGGTCAGACATATGACTTCATCAGCGCCCTCTTCAAAGGCACTTTGATAAGCATGCATGTATTTTCCTGGGGCTGGAGCTGAAGTTGTAGGCAGCTTGCCCTCCCGATCAATGCGTTCGAATAAGGTTATGTCATTGATATCGATTCCCGTCTCAAACATGTCATCGCCAAAGTGCACGGTGATGGGCACCTGACGGATATTATGTTGCGCGGCAAATTCAGACGATAGGCTGGTATTGGTATCCGTAACGATTGCAATCTTACTCATGATGCCTTCTTATTTATTAACTGGTTATGATATCCTTATCAGAATTAACCCTAGAGGCCAGTGAGCGTTTCGATCTCTTGCTCATTTTCGTCTCAAGATAAGGTAAAACCCAGCTTGCGACGGGTGCCTATCAACATCGATTTTGTGAGCATATTTTGGATTATATTCAGTGGATTCGTTCTTGTGTAGGGCCTCGAAAAATATTTTTAGCATTTGCAGCTGTGATATTGCAAGATGAGCATGGTCGTATATTATTACAGCGCCGCAGCGATTTTGATATTTGGGGCTTGCCCGGCGGTGCTCTGGAATTAGGTGAAACGATTGTTGACTGCGCTCATCGTGAAGTATTGCAGCAGACTGGCCTAACATCGCGCAACTTCGAGTTGGTGGGTGTTTATTCCGACCCCAAATATGACCTAACCTACCCTAATGGCGATCAGGTGCAACAATTTACAATTTGCTTGCGCGGTCAATCTTATGGGGGCGAGGGCCAACCCGATGGTGTTGAAACCACGGAACAACGATTATTCGCCTATTCAGAGATTCCCATCGGCGATATGCCAATTTGGTACATCGATATGATCCACGATGCACACAATGGCGGTTTGCCCTCTTTTACACCAGCCAAAGCTGGGGATAAGATCATTTCCCAAATTGATAATATCCGTCCAAAGATTGGTAACCATCGTTATATTGGCACAGGCGCTTCTGCGATCACCGTACGAAAGGATGGTCGTGTGTTGATGATATGTCGTGCAGATAATGGTCAGTGGACCTTCCCCGCTGGTTATATGGATTTTGGTGAAAATGTGGCCCATGCAGCAGTACGTGAAACTCGTGAAGAGACCGGTATTATCGCTGAACCAGAGCGCATTTTAGGCGTTTACACAGATCCGACCCCGTGGACCTATCCTAACGGTGATGAGATTCAGTTCGCGACCGTAATGTTTAAGATGCGTTGGGTAGCAGGTAGTCTTCGTGCAGATGGAATCGAAACCACAGATGTTACCTGGATGACGCCCGACGAAATTTTAGCACTCAAAGTCAATCCAATATTAAAAAATGTCCATCGCACTGTTTTAGCTCATTTGGATGATGGTACGTTTGTCGTGTGATCTGATTGTCTGGATAAGACCTTGTTTTAAAACAGTTACCATACCCCAACATTGGGTAAAAATTCCCCCGCACCTCGGTTTAAGAAATAACGAGCGTTTTGCATATTTAATGAGATAGTTAGTTCAAAAAACACCCTGAAGAAAAATGCAGGGTGTTATTGCTTTAGAATGGCATAGGGCATCTTTCTAGGCTTCCCTATCCCAATTTACGCCGTCTAAAATCATTTCTAGTGCTCGTGTGTGAACGCAGTTCCCACGAGTTTGAAAAAAATCGCAATCGCATTGCCATTTCTTATCATCAAACTGTACTTGGTGAGGATTATTTTTGCCGAGGAAAGTTACTTTTAACGCGTCAATTTGGATACGATCTCGTTCTTCAATGGCATATCGTTTAGCTTTCTTGATTTTTCCGATTGTGCCGTAATCCATAGCTAATTCTCCTAATTAGAAACTTGGTTAAAGAAAAAAGCACGCAGATGCAGACGCGTGCTTAAGGATTTGTTTATTCGATTTTTGTGGGAAACTCGCATAAGAAATTTGCCTCCAAAGATGCGCCTAGTATACGCTGAGTTGCATTGGAAGTCAACTAATCATCTCATATTATTAGGTTATTCTAATCATTATTCTGCTAATGGGCAAATGCCGTTCAACGAGCCTCCTCCACGCAATTCGTGCCAAAATGCCTTATTTTGAGCAGGTCAGATCAAAGGGGACATGGACAAAGGGGGTGTAATAGCCCACCTGAAGCTCACCGCAGGCAAGATAACTATAGGCATATTGTTTTTTGAGCAAAATAACATACTGGATTTCCCCAGCGTCGATATTTAAGAAGTGATGTTCGTCTATCGTGCGGATATAGATTCCAACGAGTTCGCCGGTTTTATTACGAATTTTTGCCTTGATCGGTTTGATATAATCCGCAACATCAACATGGTGGGGTTTGTAGACAGGAGCGAACGCTCGTCCACCACATACTGGAACGTGGATGGTTTGCTCCATATTCATGTTGAGTGTGCCGGTCTCGGTATAATTGCAAGCGTTCATGGTGAACGTATACCAATCGCGTTTGACAAAAATGGAATCACTTGCCCCGGCTGGGACCGTAATATAATGATACTCAGGCCCATATATAGATATTGAGAATTCAAATTGACTCTCGTTGATAATATTCAGGCGCACATATGCCGGTTTTGCAATTTCCGCAAAAGCCTCTGCGGTAGGAACAGCGGTTATTACGATTAAGGCAATCAGAACAACAATCCGTAAAGTTATTCGGAGAGCGGGAAGTGTTTTCTTCATAACAAAAACTCCTGTTTTCTCAAAGTCGAATTGTCTAGACACTTGGTTTTATTATACATCATCTAGACGGCTGGTGTAGTGTTATTAATTAATTTCGCAATAACGAAAAGCAACTGTAAGTTTTCAAGTTATTCTCATTGAATAGAATTTGATAATAATATGGTTTCAGAAAATTACCAATAAAATATAATTATTGCTATTGCTGGTGGTTTGCCGGTATCAATCTTGACAAAAATGGTCTTCTTATTTATCATCGTCATGAAATCCAAAATTAACCAACTCTCTAATCTAGGAGGAGACATGTTTCACCAAATTATCAAAAAGCTTGATCATCGTTTCGGTTTTACACAGGCAAGCGCTCATTGTGACGTTCCCTGTGGTATTTATGATCCCATTGTGGCGCAAATTAGCGCCCTAACCGTTGTGCGCATGATGGATCTGATGTCGACTTTAGATGGCGATGGTGTAGCTTACCAAAACAGCATGTCGCGTTATGTAGCCGTTAAGGAAGAGCACGCCGAAAACGCTAAGCACGAGATCCGCATCATTTGGGGCGATTTCATTAAAGATAACCACGTAGAAACGCATCCTGAACTTCCTGGCCTCGTGCATAATATTATGCAGCTTGGCTCGAAAAGTCGCCAGACTGCCGACCGCGAGTCAGGTGTGGCCTTAGTTGCTGCTATCAACGAATTTGCCGAAATATTTTGGACTATTAAAGAGGTCAAGACCAAAAAAGCCAAGGCACCTTATGCCCCTGCGCTAGAAATGGTTTATCCAGACCTCTAAAGTGCTCAAAATTATCAAAGTGACGGGGGAAAGTTTAACGCCTGTTTACCAAGAAGGGGATTTCGTGGTAATTACCTCGAATCCCTTTCTTTTTGGTAGCATTAAACCGGGGGATATCGTAGTATTTGTACACAATGATTTCGGCACGATGATAAAGAAAGTACAATCAGTAGATTTTGATCAAATTTATGTGACTGGCACACATGCTCACAGCGTGGATAGCAATCAGTTGGGGCCAATTCATCGGGATAGACTTCTTGGTAAAGTTATCTGGCATATCGCTGGCCCGAGTCGCTAATCCCTGGAAAAATACTAACCTATGGATTCATCATCACCTCGCCCTCCAATCTCGCCCCAGGCTGTAATTCCTTTTGGGATTTTGGCGGTTTCAACATCATCCATTTTTATCCGCTTTGCTCAATCTTATGCGCCATCATTAACCATTGCAGCAGTTCGTCTAACATTAGCCAGTTTTGTGCTGGCTGCAGTAGTAGCGTGGCGGCATCGCCCAGCTTTGCGTGTTCTTTCCCGAAGCGATTTGATGCTGGCTGTGCTTTCAGGCTTTTTTTTAGCGATTCATTTTGCCTCCTGGATTACCTCGCTAGAATATACCAGCGTGGCAAGTTCAGTAGTGTTTGTCAGCACAGCACCGCTGTGGGTTGCTATATTGGCCCCATTAACTTTGCGCGAGCAGCTTGCACGCTCGGTATGGATAGGGTTAAGTCTGGCGTTATTTGGTGGTGTGGTTGTTGGTTTGAGCGATACATGTATTTGGATCAATGCTGCCCTAGGTTGCCCTCCCTGGAACGAATTTATGGTCGGAAGGGCTTTTTTTGGCGATGTGCTCGCGTTGGTTGGCGCTTGGGCTGGAGCCGGCTATTTACTGATTGGTCGTCGTTTGCGCACAAAAATCTCGTTGATCCCCTATATTTTTGTTGTATATGGTATGGCCGCGCTGATGCTTTTGGCAGTCATGTTCGCAGCGGGGCAAACACCCTGGGGCTATCCACGCCAAACATATTTATGGTTGCTGCTTTTGGCGCTAGTACCGCAACTTTTAGGACATTCTACTTTTAATTGGGCTTTACGTTATCTTTCGGCAACATATGTCTCAATTTCCTTACTTGGAGAGCCCATTGGTTCGATCATTTTGGCTTATTTTCTCTTAGCAGAAACGCCAACTGTGTTGATGTTGTTTGGTGCTATACTTATCCTAGTGGGCATTGTTATAGCTTCTCGCGGCGAGTGATGGTTTAGAAATTTATGGCTCAGAAAAAAGATCCTACATTAAAAGGAACGCCTACAAATATTTTTTCTCGTCTCGATTTTTTGGTGCGGGTGTGGATTCGTTTTGAGCGCTTTGCCTGGGATTTGGGTGGTGTTTTAGTTTTAACCATATCTTTGATCACGTTATTAGGCCTGATTGCTCCTGAGATAATGGGCGGTGCGCTGCTCACGATGTGGGTAATATTTTTGCGCCGCTGGTTAGGGTGGGGTAGTTTCTTCGTGGTCATAGCTGGTGTAAGTTTTGGGTTGCTTCTATTACGCCGCCGCGTGGCTGGGGGCTTGGAGATTCGTTGGAAACGGATTTTTATATTTGAAGCTGCTGCATTTTCAGTGCTTACTCTTTTTACTTTGTCGGGTCAGCACTCGTTAGTCCGCGCAGAAGCCGGTTTAGATGGTGGCTTGGTAGGTTGGGGATTAACGGAACTGCTGGGGATGCTCTTAAGTCCCTTTTGGACGGGTGTTCTCGTCACGATCGCATTGTTGGCATTCCTGGTTGTCGGGTTCAATTTATCTGCGTTGTTGTCACGGGCTTGGGCATACGTTTTGGATTCAGAATCGACAAACGGGAGTCTTGCAACCGCCCAAACTGGCGTCAGTGTCGCTCCTTTGGATGATGCCAAATCATTGACTGCTACAAAACGTCGAGCTGATAGAATTCAACAAAAAGTAGCTAAAGAACATCGCAAGAGTTTTCGGGTTGAACAAAATGACGAACGCCCCACGGCACCACTTCCCCGATCTGAAGATTTACCGCCGTTGGATTTGCTCGCCACCGAACGAGCCTCACCACCAAGCGAAAAACATATTAACCAGCGAGCTGGTTTGATAGAGCAAACTTTGGCCGAATTTAATATTCCCGCTAAAGTGGTCGGTTTTCAAGTTGGTCCAACGGTTACACAATTTGCGGTTGAGCCGGGTTATATCGAGAAATCTGGAGCTACGGCAGATGAAATTGCCCGCCTTAGAAAAGTGCGTGTTTCGCAGATTGCTGGCCTGTCACGAGACTTGGCGCTTGCATTGGCTGCCGAGCGACTCCGGATTCAAGCCCCTGTCCCTGGTCGTCCATACGTAGGTATTGAAGTCCCAAATATTTCGTCATCGGTAGTGCGTTTGCGACCGATTTTACAGACGGAAACTTTTTATAAAGCCAAAAAACCTTTATCTTTAGCTTTGGGGCGTGACGTTTCTGGCGAGGCTGTTGTGGCAGATTTAGCCAGTATGCCGCACTTACTGATCGCCGGTACAACCGGATCGGGAAAATCGGTCAGTGTGACCGCTATGGCGGTGTGTTTGGTTATGAACAATTGCCCGGAAGATTTGCGCCTGGTGATGATTGATCCTAAGATGGTGGAATTAATTCGCTTCAATGGTTTACCACATCTTCTGGGCAAGGTAGAAACCAGCTTAGAGCGTATTTTGGGTGTGTTACAGTGGGTTGTGTCCGAGATGGATCGGCGCTATAAACTTTTGGAAGAATCACGCTCCCGCAATATTGATACATATAATCGCAAAATGCTCAGAAAAAAAGAAAGTACTTTGCCGCGTATCGTTGTGTTATTGGATGAGCTGGCCGATCTAATGATGTCTGCTCCCGAGCAAACTGAGCATAATTTGGTTCGATTGGCTCAGATGGCACGTGCAACTGGAATCCACCTGGTAGTCTCTACACAGCGCCCCAGCACCGATGTCGTCACCGGGTTGATTAAAGCCAATTTCCCCGCGCGTATTTCTTTTGCTGTGGCATCTTCAATAGATTCGCGCGTTATTTTAGATACTACAGGTGCAGAGCACTTGCTTGGTAATGGCGATATGCTTTTCCTGCGCCCTGAATCGGGCAGCCCGACGCGTGTTCAAGGTGCATGGGTTACGGATCAAGAGCTAGAACGCGTGGTTCGTTTCTGGCAAAAAGCTTACCCATCGGATGATGAGCATATCCCCCCCTGGGAGAAAATCTTGGAAAAAAAAGCTGTATTGGCTGACCGAGACAACCTCATTGAAGATGCCATCAAGCTAGTGCAGCAAACGCACCGGGCCAGCACATCTATGATCCAAAGACAGTTGCGAATTGGATACCCACGCGCCGCCCGTTTGATGGATGAACTTGAAAATTTGAGTGTGGTAGGTCCTTCTATGGGCAGCGGTCAGGAGCGAGAAGTATTGATTGCGCCTGATGATAACCCGCTAGATTGGATAAATTAACCCGATATATAACCTCTAGGAGCGGTTAGTAGCATCCATACCATGTTTGGCGCAATCAATTATTTTCTCTGTCTGCTTGACAGTCATCTGTCCATGCGATAGCATACCAGTTTATATTATTAACCTAACAGATAGGATATTCTCGTGACACGAGTGGTCGACCAACAAAAACCAGCAACATTTACTGATATGTTGCGTGCTCTCTTTAAAGGAATTTTAGACCCCATTGCAGCATTTTTAAATCGTCTAGGCTTGACTCCTAATACCCTGACTATTTTGGGTTTAATCGGCAATTCTATCGGAGCTGTATTCCTGATGCGAGGGGAAATGCTTATCGGCGGATTGCTGATTTTAGTAATGGGACCTATTGATGCCCTCGATGGAACGATGGCGCGCCTGCGTGGTGAACCGACTAAATTTGGTGCCTTTATTGATTCAGTTACCGATCGTTATTCAGAGTTAGTAATTTATTTGGGTTTACTTTTGTTCTACCTGCAAGAAGGGAACTGGATCTTAAGTGCTTTGGTTTATTTTGCTGCCGCTGGCTCGGTCTTAGTTTCGTATGTGCGTGCGCGTGCTGAGACTTTGGGTTATGAAGCCAAGGTAGGCATCATGACTCGTGTAGAAAGGTATATTGTCTTAGCCCCTAGCATGGTATTGAGCGTACCGCATATTGGTGTCGCAATTGTTGCATTTTTGGCCAATGTCACCGCGATTCAGCGCATCATCCATGTACGCCGTCAGGCTCATTTGCAAATGAAAAAAGATAAGAATTAACGCTAACGGAGCATCTGGTAATTGATTGTTAATTCAATCTTTATTGTCTAGGAGATATTTCTATGCCTACAGGGTTCAGCATTGGTCCACTTTTTATACATTATTACGGCATTATTCTTATGCTTGGCGCGGTTGCAGGCGCTTGGTTGGCGACTCGCGAGGCCATTCGTCGAAAACAAGATCCCGAAATCGTGTGGGATCTTCTCGTATGGTTGCTTATCAGCGGTATTATAGGCGCGCGCTTATGGCACATTTTTACCCCGCCGCCTTCGATGGTGGCAGCCGGCATTACGACCAAATATTATTTAACACATCCCTTTAGATGCCCTTGCCATTTGGCGAGGCGGATTAGGTATCCCCGGTGCTGTGCTTGCCGGTGCTTTGGCGTTGTATATATACAGTCGCAAAAAAAACCTCAGTTTTTCCTTGTGGGCTGATATCGCCATACCCGGTGTGGCTCTGGGGCAAGCAATTGGCCGTTGGGGAAATTTTGTTAATCAAGAATTGTATGGCGCCCCCACGGATTTACCTTGGGGTATCTTTATTGATCCTGCTCATCGCCTATTGGAATACGCTGAGTACACACATTTCCATCCCACCTTTCTTTATGAGTCCTTGTGGAATTTGGGCAATGTGTTTTTGTTGCTTTGGCTGGGCCGTCGCTTTGCCGACAAATTAATTTCAGGTGATATAGTGTTTATTTACTTAATGGTTTACCCTGTAGGAAGATTTTTGCTCGAATTCATCCGTCTCGATTCATCGCAAGTTGCTGGGCTCAATGCGAATCAGACCTTGATGTTGGTGGTCGCAATCATATCTGCAATAGCAATTTTCTGGCGACATCGTAAAAGTGCCTAAAAAATTATGAACTAAAAGGGGAGCGCCTCCGCTCCCCTTTGTCGCATTTTGGGGGAATGATCACCTTCTTTTCTGTTTCATAAACCTTTCCTTTTTGTGTTTTCTTGATGATAAAATGATCGAAGCCCAGAATCTCACTAAGCATTTTGATGACTTTGTTGCTGTAGATGCTGTTGATCTTGCTGTCAAGGCTGGCGAAGTATTGGCTTTGCTTGGTCCGAATGGTGCCGGAAAAACAACGACCATACGCATGTTGACATCCGTGTTACCACCAACAAGCGGTTATGCACGCGTTGCCGGCTATGATGTTGTCACTGACGCAGCACAGGTGCGGGGTTCAGTGGGAGTGCTGACGGAACATCATGGTCTTTATGGTCGTATGCAAGCTGAAGAATATCTCGATTTCTTTGGGCAGCTTTATGGCCTGGCCAAGAACGAACGTTACCAGCGCAGCGAAATATTGCTAAATGAGTTTAATTTATGGCAAGTACGTCATCGCCGTATCGGTGAATTTTCAAAGGGGATGCGCCAGAAATTAGCCTTAACTCGGGCAATGTTGCATAATCCCCCGGTATTGCTGCTTGATGAACCTACATCTGCCATGGACCCAGATAGTGCACGTCTTGTACGCATTGCAATTAAAAGTCTGAGATCGGCAGAACGTGCCATTATAATTTGTACTCACAACTTAGCCGAAGCTGAAGAATTGGCCGATCAAATTGCCATTATTCAGCGCGGTAATATCATCGTTTATGGCACACTATCACATTTAAAGCACACACTCTTAGGGCCAAGGGAGTACCAAATTCATCTGCCGGTCACTTTCAACGACAGCTTGGGCAATTTACCCCCAGAGATAGAAATTTGCGCCCAAGGTGCGGGCTGGATTCGTTTTCGAACCGCCACCCCTGCTGTGAGTAATCCTCAATTACTGCGCGCTTTGTTGGGACAAGGTCTCGCTGTCATCAAACTCGAAGAATTGCCTCGCAGCCTTGAGCAAGTTTATTTAGAAGCCATCAACACCTTCAATGAGTAGTGATTTGCATATGCGCTCTAACCTTCAAGCTGCCCTCATTATCACCCGCCGGGAAATTCGTGATCAGTATCGCGATTGGCGCATCATTCTTCCATTATTGGTATTGACACTCTTCTTTCCAGGCCTTATGAATTTCGCCGCTCATCAGGTGGTGACATTTGTGGCGCGTCATAATGTGCCGCTGATCGGGGATCGCTTGATCCCTTTCCTTCTCATGATTGTCAGTTTTTTCCCCATATCTGTTTCTTTGGTCATCGCACTGGAGAGTTTTGTAGGCGAAAAAGAGCGCCGCAGCATCGAGCCGCTGCTTTCAAGCCCACTGACCGATTTACAGCTTTATTTGGGAAAACTTTTTGCCGTGCTGCTCCCTCCTATTTTAGCGAGTTTATTAGGGATTTCAGTATATTTATTAGGCGTTTATCGTCAAATTGGTTGGATTCCTGACCCTACTTTGCTGGTTCAAGTCATTGCACTAGCCGTAGTACAGGCTTTATTAATGGTCAGCGGTGCGTTGGTGATTTCTACTCAAACTACATCCGCGCGCGCAGCTAATTTGCTGGCTTCATTCATCATTATTCCCATGGCGTTGCTGTTGGTTGGTGAGAGCATGATCATGTTTTGGGCGCGGTACAATGTGCTTTGGTGGGCAATTTTTGGTCAGGTGTTGATTGCAGGATTATTAATTCGCATGGGGGTTACACATTTTAATCGCGAAGAATTATTAAGCCGAGAACTTGATGCCTTCAATCTCAAAAACAGTTGGCGCACCCTCAGAATTGCCTTTATGGGTGAGGCACCTTCGTTCTTATCATGGTTGCGATATGACCTGGGTCATGCACTGAGGCAATTAAAAATTCCCGCACTTCTGGTGATTTTATTTTTTGGCGCAGGTTTTTGGATTGGTGCTAACCAGGCTGATATGTTTGTTTTACCGCCCGATGTGTTTGATTTTTCAAATCTTGAAGAGCGCTTTTTGGGTGGTGTTGATGTTTTTCAATTTTTCTCAGTAGGTGGTGTTCGCTGGATTTGGATGCGTAACCTGCAAGTAGTTTTGTTGACAACGTTGCTCGGGATATTTTCTTTTGGCGTACTGGGTCTAATTGTGCTGATGATGCCATTTGCAATTATCGGATTTTTTACAGCCACCGCTGCTCGAGTTGGTATCGCCCCAGATGTGTTCATTATCGCTTTTATATTGCCTCATGGTATATTGGAAATCCCGGCCATTGTACTTTCAGGTGCAGCTATTTTACGTTTGGGCGCGACCCTGGCCGCACCGGCAGAAGGATGCTCGCTGCGCGATGCTTTGATTCGCGCTATCGCAGATTGGGGTAAAATCATACTGTTTTATGTTGTTCCTTTATTTTTGGGAGCTGCAATATTAGAAGTTTTTCTTACGCCCAAAATCGCGCTCCAATTGTTAGGAAATTAAATCCATCTGTTAAGGTTATTCGGTTTTTATGATCAAAAGGATGTCTAATGGTTAAAGTGATTATATTGGGATCGGCTAGCTCTATTCCTGATGAGAATCATGGAAATACGCATTTGGCTATTTGCACGCATAATCGTTTTATCCAGATTGATTGTGGGGGTGATCCTATCGTGCGATTATCGCAAGCGGGTTTAGATTTTAATCAATTAACAGATTTATTCCTCACGCATTTCCACCCCGATCATGTTTCTGGTGTGCCGCTCTTGCTTATGGGCATGTGGTTGCTAGGACGCCAGACACCTTTACAAATTTATGGCTTGCTATCCACAGTTGAGCGCGTCGAAAAAGTAATGGACCTATTTGGATGGAAAGACTGGCCCAATTTCTTTCAGGTGACATTCCGAGCTTTACCTGCCAAGAATATGGTCCTTGCCATGGATGATGAGTTTCGCGTTTACACCTCTCCAGTGCGCCATTTAATTCCTACGATGGGGATGCGCGTTGAGGTGATCGAGAGTGGCAAAATTTTAGCCTATTCTTGTGACACAAGTCCTTGCAGTTCAGTAAATGAATTAGCCTCAGGCGCTGACATATTAATTCACGAGGCTACTGGTGAATCACTAGGACATTCATCTGCCTTTCAAGCTGGTGAAGCAGCTCAAAAAGCACTCGCCAAGTCTCTGTACTTGATCCACTACAATGTTGATCCAAACATCTACCGTAACTTAACGGCAGAAGCCCAGCAAGTGTACGATGGTCCAGTTTTTCTAGCTGAGGATTTCTTAGAGATTGATCTCTAATTTTTATATTACCAACCCTGGAGAAAGGGTACCCATTCTTGATTATTTCGGGTGTACTTTCCAAATATGTAGGGGGCAGCAAGTGGTGGTTGTAGGGGGCGGCGTGACAAATGCATATTAACCTGGCGAAGAGTATTTCCCCCCTTACGATGGTTACAAGTCCCACAGGCTGTAACCAGATTTTCCCACGAGTGTTGTCCCCCCAATTGACGTGGAATGACATGGTCAAGAGTTAACTGTTTATTGCTTTTTCCGCAGTACTGGCAGGTGTAGTTGTCTCGCCGTAAGACTTCGCGTTTGTTAAGCGTTGTGCGCGGTCTGGGGCGTTTTATCATTTTACCCAATCGGATAATAGATGGACGTGGATAAGCACGGGAGATGGTATTTATTACGCCGCGCCCATTCATTACTAAACTGGCTTTTCCAGTCAAGATTAGGACGATCGCGCGCCGTGTAGTACAAACATGTATGGGCGCAAAATTCGCGTTGAGAATAAGAACTGGCTCTTGCATGGTTTAGATTTGCAGGATTATAGCATGGGTTGGTAAGTTTTTATGGGTTTGTACGGGAATTATTGTGCGGCGAATTAAAGATGAACCATTGTTGTCATCTTCATCTATTTCACAGTGATACTTTCTTTGTCCACATACCTTAAAAATTCAAGAAACTGTCCGTGAAATCTGGCAATCATCTCCCGCAGATCTTTATTTATCTCGCAATTATTCGATTTTAGCTGTTACACATATACTGCGCGCATTATAGATGATAGGATTAATGTTTTTGATCTCACCAATGTATCTGGTAATCCACATATTGGTCATGGTCGTGCATTGTGTGTAGGGTGTTGGACATGTTGCAGATGTCAACTAGGTACAACTACATAGGTGACGCTCGTTGTCTTGGATGCGTCAAGGTTTGTTCCCCTGCAAATGCTCGCTGATTTTCGCATATATTAGTAATTAAAACTGTTGGCGCTGGAAGCCTTGTGATCATAATTTTCCATCGAGTAGACTGAACCGATAATCACTTTTTGGGCAAAGTCGACAGTTCCTAAAATCCGGCTTTAATAGCATTCCAATCCCCGCTGTTTTTTTGTCTTTTCCCCTGATACGTTATAGCACTCTTTAAACTAAAAAGTAGCTGCCTTTTTGCACAACCACTTTAATTTACAGAGCACAATACACATATGGCAAGTTGAATCTTTACACAAATTATCGAGCATGGCTTAGACGAATAATAGCTCTCTGATTGAAATCACCTCGCGCCGAAGTCTATCATCGCGCTCAATCAAATCGGCGATTTTTTCGTATCCATACATCACCGTAGTATGATCTCGGCCTCCTAAAGCTTGGCCAATTTGTGGTAGCGAGAACTCCGTCTCTTCGCGCATCAAATACATGGCAATTTGACGTGGACGGGCAATCTTGTTGGTGCGTTCACGCCCGAGAATACTATCCACCGTGATGCCGTAAATATCTGCTACCGCGTCAATTATTTGCTCGGGTTGAATTTTGCGCTTGCGTGGCAATAAATCTGCTAAAGCAGTATCAATTAATTTTGCATCTAAAGTCATGCCGCGTAAATCGGCATACGCAGCGATTCTGGTCAGCGCGCCTTCTAGCTCGCGAATATTAGACTGGAATTTTCGAGCAATAATTTCGATCACGTCGTCAGGCACGACAAACCCAGCCCGATTTGCCTTCGCTTGCAAGATCGCAATTCGAGTTTCATAATCCGGAGGTTGAATATCAGCCATCAACCCCCATTCAAAGCGTGAGCATAAACGTTTCTCCAGCGTGACCATAGCTTTTGGTGGGCGGTCGGATGTCATCACGATTTGCTTATTTTGCCCGTGTAATTTATTAAAGGTATGGAAAAATTCTTCTTGCGTTGATTCTTTTCCAGCTATAAATTGGATATCATCAATTAAGAGCACATCGGTACGGCGATATTTCTCCCGAAAGGCTGGGGTCGTATGCGTACGGATTGCGCTGATCAGGTCGTTGGTGAATTCTTCCGACGATACGTACAGCACGTTTTGATGATTTTGCTCACAATGGCGGCCAATCGCGTGTAGCAGATGAGTTTTCCCCAACCCGACACCCCCATAAATAAAGAGCGGGTTATAAGCTGAAGCCGGTTTTTCTGCAACCGCCAAGGATGCTGCGTGTGCTAACCGGTTACTGGACCCAACGACGAAATTGGCAAATCTATAGTGACTGTTAATTGTGGTTGTTGCAGGTGCGGATTGTGGTATTGCTATAGGTTGGTCTATGGGTTGTTGTTCAGATATTGAGACAGTTTTGCTCCACACCGTGAAGCGGATCGCGACGCTGCGATTCATAATACCGGTTAGTAAGCGGGTAATTGTCCCCGCAAGACGATCTTTCAGCCAGTCTCGAGCATAAGCGTTTTGCACGCCAATCGTAAATGCCCCATCTTCATAAGAAATTAGCTCTGCATCGCGCACCCAAGTGTCAAAGGCAGCTTTAGGCATATCCATTTGCAATTGACCAAGTGTAGCTTGCCAAGCTTGCGTGGCTTCCATGAACGGCAATTCTCCCTTGCGATTTTTGATGCTGGCGCAATATAGCCCCCTCTTACCGATTGTTCACGGCAAGTTATGAAATTGGGCCAAATATTTTGAATTTTTTAGTTGGGGATGATCCCCTGTGAAATATTGTTGCTGTCTTATTTCGTACTAAGATTTTAGCAGAGAGTATGCCAAAAGTGCAATACGAAAAGCCTACGCGTAACTAAAAAAAATCAATACTTTAAGATAGGTTTTTCTTAAAAAGAATTACGCGGGGAAGGTCGAATCATTTTTTTTATGTTTCCACGCTCCCGGATAGATACGACAATAATTTGAATTCACCCCCCATATATGGGGGGTGAATCGCATATATGATGTGAAAAATTATAGGGTCAATTGCAAACCTTAAAGAAATAAAATTTGTAAGAGGTATCCTTGAAGTGATATCTGTTCCTTAATTATGAATCAAGGCGTTTTTCGTTGATTTGTATGATGATTCGGGCATATATGCTGAATTGAAAAGCTATTCTTATTTGTAGCCATTCAGTGACATATTGTTAGCGTGATATACTTACCGCTAGTTTACGATTATTATCGGAGAATTTTATTCTTATGCAAGACTTACGGGTTAATAAATTTGCTGAAATTCTTGTCGATCATTCTGCCAGAATTCAACCTGGTGATCGCGTTGCAATTGAGTCCCCAACAACAGCCATGCCATTGGTGGAATCTTTGTACGATAAAATTCTTGAAAGAGGTGGGCATCCCCACTTATTGTTGACGTTGCCTGACCAAGAAGAAAGATTTTTTAAGTACGCAAATAAATCACAATTAGATTTCACGCCAACATTTCGTAAGCTGGCTTACGATTCTTTTGAGTCTCGTATCCGTATTCATGCTGAAACGAATACACGGGCAATGACAGATGTTGACCCTAAGCATCAGGCGCGACGCAAGAAGGCTGTTGCCTCGATATTGAGGGTGCAAATGAAGCGGGGTGCAGAAAAAGATTTTAAATGGGTGACAACCTTGTATCCAACTGCAGCATATGCTGCGGAAGCGGGAATGTCACTGAAAGAGTATCAAGACTTTGTTTATCGATCTTGCTTTGCTGATGACGCTACAAAAGATCCGACCGCGGCCTGGCATAATATAAAAACTCGGCAGCAACGATTTATCGATTATATTCAAGGTAAAGATAAAGTGGAAGTGCTCGGACCTGATGTCGATTTGTCTTTGTCTATCCATGGACGCAAATTTAAAAATTCCTACGGCATCCATAATATGCCCGATGGTGAGATTTATACCGGTCCGGTGGAAGAATCGGTTAACGGATGGGTGCGATACACATATCCGGCCATGTTCGACGGCCGCATCGTTGAGGGTGTTGAGTTAACCTTTGATCATGGCAAAGTTATCAAAGCTACAGCAAAAACAAACCAGGAATTTCTGTTAGAGATGTTGGGGACAGATACTGGTGCTCGGTACATTGGTGAGTTCGCCATTGGGACAAATTACAATATTGATCGTTTTATTGGCCATATTCTCTTTGACGAAAAAATCGGCGGTTCTTTCCACATGGCATTAGGCGCAGGTTACCCTGAAACCGGCAGTCGCAATAAAAGTGGCATTCACTGGGATATGATTTGTGATTTGCGCGTTGATTCTGAAATTGTTGTCGATGGAGAAACTATCTACCGTAACGGGGAATTTCTCATCTAAGGTATTCTTTAAGATATTTAAATATTTGTAGGGTGCGCTAACGTTTTTTTATGTATTTCCATTGTGGAGAGTTATATTAGAAGGTCCGTTGGTGTTGATTTGGCTCCAATAAGCAAATAAATTTGATCGAGCAGTATCGGATACTGCTTGAGTATCGATTTATGAGATAATAGGAATAATGCCCGGAATTGTGCTGTAGGCAATAATTTGCACGGCACTTGGTATCATGTTTGCCATTGTGATGTGTCCAAATTGTGTACGATTTGACCCCATACCTCACCTGGTATTACTCGTAATGAAAACTCTTTTGGACCCATAATCTTAGCTTATGAGAGACGCAATACTTTGTTTTCTGATTGAAAATAGCTCACCGGTTCAACGGGTTCTTCTAGGTTGGAAGAAGCGCGGGTTTGGTCAAGGAAAATATGTTGGCGTGGGGGGTAAAATCGAAGTTGGTGAAACTCTTAAAGGTGCGACTGCGCGAGAAGTCAAGGAGGAAATCAACGTTTTTGTTGAGCAAAAACATCTTATTTATGCTGGTCAATTGTTTTTCTTATTTCCCAATAAGCCGGGTTGGGACCATGACGTGCATGTTTTTGTTACCGAAAAATGGCAGGGAGACCCTTGTGAGAGCGAGGAGATTCGTCCAGATTGGTTTTTTACAAATAACCTTCCCTATACTTGCATGTGGAACGATGCACAATATTGGCTGCCTCACATTCTAGTCGGTCATGCTATAGAGGCGCATATTACATTTCAAGCCAACAATGAGCTGGTAGCTACTGCACAGATCGATACAATCTCACATCTCGAATAAAAGAAAATGACCTGGCATATCAATAGCTAGGTCAGATAGTTTTTTGCAGCCAGCGGTGCTGTATCTACGCGTGCCAAAAACCTCTTTGCACAGAGCGTACATCGGAAGTTGTGACAAAAGCGTCTTCATCAACGGCACCGATCATTTTTTTGATGTCCTTGATTTGACGACGGCGAATATTGCAGCTAAGCATTGTAACCATGCCATCTTTACCACGGGCAGGAACTTCTGTGACAGCATAACCATCGTGACGTAACGCTTCCATAATGGCTGTACCGCGGCGAGGGCTGATAATTTGCAAATGAATATGGCCGATGGCTAAGCGTGTTTCAATCATCATCCCCACGATATTGCCCGTAGCAAACCCGGCTGCATAGGCCACGATGTTGATTGGATTGTCTAGGCTGTTAAGCACCGAAGTTAAGATGAATACCCACAGCATGGCCTGGATAAAACCTAAAATCCATGTGAATAATTTTCTTCCGCGCATAACAAACAATACGCGCAAAGTATCTAAACTCATATTGCCGACTCTTAGCACAAAGATCAAGAGCGCTCCAAGAATGGCCTCGCTGGTAAATACAAAATTCATGGGTTACAGCTCCGAAATTGGCCAAGTCGGTAGAGCATCCATAGCGAGTGTGTCACGTTGCCCTGCCGAATATCGATAGCAGCCGGCTGCGGCGATCATGGCGGCATTATCCGTGCATAAGGAAATCGGAGCAATGTGCACCGGTAGCTTTGATTCGCTTGAAATGCGCTCACGTAGCGCTTGGTTAGCAGAAACACCGCCAGCAATGATGATTTCTTTCGCTTTGAATGCTTTCGCAGCTTGCATTGTTTTTTCTGACAAAACTTCAACAACAGATTCTTGGAAACTGGCCGCTAAATTAGCTGTGGGGATGGGTTGTTTTTGTGCTTCAAGCTCTCGCACAACACGTAGCACGGCTGTTTTTAGGCCGCTAAAGGAGAAATTCCAAGTATCGGGCAGCCAGGCACGTGGGAAAGCTGTATGCTTGGGGTCACCATTTTGGGCGCTTTCTTGGATGGCAGGACCGCCAGGGTAGGATAATCCTAGCAGGCGAGCAACTTTGTCGAAGGCTTCTCCAGCTGCGTCATCTAAGGTGCCCCCTAAGCGTTGATAGGTTAAGTGATCGTTCATTAAAATTAGTTCAGTGTGCCCGCCGGATACGATCAACGCTAACAGCGGGAAACGCGGCTCTGCCGCAGCATTTTCCTCAGCTTTGTGTATCCACGCTGAATACAGATGGCCTTCTAGGTGATTGATTCCTAAAAGAGGCAGTCCGCTTCCTAGAGAAAGTCCTTTGGCAGCATTAATGCCAACAACTAAGGAGCCAGAAAGACCAGGTCCACGGGTAACAGCAATTGCATCCACATCGGATAATTCCATGTGTGCGTTTTGCAGTGCTTGCTCGATGACAGGGTAGATGCTGCGAATGTGCTGGCGCGAGGCTACCTCGGGGAAGATGCCGCCAAATTGAGCGTGCAAATCCACCTGAGAAGCCACTACGCTCGATAGCATGCTGCGGCCATTTTCGACAACCGCTGCGGCAGTTTCATCGCAAGACGTTTCAATACCAAGAATACGCGCTGGTTGCATAACTAATTTTCTTGAATAGGCAAGATAAGGTCGTAAGGGTATTCAGCCATGATTTCGAATTGGCCATCTGGGCGTGCCAAAACCGTATCTTCTAATCGGCAGCCCATCCCTCGCTTGGGATAATAAAGACCCGGTTCTATCGTGACCACCACACCTGGGATTAAGAAATTTTCTCCACCCGCTGCATGACTGAACCATGGCCGCTCATGCACATTTAACCCCAAGCCATGCCCCAGACTGTGGACATAGCCATCTTGGGTGTGTGGGTTTTCTTTTATAGTGGCGTGGCCTTGAGCCTGGAAGAGTTCACAAGTGCGGTCTTGGAGCGGCTCACAAGGAGCATTGATTTTTAGCTCGCTCATGATGGTCTGATAAACACTATGCACATCATCATAGAGCGCTTGTTCAGCATCGGGGGCATAACCTAAACACCAGGTGCGAGTAAAGTCGTAGAAATAGCCGCTGCCTGCCTGACAGGGAAAAATGTCGAAGATGATCGTTTTTCCGAGCTCTAGGTAATCATTGGGATTACCAGTGCTGTGGGGTACGCCTGCATCTCCTCCGATCGCGAAGATCGTGCTTTCGGGATTTTCGGCCCCCTCCTCGGCTAACCATAAATTGATCAATCTCTTGATCTCCCCAATAGTGAGAGGCTGCCCATCTGCTTTGACCAATCGCCCATCTTTGGCATTGTGGGATGTGAGATAATTGGCCACATTGCCCACAACGGTAGTAGTGATTTTACCCATCGCTCGAATATGTTCAATCTCGGCTTCATCTTTGGTTGCCATGGCCTCTAAAAGCAGTGAATCACTTACCTCGCCAATCAACTCCAAATCGGGCATTAAGTTTTGCAAGGCCAAGAACACAGCATAACTGGCACCGGCCTCAACTTTGCCATATAGCGCCATGCGTCCGGATGTGATGCCTTGCTCATTGAGCATCAATTGATAGCGTTTGGCCCTGGCTTGGACTTGGTCACCATCTGTTTCTTTGAGCAATGCCGTTAAATTATGGGTATCCAAATTTATTGTAGATAATCCTGTGCTGGCAGCTTCGTCGCGTTCCATTGAACTGTAATAAAGTATAGGCTTTGCACCACGCACTTTGATCAGTTCGGCATTTGTCAAGTGTCCACCGCCAGTCATATAGTACATTGACGGATTATGTTGAGCAGGGCCAGTAACCAGGATGGCATCGAGATTGCGTTCACCCATCAATCGATCGAGATCGATTTTCATAAAAATTCTCCGCATAGAGAGATAGATTTACCAACCTGCTTGAGCCACAATTTTTAATACCTGCGGGCGTGTAAGCTTTTCATGACCGTTTTCTAGCCTGTCTAGAGTTGCTTCGGCCAACCGCATGGGAATATCGACAAAGTATAAAAAAGCATTCTGCGGCATTGCGCTAAAACTGGTGCGTGCCGATTGTAAATTGCGACGGGCATAACCAAACATCTGCTCGCGTGTCCAAGTTGCCGGGAAGAAACTGACCTGTCGCTCCAGATCTTCACTTTGGTTGCGTAAAATATTCACAGCTTGCAATCCGCGCCCAAAATGTAGAGCAGATATTCGGTCGATTTGTGTGCCATCGAACCAACTCCAAATATCGCAGAGTAGCAGCCCAACTGCGCCAGCCGCGCTGAAGGTGTAGCCATCTAAATCGGCTTCGGTTAATACTTGCCAATTTGCTTCTACCCAGTTAGCCATGCGATCAGCCATGGATGCCGTCGCGTCCCAAATGCGAGGGGCAATGGATGTTGGCGCATGGACCGACCACTCGCCGATGCGCAATGTCACTTCGGGCAGTAGATTTTTGAAGGGTAGAAAAGCGGCTTCAAATTCAACTATGGTTTGATTATTGATACTGGTTTGTGATTGCAAAATCAACCCGACCTGCCGAAGCAGTTGGGCTTTGATGTTGGCATCCAATATTTCATGATCTTCAATTTCATCTATTGCTCGAAAACATAGATAGGAGGCTGCAACCGTCTCCTGCAGTCCTTCAGGTAGGCGTGCAACCGGAATATAAAAGGTTCGGCTGGTTTCTTTTAATACGCGCATTACTTCTTTGTGATTATTCATGGGGCACCTTTAAAATTTTCTGTAAATTTACCAATAATGGTTCTCGTTGCTCAGTGAGTACAGTCCTCGGGTCAATCATAACATGGTCATCTTGGGTGCGGGCAATAATCGGAGGCTTACACGCTCGCAATCGTGCTAAAAAACGGTCAGGTTTAGGAACATCGATTGCCAAAATATAAGTAGCGATTGATTTCCCCGGAAGGCTGCCGCCGCCCACAGTAGATTCTCCTAAAATTACATTGCCCTGGCCCAAAGCACGCGACCACTTTTCGGCTTGGTCATAGATATCCTCAAGGGGAGCGGCAATCATTCGCCAGACTGGAATTTTTTGGGTGGCTTCATCTTTTAGGTAGTGCAGCAGCGTGGCTGACAACGCGGCTAGTGCTAATTTGTCCGCGCGCACGGCCCTTGCCAAAGGATGCTTCTTGAGTTTAGCGATCAACTTGGCTTTGCCCACCAGGATACCTGCCTGTGGCCCGCCGAGCAGCTTATCACCGGAAAAGCACACTAAATCCGCACCTGCTGCCAAGGATTCTTGCACAGTGAATTCGTGCCCTAAGCCATAGGGCGCAGTATCTAAGAGTGAACCGGAGCCAAGATCGTCCAGGATAGGGATATCTGCGGCATGTGCCACGAGTGCAATATCTTCAAGATTCGGCTCGGTTGTAAATCCGATGATCTCAAAATTAGAGCGATGTGCCCGCATAACTAGCTTGATTGGCTGCTCGCTAATGGCTCGCTCGTAATCTTCTATGTGGATACGGTTGGTGGTGCCAATTTCTACCAGCTTTGCCCCAGATTGTGCCATCACATCGGGGATACGAAAACCACCGCCTATTTCAATCAATTGCGAACGGGCAATTACCACACGTCTTCGTCGGGCAAGTGCGGTAAGCGCGAGTAGTACGGCTGCTGCATTATTGTTTACTACAAGTGCCGCCTCGGCCTGAGTAAGTTTTTTCAATAAGCCTTCCGCGTGCAGCAGGCGTGAACCGCGTTTGCCCTTCTCTAAGTCATACTCTAAATTTGAATAGCCGAGTGCAACGTCCTGGGCAGCCTGCAAAGCCGATTTACTCAATGGTGCCCGTCCCAAATTAGTATGGATAATTACGCCGGTTGCATTAATGACCGGCTGCAAGGTAGAAGACACCCAGCGCTCTATTTTTCTTGTTGTCTGAGTAATAATGCTATTTGTGGGTGGCAGGGATTTCCCCTCGCGTGCTGCACTGCGAATTTGATCGAGTGTTGAGCGCAGTATATCGATGGTTAAAGGGCGCCCAAATTCTGCGATCAGTTCTTTGATTCCATCGGTTTGAAGCAATTTATCGACAGAAGGGATTTTGTGGTAATCGGTCATGCGTAGCGCATTTTTTTATAATTATTGGCATTATGGTCTGTTCGTCTTGATGGTTACAGTGCTCTTATTGACTTAAACCATAAACCATGTCGACCGTTACGGCTTCCAACGACTTTGCTCTCGTAAACGGATAAACCATTCCAGCAGCACAAACCCGATAGCGAGGATGATGGCTACGGAACCCGTTAATGCTCTGTTCAGTTGCAGCCAGGCTAATGCAGGTGCAAAAATACCAACGAGGATTGCTTCTCGCAATATTGTTGAATTGCTAACAGCAGGCGATGCCGGAAAGCGTCGGTTTAAGTAAGCTGCGATGGGTAATATCAGCCCTGTAACTGCCAGCACGGTGAAAAAGAAAAAAAGCCAGCGCGGGCCAAGTGTGGGGAGCGTTTGATATAGTACCAATATGAATCCGCCCCCTCCAATCAATATTAACAACAAGGCAGTTGGAATAAAAGATTTATCAGTTGGAGGTTGGCGAGTTTTCATATTGTTGGCACCTAAAATGAATTGCTCAGATTCTATCACATCGATATACCTTCCGATGATGGCTGTTGAGCAGATTTTATTTGAAAAACCCCCTCGCACCTGGTTTAACAACCATTCCTGGAGTGGTTAATAGGTATTATCCTGGTACTAAAGAAGTTGCGATACACGTTGACCGGCCCAAATCGCGGCCATTCCCAAAATGATTTGTGCGCTCAAATTGAGCATAGCAGGTAAGCTTTGTCCCATGCGCACCAAACTGGCTGTTTCGTAGCTGAATGTTGAGAAAGTAGTTAACGCACCTATTACGCCGGTTAATAATAACAAGCGCATTTCGGGGGTTAACAGCCCACGAATTTCAGCGAGACCTGAGAGTAATCCGATGGCTAAACAGCCAATGATATTGACAGTCAGGGTTCCATATGGGAAATTGCTTTCGCTGGTGAGTTGTGATACCCATTCACCAATCAGATAACGTAAAGTGGAGCCTAAAAAACCACCGATACCTACAATAAAAATTTTAGTGACCAAGGAACATCTCCAATGACAGTTTAAGGCGAGCAAGTTAAAATCCTTGCTGCTGGGCAATACAAGATTAAACAGCGCAAATCATAACATACCAAAATGCTAATGCGTATACTCGACTATCATGTTTCATCAATGTCGATGACCTTAAAGAAAGTGCGCCATCTGAATGGGTGCGGTATACTGATACTCAGCAGATAATATCTTCCATAGTATGGTTCACGTCCTCGTGACACTCAATATTTAGGTGATTTATGAAGCAACTTCTTCAAAATTTGCGCACTGGAGAAACCTCTGTCAATGAAGTTCCTATACCAACGCCAAAACCAGGCACAGCGCTTGTGCGTACGGCGGTATCCTTAGTTTCTTCGGGAACCGAGCGTATGGTCGTGGAGTTTGCTCAAAAATCTTTGATTGCCAAAGCAAATTCTCGACCAGATCAGGTGCTTCAAGTTTTGGATAAGGCTCGTCGTGAAGGGGTATTAACTACGTTTGAGGCTGTTCTTAATCGTTTGGATCAACCCATGCCTTTGGGTTACTCATCGGCGGGTACAATTGTGGCTTTGGGCGATGGATTGGGTGGTTTTCGCGTTGGCGACCGGGTTGCCTGCGCTGGTGGGGGATATGCTGTTCATGCTGAGTATGTTGTTGTGCCAGAAAATTTGATCACGATGCTGCCCCCCAAGACAGATTTCGAATCCGCAGCTTTTGCTACCATGGGGGCCATCGCGATGCATGGTTTTCGTCTGGCTGATATCCAGCTAGGTGAGCGGGTAGCGGTGATTGGGTTAGGGCTGCTGGGGTTGCTGGCGGCCAGCATCGCGGACGCGTCAGGTTGCCAGGTTCTCGGGATTGACCTGGATCCAGACCGTATAGCATTGGCAAAAAGCATGGGTATTATGGCCGTACTGCGCACACAAGCCGAAGGCGCTGCCCAACGGTATTCCCACGGGCAAGGATATGACGCCATTTTGATTTGCGCGGATACCTTAACCGATGATCCTATCCAATTAGCTGGTGCAATAGCCCGCGATAAAGCCAATGTGGTTGCAGTTGGCGCTGTAGGATTAAATATCCCTCGTGCTGTCTATTTCGCCAAAGAGCTTAACTTCATCAACTCTCGCTCTTATGGTCCTGGCCGCTATGATTCGAATTATGAAGAAAAAGGACACGAATACCCGATTGGATATATCCGCTGGACAGAAGGTCGTAACTTAGAATCTTTTGTTGATTTGATTGCCCGTCAGCGCATAAATGTGAAGCCGTTGATCTCTCACCGCTTTGCTATAGCGGATTCCCCTGAAGCCTATGATTTAATCCTGGGAAAGGCGGAAACGCCGTTTTTAGGAATATTAATAACTTATCCTGAAGCACAAAAATCTCGTTCCCATCCATCTAAAATAAAGGCCTCAGCATCTCATATTGCCAGGAAAAAGCAAATTGTCAAACTTGGTATCCTTGGAGCTGGCAATTTTGCATCAGCCGTGATGCTGCCAGCCCTTAAGAAAACCCGCCAGATTGATTTAATTGGCATTGCGTCAGCATCAGGTCTCAGCGCGCAAGTTGCAGCCAATAAATTTGGCATGCAGTTTGCCACCAGCAATGTTGATGAAATTATCGCCAATCCTGAGGTTAATACCGTCGCGATCCTCACGCGCCATAATCTTCACAGCCAGCAAATCTTATCAGCGTTGCAAGCTAAAAAGCACGTCTTTGTTGAAAAACCATTGGCCATTAACCATGACCAGCTCGTCGCCATTAAAAAGCAATTAGCCACCGACAAAAACCTCTTACTCACTGTGGGCTTCAATCGCCGTTTTGCACCATTGTCGATAAAAATGGGTACCTTTGTGTCCCAACGGGTGGAGCCACTTGTAGCGCATTATCGCATTAATGCTGGCTATATCCCGCTGACGCATTGGATTCACGACCCTAATGAAGGTGGTGGGCGCATTATCGGTGAAGGTTGTCATTTTATTGATTTCTTGACCTTCTTGGTGGGTGATGTTCCGGTATCGGTCACGGCACAGGCTTTGCCAGATGGCGGACGATATCGAGAAGATAATGTGCAGATAACCCTGGTGTATCCTGATGGTTCATTGGGCACGGTTAGTTATTTTGCCAATGGCGATAAAGCCCTTGCCAAAGAGCGCGTCGAAGTCTTGGCTGGAGGAAGTGTTGCCATTCTTGATGATTTCCGCTCTTTAGAATTGATCCGAGCTGGCAAGCGTAAAATTATTCGCTCGCGTCTGCGCCAAGATAAAGGTTTCCGCGCCGAATGGGATGCTTTTTCTCAAGCGATCCTGGGTGGCGGTCCGCCGCCTATTCCTTATGACCATCTTTTTGCTGTCACGCATGCAGCGTTTGCAGCTGTCGAAGCGTTGCGCACCGGTGAACGCGTCCCGATTTCCTAATGTCTAAATTTTTTTTGCTCCTCAAAGCCTTGTATCAACTTAATCCCAGGCAGTTGGGGCTTTATGCGCTATATCACGTTTCCCTGCGCACGGGGTATTTACGTTGGAAAACACGATCACGGCGCTCTCCAGTTCTCGAATTTCACTCCCTTTTTGATTTTTCTGACCCGGCTGCGCTGATGTCGATTTTAGGTGATGATGGGCTTGCTAAATTAGTTGCAGCCGCTGAAGAAATCGTCAGGGGACAGATCCGTCTTTTTGGTGGGTCGTCAGTTCCCTTAACCTTGTCTCCTCCCGGAAAGTTACGCCATTGGACAGCTTATGAGCGCGGGGTGCAGCATTGGGGTGTTGAGGACGTTAAATTTACTTGGCAGCCGCCGCTTCGGCTGGGTATATTTCTTAGGGCGGGCCTTCTGGATTACGAAAGATGAACGCTATCCCAAAGCTTTCTGGCAGTATGCAGAAATATTTTGGGGTACCAACCCGGTCAATTTTGGCCCTAATTGGACCTCTGGCCAAGAAGTTGCATTGCGGCTCATGGCCTTAGTTTTTGCCGCCCAAATTTTTGCTGATTCCAACCACACGACACCAAAACGAATTTCTCGTTTAACACAATCCATAACCGAGCATGCCGTACGCATCCCAGCCTCGTTGGTTTATGCCCGTGCGCAAAACAATAATCACTTACTCAGTGAAGCTGTTGGTTTAATCACGGCATCTTTGACCCTCCCGGATCATCCCGACGCGCAGCGTTGGGAAAAATTAGGCTGGCGATGGTATACGTGGGGGATTGATCATCAAATTAATTCTGATGGTGCATATATGCAGAGCAGTGCAAATTATCATCGCCTCATGTTGCAGCTGGCTCTGTGGATACACGCTGCCGCGGATATTAATATTCCTGTCGCGTCTTATGCCCGTTTGGCCGCGGCTACGCGTTGGTTGCTAGCCTTATGCGATCCACAAACTGGTCGCGTGCCCAATCTAGGTCCAAATGATGGCGCCTATATCTTCCCACTCACTGTGTTGCCTTTCCATGATTATCGACCTGTCTTGAGTGCGGCCTCGCTAGCTTTCTTAGGTACACCTGCCTTTGAGCCAGGTCTGTGGGATGAGATTGGGTTTTGGTTCTCGGGTCAACGTTCTCTGGCTGCACATGAAATCAATGATTCATTTAAAGGACCTGCTGTATTACGTAATAAAGCTAGTGATTCTTGGGCTTACCTCCGAGCCGCAAAATTTACTAACCGCCCGGGTCACGCCGATCAATTACATCTTGATCTTTGGTGGCGCGGTCATAATCTCGCTGTTGATGCCGGCACCTACCGATATTCGGCAGCACCACCCTGGGATAATGCCCTCACCGATAGCGCGGTTCATAATACCATTACGGTGGCCGGTCTCGAGCAAATGACCCGTGCTGGTCGTTTTCTCTATCTGGATTGGGCGCAGGCGAATATCTTAGAGCGCAGCGAGCATACCATTGTTGCCGAACACAATGGCTATCGGCGCATAGGTCTTACCCATCGAAGAATGGTTAACGCACAACCAGACGGAACCTGGGTTGTGGAAGATATGTTGATATCAAACGCCAGTCGCCAATCTTCATGCACAACTCGCTTACACTGGCTTTTACCCGATTGGGAGTGGCAGCTTGACGATGCAGGGTTAACGCTTAAAGTTTTATCACCTCACGGATGGATTATGCTCAAGATCGACGCGGATTCTCAATCTGCAATCTGCAATCTGCATTCATCAATCGTTCGCGCTGGCGAGCTGCTTTTCGGCACAACTCCCGCATCGCCCACACGAGGCTGGATTTCACCAACCTACGCGGAAAAAATCCCCGCCTTGTCCTTCGCGATAAATGTTGAGAGCTCTCTGCCGATAAAAATTCTCAGCACTTGGAAATTTCCTGATGTCTGAAAACCTATTACCGTTTGCAACCGCCGTTGTTATTCATCAAGACGGGCAGCATATCCTGCTTCACAAACGCGAAGATTTTCGCATAGGGTCGTTGCCTGGCGGCGGGTTGGATGATGGAGAAACAGCAGAAGGTGCCGCCATTCGCGAAACTTTCGAAGAAGCGGGTTATCAAATTGCTGTTGATCGTTTTGTGGGATCTTATCGCCACGTTCAGTTTGGTGATCTGCGCCAGGTCTATTGTGGGCATGTTATTGGTGGTCAGTGCGCTGGAAAAAGGTCCAGAAACCGTCGAAGTTGGTTGCTTTCATCCAACTATGTTACCCTCCCGTATGACTTAGCTCAGCCTATACCGTCATCGAAGATACATTGGCGAACCATTCTGAGCCCATAGACCGCGATCAGTAATTTCAACGCTGGGAAGTATTCGCGATAAAAACTTTGAAAAAATTGCGAGACTTACGTAATAAAATAGGTGGTCGTCCTAACACCTCACACGCTTTTTCTGCTATGCATATTCTGCTAATTCACCAAGCTTTTGCCGCTCTCAACGAACCTGGCGGCACCCGACACCACGAACTGGCTCGCTACCTGATAGAGTCTGGCATCGTGTTACTGTCATTGCCAGTCCTGTCAGTTATTTAACAGGAGCCCAACAAATTGCCGAGGGTGATGCTGATGGCCCTATGACCATTTTACGAGCCTATACATACTCGGCCTTACATCGTTCTTTCGTGCATCGCGTTTTTAGCTT
>PVMK01160396.1_pt1 | contig 41222 bp, 37 predicted proteins | sample 1853481 | NCBI WGS metagenome assembly PVMK01 (sample SAMN08533507, study PRJNA380276) | Marine sediment metagenome, whole genome shotgun sequencing project.
ATCGGCATTCGCCTGCCCATGTCCAATCACCATGTCAGCCGCGAGGAGTATGAGGAGAATTTGCCACTTATGAAGAAAAAGCATCAGCAGGGAAACTCGATTATGGCTACCAACGACAAGCTGGCGATCAGGAGTCGAGAAGAGTTGGCGAGCTATCACAGCGATGCGAGTGTCATCAAGAACATCAAGACATACGAGAATATCGAAGAGGCGCTCGAGTTATACGATTCCGTGGTGCTACCGATGCGACTCAATAAGGATCTCGAGTTTCTTGAGAAAATCCGCGATAAGGACAAGATCACTCTGTTCGCCAATGCGGGTTGCGCACTGACCTGCCCATCGAAACTCTGTTACCTGTCGTTCTCCGAAATGAACAAGGGTAATGGCGGTGAGTTCAATTGCGCAATGATGTACAAGGAACGTGAGGTGATGGGGATGGTCGATTTCATGCTAAAGCCATACGTGGACCTCGGATTTCATCGCTTCAAGTTACTCAGGCCGAATACGGGCGGACTGACCGGTTTTTAGCTCGACATTTCATTGCTGACAACGGAGCGATAAAGGGATCGAACCGATTTTTTGGATTAATTCTGGGAATCTGGGGACAGTTTACTCATTTACTAAATCAGTAAACTGTCCCCAAATTCTAAGTCAGAACAGCTGTTGCAGTAAAACACGGCCATCCGGCGTGTGCAGCCAGAACAGGCCCGCCAGATTCACTACAACGGTTATCGCAAAGACATAGCGAAAAGAATCTTTACTCGATTTGTGTCGCAATATATTTTGTGCCATCAATGCGCCTGGCCAACCGCCCGCGAGTGACAGTATGTGCAATGTACTTTCCTTAGTCCGCCAACGGCCGGCTTGGGCAGCGGACTTGTCGATAGCATAGGCCGCAAAGGTAATAACGCTTAACCCGGCGTATGCGATTAGAACGATCTGAGGTAGCCCGGTCTCGCGGACAGAATACCCAACTGCCCCCAGAAATAGGGGTCGAACCGATTATTTGAAATTCGGTTCGACCCCTTTTTTCGGCCTGCCACGCTTACCAGTCGGCACAGCTCGGCCCAACATCGCTTCAATTCGTTCTTTGAATCGATGATCGCCAATAACACCACAAGCATTGGTGCTCTTGCGTATCCTGGCTAGTAACTTTTCGTAGAGTAGGTTGTGGAAGAGCGCTCTATAAGCCTGTTGCCTTGCTGATGGATCAACAGCCAGTTCGAGATAGCACGAGTGCGCTGTAATCAGACTGTCAACCGATCCCGCAGCATGGTGCGCGTAGCTCGAGTACGGGTACTCCCCTGGTGCTGCAACCATGCGAGCACGCACGGGATTGAGCTCGATGTACCGCTGGCAGGTCAGCAAGTAGTTGCTGTCCTGAACCAGGCTGGCTTTGTAACGCCCCTCCCACAATGTGCCCGTACGACAGTAGCGAATATTCAAACGCTGCACGTAGCTTCGTCCCATAGCTTGCATCATCAGCGGCAACGATCTTTCTCGCCCCGGAGTGTCCAGTAAATGTACGAGGTTGGTCATCAGTACATAGGCAAGGTGTCAGGTTTATTATTAGGGGGCAAATATTGACCTGACACCTTTTCAGACACCTTTTCACGCTGGACACCGGCGTCATTGACAGCTTTATTCTCGATCAGTCGTTAATTCAGGACGTAGAAGTGAACGGCAGCCACCAACGAATTGTTCGTGCAGCGATTGCAATGGCCCGCGGTCTCGACATCGAGGTTGCTGCTGAGGGCGTCGAAACGATTACACAACTGGAGTTCTTGCGCAGCTGCAATTGCGACCTGGCGCAGGGCTTTTTGATCAGCCGCCCGATGCATCCAAAGAAAGTGTCTGCCATTTTGCGTAGTGAGATAGCAGGAACCCGGCTTCTTTCACGCGGCATGCCCTAACCGACCATGATGGGGACGGAGCGTGGAAAAAGGCGCCTTTCTTCCGTCCCCGTGGTTTCGCCATCATTATTGCTGCTCCATGCCGGGCACCTCGAATGGCGTAGCGGTAACAGCAGATTCCGCATCGTCTCCATACGCCTGTAGCACTGTACCCAGCCCCTCTTCATCAACCAATTTGATCATACCGAATGGCACATCGGACGATATCCAGATATCTTTGCCCAGCGGCTTCAATGGGATGCGCAAGGCGCTGAAGGTTCCGGCTGGAACAGTCACGGTTTCCTCAACACCATTTTGCACTTCCGCGCAGGCGAGTCGAATCGGATTTGCCAGATCATCCTTTTGCACGGTCGACGGTGGCATTTCAATTGGCGGCAGCGGATCCATTCCCTGTATTATTGGCATTTGCATGATGACCCGTGTTATCGCACCTTCTGCATATGGCCACTGTGGAATAAGGAACTGCATGATCATGCCTGTGTCGCCCACGGGCGTGGCGGCCTCGTACTCCAACCAATAGTAATCCGCCTCTGTGCCGACAATCGCGAAACGATTTTCGGTCTTTTCCCGCATTAATGGTGCATCAACCGCATAGCTTGCCCATTGTCCGATTGACAGGGCAACTGCACCTTTGCACAGGCTGTCAATGTTCGCCGCAGCTGCACGTGCTGCATGATCACCAACTCCAAGACTGGCAGCCAGAAAGAAAACAAAAACGCTGACAATTTTATTACCGTTTATCATTACTTTTCTCCCGTGCGGGCCAATTTACCATGAGGACGGAACACGTGTTCCGTCCCTATATTGGCTTAGCGCAATTCCAGCAGGCGGCGAACTGGCCTTCGTTTTCTGTTTTGCAGTGCTTGCAGCGCCAGGCAAAAAGGGGTTGAACCGAATAAATGCAATAATTTCGGTTCTACTCCTTTTTCTGTGTCCTTGAGTATATTCATTGATATTTAGGTCACTTTTCCTCAAATTACTCGATAGTCACTGCGTCGGGCTTAGCCATCCAGGTAAACGCGACACCGGCACCGGAATCTCTGAAAGATTGTCGACATTGCCACTATGTGGTTGCAGTTGTTGATTACCTGTCAGGTTCTGATCCTTGAAACAGTTCGCAATCAGCGGAACGTAGCCGTAGTATCAAAGAGATGAGCTGTATGCTTAAAAGAGGCGGTGGTCTGTATCCGCGGATGCATATCGGCGCGGTCCTTCTTGCCGCCGGCGAAGGCCGGCGCCTGGGTGGCGTTGCCAAGCCGCTGATAAGGCTCCAGGGCGTGCCGCTGATCAGCCGGCACCTAGTGGCCCTTAGCGGGGCGGGTGTCGATGAAGTGATTGTGGTCACCGGCTACGCGGGTCGCGAAGTTGAGCAACAGATACAGAGCTTCCCGGTGACAGTGGTGCATAACCCGTTACATGCACAAGGCCAGCAAGGGTCGGTGCGATCCGGACTGGAGGCGCTCAGCGGGCCATTCGACGCCGTGATTGTCATGCCCTCCGACCAACCGCTGATTGGAACAGATGACCTGGTTGAACTCATCAGTGCATTCAAGAAGCGACCCGCAGGTCATGTGCTTGTGCCGGTCGTGAACGGGCAGCGTGGCAACCCCATTGTGCTCGACGAGGTGGCGCTGGCAGAAATACTGGCCAGTGACACGAACCTGGCCTGCCGTCACCTGACCGACAGCAATCCTGAGTTCGTGCATGCCTATGAGACTGATAACACACGCTTCACTATTGATCTGGATACACCGGGCGATTTGCAGGTGTTTGCCGAACGCACGGGCTGGCGTCTGGAGATGCCGGTACAAGAGGTGGACGAACCGACATTTGATTCGCAAACGGCGTTCGCTCTGATATCACATTGAGGCAGAACGACCTAAATTAATAATAAATAACTCCGGGAGGAGCGATCCATGATACCCCGTCAATTCGAATATCACGCGCCACAAACATTGTCTGAGGCAATCGCGTTGCTGCAGAAATACGGTGATACCGCCAAGCTGCTTGCGGGTGGCCACAGTCTGCTGCCGATGATGAAGATCCGCTTCGCAGAGCCGGAGCACCTCGTCGATCTCGGTAAATTAGCCGAGCTAAGGGGCATACGCGAGGAGGGCAGCGAGCTGCACATTGGTGCTATGACGACCGAGAACGATTTGATCTGGTCGACGCTCGTGCAGGAGAAGTGTCCCTTGCTGGTCGAGGCCGCACGCCTGATTGCGGATCCGCAAGTCCGCTACAAGGGCACCATCGGCGGCGACATTTCGCACGGCGATCCCGGCAACGATCATCCGGCGATCATGCTCGCACTCGGTGCCGCGTTCGTGCTCCAGGGTGGTGGCGGAGAACGCGTGGTAACCGCCGACGATTTCTTTATCGACTTGTTCACCACCGCACTCGAGCCTGATGAAGTGCTCACGGAAATCCGCATTCCGGTTCCAGCCGCTGGCACTGGCTGGTGTTACGCCAAACTCAAACGCAAGACCGGCGACTTTGCGACGGCCGCAGCGGCGGTGTTGCTAAGGATGAAAGACGATACCGTGGAGAATGTCTCGATCGCACTGACCAACGCCGGTGCTACGGCGCTGAGGGCACGCGATGCAGAGGATTCCCTGCGCGGCAATAAACTTGACGATGCAGCCATCGCCGAAGCCGCCCGGCTCGCGATGGCAATCTGCGACCCGGTCGAAGATCAGCGCGGCGACGTTGAATACAAAACCGCAATGAGCGGAGAGATGGTCCAGCGTGCGTTGCGCACATCACACGTGCGCGCCTTGGCATAGTCGCGTCAGATCACGAAGGAAGTATAGATATGGCTAACAAAAAAATGGTGTCGTTCAAGCTGAACGGCAATGATGTCGACGTTGTCGTCGAGCCGCGAGAATTACTGATTCATACGCTGCGCGAGCGGCTGGCGCATACCGGTCCGCACATTGGTTGTGAAACTTCGCATTGCGGCGCCTGCACGGTCGATATCGATGGTGCGTCGGTCAAATCCTGCACCCTTCTGACGGTGCAATGCCAGGATGCTGAAGTGCTGACCATCGAGGGTATCGAGCAGGACGGGGAACTGCACGCGTTGCAGGAGGGCTTTACGCAGATGCACGGATTACAGTGCGGTTTTTGCACGCCGGGCATGATAACGCGCGCCTACCGACTGCTGCAGGAGAACCCCGACCCAAGTGAGGAGGACATCCGTTACTGGATGGCGGGCAACCTGTGCCGCTGCACGGGCTACCAGAACATCGTCAAGGCAGTGCAGTACGCGGCAGAAAAGTTGTCGTCGGCGCCGGCCTGAACCCAAGACGTTTAAGGAGATATCGTAATGGCTGCTTCACCTGATTTGATCGAACGCGAAACCGCACTGCAGGGACTGGGCGTTTCCAGACTACGCAAGGAGGATGCCCGCTTCATTCGCGGCAAGGGTACCTACATCGATGACATCAAGTTGCCGGGTATGTTGTTCGGGGCAGTTGTACGCAGCCCGTACGCCCACGCGCGTATCAAGTCGATCAACAAGGACAAGGCACTCGCGATGCCGGGCGTCACGGCGGTCCTGACCGCTGATGACTTGAGGCCGTTGGGGCTACACTGGATGCCGACCATCGGCGGCGACACGCAGGCCGTGCTGGCGGACGAAAAAGTCTGTTTCCAGATGCAGGAAGTTGCAATGGTCATCGCCAGTGATCGCTACACCGCCGCCGATGCGGCGGACATGGTGGAAGTTGACTACGAAGAACTGCCGGCAATTGTGGATCCGCACAAGTCCATGGATGCCGACGCCCCCGTCATTCGCGAAGACATTGCCGACAAGGATGAAGTCAGCCATGGCAAGCGAATGCATCCAAATCACATCTTTACCTGGGATGCGGGCGACAAGGACGCGACCGACGCTGTGTTTGACAACGCCGCAGTAACCGTCAGGGAAGAAATCCTCAATCCACGCGTGCATCCGTGTCCCCTGGAGACCTGCGGTTGCGTGGCATCGTTCGACAAAGTGACCGGTCAGTTGAAGGTCAATGTTACCTCGCAGGTGCCGCATCTGTTTCGCACGGTACTGGCGATGCTGTCCGGCATTCCGGAAAGCAAGATTCGGGTCATCAGTGGCGATATTGGTGGTGGATTCGGCAACAAGGTGCCGATCTATCCCGGCTACGTGATCGCTGTCGTTGCCTCAATCGTCACGGGCGTGCCCATCAAGTGGATTGAATCTCGTATCGAGAATATTTCAACAACAGGCTTTGCCCGAGACTATCATGGCGTTGGCGAGCTTGCCGCAGACAAGGATGGTCGCATCAAGGCGTTGCGATTTTTCGCGCTGGCCGACCACGGGGCGTTCAACTCACACGTATCAGCAACCAAGCTGCCGGCCGGATTGTTCAGCATCTGCACCGGTTCTTACGACATACCTACGGCGTATTGCCGGGTCGATGCGGTCTATACGAACAAGGCGCCGGGCGGGGTTGCTTATCGCTGCTCATTGCGGGTCACCGAGGCTGTTTACCTGATCGAGCGCATGATCGACGTATTGGCGCAGAAGCTGGGGATAGACAAAGCGGAGATACGCAGGCGCAACTTCATCAAAGAGGACATGTTCCCATACAACACATCGTTGGGATGGACTGTCGACAGTGGTAACTACCACGCCGCTCTCGATAAGGTATTGCAGGCGGTCGACTATGAGGGGCTGCTGAAGGAACAGGAGGAAAAACGCGCCAACGGCGAGTTGATGGGAATCGGCTTCAGCACCTTTACTGAAATTGTGGGCGCGGGGCCGACCAAGGTGTGCGACATTCTTGGCATCGGCTTGTTCGACAGCTGCGAAATTCGCGTCAATCCAACCGGTAGTGCCATTGCACGACTGGGCACGATGAGCCAGGGGCAGGGACACGCGACCACCTATGCGCAAATCATCGCCACGGAACTCGGTCTGCCATCGGATGAAATACAGATTGAGGAAGGCGATACCGATACGGCGCCCTACGGCGCGGGCACCTGGGGATCCCGCTCAACGCCGGTTGGCGGTGCCGCCGCGGCGTTGGCCGCACGCAAGATTCGGGCGAAAGCGCAGAAGATTGCCGCGCATTTGCTGGAAGTCGGCGAGGGTGACCTGGAGTGGGAAATCGACCGCTTCAAAGTCAAAGGTAATCCGGCGCAGTCGAAGACGATGAAGGAAATCGCGATGGTAGCGCACACCGGTGACCTGCCCGAAGGCATGGAGCAAGGACTGGATGCCAGCGAATATTACGATCCACCCAACCTGACATTTCCATTCGGCGCTTATGTCTGCGTGGTCGACATCGACCGTTTCACCGGGGAGACTAAAGTCCGGCGATTCTATGCATTGGATGATTGTGGCACGCGGATCAACCCGATGATTATCGAGGGCCAGATCCACGGTGGCCTGACGGAGGCCTTTGCGGTCGCGTTTGGCCAGCAAATTCCGTTCGACGAAAACGGCAACCATCTTGGTAACAGCCTGATGGACTATTTCATGCCCACCTCGTTTGAAACGCCACATTGGGAAACCGATGAAACCGTTACACCCTCGCCGCACCATCCGATCGGTGCGAAGGGCGTCGCGGAATCGCCCCATGTCGGTGGCATTCCCTGTTTCTCCAACGCGGTCGTGGACGCGTTTTCGCACTTAGGCGTAACGCATATGGACATGCCGCACTCAGCTTATCGCGTCTGGCAGCAGTGCAAGGCGCTGGGAATCGACAAGCGCGACGAAGCGTAGGGTATCCGCATGAAGGTTCAACTCGACAAAACATTTCCCCTGCCAGGCTCACCGGCAATCGCCTGGGAATTTCTGCAGAACGTCGAAGCGGTCGCAAGCTGTATGCCTGGCGCGAAACTTACCGAGCGCATTGACGAAAACCACCATAAAGGAACGGTGAAAGTCAGGATGGGACCGGCGACGATGTCGTTCAGGGGCGAGGTCGAGGTGCAGGACATTGACCAGGCAAGCCGCAGTTTGCGCCTGCTTGGCAAGGGTACCGATAGCACCGGTAATTCCGGCGTGTCCATGAATCTACTCGCACGCATTGACGATGCCGAAGGCGGCTTGTGCGAGTTGTTTGGCTCAAGCGAAGTATCGGTGAGCGGCAAGGCGGCGGCATTTGGTGGTCGCATGATGAACTCGGTTGCAGATAAAATATTGGTCCAGTTTGCCGACAACTTCGCGGCCCAGGTCGCCGCGCTGCAAGAGCAACGAGATTCCCCCGCGGGCGCAGGCGCTGCGGCGACCCCGGCAGCACCTGCCGCGGAACTCAATGCGCTCGCGCTCGGCTGGGCAGTATTCAAAGACTGGCTGCGCAATCTCTTTCGCAAGAAAAAGGCGTGAGTCTCGAGGCTGACCGTATAAGTGATATTGCTGGCCTGCAGCGCCAGCTTGAGTCGGCCGGCTACGTTGCCGAGGCCGCGCTCGCGGCAACCTTGCTGCTGACGCTCGACCTCGGCCGCCCGTTGCTGGTGGAGGGGGACGCCGGCGTCGGTAAGACGGAAATCGCCAAAGCGTTTGCCACGGTACAGCGCGCGCGCCTCATCCGCCTGCAGTGCTACGAAGGGCTCGATGTTCATGCGGCAATGTACGAATGGAATTACCAGCGGCAATTATTGGCCATCAAACTGCTTGAGCAAGATGACCGTCCGCTGGCCGCCAAAGAACAAGATATTTTCTCCGATTCGTACCTGCTAAAGCGACCTTTGTTGGAAGCAATCAGTTGCACCGAATCGCCAGTGTTGCTTATCGACGAAGTCGATCGCGCAGACGAGGCTTTTGAAGCTTATCTTCTTGAGTTGTTGTCGGACTTCCAGATTTCCATTCCAGAGCTGGGTACGGTGAGCGCGATTACGCGACCGGTGGTTATCATCACCTCGAACGGCACACGTGAACTCTCTGACGCACTGCGCCGTCGATGCCTGTATCAGTTCATCGAGTATCCTGATTTCGCAAAGGAACTGGCGATCGTCAAAATCAAGGCACCGCAGGCGGAGGAGCAGCTCGCTCGCCAGGTTGTCGCATTCGTGCAAAATGTTCGTCGTATGGAGCTGCAGAAAAAACCGGGCATTGCAGAAACGCTGGATTGGACGGCGGCCCTGCTACGAATGGGCGTCACGGTAATTGATGAAGATGGCACAGAACGTATTATGGATACGTTGAGCGCGTTGATTAAAACTCGCGATGACCGGACGGCATTTACGCCGGACGTGGTTGCCCGAATGGCGGCGACATGTTGATTCGCGAGGTTGCCGAACCGATTGATGTCGGCGCGCTGCTGCTTAAGCGGCTTGCAGGCTTTTCGGCATTCCTGCACGAAAATGGATATGGCGTAGGCGGCGCCGATTCGGCCCGTATTGTCGACACCGCTGCGCAGTCGGGGATATTCAATCAGGCAATCTTGCGCTGGAGTTTAAAGTCGCAGCTTTGCAGCCGTTACGAAGAATGGCAGCGCTTCGATGCATTGTTCGATGCCTATTTTTTGCCGCCAAACAAAACCGCTTTCGTGCAAAGTGACGTTGTGGCCGGCGCGCAGGAAATGACCACCGGGCAACACGACGATGGCACTCACGAAATGGCGCCTGAGAAACAGGAGGGTGTGGTCGACGAGTCGGAGGCTGCCCGGCATGGCGCAAGCCGTGAAGAAAACCTGGCGTCCACTGATTTTAGTGAGCTGAATCAGGCTGACCAGGCGCGCCAGGTCGAAGCCTTGATGCGTCGTTTCGCACGGCGCATGAAGCACCTGTTTTTGCGCCGGGAAACCCGCTCGCAAAGGGGACGGCGTCTCGATTTGCAAAGCACGATACGAAGCAGCGTGGCAAGTGGTGGCACACCCATTCAACTTGCCTGGAAGACACGCCGTCGTGTGCGTCCGCGCCTGGTATTGCTGCTGGATGTGAGTCGCTCGATGAATGCCTACAGTTTCTTCTATTTGCGACTCGCACGTGCATTGTGCAACGAACTTGCAGACGTGCATTGTTTTGTTTTTCACACGCGCATCACAAACGTCGGCGAAGCGTTGCGAGACCCGGACCCATGGCGGGCGCAAGAACGCCTGGGTGTAATTGCAGCCGGTTGGTCTGGTGGTACGCGCATTGGCGAATGCTTGCGTGATTTCAACCGCGGACAGGGCGCACGCCTGATACATTCGCGCACCGGTGTGATCGTCGTCAGCGACGGTTACGACACAGGGGAACCGTCGGTACTAACGGATGCGCTCGGCATGTTACGCAAACGCGCGCGCCGCATGGTGTGGTTGAATCCATTGTTGGACCAGCCGGGTTTCACGCCCGTGGCGGGCGGCATGCAGGCAGCAATGCCGTATCTTGATTTGTTGGCACCGGGCGCCGACCTTGCGGCCATTGAACGGGTAATGCCGCAGCTGATTGAGTCACTGCGATGACCAGCGACGAACGTTGCAAAACGTCACAGTCTGGAGGATGGGGAACATGAGTTCGAAAGACATCAAAGCGACCATTGAGGATCTGGCTGCGGCCGGTAAAGCATACGTCATTGCCACTGTGGTGCGTACCGAGGCGCCGAGCTCGGCGAAAGCCGGCGACAGGGCGGTACTCGATGAAGAGGGCATCCTTGCCGGCTGGGTCGGTGGGGGTTGCGCGAAGCCCGCGGTAACCCGTAACGCGATTAACGCGCTACGCGATGGCCAAACGCGCCTGATTCGCATCAGCCGTGATATCGAAGGACTTGAAAACGGTATCATGGGTTACCCAATGACCTGCCAGAGCGGCGGGACACTGGACATTTTCATCGAGCCTGTTATGCCCAAACCGTTACTTGTCGTTATGGGACACACCGCAATTGCGCAGGCAATTTGCGCACTCGCGCCGGGCGTCGGGTTTGACGTTGTTGTCGCGGCCCCAGGGGGCAAGCGAGAGAAATTTGCTGCGGCGATTGACTGGATCGAAGACTTCGACGATGTCGCTAAAATCGAACGGACGCCGGCGGCAATCGTCGTTGCCACGCAGGGCTCCGGTGACGCTCGCGGATTGGATTCGGCACTGACTGCAAATACGGGTTACATCGGCCTTATAGCCAGCCCGAAAAAAAGCGCACGCCTCAAAGAGACGCTGAAGAAAAGGGGCCACGGTGAAAGCGCAGTGGACGACATCGATGCTCCAGCAGGACTTGATATCGGTGCGATCACGCCAGAAGAAGTCGCGGTTTCCGTGTTGGCCGAACTGGTGCAACGCCGACGACTTGGTAACGAAAATCGAGTGACGTCAAAGGCGGAGAACGATGCAGCAGGCAAAGACGCCGCAGAATGCTGTTCGTCACGTAAATCGGCGGTAAATGAGATCGATTAATACGAGTGCACAAGTGGAACCTGCGAATAGCGGCACCGTTCCCCTGATTGTGACTGAGCAGGTGCCGGTCGCCGAGATAATAACCTTCCAGCGATCCGGCCGGGGACCTGCTCCAAATCGCAATGCCGAAAAGCACAACCAGGTAGACAACAAGAACAGCTGAAATGACTGCGCGCGAAAAGGGGTCGAACCGAGAGGTCAACTTCGATCGCCCGGTCACGCGTGTCAGCGTAGGTCCGGGTCCGGACGCGGTATTTGCCCTCGTGCACATCGCCTACATAGATCATGGCCTCTTCGATCATCAGGCCGGCGAGGCCCGCCGAGTCTTCTGCAGTAATCCTTACCAGCGCTTCATCGGCCACGGCGAGCATGTCGGCTTTGTCGTCAGCAATGGCGAATGTAGAAAAGCAAAGCATTATTTCGATCAGAATGCGGCTAGAGCTAAGCATGGGGTGCTCCTGTGTGAGGTTATGCGGATCGTAACGCGCCGCAGAACTCCAGCTGCAATCAGGGCGCGCCGGCCCTACGGAAAAGGTGTCAGGGTTATTTTTTGAAACGGTTCTGCTGAGAGAAAAATAGACCTGACACCACTGCTGTCCCATAAACTCAAAATCGGTTCCCGGACTAAGCATCAAGTTGACATGAATTTCTCGCAATCGCCCGCTCGGCGGGCTCCTACAGGTGCTAATAAGAAATGTAGGAGCCCGCCCAGCGGGCGATGTCCCAAATCCGCGAAAATACCGGATCATTACACCAACGCTTCAGCCCACGGCCAGGAAACTCGCCTTTGTGGGACAGCAGTGACCTGACACCTTTTTCCTTTATTCGACGGCACTTTGGAAGGTATGGCCGGTCAGATATCGGTATTATCGAATCCTTACCCAATACCGGAGCTGACGATGAGAAAAATAATTGCTTTGTTGACCCTGGCATCTGTGATCGTGGGATGCGGCCGGCCGGCGAGCGAACCCGAACCTGCCGCAAGTGAGCCAGAGCCCGCTGCAGAAGCCGTTGTCGAAGCGGAAGTTTCCATTTACGCGGCAGCCGTCGCCAGCGAGACACGTCTCGAAGGGGATCGCGACAGCGATGCCGGCCGCAAGCCCGAAGCCGTACTCGAGTTTTTTGCTATCCAACCCGGCGATATCGTTCTGGAGATGTGGGCTGGCGGTGGCTATTACACTGAACTGCTTGCGCACGTCGTTGGCGAGAGTGGCAAGGTCGTTGCGCACACAAACACGCCGATCATGGGATTTGCCGGGGAAGCACACACGAACCGGCACGCTGACAATCGCCTGCCCAATACCGAGGTCCTGCTAGCCGAGAACAATGAGCTTGCACTCGAGGCTGACAGCTTTGATGCGGCGACGATAGTTCTCAATTATCACGACCTCTACTGGTCGTCTGAAGAATACGGCTGGGAACAAATCGATGTGCCGGCCTTCCTCGCCGAGCTGTACAAGGGCATCAAGCCTGGCGGATCGTTGGGTATCGTCGATCATCAGGCCGTTAGCGGGTCACCCGCGGAAACGGGCAACACACTGCATCGCATCGATTCGGCGATCGTGATCGCTGAACTCGAGGGCGCCGGCTTCGTCCTCGACGGCGAAAGCGATGAGTTGGCTAATCCCGAAGACGATCATACGAAGGGCGTCTTCGACCCGGAGATACGCGGCAAGACAGATCGTTACGTGCTGCGCTTGAGAAAACCACGATAAAGGTGTCAGGTTTATTTTTGAAAAAGCAAACGTCAGAGAAAAAATAGACCTGATACATTATCTAAATCACAATTCAGTGAATTCTGGAAATCGCGAAACATCTATCAGGCAAAAAAGGGGTCGAACCGAATAAATAGCTGTCGGTTAATTCGGTTCGACCCCTTATTTTTATGACTGCGGTTTCCGACATTGCCGGGCCTCCCGCAGGCTAGGCTAACAGACCGATGCGAGGGGTGGGGCGAAGAATGGTGCCGGTGCTCATTTATGAATTAGTAGATTAAGATGGGAAAAGGTGTCAGGTTTATTTGTTGTTATCAAATAATAAACCCGGCACCTTTTTGAGTGAGTATTCGATATGTTACTTTCATCGACTTCGTATTGGGAGAGCTGGTGAATAAGATAATCCATGCCTGCCTGGTTGCGCTGCTCACCTGTACCTTGGCAGCAGCCGACGAACCCACGATGCAGGAAATCAGTCTCGATGATCTGCGGGACAAAATCCGCGGTGGCTGGGCCGGGCAGATGATCGGCGTTAGTTACGGCGCTCCCACCGAATTCCAGTATCTCGAGGGTATTGTGCCGGAGAGCGAACTGCCGGTCTGGCAGCCTGACATGATTCGGGAAGCGCTGAATCAGGACGATCTCTATGTCGACATCACGTTCGCATCAGTGCTCGATCAATACGGCCTGGATGCCACCACGGATGATTTCGGTGCGATGTTCCGCGACAGCGAATATGCGTTGTGGCATGCCAACCTGGCAGCGCGCCGGGCGCTGCGGCGTGGGGTGCCGGCCACGCTTAGTGGTACGCCGCGTTACAACATGCATGCAAACGACATCGACTTTCAGATCGAGGCTGACTTTATTGGCCTGATGAGCCCGGGCCTGCCGCAGGCGAGCAACGATTTGAGTTTTCGCGCCGGGCGCGTCATGAACCACGGCGATGGCATCCTGGGCGGTATGTTTGTCGGGGCGATGTATGCGGCTGCATTTTTCGAGAACGACACCACGGAGATCGTGCGCGCTGGCCTCGCGGCGCTGCCAGCAACCAGTGAATATGCCAAGGTCATTGCAGACGTGCTCCTCTGGCACGCGGAGAGCCCGGAAGACTGGATGGTGGTCTGGCAGCGCATCGACGACAAATGGAATGGGCGCGAAGCTTGCCCTGCGGGCGCGATGCAGGCGTTTAATATTGATGCGAAACTCAACGGCGCCTATGTAGCCCTTGGTCTATTGTACGGTGAAGGTGATTTTGACAAGACCCTGGCTGTTGCGACCCGTGCCGGCCAGGACTCAGACTGCAATCCCTCGAGTGCGCTAGGCATTCTCGGCGTCGTTATGGGCTTCGATGGCATTCCGAGTGAGTATTCCAGTGGTATCGAAGCCATTGCCGAGGAACATTTCAGCTATACCGATTATTCATTCAACGACATCGTGGACAGTACAACGACTCGCGCCCTGAAGTTAATCGAGCGTACCGGTGGCAAAGTCACTGACGATACCGCGTACGTGAAAACGCCGCCGGGCGCGTCATGAACCACGGCGATGGCATCCTGGGCGGTATGTTTGTCGGGGCGATGTATGCGGCTGCATTTTTCGAGAACGACACCACGGAGATCGTGCGCGCTGGCCTCGCGGCGCTGCCAGCAACCAGTGAATATGCCAAGGTCATTGCAGACGTGCTCCTCTGGCACGCGGAGAGCCCGGAAGACTGGATGGTGGTCTGGCAGCGCATCGACGACAAATGGAATGGGCGCGAAGCTTGCCCTGCGGGCGCGATGCAGGCGTTTAATATTGATGCGAAACTCAACGGCGCCTATGTAGCCCTTGGTCTATTGTACGGTGAAGGTGATTTTGACAAGACCCTGGCTGTTGCGACCCGTGCCGGCCAGGACTCAGACTGCAATCCCTCGAGTGCGCTAGGCATTCTCGGCGTCGTTATGGGCTTCGATGGCATTCCGAGTGAGTATTCCAGTGGTATCGAAGCCATTGCCGAGGAACATTTCAGCTATACCGATTATTCATTCAACGACATCGTGGACAGTACAACGACTCGCGCCCTGAAGTTAATCGAGCGTACCGGTGGCAAAGTCACTGACGATACCGCGTACGTGAAAACGCAGGCACCAATGGCCGCGGAGGTTGAGCCATGGGATGACTACGGCGAGCCAACAGAGCTGGTGCCATTCGATGACGAGCGTTGGCAATGGGCAGGCGACTGGCAGATAGTTACTAAGACGATCTGGAAATACGAGCGCACGAGCCGGATCAGCAGCCAGCGCGGCGCCGAGGCAAGCATCCGATTTACGGGAACGGGGGCAGGGCTGATCGGCATCCTGTTGCCGACCGGTGGCACGGCCGACGTCTACCTGGATGGGACGCTGAGCGACACCATCGACGTTTATCCGGACGAACCCATGGCCAAAACCAATGAGTCCTTGTGGCACCGGTTTGGACTGGAAGACGAGGAACACGAGCTGCGCATCGTTGTGCGCGGTGAGAAGTATGGGGCATCAGAAGGTAGCGATATCAGTATCACGCGTCTTACCGTTTTCAGATAGCAGGCCAGGAAAAAAGGGGTCGAACCGAATAAATTGTTGCAGGTTAATTCGGTTCGACCCCTATTTTCGCGCGCCTACTGTTTTCAGATAGAAATAATGTGTCAGATTTATTTTTCGACTGAGAAAAATAAACCTGACACCTTTTCACCGCTTTTTTTCACCACTCCGCTAGCCCGACCTTGGCCAGGAGATCAACAAAACGTGGGTCTGCGCGGATGAAATCATAGGATGGGTTGATGCGCATGGACATGAGAGAACGTACTCCCGTGCCGCTCTCATACGCGCTTTGCAGCGATTGAATCGTCCCTTCGATGTCGCCAAGCGCGGCATATATCTCCGCCAACTCTGAGCGAAGCTGCAATCTGGCAATCATGCTTTCAGTTAGTTTTTCTTCCGTACCCGAATCAATGTGCCGGATCAATTGCTGTCCGAGCTCATCTGCGGCTTCAACGCTACGGCCCGTAGCGCTCGCCCATCGTCGAAGGTACGTTGCCGCCTCTACTGCCCGTCCTGCGCGAATATTTGAAACCCAACGATTTTCCAGCGCTGACACGTAGGTGTCTTTTCGCAAGATGTCATCGCTAACTTCGAATGTTTCATCCCACAGGCGCGCATCACCGAGAATGTAAGAAAGGTTCGTCGCCATCAATATCGAGAACGGATCGGATTTCAAGGCGGCTTTGGCGGCAACGATGGCCTCTTCGTGACGCCCTTTCCAGGACAGCAGGTGCGATTGCCAATGAAGCGCATTAACATTCGTTTTCTCGATTTCCAAAGCGCGCTCAAACGCATCTGTTGCACCGACCAGGTCGTGGCTGTTTAACACCCTGTGCCAGCCCAATACCGCCAGTGCATTGGGTGATTCCGGATCAAGTTCTACCGCCTTATTCGTCGCCATTTCTGATTCGCGGCGGACGCGTGCAGGGTCGGCAAACGGAGAATAGTTTGGTAATTCTATCCAGGCTTCCGCAAGTCCGGCCCAGGCCCGCGAAAAATCCGGATCAAGGTCAGTCGCTTTGTGAAATTCTTCAATCGCCGCAAGCAAGGATTCAGCACTGCGAGTCTCCAGCATCCTCTTCCCCGGAAAAATAGGCCTCCAGCGCGTCCATGTTCTCCGTTGGCACTGCAGAGATGCGTTGCTGCTCGGCCGGGCTTAATTTCGCCTGCAGCGCTTTGGCAATCTCCGCGGAAATTTCTGACTGAATGGCAAACACGTTTGCGGCACTGAGCTCACTATCGTAAATCTCGGCCCATAGATGTTCGTCTGTGTGTGCGTCAATCAACTGCATGTTGATTCGTACCGTATTTCCAGACCTTTGCACACCCCCCTCAAGGATGCTTCCAACGCCCAATTCCTCGCCAATTTGCAGCATATTCTTGGTTGTGTTTTTGTACTGCATGACAGATGTACGGGATATAACTCTCAGGTCGGATACCTGTGCAAGTCGTGTCAACAATTCGTCATGTAATCCGTCGGACAAGAACTCGGCATTCTCTGAGGTGTCGCTTCGGTTAGCGAATGGAAGGACAGCAATGGCGCGTCTGTAGTCGACATCCTCAGTAGGAACTTGCGGCCTTTCAAGCAAGTACTTGTCAATCACCATAAAGACCACTGCCAGGGCAAGCAGCGAAATAACAATGTAGTTCAGTCTTTTCCCGGTTGTGGCAGTTGTATTTTGTGTTTCTGCTATCGCGGATGTCGCTTTGATACCATCCGGCGTCATCTCGAACGCCCAGGCCAGCAGGATCGCTACCGGGAGCCCAAGTACGAGAAAGAACACCAATACCTGCATTACCCAGGGCGGAGCAACAAACGTTGGCAGGATAACGTCGGCAATTTGTAACAGCAGCCACGACACGATCATGTAGGCTACGCTGACTCTAATCACATTTCGTCGTTTTAACTCTGCAAACAGCGACATTCCTATCTCCGTTTCCTACTTCCGGTGGATTCTACAGGCACTGGCTGCAAACCGCTCTTCGTGTCGATAAAGGTGTCAGGTTTATTTTTCGAAACGGCTGTCCTGAGAGAGAAATAAACCTGACACCTTTCTCTCATTTCTCGCTATCGCTTAGTCTATCTGGAGCCGGGCTTCGGTATACGATCTCGCCGTCAAAGATGGTGAAAAGAACAGACGCCTCATTAATTTCCGCTGCAGGAATCTCAAACAGGTTCCTGTCCAGGACCATGAAAATAGAAGGGGTCGAACCGATTTTCACCCGCTGGTTCGGTTCGACCCTTTAATTTCTGTCTGTTACACCATCATCGGACATCTGGCCGCGCACTCTTGATCATGTCATACGCAGAGTTGAGTTCTCGCGAGCGCTCTTCGGCAACCGGACGCATGCTTTCGGGTAACCCCCGCGCCGCCAGTTTGTCCGGGTGATTCTGGCTGATGAGCTTGCGATAGGCGCGCTTGATTTCGGCGGGCGTTGCATCTGCCGTGATGCCGAGTGCCGCATAGGCATCTGCAAGTCGGTCTTTCTGTGGTACGCCACCTGGCGCCGACGGCCCGCCCATCGCTGAACGTAGCAGAGCCTCAAGTTGCGAGACGTCTGCCTCCGTCAAGCCCAATCGCTGCGCGATACGCACGAGCATCGCGTGTTCAGCAGGATCGATTCGCCCGTCTGCGGCTACCGCCATACATTGCACTTGCAGGAACAACTGCAACAGTGGCCCACGGCCGCGGCTGATCTGTGCGAACTGATCGACCGCGGCATCGAGGTCAAAATCGCGTTGTTTGCCACGGTTGAATGCGGTCTTTGCCTGCGCACGCCCCTCGCCCTGCAGCTTGAACATGTTAAAAATCTGCTCGACGGCATTGATCTCGTCACGTGTAACGACGTTGTCTGCCTTGCACAGTGCTCCCATGATGGAGAATGTCGAATTGAGCAACTGCGATTGCGCGACTTGCAGGTTGCCAACGACGAACTGCCGAAAAGCGAAACTGGCGGCGTAGCCCAGGAGACCGCCGATAAAGAGGCCAGCGAAGCCGCCAAAAAGTGCGCCGAGCAGGGCGCCGATGAAGATGAGCATGCGCTTAGTCTATCAATGAAAATAGGGGGTCGAACCGAATTTCGAATAATCGGTTCGACCCACTGCTGGCCCACTTATTCTGGTTGCGGTGTTGTGAAACCAATACGCAGTCAGACATTCAGGTCGCTTTCGCTTATTGTCGACTTAAAATTTGCATCGCTCATCTGCGCTGCTTCCCGCGGTCGCCAGGCAACCTCAGTCGTGGCTGGAAGCCCCTCCCACGCTGCGTTTGGCAGAATTGTGGGAGGGGCTTCCAGCCGCGAAGTTCGAGTTTCTTAACCAATCATTGATTAAGTGGGACAGCAGTGGGTTCGACCCCTTAGTTCAGGACTACGGTGCCGGGTTCGCTGACAAGCTGGAGGGAAGTGGGGTTTTCTCCGGAAGATCCGTGGCCGAGGCACGGTCTATGCGTGCGGTGCGTGGTACCACTCGCGCCTGTTCAATCGGCAGTGATTGGCGGGCAGGGGTTGGGTCAGCCCGAGCTCGAGCGTTCAGAATAACTACCGCTCAGTCGCTTGACATACCCAATTTGGGTACTAAAATACCTATTTTGGGTATATAACTGATCTATATGAAAGTTTCTGACGGAAAGTTGAGGATTGACGGCCCTGAGCAGGCTCGCGGCAGTTCCCTGGCGGACGCCCTGTTCACTTCAACACAACAGAAAGTTCTCGGTGCTTTATTCGGGCAGCCAGACAGAAGCTTCTTCGTTACCCAAATAATGGAGCTGGCGGGCTCTGGCCGTGGTGCGGTACAACGTGAGCTTGAGCGGCTTCGAAAGGGTGGGTTGGTCTCTGTTCACATGATGGGAACTCAAAAACACTACCAGGCTGATCCCGGCTCGCCGCTGTTCGATGAGCTGTGCGGAATCATGCAGAAGACGGTTGGGCTCGCCGTCCCGATTCGGGCTGCACTTCAGTCGTTGCCGGAACTGCCGAGACTGGCATTTATTTACGGATCCATAGCGAAGAAGACCGATTCGTCTTCCAGTGATATTGACGTTCTTGTCGTCGCTGATGGCGTCATGCTGGAGGATACCTACAAAGCTTTAATGCCGGTCGAGGCAACGCTTGCGCGCAGGATTAGTACCAAACTTTATACGCCGGCGGAATTCAAAGAGCGCATCGACAATGATAACGCGTTTGTTAAACGTGTCCTGGCAGGGCCTGTGATTGAATTAATCGGCACGATCGATGGCACATGACGAGCTCGACAATTTGGTTAAAATTCGTCAGTTGAGTGTCGGCGGCGCTACAGAATCGGAAGTCGGAAACCTGATAGAACGCGGGCTCAAGAAATTGCGAGACAGTAAGAGGGTTGATCTGGATCCAGAGTCTCAATTCGATCTCGTGTACAACGCTGCTCACGCACTATCGCTGGCAGCACTTCGATATGCCGGTTACCGATCAGAGAATCGTTACACTGTATTCCAATGTACGCAGCACACGATTAACCTGGAGCCGGAGTTTTGGCGAGTGCTTGATGGCGCTCACAAGGATCGCAATATTGCCGAATATGAGGGAGACATTATTGTGAACGCACAGCTCGTGGCGGCGTTGATTCGAGTTACGGACATCATCGCCGAGCGGGTTCAGGAATTGCTCAAGTGAGGTCTTGATTTTTCGATACAAAAAGGTGTCAAATTTAATTTTCGAAACGGCTGTCCTGAGAGAGAAATAAACCTGGCACCTTTTCCCTGTATTCGCAGCGTGTGGAACTCTTCCGGGCCATTAATAAATGCGGTTGAATCGACTATGCTCACTGCTGATCGACCCTGTTAATTAGAGAACGGAGAGAAGTTTGATGCCAAAACAACAGATTGTCCGGTCTTTCGTCCACATCGTCGGAATTGCCATGGTGGCCAACGGATTATGGATGGTCTTCCGAGCGATTGAGTGGTTTTTCAATATTCCTGCAGACATGCCGGCGACAGGTGAGCCAAACGGCCATTTGATTCGTGATGTTGGCTTTGCTTACATCGTTTTTGGATTCGCACTCAATTGGTGCGCTGTGCAGTTGGACCGTCGTCGACCTGTGTTTTTGATGGTCACATTTTTTATGGTCGCACACGCGCTTGGGCACGTGGCCGAAATCATGATTGGTTTGTTACCGCCTTCGCATTGGTGGATTGATTTCCCGTTGGTCTTGTTGCCCGGGTTGAGTCTTGGGCTGCTGGCTATTCCCGGCGTTTGGGCGATAGCAGTTCAGCAGGAATAAGGGGCTCGAATTGATTATTCGGAATGCGTAAAAGGGTGGCGGGTTTATTTGTTGTTATCAAGTAATACACCTGGCACCACTGCAGTCTCATAAACTCGAAATCGTTACCAATACAAAGTGCTGGCGTAATTCAACGGTCAGCGATCGCCCGCTGGGCGGGCTCCTACAATTCTAAATAGCAACTGTAGGAGCCCGCCCAGCGGGCGGTGTCTCAATTCAGCGAAATTAGCCTGAATATTGCGTCAATGCTTCATCCCTCGACCAGTAAAATGGTCTTTATGGGACAGCAGTGACCCGGCACCTTTTTGAAGAAATAAGACGGGTATCTGTTGTTGCCCTTTCTTGCGATAGACTAGTGAATACGTCTGTTTACCTCTAACGAGCTGCAACGCGGACCAATCTACGATGGAAGCGGAATTTCTCGTCCTCAGTCTCGCCGTATTCGGCGCATCTGTGCTGCAATCGGCGACGGGTATCGGATTTGGCATCATCGCCGGGCCGGTGCTCCTGGTGGTATTGAACGACAGTACGGCCATACAGATCAGCATCGTACTCAACCTCCTGATTGCCGTTTTCCTTGCGCCATCGCTTCGGCAAAGTGCGGATCGGCGCCTATTGGGAAGGCTGCTGATCGGGCTGATCATCGGATCGCCAGTGGGTCTACTAATCTATCTCAGCATGGACATTGCTCTCCTGAAGGGGTTTGCGGGCCTTGTTGTCTTATTTACATTGATTGCGATGCTGCGTAATGGCAGCCGTGCGTCGTCGAGTTCATCGGGCCAGGCGACCGGCAAAATTGAGCAGATAACAGTTGGCGTCATTGCAGGAACAATGGGCGGTAGCCTGGCAATGCCGGGCCCCATTCCGGCCGCCTGGATGTTAGCCAGAGGGTTCGACAAGGAGACAATACGCGCCACAATTCTGGTCATGTTCGTATTCGCCTATGTGATTGCATTGGCGCTGCAATTCGCCCTGGCTGGAATCGGTGCGAACACCTTGAAACTTTGTGCTGTTTTAGCACCGTCAACAGTTGCCGGGATAATGGTCGGTCATTTTCTTAGCTCGCGCATTTCAGAACAGACATTTCGCTGGGCGCTGGTGATTACGCTTGCGTCCACTGTAGTTATTTTGTTTTCCACTATCGGCTAGAACGCGAATGAGCAAGTCAGAAAACCCGGACTTTCCAAGCGAACTGGGATGTATCGATTCAATCCCCCGCAAACAACTTTTTTCAGGCCGGACTTCGCTCGAGTTCATGCCCATGCTGACGAAATACTGTGGCGGTGCCCGGTTATTCGTAAAAAGAGATGACTGCACGGGTCTGGCCTTCGGTGGCAACAAGGCTCGTCAACTCGAATTTTATATGGGCGCGGCACATGCGGAGCATGCTGACACAATCCTGATAACCGGTGCGGTGCAATCGAACTTTGTCCGCATGGCTGCTGCAGCTGCGCGCAAGCTGGGGATGAATTGTCACATTCAACTGGAGGAACGTGTAACAACCGATGAGCCTCGTTACCGGGATTCCGGAAGCGTGTTCATAGACAAGCTTCTTGGCGCCACCTTGCACTCCTACCCGCACGGTGAAGATGAAGCAGGCGCGGATCGCCAACTCGGGATTATCGCTGCGGAGTTGCAGGCGGACGGTCACAGGCCATACATAATTCCTCTGGCCGCCGGGCATCCGCCACTTGGTTCGCTTGGCTACGTCGTGGCAGCGAAGGAGTTATTGAATCAAATCAATGAAAACGGACTATTGGTTAACGAGATATTCGTTGGCTCAGGATCGGGTGCGACGCATGCCGGATTGTTGTTCGGACTCCGCGCCCTCGATTCGACGATCAAGGTAACCGGTGTTTGCGTGCGCCGCGACGCTGCGCTTCAACAGGCGAGAGTTAGAGAGACGTGTGATCTGCTCGCCAAACTACTGGCAGTGGAGTCACGCGTGACCATTGCCGACATCAACCTGGTCGATGACTTCGTAGCACCAGGATATGGCATTCCGGGCGATGCCACTTTGCGTGCAATTGTGCTCGGAGCGCAAACAGAGGCATTGATGCTGGATCCGGTCTATACCGGCAAAGTCATGGCTGCGGTAGTAGACTCCGCGAAATCAGCGGATGCGAGCTCGACGTTCGTATTCATTCACACGGGCGGGTCACCGGCACTATTCGCGTACCAGGCATGTATCGAAAAAGCCCTCTTTGGCACTGCGGGCCCAGGATGAAGATCCCCTGCAGCGATCACCTGGTACGACCCGCTGTTATACTTTCCCTGGAACTGCAGGAGGATATGGCTATTGCGGCAAATGCTCATTTTTCAGTTGGCGACCTGATACACCACAAATTGTTTGACTACCGTGGCGTCATTGTCGACGTGGATCCGCGCCTGATGCTTTCCGGCGAATGGTACGATGCGGTCGCCCGCTCACGACCGCCGAAGGATCAACCCTGGTACCGGATTCTGGTGCACGATTCAATGCTTGAAACCTACGTGGCCGAGCGCAACCTGGAAGCAGACGCAAGCGACGCACGGATTTGTCATCCATTGGTCGATACGTTTTTCTCTGAATTCAGCGATGGACACTATTTGACGGCAGGTAGGATGAACTAATCAGGCCGACAAAAATATGGTGTCAGGTCACTGCTGTCCCATAAAGACGAGTTTCCTGGCCGTGGGCTGAAGGGTTGGTGTAATGATCCGGTATTTTCGGGGATTTGGGACATCGCCCGCTGGGCGGGCTCCTACAATTCTAATTAGCACCTGTAGGAGCCCGCCGTACGATAGATACACGTTCTGGATCCACGTGATTATCCGTCTATCGGCACGGGCGATTGCGGCCAATTCAAGTCAACTTGATGCTTCATCCGGGCACCGATTTTGAGTTTGTGGGACAGCAGTGGTGTCAGGTTTATTTTTCGACTGAATCAAATAAACCTGACACTATCGATTCCTAAGCATCACGCGAATTGCGGTTTTCAGGTCAACTACTCAGGACACCCAACAATCTGGATAGTCAGTTTTGCGAGACACCTTTAGAAGGACGCGTTGCAAAGCAGGGTAGCCGGTTCAGCGCAATACCACTTACTTCGGTGTGCGGACTCCAGAGAATCAGCATTTCAGTTCCCATCGTTGTCGCTCGCCGCTATGCTTGAGACCTTCCCGGCAAAAGATGGCCTGTATCAGGCAGGCCTGGGACAGCAATGGTAATTGGAAGTCCACATCAGGTAAGTCCATGAGGGGGTTTTCCGACGAACTCAAGCGCCGGCGCGTTTATCAGTCCGCGGCGATTTACGCGGTAGCCGCCTGGGGTCTGGCCCAGGTTATCGATTTCGTGTCAGAGCGGCTGTTCCTGCCCGACTGGATTCCGACGCTGACTGCGATCGTCTTCGTCGTTGGATTTCCGGTTGCCATTTTTCTCTCGTGGACATTCGACTTACGGGGATACGGCGTACACCGGACTGAAGCGGGCAGCATCCGTGGCATTGCAAGCCTGAGTATCGCGTTTGCGATGTTGTTTGGTGGCACGGCCCTGATCTATTCGATCGTCTGGCCAGGGCGTGATAGCAACGAATCCGTCGTGATCGAGGCGCCGCGCAACTCGATCGCAGTTTTGCCATTCACGACGCTTGGCGATGTTGCCAGTAGTGAATACCTGTCTGACGGCATCGCGGAAGAGATTCTTTATGCCTTGAGTTCATTGCAGGATCTCCGTGTCGCGGCACGAACTTCTTCATTTTCATTTAAAGGAAAGGGCCTCGGTATTGCAGAGGTCTCCAGGGCGCTCAATGTTCGTAACGTGCTGGAAGGCAGTATTCGAATCGTCGGCGACCGATTGAATGTCCGCGTTCGCCTGATTCGGGCCGATAGCGGATTCGCCCTGTGGTCGGAGTCCTATGATCGCCTTGCCGAGGACGTATTCGAGGTGCAGGAAGATATTGCAGCCAATATTGCGGATGCGATCCGTAAAGAAATGGGCATTGCAGCAAGTTCGGATCATCCGCGATTTCGGATTCAGACGGCCGATTCCGAAGCCTACCGCATGTATCTGCAGGGTCGCTTTCTTTGGCACCAACGGGGCCCTGAAAATATTCAAGCGGCAGTCGCTTTTTTCACACAGGCGATAGAAGAAGATCAGGAATTCGCTGCCGCATGGGCCGGTTTGGCGTCAGCCTACTTGACCGCGGGCACCTATGGTGCGGGAATTGAGAACAACTTCGAAAAAGCCAGAGACGCTGCGGAGCGTGCCATCGAACTTGATGACCAATTGGGTGAACCATACGGTCCGCTGGCGCAGATACATATCAACGCCAGTCGATTTGCCGAGGCCGAAATTCTTCTTGATCAAGGCTTACAGCTCACCCCTAAAAATACCAGCCTAAGGTTGTGGGTGGCGACAATGATGATCAATGTCGGGCGGGCCAACGAAGCAATAGAAAACGTAGGGCTCGTTATCGACAGCGACCCGGCGTATCCGATTTTGAGAGCGAATTTCGGCATGTCTAATTTCATCAGCGGCAACCTCGATACGGCCAGGGAGAATTTCGAGGCTGCATGGCAACTTGGGCTGCGCCCCCGGTTTATGTGGCAAGGCATATTGTTTTTGCACTTCGCAAATGAGAATTTCGATGCGGCAGACGAATGGATCGCATCGCGTCCTGCTCACCGCAATGAAGAGATTGATACGGCGCATCTTGATATTTACAGGGCCTGGATTGCGGCAATGCGAGCGCCGACTGCACAGAACCGTGATTTCGTTTCGGAACTACTCGACAAGGCGCTGGACAACAATCAGATCAATTTGAATCTTGCAGCCTACGCATTCGCCAGCATAGAGCAACCGGACCGCGCACTGGATGTTTTGTTCGATGTGACATCGAAAGGGTGGTATGTAGATCAGGGACCACTGTGGCTACCCGGAATGAAATCAGTGCGCGCGCACGAGAGATTTACGAAGTTTGCCAACGCGCTGGGACTGGTTGACTACTGGCGGAATGTGGCGTGGGCCGATCAATGCGGCCCATCAGAAAATGGCGGCGTGCAATGCTTTCGCTAGATGGTGCTGTGTGTGAAACCGGCTTAAGTCAATTAAGTGGAGCCAGGCGCCCGATATCTTCAGAATAAGTCGATTAAGTGGAGACAGGCACCCGATATCTTCAAAGAACGCCCGCATCGCTCATCACCGTCTCGCACTTATGGCGAATCTCACGCGCAACCTCATAGGGATCACCTTCCTGGAACTCCGGCAGGAACAATTCGACCGAGAGCGGACCGGCATAGTCTTTCTCTGCGAGTTTTTTAAGCATCGCGTTCAGCGGTGACACGCCATCGCCGGGGATGATGCGGGTGGAGTTGTCGAGCAGTTCACGCGGCAGGTCAGGCACATCCTGGAAGTGCACATGCTGAATCTCGCCGGGGCGGATCTCATCCATGTCTTCGAGCTTATTGAGTCCGGACCAGAAGTGATAGAAGTCGAACATCAATCCCAGGTTCGGGTGCGCTGCCTCGCGTGTGAGCTTGAGCCCGGTGAGCAGCGTCGACATATAGGCAGATGACCGCACGAACTCCACACTCATCATCATGTTGAACGATTTAGCCGTCTCGCCAACGGTTCGCATGTTGTCGACAACGATCTTGTACTCGTCGAGGGTGAGCTTCCTCCCGCCAAAGCTGGTCGTGTAAACCTTGTTCAGGCCCAGCGCTGCGAACATGTCGAGACGGCGCTTCAAATTCTCGATAGCGGTGGCGTGGTCAGGATTCGGTTCCAGCAAGCCTTGCACCGAGACCGCGCCATGAACTGGGGTCAGGCCGTTGTCCGTCAGCACCTTCCGCGCTCCATTCAGCGTGTCGGTGTTCAGGAAATCGTTCACCAGGTTGGCATTTAACTCGACGTTCCTGATGCCAGCTTTCGCCCAACCCTCGAGTGCACGCCGATAGCCGGCAGCATGAGAAGTGTTGGTATGAATGCAGAGCTGCATCTTGCCATCGGCGGCGGATGCAGATTGGCCGGCGCCAGAGATGCTGATGGGGGATAGACCAGCTGCGGCCGCAGCAAACAGAAATTCTCGCCGTGTCGTCATTTTCTTCCCCGGTATTTGTCAGCTTTGGATGAAGGGAGCTTAGGCTGAAAGCGGGCTCGGAGCGAGCTGACCGATCGACCTCTTGTTAAGCTACTGTGAGCAGCGTGGAATAGGGGGACAGTGACTCTAAACTGTGCGGTTGGTTTCTTCGGGCAGTCAGGGTCACTGTCCCCCTAATTCAACACATATTTGGCAAGATTGCCCGGAAATAACAGCGGCGTCCTATCACGCAGTATGGGTATTATTGCAATCGGATAGCCGTACAGCAAAACTAATAAAAACAGATAGTTAAAAGATATATCTGAGAATTTACATTGTACGGAGAATTGCCGTACAATACGTTTCCACGAGGCAAATGATATGGCGACCAAACTGACAAAGAGTGAACGGCTGGAGCTGCGATGCACAAAGGGGCAGCGGCGTCTAATCGATCAGGCTGTTGAACTCCACGGCGGTAGCCTGACCGATTTCATCCTCGGCGCGGCGCAAGAGAAAGCAATGCAGACCATTCGCGAATACCAGGTGTTACAGCTTGGCCGGCGGGACAGCTTGCAGCTTGTTGACGCATTGTTGAATGCGCCGGCACCGAATGCGCGGCTCAAGAAGGCCGCGCGGCGCTACGCTTCGGCGAGCTAGGTGCTGCAGATTGAGGTTCTGGACGGGCGCGTCCATGACCGTCGAAGTTTCCAGTGTGGCGTCGCGCCACTCGACCACTACTTCAAAACACAGGCCGCGCAGGATATGGCCAAGCGTGTGGCGGTTTGTTATGTGCTGGCAGATGACGAAACGGCGGGGGCGGTCTGCGGATTTTACACCTTGTCTAATCTGAGTATTGAGCTGACAGAGATTCCGCCGGACCAGAGTCGCCTTTTCCCCAGGTATCCGGAGCTGCCCGCCATCCTGCTGGGGCGACTCGCAGTCGATCAGGCGTTTGGCGGTCGCGGTTTTGGAGAGCTCCTGTTGATTGATTCCCTGAAGCGCGCGCTCGCATCGTCAAAGGTAACGGGTGCTGCAGTGGTGGTTGTTGATGCGAAGGGTGAGGCGGGCAGCAATTTTTATCAGCGCTATGGATTCATGCGATTTATTGGCGTTGCCGATCGATTGTTCATTTCCATGGAGACGCTGGAAAAGATGCCGGAGTGATCGTGTGCAGGGGTAACACCGGCAACCGAAACGCTTAACGAAAAAGGTGTCAGGTTATGTTTCGGAAAAAAGGCGTCGAAACGAATAAATTGCTGCAGGTTAATTCGGTTCGACCCCTTTTTCGGCACCTTTTCGTGGAATCGGACGAAACCGATGATTCTGAATAGGATTACTGCGCCCAAATTGCGGGTGCCTGACGACGTCTATTCGGTAGAACGGTTTTGCCGTGTCGCCCGGCTCACAATGAAAATTAAGCTAAAGCCGACAATCATCGCCGGAACGAGTTCGACAAGTTCATAGGAATACGGTTTCATGTATGTGGCCCAGAGCATGTCGGTGGCGAAGCCACCAATCATTCCGGCCAGGGCGCCTTCCCTGGTGATGCCCTTGTAAAACAATGCGCAGATGACGGGTGGTCCGAATGCAACGGCAAGTCCTGACTGTGCGAATACTACAAACCAGAATATGACTTTTGTTTCTGATAGGGCGAATGCGATGGCACCAACGCCAATCGCGACGGTAACCAGCTTGCCGACTTTTGCGAGTTGTTCATCCGGCCATGGGCTACGCAGAACTTTTTGCAACAGATCCCGAACAACAGCAGACGATGCAAGAATCAGGAGTGAGTCAACGGTGGACATCACTGCTGCGAGTACCATCACCAGGAATAGACCGGTTAGCAGGGACGGCAGCAAGTCGCGGGCCATGGTTGGCAGCACCGTTTCTACATCCGCCAGGTCCGGAAACAGTACACGTCCGGCGATGCCGGTCAAAACCGCCCCGGTATCGAAGGCGATGATGCAGGCGATCGAAATGCGTGCGGCATTCTTCACTTCGTGCACTGATTTAATGGCCATGTAGCGTGTCAATATCTGTGGCACGGCCATAAAGGCGAAACCCAGCAGCAGGAAACTGACAATTGCGATAAGACCCTGCGGTCCCAGGCCCAGGCCAGCGGTAAGATCGAGCAAGGCTGGATCCGTTTCCCGCACGACCTGCCAGAAATCGCCATCGATGGCGAGAATCCCGATGATTGGCAGGCTGACCAGTGCTGCCAGCATGAGGACGCCCTGTAGTACGTCACTGTATGCCACGGCCTTGAAGCCGCCGTATGCCGTATACGCCAGGGTTATGATGCCGCCAAGCAATACACCGGTCGAGTACTCCAGCGGCAGGAAGCTTGAGAAGATTTTTCCGGTCGCCATCATTTGCGCGGACACATAAAAGGCAGTCATCACCAGAATGATGATGACACCGCTGATGCGCAGGCGATGCGATTTATCGCCGAGTGCATCTTCGAGAAAGTCCGGTACGGTGATCGAGCGGTGTTTGTCGGCCGCTACTTTCAGGCGCCTGGCGATGAGTCGCCAGCCAAGCCAGACGCCAATTGTTTCACCGATGACGATCCAGAACGCGTGTACGCCAAGCAGGTAGCCCATGCCACTTAAGCCCAGCAATAACCAGCTACTCTCTCCGGTGGCATTGGCACTGAATCCAGCAACCCAATACGGCAGTTGCCGGCCGCCGAGATAATAACCTTCCAGTGATCCGGACGCGGACCTGCTCCAGATCGCAATGCCGAAAAGCAGGATCAGGTAGACAACTAGAACGGCTGTGATGACTGCGGTTTCTGACATTGCCGCGCCTCCCCGTGGGTAGGCTAACAGACCGATGCGGCGGGTGGGGCGAAGAATGGTGCCCAGAAAAGGGGCCGCAGAAAAGGGGCCGGATACATTTTACTTTGAAAAAATGTATCCGGCCCCTTTTCTGAAATACGAGTTTATGGAACACCTATTCTGTCAATTCAACCCCAGCCGCTCCAGTAACGGCTCGATCGACAGATCGGCACCGCGAAAGTCCCTGAAAAGCTCCATTGCGTCCTGGCTACCGCCTTTCGAGAGCAGGGTCTCGCGGAAGTGGTCACCATTTTCACGCTTGAGGCCACCGTTTTCCTCGAACCACTTGACGGTATCGGCGTCGAGTACTTCGCTCCATGTATAGGAGTAGTAGCCTGCTGAATAGCCGCCCATGATGTGGCTGAAGTAGGGTGTGCTGTAGCGCGGTGGGACGAGGTCGAATTTCATGCCGGAATCGACCAGTACCTGCTCTTCGGATTCGCTAAGTGCTTCGGCGGGTGGAACCTGGTCTGCTGTCAGTTGGTGCCATGCCTGGTCAACAATCATTGCGGCCAGGGATTCCGTTTGTTCGAATCCCTGGTTGAATTTTCTTGCGGCGATTACCCGGTCGACCAGGTCTTGCGGAATAGGTTCGCCGGTTTCGTAATGTACGGCGTAGTTGGCCAGCACCTCCGGCCAGGTGGTCCACATCTCGTGCACCTGTGAGGGATATTCCACGAAGTCACGTGGCACGCTGGTGCCGGAGAATTGTGGGTAGGTCACATTGGAGAACAGGCCATGCAGCGCGTGGCCGAATTCGTGGAACATGGTGGTTGCCTCGCGCATGGTGAGCAGCGTGGGCTCGCCCTCGGGTGGCTTGGCAACGTTCAGGTGATTGGCAACTACAGGTAGCGATTTCAACAGTCTGGATTGTGACACGTAGGAGTTCATCCAGGCGCCACCGTTCTTGGACTCGCGGGCATAGGGATCGAACAGGAAGAGGCCCAGAGCCTCACCGTCCAGGAACACCTCGAACACACGCACGTCTTCCTGGTAGACGGGAAGCTCTGGCCGTTCTTTGAAAGTGACACCGTAGAGTTGTTCGGCGAAGAAGAACACGCCATCGCGCAACACCCGGTCAATCTCGAAATAGGGCTTTAACTGGTCGGCATCGAAGTCATAACGCTGCTGGCGCAGAATCTCGCTGTAGTACAACCAGTCCCAGGAGGCGAGCTCAAAGGGCTCGGCTTCTGTTTCGTTAATCAGTGCCTGCAGGTCGGTGGCCTCGCGATGCGCATTGGCAACCGCTCGCGGGCCGAGGCGGGCCAGCATGTCGTTTACTGCATCGATGTTGCCTGCTGTACGGTCCTCCAGGATATAAGCGGCGTGATTGGCGTAACCGAGCAGTGCTGCGCGCTCGGCACGCAACTTCAGGACGCGTGTGACGACTTCACGATTGTCGTACTCGTTACCGCGGCTGCCGCGAGCGCGGGACGTTTCCTGGATGCGCCGGCGCAGGTCGCGATTCTTTAACGATGTGAGTGCGGGTTGTTGGGTTGTGTTGCGCAGGGTCAGAACATACTTGCCCTCGAGACCACGCTTGGCAGCCTCGGCAGCGGCACTTTCGATCTTGCCGGCAGAAAGTCCTGCCAGTTCCTCCAATGAATCGACCACGATGGCAGAATCGTTAACTTCATTGAGCACGTTCTGGCGGAAGGTCGTGGAGAGTTCAGCACCCTCTGCGTTTATCTCGCGCAGCCTTGCCTGTTGTTCGTCATCAAGCAGGGCGCCGGCGCGGACGAAGTTGGTGTAATAGCGCTCCAGCAAGCGCAGAGATTCAGGATCGAGATCCAGCTGGTCGCGTTTCTGGTAGAGAGTGTTCACGCGGGCGAAGAGTTCCGCGTTCAGCAGGATATTGTCGGCGTGGGCGGCGAACTGCGGTGCCATCAACTGCTGAATTTCTTTCAGGTTGTCGTTGGTGTTAGCGCTGGTCATTGCGCCAAATACACGCCGTGTTCGATTGAGTAACTGCCCGGTGACCTCCATGGCGACGATCGTGTTGTCGAAGGTTGCAGCGTCCGTATTGGCGGCTATGGCGTCAACTTCACTCATTTCCTCCGCCATACCGCGTTCGAATGCCGGCACATAATGTTCATCGCGGATCAGGTCGAAATGTGGCATGCCGTAAGGCAGATCGCTGTCAACGAAGAACGGGTTGGCGGTATCGTTGGCTGGGGTCACGGCTTGCTCCGGCGGATTGGCGTCGCCGCACGCGGCAAGGAGGAGGGCGAGGGACAGGGTGAATACAAGGCGTGGGGCGGACATGTCGCGGGCTCCAGGGCTGGGGGAAGCGGCGGATCATAGCAGTGTCGGGGGCTGGGTGCTGGAGTTCGGCCCAGGGGGAATGGTGCCGGTCACCACTTATGTGCGTATTTTCACGAGCACCATTTATGTCCGCTCGCAGCGTCAATTCTTAGAATAAGTCAATTAAGTGGAGACCGGCACCCGATATCCGGCACCCGGTCCAGAGGAGGGTGGTTACGGCAACCGGTCCGTAATCCAGTCGATCAGGCGACTATGCAGGTTGGGGTTGTGATCAAAGAGATCGGTCGCATGTCCTTCGCCCGGCAGGACCCAGATTTCCGCGGATTCACTGCCTTCTCTGATCGCCGCAAACAACCCGGGAAAGAATGGCAATTCGACTTCGGCGCGCACGAACAACCATGGCACTTCGCTGGCATCGATAGCAGCTATAGATTCTTCGCTGAATGAACCCGGCGCCAACGCTACGTATATGTCGGCGAATCTCGTTTCTGCTGCTGCCTCTACCATTTCCTGGCCGGTATAGCTGGAGCCCACAACCACGAGTGGCAGGCTGGTCAAACGAGGTTGTTCGTCCAACCACTGCATGATCGAGACGATGTCGCGATCGCCACTTCGTATCAGCGAAAAGTTTCGTGCGATGGCGGGATCGTCTTCATCCAGGTATCGGCTGATCGTGGGGTCGAAGGCGCCCAGATTGTTACTGTCACCGTGCCCTCTGAGATCAATTCGGAGCGAGGCGATGCCCCTTGCAGCCATTGCCTCGGCCATCGTGTCGTATGCCTCGCGATCACCGGCCGCCTTGTGCAACAGAAGTGCAAACGCGCTTGGCGACGTGGTTTCCGGCGTTGTTAAATCGCCGACGAGTATCCATCCTTCGCTGTCAATTTTTACGCGAACATCGTCCGCTCGGGCCGACATCATTGCGGTGAATAACCACGCGAATAAAAATCCTTTGCAAAACCATGCTGAATTCATCGTGCTTCCTGCTGGGTGAACATGTGGCCAGTATGGGAGAACGCGCGATCTGCAGCAAATACACATACAAGGGAGTCGAAAAGGTGTCAGGCGCGAGTTAAGGGGATAGTGACCCTAACTACCCGGAGTTAAGGTCACTGTCCCCTTAATTCGAGATTATTATGGGTCATATATAAACCTGACACCCTTTATGAATTAAGTGAACACCGGCACCGGGTTCCGCCTGATTACCCGGTCATCTGGCGAGCAACTGCCCCGAGTTGCATTGCGTACAACGCGACGAACATTGCGTAAACCACAAGGTTTCCGATAACGAGAACAGCATGTACTTTGTGATTGCGAGAAAACCTCAATACCAGGGAGATTAGCAGGAACAAACAGATTAACGGCACAGTTGGTGCGAACGAGTAGCCGAACGCCGGCCATAGAAAAATTGCCCACAGCCAGAATAGAATCGCAATGAGATAAAATACCTTGCGAATCCTGAAATAATGTTCGCGCAGATTGATCGACTCTTTGGCCGCATCGGGAAGCAGCAGGCTCGTTCCGAGAAAAAGCAGCGTTGGTCCGATTAACAGGTACAGGTAAGTCAGAAAATCGATGTTTGCCGCCGCTTTCAGTCCGATGATCGACCACCACAGGAGCAGGTGGATCAGAAACTGGAAAATACTGGTCAGTGCGTAAACCCAGTAGTGCGCAACATCCAGAGACTCATGATTTTTGAGGTAGTCGCTAAATCCGCCGAGCAGGCGAACAAGACCCAGGCCATTAACCACTGCCGCCAGGGCGATAACAAACGTCCATATTTCCTTCGTAAGTTCCATGGGCGTCATTGTAACGAAATCGTGGTTACGCACACAATGCAGGCGATGCGAGTTAAGGGGACAGTGACCTTAACTCCGGGTAGTTAGGGTCACTGTCCCCTTAACTCAGATATATGAAGGTTTGTTGGTAAGAAGGCAGAATTATCGTCTGCACAGAGGAATGGGGCATAACGGGAGAGAGAAATAAACCTGACACCACTGCTGTCCCATAAACTTAAAATCAGTGCCGCCATAAAGTATCAAGTTGACTTGAATAGCTCGCTGGGCGTCGTAATTTCGCCCGCTGGGCGGGCTCCGACAGTGCTAAATAGAATTGTAGGAGCCCGCCCAGCGGGCGAAATTACGACGCCCAGCGGGCGATGTCTCAATCCAATGAAATATGCCTGAACATTGCGCCAATGCTTCATCCAACGACCAGTAATATTGCCTTTATGGGACAGCAGTGACCTGACACCTTTTCGGACACGTTTTCGCGTATGCTCAACCCGCCACAATGGTGCCTGTAGCATCCCAAAACCAAGAAAAAAGGGGACTGACAATGGAACACCGAGGAATCAGCCTTACGATATTACTGCTGACGTGCACAAGCCTTACGCTTTTCGCCTGTACTCCGGCCGTCGATAGCGGTGATAAAATAAAGGCAGTTAGCACTGAACCCGAGCACAGACAGCCGAAATTCCGCTCGGCGAAAATAATCAGCTCGGTTTGTGGAGTCGATGAGCAGCCGTTTACGTTTCCCGGGTTTAAGGCACCGCCGGGCGAGACCGTGCAGGAGATGCCGCCGCCGTTCGCCAGGATGATGAGCGTTGGTGCCGACCGGCCGATGGTTGAGACGGATGCTGAAAGAGTAGCTCCCGGTTACACTTTGATAGAACCGTTTACTGAAAAAAATGGTTTTCTCATCAACAATGATCGTGAAATTCTGGCGACGCTGGTCAATCGCCACACGTCGATGCTTACGGAAATTCTGCCCAATGGCCACAGGATTGTTGAAAGTAATCGATATTCCAAACGGTTCGCGATGGCAGGCGGCTATACGGGTTGCCTGGAGGAATATGACGAGCACGGCACCCTGCTATGGCAGCTGAATCTTTCATCAGATGACTACATATTCCACCATGACTTCGTGCGCCTGCCTAATGGCAACATCATGGTCATTACCTGGGAAAGTGTGTCGGCAGATGAAGCGATATCACAAGGGCGCGATCCCGAAACGGTTCCTGAGAGCGGAGACTTCTGGTACGACGGCGTCATGGAGATCGATCCGTACGAGGCAGAGATCGTTTGGGAATGGAGTGTGCGTCATCACATGATCCAGGATTTCGATTCCAGCAAGGCGAATTACGGCGTGGTCGCGGATCACCCCGAACTCTGGGACATCAACAAATACGTACCCAGCTTTGTAACCGGAAATGTATCTGCGGACTGGGCTCATTTCAACGCAATCGACTACAACCCGGAACTCGACCAGATTTTGCTCTCATCAAATTTCCATGGAGAGTTTTACATCTTCGATCACGGCGTGACGCCATACGAGGCAGCCGATCACAAAGGCGGGCGCTACGACAAAGGCGGCGACATCCTGTATCGCTGGGGCAATCCCGCCAACTACGACCGGGGAACCAAGGAAGATCGTGAACTCTGGGGACAACATGATGTGCAATGGATCAGGAGCGGTCTGAATGGGGCGGGCAACCTGCTGATGTTCAATAATGGGGGAAAGGATCGGCCCTGGTCTACAGTTCTGGAAATAGACCCGCCGATGAATGCAGATGGCAGCTATCAACTTGCGGATGGTGCAGCATTCGGACCTGCAGACAAGGCTTGGTCGTACGACCCGGAACCACCGGAGCGCATATTTTCATTTTTCGTTTCGGGCGCACAACGGCTGCCGAACGGCAATACACTGATTAACCAGGGCGCCGGCGGAAAAGTACGCGAGGTGACGTCCGACGGCGAAATCGTCTGGGAGTATCGCTACACAGATTACGACGTGCCGCCCGATGGGCTGTTCCGTGCAAACAAGTATCCACCGGATCATCCCGGCGTCTTAAAGATCCTCGCAGCACAGAAAAAATAGAAGGTGCGTTAAGGGGACAGTGACCCTAACTACCCGGAGTTAAGGTCACTGTCCCCTTAATTCCCAAATATAAACCTGACCCCTTTTCCTGTCAGGAAGCGTCCGCGAGCGCCGGGATCGTCTTCTTCAACATCAGGTACATGTAAAGATAGACAAGCATCGCTGCAATGGAAGCCATCGCGCACAATATGAACACGCCGTCAAAGCCGAAGCCATAAGCCAGTACCGTTGCCGCCATGTTTGGGCCGAGAAAATTACCCAAACCCTGTGCGGCAGGAATCATCGCAGGGAATCTGCCGGAATGATCGACGTTCGCAATCGTTGCTGCCTGGTAGATATCGACAAAAATCCAGCAGAAGTTAAAGAAGAACATGCTGAACGCGACGCTAGCGTTAGTGATGCCGAAAACGAGCATCAGGACGATGCCGGCCTGGAATACCAGGGTGACAAGCAACGGTCGTGACAGTCCGTAGCGGTTACTGAGTAGCACGGCAAACAGGCAGCCAATCACCGAGAACACGGATGAAACCCACAGCATGCTGGCGACCCATTCGGGTGAAGCGGCGGAGTCTACGGTGGACAATTCAATATAAGTCCAGTACGCGCCGATGTTGATATACGTAAGGACGATCGCTGTCAGTACCATCCATGGCACGTAAGCGGGCACGTGTTTGTGCTCTGTGTGATGTTGACCGCCGGACTCCTCGACATCGATATCGACATCCAGCGCCTTGTCGACCGGACGTCGGGGCAGCCATGATATGAATAAGAGGCCGACGACGTAGGTGGCGATAAGCACTAAATAGACGCCTTCAATAGAGAGGTATGGCAGCAGCTTGAGTGTGGCGCCCTGCGAACCGGCGAAGGCGAACAACTCGAGACTAAAAGCGAACGCGGGTCTGGAATGACCGGCAATGGTTGCTACGGCGACACCCGTATAAATCCCGCTGCCGATGCCTGCCGCTAAACGGAGCCAAAGCGTGGCTTCATAGCTTTGGTAAAAAATACAAAGTGTGTTCGCAGCAATCGCAAGCAATGCTGCACCTGTCACCAGGTAACGACGATCAAGTTTGGCTACATATATCGCCGAGATCACGGCGCCGATCGCAAGCCCGCCAAGATCTGCACCGGCCACCCGACCAACTTCGACCGCGGAGAATCCCAGGTTGTTAACCCACGACGAGCTGATTACGGGGAGACCGACCATGACCGTATAGCCGGTCAGGGCCATGTAGATGCCGATCGTGAGAGATCGCCAGTCGTCGAATTCAGTGCGGTGATGCAGCAGTTGTCTGCCGTCGTCAGTCATCCTGGTTTGCCCCTGTATTTCTTAGTTTTGTTTGAAAGTGAGGTAGGCCTTGCGCGAATAAGGTGTCAGGTCACTGCTGTCCCGTAAATTCAAACACGGCGCTCGATTGGAGCATCACGTTGAATTGAATCGCCCGCTGGGCGGGCTCCTACATTTCTAATAAGCAACTGTAGGAGCCCGCCCAGCGGGCGATGTCCCAAACGCTTCAGCCCACGGTCAGGAAACTCATTTTTTTAAGACAGCACTGATGTCAGGTTTATTTGGACTGATAATGCCCAGATTAGAATAAGGTGTCAGGTTTTTTTTCGACTGAAACAAATAAACCCGGCACCTTTTCCCATAAACCCGGCACCTTTTCCCGTTTCAGACTGGTGTCCGGAGCCGATTGACGAATGAATGGGGGCATCTGCCATGTTTCGATAAGCACACTATGGGCACAGTCTTGTGCTAGCGGCGAAACCAACTATCCTTGCACGAAGGCTGCGTTTTGGAGCATGTTTGATGGACTCGCGTGATCGGCGCCTGGGCATGGACCGGGCAATTTCCAGGAGGGACTTCCTGAACGGTGTCGGTGTCGCGATCGGCGCATCGCTCATGCCTGGCTGTGCACGAAACGGGGAGCCGATCGCGGGAGCGACTGCACCGTACTATCCGCCACTTGCGACGGGCATGCGCGGTGCTCACCCTGGTTCATTCGAAGCGGCGCACGCCGCGGTACAAGGCCAGCGCTGGCAGGCTGATCGCAGTGATGAGCACTACGACCTTGTCGTCGTTGGTGCAGGCATCAGTGGCTTGTCGGCCGCATACATCTATCGTCGCGATGTCGATCCGAACGCAAGCATCCTGCTCCTCGATAATCACGACGACTTCGGCGGACACGCGAAACGTAATGAGTTCACGCTCGATGGTCGCACGTACGTCGGGTATGGCGGCACTATGCTGATGGAAGCGTCGAAAACCTACCCAGCCGTCGCCAAGCAAGTGATCAGCGAAATCGGTATCGATGTCGATCGGTATTCCGAATCCCCGCACCGCAAGCTCCTCGAGTCACACGGGCTTGGCCCCGTCACGTTCTTCGACAAGGAGACATTCGGCGCGGACTTTCTCGCTGAAGGTGGCCTCTGGTTCACAGAAGCGATGGCAGATGCGCCGCTGTCGCCGCAAGCCAGGGCAGAGCTGGCACGGCTGACTGCCGACGAGGAAGACTACCTCGCGGGCATGACACCAACAGAGCGGCGTGCCATCGTTGAGTCTCTCAGCTGGCGTGACTACCTCGAAAAGTACGCCGGCGCAGGCGACGAAGTGCTTTCCTTCGTGCAGAAGTGGTCTCACGGTGTGTGGGCGATCGGTGCGGATGCGTTGCCGGCATGGATGGCCTTGCGCGAAGGTTATCCCGGGTTTGCCGGAATGGACATTGGCTACCCGGATGAAGGCGGTGAAACGGAACAGGGGGGTAACTTTTATTTCCCGGATGGCAATGCCTCGATCGCCCGCTTGCTCGTGCGCAAGCTCGTTCCGGGAGTGGCGCCGGGTGACTCGATGGCGGACATCGTCTCGGCGCGCTTCGATTACTCCACGCTTGATGTGGCAGAAAACCCGACGCGTATTCGCCTGGGCAGTACCGTGGTCGATCTGCGTCATCGCGATGGCCAGCTCGACGCCGATGTTGAGGTCACGTACGTGAAAGATGACCAGGCCCGGACCGTGACGGCGAGCAAGGTGGTCTGGGCCGGCTACCATGCGATGTTGCCGCATGTCTGTCCCGACGTACCACAAGAGCAGGCTGTAGCGCAGGGCAACTCCGTACGCGCGCCGCTTGTTTACCTGAGTGTCCTGATCCGCAACTGGCAAAGCATGGCCAAGCTCGGAATGCAGCGCGCCTATTGCCCCGGCAGTTTTTTCCATTTCGTGATGATCAGTCACCAGGCGACCCTGGATGACTACGAGCCTTCCCAATCCCCCGATGATCCCGTCGTTCTGCATCTGCAACACATACCGCTCGAGCCGGGGCTATCTGCCCCCGAGCAGTTCAGGGCGGGGCGACGTACCTTGCTCGAGATGCCATTCGAGACGTTCGAGCGTAACGTGCGCGAGCAGCTGGGTCGCTTGCTCGGCGCGGGCGGATTCGATTCAGCACGCGATATCGCCGGCATCACCGTTAACCGCTGGCCACACGGCTACGCGTACTCGGTGGATGCCGCGTCTGGTGATGTGGCGTGGTCGCCGGATTACTGGCGACACGAAGGACGCCCGTGGGTCGAGGCACGGCAGTCGATTGGCAACATTGCGATCGCCGGTACTGACGCTGCATCCAATGCTATGACCGAATCCGCTATCGAAGAGGCGCACCGCGCCGTGCAGAGCCTGGCAACAGCGGACACGGTTTGAGCAACTCTAAAAACCTGCGATGCCGCATCGCTCTTTGTGTGGCCGTGTTTCTCAATGTAGCGAATAAGGTGTCAGGTTTATTTTTCGACTGAAACGAATAAACCTGACACCTTTTCATGATGGTGTCTGACACAAAATATAATTAACAGGGAAAAATTGATGAAAAAGTTACTGGCCTGCCTCGTTGCAGTGTTGATCCCGATTTCAATCATGGCTGAACAACACAGTTCGGCGGAAGCGGAGGTTCGCGCTGCGGTTGAGGCTTTCAACAGCGCCTATGCCAGCAATGATGTAGAGGGTTATTTTAGCCACTACACCGACGACGCCAAGCTCTATTTCTATGGTGCGCGACACAAGGTTGCGGCCTACCACGAAGAGTGGAGTGCGATGGTCGATGCTGGCGGCGCCGTCGAGAAGAACGACCCGTCGGATGTGAGTGTGCAGGTCTTGCCGGGCGACGAGGCGGCCGTTGCCAGTTATTTCGTCGATTATGCGAGTCGCTCGCCCGAAGGCGAGAGGACTGTTGCGATGGGCTTCGAGTCGGAGGTGTGGCAGAAAATAGATGGCGAGTGGAAGATCGTCAGTTTGCATTACTCAGAGATCGCGCCTGAAGAGTAGGGCGGCATCGGACGATTTGTCACCTGCAGCATAAGGGGTCGGAACCACTGCTGTTCCATAAACTCAAAATCGTGCCCGGATGGAGCATCACGTTTACTTGAATAGGCCGCAATCGCCCGCTGGGCGGGCTCCTACAATTCTAATTAGCACTGTAGGAGCCCGCCCAGCGGGCGATGTCCCAAATCCGCAATAATGCCGGAGCATTGCGCCAACGCTTCAGCCCACGGCCAGGAAACTCTTCTTTATGGGACAGCAGTGATCTGACACCTTTTCATGATCTCCCAAGGTGGCGCAACAATTCGCTGGCGCACATGTAGCCAGGGGTTCCGGTAACCGAGCCGCAGGGATAGGTGCTGGATCCACAGATCGACAGGTTCTCGAACGCGCCGAACTGGTAGAAGCGTCGGTTCGCATCGTCGGCATATTGCCGGTCGAAGTAGCTTTGCCCGGCGACCAGCATGGTGTGTTCAATGTTGCCGCCTGGAAAGCCGAAGGTCTCCTGCAGGTCCCGGGGCGTGAGTAGCCGAGTCCAGGCGCAGTCTTCGGGATTTTCGATAAAGCCCAGGATGATCTGCTTCACCTCGGCTTCCACCGCTGCGAGTTGTTCTCCGGTTTTTCCCAACGCGAGATTCTTGAAGAACACCGTCAGCCGGTCAAAGGGCTCATCGAGGCCCAGGTGACGCATGCCTGCACCCTCGCAGTAAACCTGAAAGTAACCGGGAGCGAATTCCTCTCCGTCCAGCACCGCCAGGGTCGCCGCTTCAAAGTCTGCCACCGTATCCACGGCAAAGAAGTAGCGGAGAACCGCGTCGGACTCCGGATCCTCACTGCCCTGTTTCCACCGCACCGGATTGCGGAACATGAGGTTGAGTTTACCGGCAGTGCCTAACACCCGTTCCTTGTTGGTATGTTGCACCAGCGCCGAATCGCCGCTCAGGCGTGCGGCGGTTTGCGGATCGGTGGCCAAAACCAGGTGGTCCGAGTGAAGCGTATGCGGGCCGGAGGAATTCGCTCCCGGTTACTTTCAGGTTTACTGCGAGGATGATCTGCTTCACCTCGGCTTCCACCGCTGCGAGTTGTTCTCCGGTTTTTCC
>PVMK01121918.1_pt1 | contig 41221 bp, 42 predicted proteins | sample 1853481 | NCBI WGS metagenome assembly PVMK01 (sample SAMN08533507, study PRJNA380276) | Marine sediment metagenome, whole genome shotgun sequencing project.
ACAGATATTTTTTACCTTCTACGGATTACAACTACTGAAGAAAAAACTCGACCTGTCAGTCACGCCGTTGGGCAACCCGGGCATGCCTATGCCTATGGCAATGGACAAATGGTTTCCCGTTATTGGTACCGCGATTCCCGGCATGCAAAGCATAATGACCTCAATGATGAAAAGTAAAATGAAATCTAAAGGTATCGCGAGCGTCGAAGATTTACGCCAAATGTGCCTCGAAGCCGATGTCAAACTGATAGCCTGTCAAATGACAGTGGATTTGTTTGATTTGGATTCATCTGATTTTATTGATGGCATTGACTACGCCGGTGCCGCAACATTTTTCGAGTTTGCCGGCGAGTCCGATGTCAACCTGTTCATTTAGCACGCACCTGATTTTCAAGATAGATACCTTAGACAGGAAAATTAACTCCGCACATTGGTCGATCAGGATGATTAAATTTAGTGATTTAGCGTCACCAGGAACATTAACTGTCAATTTACCGACCGCCAATAATAACTGCGGCTAGCTATATGGACCACTGCGAGGATAAGAAAATGATAAATCCTGCGAAGTTACTTCTGGCAATTATGTCTTTAACAGCCGTTCTCAGTGCCAACCTGTCCCGGGCAACCAATGGCTATTTTACACACGGCACCAGTATTGCCGAGAATGGCATGGCTGGTGCTGGCTTTCGGTTAAAGCAAGCGTTTTTAATCCAGGCAAGGTAACCAGAAAACTGCAGCTGCATGTCGCTCCTCTCATGCGACTGTTTTTTTATCTCACCAACCTGTCCGGAGATTGCGATGAGTACCACTAAACTGCTGGCGCACTTAATTCAGGCGATTGGCGGAATTTTAGGCATGTGTAGTACTATCGGTCAGGGGATAACCGGTATCGCAACATTGGAGATTGAGTCATTTGCTACGGTGAACGCAAACCTTGCCGGTAGAGCCGGATCATGAATTTCCAATACTACCGGGCCATGAAAGATTTCGATTTAAGATTCGTTGGTAGCATTTGGCTGTTAGTATATCGTACCAATCTGATATAGAGCGATTCCTTGCTATGAATTTGAACGCACCGTCTTCTAACTCCATTGCTACACAGGCAGACATGCACAATTGCATTCAAAAAGTGGCGACTGGACCCGAGTACAGCAAGAATCTCAGTTTCGAGGAAGCAAAAGCCGGCATGGAACTGGTATTACGCGGAGAAGCCGACCCGGTACAGGCAGCGGTATTTCTCATTGCATTACGGATGAAGCGTGAGACCCAGCTAGAGAATGAAGGTATTTTACAGGCCATTTTAGATGCGCGGGTCCAGGTAAAATGCGACGCCGAAGAAATTGTCGATATCGGCGATCCCTATAACGGTCAGTTACGCGGCCTACCCCTGGCGCCTTTTATTGCGCCGGTACTATCGGCCTGCGGAATACCCGCATTTTCCCATGGCGTAGGATCGGTCGGACCCAAGTACGGTATCACTCATAAAATGGTGTTAGACGCCGCGGGTGTCGACGTGAATCGTAGCCCACAACAGGTGGCAGAGCAGTTGGCGCAAACCGATACTGGTTGGGGATATGTCGATCAAAGCAACTTCTGCCCAAGCCTGTACGCACTGATACCATTGCGCGACAAGATGATAAAACGCACGGTAATCACTACTATCGAGGTACTCGTCAAGCCAATCAGCGGAAACCAGCGAACTCACTTGCTTACCGGATTTGTACACAAGGCATATCCGGCTGTCTATGCCAACCTGGCGCGGTTTGCCGGATATGATTCAGTCGCAGTAGTGCGGGGTGTAGAAGGCGGTGTTATTCCATCTCTGCAACAAACATCGAGATTTTATCGCTATGCAGCGGGAAGCGAGGATCAGTTCATAGAAATCGAGCCGACCCAGCTCGGTATCGATCAACCCTCGCGAACTGTACGCTTGCCCGATGGCCAAAAATCTCTTGCCGGGGCTTCGTGGGATGTTAAATATGCGGCCGCCCGGACTGCCGCTGAACTGGGAATAGACGCCTTAAAAAATATACCGGGTGCTGCTCGGGATAGTCTTATGTATAGCGCTGCTATCGTACTATTACACCTCGAAAAATATCCAAGCTTGATAGATGCGGCACGATATGTAAACAAGGTGATTGCCTCCGGCGATGCCCATGACAGGTTTGTCGGATTGACTTAAGGAGCCTCTGATCAATTATGTTATGTCTCTGGCTCACAGGCTGATTCGCAATCAAGGCGCAACTTTGAATGCATGCGTCGGCCTGGTGAAAAGTTGCACCAAAAGTAGGCGCACTAGCGACGCAGAGTGCGGATCAGCCTGTGAGCCCCGTAGGGCGGGCTCTGAAACGCACATCTACTGCGTCGCCTAAAGCGCCTACTTTGGTGCACTTCTTACAAAGGACTTAGGCCATTTGCTGCGAAGCGCGTCTTGTAGCTGTACGCTTCAGAACCCGCAGAGATATAACATAATTGATCGGAGGTTCCTTTATTAATAATTTTGAATTTTTTGACCGGCTAGCGTTCGAGGAAGATTCATGAATCAAAGTTATCGTGACGCCACGACTAAAATGGAGGAAATGGATGTTAATCCAGAGTATGTTCTTGGTTGGCAGGGCGGCTTTTTAGGCCATCCAATGCGCGAAGAGCAGCGCTTGACCGAGGCCTACGAAGCAGGCTACGAGGACGGATCTGCGCGATCTACAGACAAGTTCGACGACTGGGTTACTGGTTAGGTCTTAAGCTTCGAATTTTACCAGCGCGGCCACTGTTCGTCGTAGTGAGGTTTCGATCTCAGGCGCCTCGCGACCAATAATATAGTCGGGAATCCATTTGCTGTCACGCTCGCCCATCACCTCCATCACATGCCTGCCCAATAAACATCGCATCGCAAAACTGGCGCCCGATTCTGACGAATACTTGTACTCACAGTATTCGGCCGTGCGACTATTGGTTTTTTCGATAAAACAGGATCGGTGATCGCCCACCTGCTCGACCTCGTTGCGGCTTTCTTCGAGCATTCGAGCCAGGTCTTTTACCAGAATCGAGACAAACTGATCTCGATTCCCGGTACCGGTCTGTTCATAAATTTGCCGATCTGCCATATGAGCCAGAAAAATAATCAGCTCGTCCATAATATCGAGCCGCTGGCCTTGCGTAGCGGTTTCAAAGTTTTCATTTTCGAGGTTAAGAACTACCTGCGCCGATAGCTTCCAGATGGCGCCGGCGACCGCGTTAGACATCTGTTCAATACTTCTTGGCCGAGAATTTTGATTCCAGCGTCTATTGACTCGCATTACATTTAATCATGTTATAAATTCCGGAGTCGATTCTAGCCCGAATATTTCATAAATAAGCTCGCGCCCTTGCTTGTCCTTTGTTTCCTCAGGAGATTTTTCTCAGTCGGCCGGATCCATCGGTCCGACACTTCTTCGGAAAATCCCCTGAGGAAACAAAGTCCTGCGCAATCATCACGGCAATTCATGAAATGTCCGGGCTAGCATCTGCCTAATGGTTTAGACCTGTCCCTACAGACCAGATGGCGACACGGCCAGGCGCGTGTGTGCTCGACCCAGGATGCCCGGGCATAAACTAACAGGAGTGGCGTATTTAACGATGTGACCCTTTTTCCTCATGTGCCAGGTCGACGAGACGGATAGCGAGTTCATTAAATTTACTTTTATACTTTGCCAGCTCACTTTCACCATCTGTATCGTAATACTCATCAGCTCTAAATTCGCCGTTACGCTCCAACTCTATAAATTGCTTTTGCATTTCGAGCATCTGCTGAATAATCTTCTGTTTTTCGGTCATCCTGTCGGTTCCTCCAGGTTAAACTGCCTGAAAATAATACATCGCTTTGCAAGCATCCTCCAGTTGGTAATAATCAGCATCAATCCGCAAATCATCAATAGGAGTGAATAAATCCAATGCTACTACTGTTGCACGGTATAGACCGCGTCTATGCCCTTGTGGGGGATAAACAGGCCACAACCGATTAGCCTGCCGCTACCAATACCCTGCTGCTGTAGTAATACCGACTCTGGTGATGTTAGATCTGCCACCATTAAAGCACGGGTGAAAATCGAGCTTCCATCAGCTTGAATCGTACGCGTCGTGCCACAAATCATTTTTTTTATCCTTGTCCCCATCGCCAGCAATGCCGAGGCCATATCAGCAAGAAATTCATTTTCAGCCTGGGCCTCGTCGCAGGCTATTCCATGCGAAAACAGGGTTGTTAACGGGCTCAATTTTCTAACCCGGCTGGTTCCCACTTTTAGCAATTGACCCCCGACTTCGAGTTCGGATCCACAAAGCCGCAGTACGTCTTCATATACGTTTCGATTAACCCGCAGTACCAACCTGGTTCGAAGTGACAAATACAACATTTCCCCCTCGCTACCCGGCCTCTCCCAGCCATTACCCGATTCGGCCACACGTATCTGATGAATTCCTATCTGGGAATGGGTTTCGTCTGGCAAATTAGCACAAACGGCATCGGCCAGGGATTTCGCATGATCGACGGCCAAGCGGTTACCAACCAACTTGAAAGCAACATCAAATACATCATCGGGTACCTGATACGATTCATTTGCTTCGCTCTGCTGGTGCCAATACACGGAACACTCCCTAAATTTAATGTGATGCTGTCTTTAGATCCTGGCGGTAAATATCGACTCCAGTACTGACTCCCAATTTGTCGGTGTATCGGCAAATTGCGGCTTGATATCGATTTTAAAAAACCGTTCACCTGCGACAGCTCGCTGTCGTACCGCTGCCTCCAGATCGCTGAACGACATGAGCTGATATTCCTCGATCAGAATTTCACTTAGCCGGATCATCGGATCTATCTCGGTTTATCGATTTTTCATCGGCCTCCAGGCAATCCGGAATGGTTACCGAATCGTAGTAACGCGCTCGATAATACAATCGCGCTAATTCGTCCACCGGATTATCAACAAAGGCGTTTCGTCCATGGAGCACGTTATTACAGACTATACCCTGCCCGTTTTTCAGTTTCAGCCTGGCAATATACTCACTATCGACCAACAATTCACGCACCCGGTTAACGGCACGCTTGCTTAATACATCGGTTTTCCATCTGATATTACGCGGTCGAGACGAATAACGCATATTGAGACGACCGCTAATTCTGTCGACGATAAATACCGGCCCCGACTCCGCCCGCCTGAGCACCTGTTGATTGTGAATATTTTCCGGAACGACCATGACGCCGGGATCCATTAAAGCGACTAGCAAATCTGGATCAGTATCCCGAATTTGCAGGTATACCATTTCGTGATCAAGCAAGAAGTTGTCTCCGCCCTGCGCGGCCTGGTTGACACAGTAGAGCGAAAAAGCGTCGATTCGTGAGCCTGGAGGATTGTAGTAACCGTCGGTATGCCAGTTCAAAGCCCGGTTCGTATAGGGAATATAACGCGATTGTAACTGTGAAGATTCAAGCGCGGATAACAGGGTTACACCATCCGTTTTCGCACCCGGGCTCGCTTCGAACCGGTTCAGGCCAAGCTGTCTACCAAGTGTCAGGAAATTGCCAGTTGAAAACCCACTAGCTGCTGTATCGATCTCAAAAAAGGCAAAATTACAGGCTTGCAGCTGGACAGCCATTTCACCCAGCGTTGTTGGCGACAAATCAGCATGATCGCTGATTCTAATGACTTTCTGTGGGTCGAAGCGATGGTAGTGTTCGAGTTTAATTTTCCTCCAATGCCGATATCCAGTCTCGTTATCGAGCAAAAATGGCGAATCCGACGAGGAAAGATCGTTACGAGTATCAAAATTGGTGTTTTTGCCGGGATTTCCCAAGACTCTTATCATTCCTGAAACAAAGTTTCACAATAAAACAAATTTTATTACATAGACTCAACGATTGGAGTACCCCATCAGCAGGAGAACAACGCTTATTGGGAGCCAATATAACTATTTGTTTTTGCTCGGTTATTATCATTAAGGTTAGAAATACGATTAACCTCGGTCTGGCCAGTCTAGTCAACCTATCCATTTGGGGATAAGTAAATTTTAACTAGCATCCCAATCGGGGAATAGCCCAGGTACCATTCTTCAACCAAACTTGCAACTAGTGACTGTAATGGTATCGATACACGAAAATTAATGGCATATTCCTGTTACCAGGAAAGCGATGTATTCTACGCCATCAATATCCTGGCAAATGGTTCTGTTGGAGAAGTTGCTCTATGACTAAGAAAATACATGAAACTCCAATGCTCGACGAGCTAGAGGGCGGCCCCTGGCCTAGTTTTATCGATGGAATAAAACAACTTCGCGACAATCATCCACAACAGCGCATCAAAGGCGTCGCCAATTCACTTCTCGGTCAGCTCGAGCATTCCTACGAAACGCGCAAAGGTTACTGGAAAGGCGGTACCGTTAGTGTCTATGGCTATGGCAGTGGCATAATTCCGCGTTTTTCCGAGGTCGCCAGCCAGTTCGAAGAATCGAAAGAGTTCCATACTCTGCGCGTACAACCCCCAGCGGGCAATTATTACACGACCGATATGCTACGCCAGCTCGCCGACAGCTGGGAAAAATTTGGATCGGGCCTGGTCACCTTTCATGGCCAAACCGGTAATATAATGTTTATAGGTGCCACTACCGAGAATACACAGTTATTTTTCAATGAAATCAACGAGTACGGGTTCGACCTGGGCGGTGCCGGGCCCTGCGTGAGAACCGGCATGTCCTGCGTTGGCGCCGGCCGTTGTGAGCAGTCCTGCGCTGACGAAATGAAGATTCATCGCACCCTGCTGAATAACTTTACCGATGATGTTCACCGCCCCGCATTACCCTACAAATTTAAGTTCAAGGTATCGGGCTGCAGCAACGATTGTATGAACTCGATCGAACGGTCCGATTTCGCCATCATCGGCACCTGGCGTGACGACATGAAAGTAGATCAACAGGAATTTAAAGCCTATGTCGCCAAAAAAGGCAGGCAGCACACCATCGACAACATCATAACGCGTTGTCCGACTAAAGCCCTGTCGCTGAACGACGATGACACACTCGAAGTGGATAACCGCAATTGTGTACGCTGCATGCACTGCCTCAATGTCGTTCCAAAAGCACTTTCGCCCGGTGATGACAAGGGCGTGACGATCTTAATGGGTGGTAAGCGTACTCTGAAAATTGGTGATCTGATGGGTACGGTAATCGTCCCATTCATGAAACTGGATAACGATGACGATTACGAGAAACTCAACGAACTGGCCGAGGAAGTGATTGACTTCTGGGCTGAGAATGGACTCGAACACGAACGATGCGGTGAGATGGTTGAGCGTATCGGCCTGGTCAATTTTCTCGACGGTATTGGCGTTGAGGTCGACCCCAGCATGATATCGGATACCCGCACCAGTTCCTACGTACGTATGGATGACTGGGATATCGAAGCGAAAAAGTGGTTCGACCGCAAGGCCGAACAGAATCCTGCACCGTGACTGTCCCGGCAACCCGGATTAGAGGAAACTAACAATGGCTCGAACCCAGGCACAACGCACGGCAATCGAATCGGGCTGTCCCGATGGATTTCAATACATGCATCCAACGATGCGTAAAAATTTTGGTGACTGGGCCTACCATGAAGACCCTCGTCCCGGCGTTTTAGTTCATACCGCGCGTGGGGGTGACAAGATCTATACGGTGCGGGCTGGTACCCAACGCATCCTCGACCTGTTTAGCTTACGAAAACTATGCGAAATTGGTGATGAATTCGCCGAGGGATACGTCCGATTTACGATTCGCAGTAACATCGAGTATATGTTTACTGATGGGACAAAGGTCGAACCCTTAATCGAGGCACTGGAAGCAGCAGGATTTGTCGTCGGTGGCACCAAAAATTCTGTCGCGATGATCTCCCACACCCAGGGCTGGTTACACTGCGACATCCCGGCGACAGACGCTTCAGGTATCGTTAAATCAATGATGGACGAACTCATTGATGAGTTTAAAAACTGGAATATGCCCAATCGTGTACACATCACGACCTCGTGTTGCCAGATAAACTGTGGCGGCCAGGGCGATATAGCGATCAACATTCAACATACCAAACCACCAAAAATAAACCACGACCTGGTAGCCAATATTTGCGAAAGGCCTTCGGTGGTTGCGCGTTGTCCTGTCGCTGCGATTCGTCCCGCGCTGGTCAATGGCAAACCATCGCTCGAAGTCGATGAAAAAAAATGTATCTGTTGCGGCGCCTGTTACCCACCCTGCACGCCGATGCAAATTAACGACCCCGAGCACTCCAAGCTGGCGATCTGGGTAGGTGGCAATCACTCAAACGCACGCGGTAAACCGACCTTTCAGAAGCTGGTAGCAGCTGGCATCCCTAACAATCCACCTCGCTGGCCTGAAGCTACCGCGATAGTTAAGAGTATCCTGCAGACCTACAAGGACAATGCCCGCGACTGGGAACGTATGAATGACTGGATTGAACGTATTGGCTGGCCGCAGTTTTTTGAACTGACAGGCTTACCCTTTACCAAGTTTCATGTGGATAACTGGCGCGGTGCGCGGCACTCGCTTAACGCCTCGACCCATATTCGTTTTTAGCATTGGTCGAAGCAGATGATACGGGTAAGCAGCCGGTGAAATTTGGCATACTAGTCAACGAGGGACCCTATACCCATCAAGCATCGGACACGGCTTATCACTTTACCGCCGCTGCACTGGACAGTGGACACGAAATAGTTCGTATATTTTTTTATCATGACGGCGTAAACAACGGCACCAGGCTGGGAGTTCCGCCACACGATGACCGAAACATTACGACACTCTGGCGCGAGCTGGCAGAAAAGCACGACCTCGATATGGTGTTATGCATCGCTGCAGCCCAACGTCGCGGACTACTGGATCCGGACGAGGCCAAACGTGCGGGTAAAGATACCAGTAACATGTCCCAGGGATTTAATATTTCCGGCCTGGGACAGCTCATCGATGCCGGCATTCAGGCAGATCGGCTGCTGGTTTTTGGGGATTAGCCCGTATATCGAACTAAGGCGGTGGCAATTTATCAATAATTTCAACACGTAATAGATGCCTCAAATTAAAAAATTTCTTTATGTTAATCGAAAGGCTCCGCACGGTTCTATATACGCACTCGAATCACTCGAAGTGGTATTAGTGGGTGCCGCCTTCGACCAGGACGTTTCGCTCGCTTTCATCGATGACGGGGTTTACCAGTTAATGCTTAACCAGAATACCAGCGGCATTGGTGTGAAAAACTTTTCATCGACCTATAAGGCGCTGGGTGATTACGATGTCAACCAGATTTACGTTGAGAAAGAATCCCTCGAACTCCGGGGACTAAAGCAGGAAAACCTGTTACCGCTAACCTGGGAAGACGAGGACGAGGACTGGGCAGAAAAAGATTCTATACAGGTTGTCAGTAGTGAAGAACTCGGCGATATAATTGATAAACAGGACATTATTTTCAACTTTTAATTTTCGTTTAGATACTTAGCAAAATGTCAGTATTACACATCATCAATAAATCCCCGTTTGAGAAGAATTCGCTCGACACTTGCTTGAGGCTAGCCAAAAAAGGATCGGCAATATTGCTGATCGAAGACGCGATCTACGCGGCGCAGAAAAATACTGCCGTCGCGGACAAGATCATTGCCGCTGTAGCCAGGCACCCGGTCTTCGCGCTGGCACCTGATCTGGATGCCAGGGGTATTGACGAAAACACAATAGTGGACGGAATATCGCTAGTAGATTACGAGGGATTCGTGCAACTTGCCACGGAATACAATGCGGTGCAATCATGGCTTTAGGACACAATATAACTACACATTAATATTCAACTACAGAGGTCAACAATGAGTATTGAGCTAGATGGTAAATCTTACGAAACCGATGAGGAAGGTTACCTCGTCAACCTGGGCGACTGGAATGATGCGCTGGCATCGGCCATGGCCAGGGAGGACGGTGCTGAACTCGACAGTAATCACTGGGAAGTAATCAATTTTCTGCGGGATTATTACGAGGAATATCAAATTGCGCCTGCGGTACGCGTTTTAACCAAGGCCATCGGTAAAAGAATGGGTAAGGAAAAAGGCACCAGCAAATACCTTTATGAACTGTTCCCATACGGTCCGGCAAAACAGGCCTGCAAATATGCCGGATTGCCCAAGCCTACCGGTTGCGTGTAATAGTGGCCGGGAGATGACATTTAAGTGTCGTTACTGACCCTTATATTTATCCTGCTGTTTTATGCCGCTATCGCAATCATGTTTGTTGGCCTGGTATATAAAATTCGCTTATACGCTATTACCCCGACGCCTCTGCGCATTCCTACTACGCCGGCGCCCACCACGCGCTCGGGCGTCATAGTTCGGCTGTTTTTCGAAGTCGTTCTATTCAATAGCCTGTTCAAGGCGAATAAATGGACCTGGTTGTTCGGCTGGTTATTTCATGCTGCCCTGCTAGTTGTGTTGCTCCGGCATCTGCGTTATTTCACCGACCCGGTGTGGGGTTGGGTCAGTTTCGTCCAGCCCTACGGGAAATACGGCGCGTACATTATGGTGTTTGGACTTTGCGGCTTATGGGCGCGACGATTCCTGGTAGATCGGGTACGCTATGTATCGTCTCCTTCCGACCATTTAATGCTGGCGCTGCTGATAGGCATCGGAATAACCGGTATCGGCATCAAGTTTGTCACTGGTACCGATATTGTTGCGATCAAGGCATTTTTTCTCGGTTTAATTTATTTCGACTGGCAGCCTTTGCCCGCTGACTGGTTGCTCTGTATTCACCTGGTGCTGGTAGTCATGCTAATGATTATTTTTCCGTTTAGTAAATTGCTCCACGCACCCGGCTTATTTTTCAGCCCGACGCGTAATCAAATCGATAATCCACGCGAAAAGCGACACATCGGTAACACCAGTGCCACCCCGCTTGGTAGAAATTGGTAACAGCGGCCAGGGGTATACACAGTGATCGACTTTGAAACTCCAGTTCTAAAAGAATATCCGATTATTCCTCTCATCCAGCCGGGCGCGATGGCGCACAGCAAACCCTATGTCGCCAAGCAGGATTTTCAGGAAAAGATCGGGTTTCCGGGAGAATTAATCGATGACTGGCAGGACGTGGCAATCAAAAAGATGGGCGAACTGGTCAGCAAATCGCGCGCACTGATGGTATTTCTTGATACCTGCGTAAAATGTGGTGCCTGTACCGATAAATGCCACTATTTCCTCGGTACTGCAGACCCTTACAACATGCCAGTTGCGCGCCAGGACTTGTTTCGCGATGTCTATCGGCGCTACTACACCTTTGTCGGCAGGTATTTTCCAAAACTGGTCGGCGCCAGGGAATTTGACAGGGAAATGCTCGATCTCTGGTATAGCTACTTTCACCAGTGTTCACAGTGCCGGCGTTGTTCTGTTTATTGCCCCTTTGGTATAGACACCGCGGAGATCTCGATGGCGGCAAGGGAGATACTCGATACCATAGGTGTCGGGCAAAAATATTGTAACGAAATCATCGGCAAGGCACAGACTATCGGGAATAATCTCGGCCTGCCAGAACCTGCACTGAAAAACACGCTCGAAGGCCTGGAAGAAGACATCGAAGATGAAACAGGCGTTAAAGTTCGCCTGCCACTCGACGAAAAAAATGCCGACATATTACTGGTAACGCCGTCGGCTGATTTCTTTGCCGAACCGCAGGTGGATGGATTGATCGGCTATGCAAAGGTATTCCATGCGGCGGGCCTCAGCTGGACACTAAGTAGCCACGCCAGTGAAGCGGCGAATTTCGGCATGTTTATCGGTTCCTATGAAAATATGCAGAAAATCTCGATGCGAATCCGCGATGCCGCGCTAGAGCTTGGTGTCAAGCGTATTGTATTTGGTGAATGCGGGCACGCCTGGCGGGTCGCTTATAACTTTATGAACACCCTGGCGGGACCCTTCGATTTTCTCGATCAAAACTATCCGGTTCCACAGCATATCTGCGAGGTTACCCACGACCTGATTCAGCGCAATGCGCTGACACTGGATAAATCGGCCAATGATGACAGGGTGCTGACCTTCCACGATTCGTGCAACATTTCACGGGGTTCACGAATGGGTAATATTCCCGGAGGGCAGTTTATTATCCCACGTGAAATCATCAGGGCCACCTGCAACCATTTTTATGATATGGCCGACGACACCATCAAGGAGGCGACATTTTGCTGCGGCGGCGGTGGCGGACTACTAGCCGATGATTTGATTGAACTGCGGGTCAAGGGAGCTCTACCGCGTATGGAAGCACTAAAACAGGTGGTGGAAAATCATGGCGTCACCCACATGGTGGCAATATGCGCAATTTGTAAGAGCCAGTTCAGCAGGGTATTGCCCTACTATGGATTTGAAATGGATCAGGTAATCAGCCTGCATCAACTGGTCGGTAACGCAATTGTACTCGGTGACAGTGAACAAAATACACTATCGGCGAATAGCGATGTTAAGACATAAATAAAAAATCGGGTAACCAATATGGCAGCGTCAAAAGATGGGATTAACCAGAAACTAAGCTTCAGAAAGTATGAAGACGGCGTTCATCGCTGGCGCTCACATGGCGAAAATATATTTCAGGAAGACACTTCGCATAAATGCCCTACCTACGTCCATCGTACCCCGCCTTGCCAGGGTAGCTGTCCGTCCGGTGAAGATATCCGCGGATGGCTGGATATCATTCGCGGTATCGAGAAACCACCCGAGGGTGTCAGCATGCAGGAATATGCCTTCCAGCGATCTACCGATGCCAATCCCTTCCCTTCGATGATGGGACGGGTATGCCCTGCCCCCTGCGAGCAGGGTTGCAATCGAAATAAGGTCGAGGACTTTGTCGGTATCAATTCGGTCGAGCAGTACATCGGTGATACCGCAAAAAACGAGTCGTTTGAGTTTGCCAGATCACCATTAACCAGTAACAAGAATGTGGCCATCGTAGGCGGTGGTCCGGCCGGTATGGCAGCAGCTTATCATCTTCGCAGGAAAGGAATTGCCAGCACTATTTTTGACGATCACGACGAGTTAGGCGGTATGTTCCGTTATGGTATTCCAGGCTACCGAACACCACGAGAATTTCTCGACCACGAAATAAAACGGATTATGGATCTGGGTGATATCGAAATCCGCATGAATACCCGAATTGGCCGCGATGTTTCAATCAAACAGCTCGATTCTGACTATGATGCAGTGTTATGGGCTATTGGCTGCCAGTCAGGCCGGACACTACCACTAGAAAACGCAGATGCGCCGAATTGCATTTCGGGAGTCGCATTCCTGGAGGCGTTCAACAAGGGCGACCTTAAGGTGGCTGCTGATCGGGTTATCTGCGTCGGCGGCGGTGACACCTCAATCGACGTGGTTTCGGTGGCACGCCGCCTCGGCAAAATAGATTCACTGCCTCGGGACCAGCTGGCGGAATACGTCGCCGGTGGATTTACTGCCCACGATGCAGCCTTTGCGGCGGCTCGTGAAGGCGCTAAGGTAACCCTGACATCGTTATTCGAAAAATCGCAGATGACTGCTTCCGAGCACGAAGTTGAAGACGCCTTAAAGGAAGGCGTAAAAATTTTTGATGGTGTCATACCGGTAGAAATTATTCTCAACGATGATGGTCGAGCCACTGCATTGAAACTGGCTAAATGTACCATAGAAGATGGTAAACCGGTTCCCGTTGAAGGCTCCGAGTTCGTGATCGAATGCGATCTCATTGTTTCTGCTATTGGCCAGGGCGGAGATCTCTCGGGCATTGAAGAACTGGGTAACGACAATGGCATGATGGATGCCGATAAATTTTACGCACATCCGAACCGACCAGGACATTTTGTGGCCGGCGATATAATCAGGCCCCACCTGCTCACTACCGCAATCGGCCACGCATCGGTAGCCGCAGATAGCATCGAAAAATACCTCGAAGGTGACGATTTAACTAAACGTCCTAAAGTCGACGTACATCACTTCGATCTATTGAGCAAGCTCAGGGAGACTGACCTATCACCCAGTGAATACGATCACCAGGGAAACTGGGGCACCGATGACGCCGATTATGCTGTGCATAACTATGAAGACCGATCTGCACAGGAAATAATTTCGTCGGACCGTTTATATCTAGGCCATTTCAACTACGAGGAACGTAATTTGCGTGAAACGCTGGGGCCGGATGCCGATGCAGTGCTCGGTCATTTCGAAGAACGATCGAGATGCCTGAGTGAAGAACAGGCTATCAGGGAAGCAGGTCGTTGCATGAGTTGCGGTATGTGCTTCGAGTGTGACAACTGCGTGATCTATTGTCCACAAGATGCGGTATATCGGGTTAAAAAAGATGAAAAAACTATGGGACGATATGTTGCCACCGACTACGACAAATGTATCGGCTGCCATATTTGCGCCGATGTCTGTCCAACCGGGTATATCGATATGGCACTAGGCGACCATTAGTATCAACTTGATTAATATGAATTTTTTTAGTCAATTTGCAATTACAAGGGCGCTGCTGGTAGCGATTGCCCTGCTTTTGATCTCACCTGGCCTGTTAGCGGCTGAAACCGAGTCTTCAAGTATCGGAAATGTTGTCCTACCCAGGGTGATTACACCGGAAAAGTTCCAGCAATGTGTCGAACCAACCGATATCATGCGCCGCGATCACATGAAGTTTTTACTGCAGCAACGCGATTCAACTGTTATTGACGGGATTCGGACGGAAAAATACAGCCTTACCGGATGCATTAATTGTCATGCCCAACCAATAAAAGACGGTAAAATAGTACGCGCCGGGGACCCCGAATATTTTTGCACCGCCTGCCACCGGTACACATCGGTTAAGATCGACTGCTTCGAGTGCCATTCCGATCGTCCCGCTGTTGCTGCAAATCAATTGAGTCGCGGCACGGATACTCACCAGCAGCTATTGGCGAAGATCGAATCGATAAGACGGGACGACCCAATTCGCAGCCGCATACATAAAACACTACTACAACAGGTTGTGCTTCGTGTCGATTAATCACAACAGCAACCCTGGCGTAACGCCTGTAAACGATTCTCGACGCAAATTTTTGAAAGGCAGTGCAGCCATCGCATCGGTATTTGTTGCACCCGGCGTTATGCTCTACCAAACCAGTGATGCCCGCTCGCCAGATCAGGCAGCAGACAATTCGGTACGCTGGGGCATGTTGATCGATACCAACGCGATGACCGAGGCTGATGTAGACAACTGTGTGAGCGCCTGTCAGCGTGAACACGGCTGGAAATCTACCGGTAAACCTACCGATACACAGTGGATCAGAAAGCTAAACCTGCTTGACCCTGAAAGCGGTTATAAGAAATCACTGCCAATGATGTGCCAACACTGTGAGGACCCCCCTTGCGTCGATGTTTGTCCGACCGGCGCGTCGTTTAAACGTGCGGACGGTATCGTCCTGGTAAACAAGCATACTTGCATCGGTTGTCGTTATTGCATGTTGGCCTGCCCCTATAAGGCACGATCATTCATTCATGAAAACCTCAGTAACCAGCTGCCGGTTGCTCCGCGTGGCAAGGGCACCGTTGAGTCCTGCACGCTATGCGTTCATCGTATCGACCGAGATGGCGTAAACGCGGTGCCTGCCTGCGCGGAAGCGGTTAACAGCGCCAATCGAAAGCCGATGGTTTTCGGCGACCTGAATGATCCAAACAGCGAGATTTCAATGCGCCTGGCGAAGCTCGGCGCTAAAAAAATACGTGCGGATCTGGGTCTGAACCCGGGTATTCGCTACCAGGGACTCTAGTGATAGATCAAACCAGGTACTCGGAATTAAAGGTGAATTCATCGCGATACTGGTTGATTCTGGGTGTTCTCACGGTTTTGGTCGGCGCAGGGCTGGCGGCCGCCCATCAGATGGATGTCGAAGGACATCATATTAGCGGCATGAACAATCAGATTGTCTGGGGACTGCCGCATGTATTTGCGATATTCTTGATTATCGCGGCGTCGGGTGCGCTCAACATCGCGTCACTCTCATCGGTGTTCGGTAAAATGAATTACGGGCCCCTTGCCAGGCTTTCGGCGATCGTGTCCATCGCCTTACTGGCCGGAGGACTGGCAATCCTGCTGCTCGATCTCGGTAGACCCGATCGGCTGATAGTGGCTATTACCTATTACAACTTCAAATCAATTTTCGCCTGGAACATTATTCTCTACTCGGGGTTTATAGTGGTGGTCGCTGCTTATCTCTGGCTGATGATGGAACGGCGTATGCACGCCTACGCCAAACCAGCCGGGTTCGTCGCCCTGATCTGGCGACTGGTTCTTACCACCGCGACCGGTTCAATATTTGGCTTCCTGGTAGCCAGGGAAGCCTACGATACGGCGATACTGGCGCCGATGTTTATCGTCATGTCATTTGCCTTTGGCCTGGCAGTTTTTATTCTTTTGCTGTTAACCAGCTTCAGGCTCGACAATCGCATCGTTAATGACTGCCATCTGCAACGGCTGCGCAAACTACTCGGGGTATTTACCGCTGCAATTTTTTATTTCGTGGTGCTATTTCACATCACCAAACTGTATGGCACCCAAAACCACGGGTTCGAGTATTTTTTACTCGTCGAAGGCGGTATTTATACCGCCCTGTTCTGGCTGTTACAAATCGGCGCTGGTAACTTGCTACCTCTGCTATTGATATATCTGCCATCATTAAACCGATCCAGGATCTCCCTGGTACTGGCCTGTTGTCTGGTGATTATCGGCGCATTCGCCCAGCTTTACGTTATCATCATTGGTGGTCAGGCTTACCCGCTCAATATCTTTCCCGGCTACGAGGTTAGCAGTAGCTTCTTCGACGGTGTCATCGGCGACTATAGGCCCAGTATCTGGGAATTAATGTTAGGTCTTGGCGGGGTCGCAATGTCGATCCTGATGGTGTTCCTGATCATGCGTATACTACCGCTAACACCGGAAATATTGCCTGACGATCGGCTTAACTGAAATATCACGATAGAATCAGACCATGTCCTCCCTGTTTATCTCCGCCGCTCATAAATCTTCAGGCAAAACGACTGTTTCTATCGGTCTGTGTACCGCTTTGCAAAGGCGCGGACTGAAAATACAGCCGTTCAAAAAGGGCCCCGACTACATTGATCCAATTTGGCTGGGAATGGCCGCCGGCAGGCCCTGTTATAACCTGGATTTTTTTACCGCTGGCAAACAAGAGACCATCGAAGATTTCGCTCGACTTGGTCAGTTTGCCGATATATCGATAATCGAAGGCAATAAGGGACTGTACGACGGTCTCGATCTGGACGGCAGTAACAGTAATGCCGCATTGGCAAAATCACTCGGGTCACCCGTCATCCTGGTAGTCGATGCCCGCGGTACGATGCGCGGTATTGCCCCGTTGCTAATCGGTTACCAGGTTTTTGACAAAAACGTCAATATTGCCGGTGTTATCGCAAATATGACCGGCGGCAGTCGGCACGAATCGAAATTGCGTGCCGCGGTGGAACACTACACCGACATCCCCTTTCTCGGTGCATTAGGTTCGGACAGCTCGATATCGCTCGATGAACAGCACTTGGGCTTGATTCCGGGCTATGAGGATCCGAATTCCGATCGCAAAATTAATAACATCGCCAATGCCGTAATGAATCATATTGACCTAGACAAGGTCATTGAAATAGCCAGTACTGCGGATGAAAATCAACGGGTTCTAACAGTTCCAGCAAATGTCACCAACTATAACGGCCTAAAAATTGGAATTGCACAGGACCCGGCATTTGGATTTTACTACCCGGGTGATCTCGATGCGATGCGCGCGTCGGGGGCTGAAATTATTCCATTCAATACCTTGACAGATTGTCAGCTTCCACTCATCGACGGCCTTTTTATTGGCGGCGGGTTTCCTGAACGTTATGCATCGGAATTACAATCCAACACAAAACTGCGTGCTTCGATTAAAACCACGATCGACAACGGACTACCTACCTACGCCGAATGCGGTGGCTTGATGTATCTTTCAAGGAAGTTGAACTGGCAGGGTAAAACATTTGAAATGGTCGGTATTATTCCCGCTGATACCACAATGCACGAAAAATCTCGTGGACGCGGTTACGTCAAACTCGAGGAAAATAGTGAAATCTCACCCTGGGGTTTGAAACATGATTCAACCACCCTGATTCACGCGCACGAGTTTCATTATTCTACACTCGATGGCTTACCCGAAAATTCAGAATTTGCATACACTGTCAAACGTGGCAGTGGCATTAATCAGAAATACGACGGCCTGGTCTATAAAAACCTGCTGGCTTCGTATAGCCACTTGAGAAATACCTACTCAACCCCCTGGGTCGAGCGATTCCTGTCATTTGTTAGCAATAAAAAAGCAGCTAATAAATCCAGCAAACCGTTGTTGGCTAATTCTAGTTAGAGAAACCTGACTATGATCAAGCTCACCACCGAGGCTGCCAAGCAAATAATGTTTTCTGCCGAGCAAAACGACCTGCCCTCGATGCCGCTCAGAATCGCTATCAAGGAGCAGGATGACGGTAGCTTTCACTATGCAATGGGATTCGACGAGCAGCGACTACCGGGGGACGTGTTTGTCAATATTGAAAAAATCAACATGGTGGTATCCGACAAAAGCAAAGTCCTGGCTGAAGGGATGACTATTGACTACGTCGAGCTTGAACCCGGTAAACAAGAGTTTATATTTCTCAATCCCAACGATCCGACCTACACCGCCCCCCGACAGAAATAGTCTTTCTGAAAAACTTTTCGAACCCTGATATAGCCTGTATATTGACTTTACTGGAGGCAAACAGCAGTAATAATAGGTTGACTGAGTCCCGATTCAATACTGGCGGCCATCCGCCGAATCTTTTCAATGCCTGGTTCATTCGACTAGACAAGCGCGATCGAGGGCTGCTCAATAGTGGTCGATTCAGGATAATCTCGCTGTTAATCCTGTTAATTACCCTGCTAACCCTGATCGCATTTATCTCATTTTCAAACCAGGCTGACAGCATGTTAAAAAGCCTGTCGCCTTATCTACCCTGGTTTTCCACCGCGGCTGTCGTGATTGTGATATTGCTTACCTACACCGTCTGGCGAGTGCTTCTCGATCCATTATTACGTTTATCAAACTGGGCCGATTTAATGCGTGGAGTCAACCTCGACGCCACGATAGATATTGATACCGGTAGTGATTTTTATGAACTCAGCAACGATATTAATATGCTCGGCAGAATGATTAATCAGCTGTCGCAAAGAACCGTGGTACAACTACAGAAACACACCGATTATATATCGCGAGAATCTCAATCATTGGCGATATTGTACGAGGTTGCTTCAAGCATAAACTTATCCAGGGATATCAACGAGTTATTTCAGAGATCGCTTGATTCACTGTGCCAGAACCTTAACGCTCGCGCCGGGGTGATTCGTCAAATTATGGATAGTAAAATTCTCGAAGTGGTAGCGATTTCTGGTGACCTGAATAAATCCTGCCTCGACAATATGAATAACCTGCTTCCGTTTCGAGCCAGCCAGGGGCTAATTATTTACCCACCCGAGAAACTCTCTTCGTATACCTGCCTGGATCCCGATAAAACCAGTGATGACGAGCAGTTTCTGGTCGTTTCAGTGCCGATAATTTACCGGGACAAGCCCTCCGGTGTAATTAATTTATTCTTTCCGCAATCCTTAAGTACCGAGTTGGATAATTATAATGAGCTCTTGCTTAGTATTGGCCAGCATCTGGGCACAGCCGTAGACAAGTACCGACAGGACGCAGATGAAAGTCAGCTACTGGTGATACAGGAACGTACCCGTCTATCGCATGAGCTACATGATTCGTTGGCACAAACCATGGTCAGCTTACGAATTCAAGTCGGAATTCTCGACGAAATTTTACACTCCAGTGACGAACCTGGCATCAGGAGCCAAATGGAGCGTGTTGAATATACAATCGAGCAGGCCAACAATGAATTGCGAGAGCTTATCGCGCATTTTCAGATCCCGATGAACAAGAGCGGACTCATATCCTCAATTCAGGAATCGATCCAGCAATTGCGTGAGGGGACTGACATCCAGGTCTATTTGCAAAATGAATGGACCTCTCAGGGCCTGCCGGCAAACATAGAGTTACAGGTATTGAGAGTCGTGCAGGAATGCCTGGCAAATATCCGCAAACACAGTCAGGCCAGAAGTGTGAGAATAATCCTGAGGGCTCCCAGTTCGGGTGGCAGCCACTATCTTCTGATAGAAGATGACGGTATCGGATTTAACGAGGCTAAAAATAAACCCGTTGGAGGTGAACACCTCGGCCTGAGTATTTTGCGTGATCGGGCCGGGCAGATAAATGGTAATATTTCCATCGATAGTGAACCCGGTGACGGAACCCGCGTGACCCTGCAATTTGATTATCCCGGCCGGCAACAGGTCTAAACATTGAATACCGGTAAAACGGCAATCATTAAATTGGAAAAAAGATGCGTAAATCTCCAGACTCCTTGCCCATGATCATTTTTCACTGGACATGACAATCCGGGTTAAGGCTTTATCCAGTGGGCATGAGTTTCTCATTGAGGGAGCAGATACCATCCTGGAAGCCGGTCTGCGCGGCGGGCTAGCGCTCAATTATGGTTGCAGTAACGGAAACTGCGGGCTCTGCGAAACCCGGGTTGTTTCGGGCGAGGTGAAAAAATGAAACTGAAGATATTAATAATAGACGATCACAGGTTGTTCCGCGAAGGACTGCAAAGCCTGTTGCAAAGGCGAAATATAGAGGTGGTGGCAGCTGTCGGCGATGGTTACGAGGGCATCAGGCTAGCGAAAGAATTGAGTCCAGATATAATTTTGCTCGATATGCGCATGCCGATAATCGACGGCATTAGCGTATTAATTCAATTAAATAAATTAGAGCTGAATATGCCGATAGTGATGCTGACTACCAGCTCCAACGAACAGGATCTACTCGAAGCGCTGAAAAATGGTGCTAGTGGTTATCTACTCAAGGATATGGAGCCCGATGCACTGGTGACAGCGCTACGTGACATCAACGCTGGTAAGACCGTGGTAGCCCCGCACCTGACATCGGTGCTGGTACGCCTGGTCCAGGGTGATACGACTACGACCGAAAAACAGGGTCCCTTTAGCGATTTGACTCCGCGGGAGAGCGAAATACTGAAATTAATAGCTGACGGTCAGGGCAACAAGCTAATAGCCCGTAATTTGGGAATTTCAGATGGCACGGTAAAATTACACGTCAAGGCCGTGCTTAGAAAACTTGAAGTCCACTCTCGAGTCGAAGCGGCTGTTATGTATGTCGAGCATTATTACCAGTCCAAAGAACAAATGCAGTCAGATTATTAATCCGCCAACCGTTGGCCCGCCGGGTAGATTATTATCGGTTCACTGTCAAAATATTTCGTGAATAGTGAGTCAGGTACTCACTACCGGATTCGGTGACGACAATTGAGTCACCGATACGCCCACCCATCTCACCGTCGATTGAAATACCGCCATCCACGGCAAATGTCATGCCTGCCTTCAGGATTGTCTTATCTCCTGTTTTGAGTTCGGGTGATTCCAGGTAAGCCATACCGATCGAACGGCCCGTGCGATAGCCTGTTTCGTAACCCCGTTGCTGATAGATATCATTAGCCGCCTCGGCAATGGACTCGGCAGTAACACCGGGTTGGATAGCGGCGATTGCCGCCTGCTGGGCATCGATCGCTGTCTGTTGGACTTCTGCGGCTTTATCAGACATATCACTGATGAAGAACATGCGGTCGAATCCGAGTTTATACAGCTTGAACTGCGCCATATTGCAAAAACAGAAATATACCGGGTCCCCCTTCTGCACGGTTTTAACACTGGCCCGGCGATGCACCATCGAGGTATCACGCCCCGATTGCATAATCTGTAAATTATGAATCATTGGCGAAATAAAAGCCTCCCAGCCCCTGTCGGTCAGAAACCCGGCCGACTTGCGCGTACCAGCATTAATTATTGCCAGGGCAACTTCGTACTCGGCAACACCCTCGGCCAGTGCATCTTCGGCTGCCTGCATCATCGCCCCTGCAATTTCCCCGGCCTGGCGCATTACCTGGATTTCTTCAGTCGACTTGATCATGCGCATCTCGCCGAGCAAGTCCGAGATACCAATTAATTCAATACCCGCCATTTGATCATCGAACCAGTGGCGCACGATTGACGGCAAGGCAGCCGATTCCACCCCGATGCGGCCAGGTTTCGTACCCAGCATACGGGCCAATACATTTTCCCATCGATTGCTACCCGAATCCTCCCAGCTCTCAATATGATCGACCCAGGTCATCGCCGAAACCATTTCGCTTTCCATCGACGGAGTAATAACAACCGGTGGCTCGTCCGTACGAACCAGCAGGAATGTCGGACGCCCGAATTCGACCGATAGATAGCCCCAAAATCCCGCAAGATAGCCGATAGAACTCTCGTCCGTGATCACCGCAATATCGATACCGGACATCTTGAGACGAGACTGAAACTCGGCGGTGCGTTGGCGCGCCTGGTCAAGCATAGGCGTTATCTCTACACGGATGTATCAACGTAAGAATTTTGAACCAGGGGCTTCTGCTGCGATTGCAGAAACCAGCGATCGGTAACAATGTTCCTGGTAAACCAGCGGGTTTTCATCAACTGCCCGGCTATTAGCTGTTTTACCCCCTTCGGCAGGCGTTCCATTAGACCCGGTACAGGTTGACGTTTTCCAAATCGGTTTTCGAGCTCGTTGAAATAAGACTGTAACTGTAGTTGCCGGTATTCACCCGCGCTGGATTTTATTACCTGTGCCGCCAGCATCGCCGATTCCACAGCTGGCCTTATGCCTTCCCCACTTTGCGGATAAGCCAGCCCGGCAGCATCGCCTATTAACAAAACATTATCTTCGATCACGGAGCGTATCGAATGTGGATATAACAGGTAGGCATGACCCTGGAATTTTTCCGGCGTATCCTGCGGTATCCTACCCTGCTCCTTTAGATAACGGCAGAATGCATCAACATGACCCGAAAGCTTGTGCTTGTCTTCCCGGCCGAGTCCGATATTGAGATAATCGCCCTTACGAAATACCCAGCCATAACCCATCAGATCCGGGGTAAAAAACAATTCCGGCTTCTGTCCATCGATTTTGCAGTTGGCTATCTGCTCGGCGTTCATTTCAAATTCGATTTCCCTGGCAGCCACGGCCAACTCACTCACGCCTTTTGATCCTATGGCACGGGCGACAGGACAGAAATGCCCACCGGCGCCCACAACCAGTTTTGCTTCGATCGAATGATTGACTAACCAACCTTTTTCAATTTTCTGCATGCTGTCAAATGGAGTAGCCATCATCAATTCGGCCTCGCAGCGTTGTAGCAGGTGATTATCAAATTCGACACGACGAATACCATAGCTAACCGGTGCGCCAGTATATTGTGACTCGACCAGCTTCTGGCCGAGATGACCGATACGAAAACCGTAAATGGGTTGCAATATGTTATGTTTCGCATAATCCTGCAGATCGATATTTAACTCCTGCATCACCGCAGGGGTAACCCAACCCGCGCAAACCTTTTGCCGCGGAAAGGTTTCCTTGTCCATTACGACTATGCTCAGGCCTGAATTGGCGAGATTGTATGCCAGCGTTGAGCCTGCGGGACCACCACCGACGATTAGCACATCAATCTGACGCAATGGACGATGCCTGCTGGATTTCCTGGTTGGCAGCCTCAGTATATAGATGGGCCCTCGACCAGGGCAGATCGTTATTTCCAGCATGAGTAAACACAACCTGGAATAGCTGTAAATTGCCCAGGTCAAATGCCGCTATCGAGCCGGCCAGGTATAATCGCCAGGCTTTTACAAATTTGCTGTCCAACATCGCTTCGATCTGATCCTTATTTTGCTCAAAACGTCGTAGCCATAGCTCTAGTGTTTTTGAATAGTGCAGTCGCAAATTTTCTATGTCGGTTACCGAGAGCTGACCCGGCTCGAATATATCCATCATTTCTCTGATCGTAGGGGGATAGGCGCCTGGGAATATACGTCTTTCGATCCAGGCGTTCATCGGCCCTGGAGTATTTCTGCCAATCGTATGTATCAGGCCCCTACCCTTCGGTTTCAAACATCGTCGAATAGTATTTCCGAGACCCGTGTAGTCCCGATTCCCAACATGCTCAAGCATGCCAACCGAGACAAATACATCGTATTCACCACCGATATTTCGGTAGTCATCTAGTACATACTCAACCTGGCCGGAGAATCCTTCCCGGGCAGCCTTGTTCCTGGCGTATTTAATCTGCTCGGCGGAAATATTATATGCACAAACTTTCGCGCCATAATGCTTTGCCATAAACAATGCCAGGCCACCCCATCCACTACCGGCCTCAACAACGGTATCGCCCGGCTTTAGTCGCAATTTTCGGCATACATGATGTAACTTGGCAACCTGCGCCTGTTCGAGAGTGAAATCCGGGTTGGCAAAATAAGCACAGGTGTACTGCATGACTTCGGTATCGAGCCACAGTTGATAAAAATCATTACCGATATCATAGTGGTGGTGTATGTTCAAGTGTGCCTTATCCTGCGAGTTGGCAATTCGTCGATGCCCTAACCACACCACCATCAGGCGTAGAAGACTGCGCTTCCCTTTTTTAGCCTTAATTCCTCGATAAATAACTGCCATAAACTCGACCAGGTCACCTTCAAAATCAACTTCACCGTTACAATACAGATCACCCCAGTGAAGCTCGGGATTGGAGATAGTTTTCAGCAATGCTGATCGGTTATGATAAAGCAGTGTGACGAGTGGTTTGTCGATGGGTGGCGTCGCTTCCTGATTATCCCAGAGATAAATGCGTATCGGCGGATTGCCGACTACGTCAACCATTTTTTGGGTTAACCAGCGGTCGAACCAAGTGACCCGCCAACGAAATCGAGTCGGGAATCTGCGGTTAATATTTTCCAGCAGCGTATTCGAAAACTGGGGTAACCCCCTCAGCTCTGCAGGCTCGGCTATCCTGTCGTCAATGTCTGCTTTGCCCTCCCGCCTGCCCATTAACCCCTCCAATGTATGAAAACGCTGTTTCGGAACAAAAAGTATAAAACAGGTGTTAACGGATTAAAACACCCATATCCCAGGATATCATTGTGTGATATCAGCAGCATCGTCTCACCGGAGATTTTTTCTTCGTACTCGCAGGCCAGAGCGGTAACCCGCTGCATCACATGATTGGGGCTTTCAACCCCTTTTTCGTCATTGTCCGGGTTGATTTCAACTCCGGCCCATACCAGCGGGTAAGCCTCAGCTAATTCTTTTGCGGACGGTGGCGGAGATGAACTCGCTGAACACGACAACCCCGAACACGGCAACCAGCATCAGCGAGACCTCCTGCCATAAGAACAGGTTGATGGAAGAGTAGAGCTGGATGCCAATACCGCCGGCGCCGACGAAACCGAGAACCGTTGATTCGCGGATGTTAATGTCCCAGCGATAGAGGGTGGTGCCATAGATCACCGGCAGGACCTGGGGCAGGATACCGATCCACAGCACTTGCAGTCGCGAGGCGCCGGTCGCTTCGATGGCTTCAACCGCTCCCTGGTCGATTTCCTCGATGGCCTCTGCTGTCAGTTTTCCCATAAAGCCGATAGAGCGAAAAGCGATTGCCCAGATGCCAGCCATCGGACCGGGGCCGAAGATGGCGACAAACAACAACCCCCAGACCACCGTATTGACTGAGCGCGACGTCACCAGGATCAGGCGGCCGATAAACCAGGTCAGGGAGTTGAACGTCGTGTTTCGTGCTGCCAGAAAGGCAACCGGAAAGGCGATGAGAATGGTCGCCACCGTGCCCAGGGTGGCGATGTGAATGGTTTCGATCAACGGATCGTAAAGCTTTTCCAAAAAATCCAGGTCAGGGGGCCACATGCGAGTCGCTAGGTCCATCGCCTGGACATGGGCGTCGAGGAAATAGAACCACGGGATGTCCAGGTTGCTGACCGACCACACGGCGACAAAGACAATGCTGACATACCACACATACCTGATGAGTGTCTGGCGTGGACTGAATCGTTGCCAAACTTCCGGATACTTTTTTACATGTTCCTGCAAAGTCATCTCAGGCCGCTCCGGACCCAGTTGGAGAAAATCTCACCGAGAAAAACAATGGAGACGATGACGATCAGGATGGCGAGGGAGAAATCGTAGTCGTAGCGGCTGAATGTGGCGGCCAAAACCTGGCCGATACCACCGGCGCCGACGATGCCGACGACTGTGGAATGGCGGATGTTGGCATCAAGGCGGTAAATGGAAACGCCCAGGTAGCGCGGCAGCGCCTGTGGCGAAATGCAGTAGACCAGCAGCTTTGGAAAGCTGGCGCCGGTGGCGCGGATCGCTTCAAGCTGGCCTGGAGGCATGTTCTCGATGTCTTCCGCCAGCATTTTCGAAATGAAACTGGTCGAGGCCACGATCAGGGTCAGTACGCCGGCCAACGGTCCGAAGCCGAATATCTTGACGAAGAATATGGCAATGATGATTTCGTGGAATGTGCGTGACAAAACGATGATGGTGCGTGCCGCCAGATAGACCGGCCTGGGCACCAGATTGGAGGCGCCGCACAAACCCAGAGGAATTGCCAGGATCATGCCGAAAAAACTGGCGGCAAACGCCATTTGGATGCTTTCCACCATGCCCTTGATCAGCAACTCCCAACGGGTGAAATCGGGCGGCACCATGCGCGCTAACATGTTGGCGGCCCGCGTCAGGCCGGAGGACATCCGATGCCAGTTGAAGTCGAGAGAGCCAACAGACCAAAAGAGATAGATTACAGCGACGACGATGAGGCCATATCTCCAATACGGGTTTTCAATCAGTTTTATGGTGTGCCACTCGCGCGGCGTTGCGTCTTGAGTTCCTGTCTGGGAGGTCATCCCGCCGATGACTCCCGGATCAAGCTATTTTTCTTCGCCGTTTCGCCCCCGTTCTCGTCTTCCTCGTCCACCTTTTGAATGGTAGTGCTCCAATCCTCTTCGCCATAAATCTGGGTCAGCACATCGGACGTGATATCTGCGGCGGTGCCGTCAAAAACAATCCGTCCATCGGCCAACCCGATGATGCGGTCTGAAAAGGTTTGAGCCAGGGCGACATCGTGAATATTGACCAGGGCCGGTGTGTTGTTTTCATGGGCCAACTCGACCAGCAGACGCATGATCTGGCGCGACGTTTTGGGATCGAGGCTGGCCGTCGGCTCGTCCACCAGCAGCAGGTCGGGGCGCTGCATCAAAGCCCGGGCAATGCCGACTCGCTGGCGCTGGCCTCCGGAAATGGCGTCGGCGCGTGTATTTTGGTATCCCTCCAGCCCGACTCTGTCGAGAAGTTTGAAGGCGGCGGTCACATCCTCCGGCGGAAACTTGCGTCTGTAAGCCCGCCAAAATCCGATGTATCCCAGGCGGCCGGACAAAACGTTTTCCATGACCGTCAGGCGTTCGACCAAGTTGTACTCCTGAAAGATCATGCCCATGCGCCGGCGCGCCTTGCGCAATCCCCGGCTGCTCAGGCCGGCGATATCCGTGCCGTCGAGCAGAATTTTCCCGGACGTGGGCTCGACAAGCCGGTTGATGCAGCGGATCAGTGTGCTTTTGCCGGCGCCCGAAGGGCCAATGATGGTGATCACCTTTGGTTCGTCAACGCGAAAACTACGCCGTTCAGCGCCTTGGCGCCGGTGGGGTAAACCTTGGTGAGATCTTGAATGGTAAGCATTGACGTCCTTTCGCCGAAAACCGCCGCCCTGCACTGGAACGGGCGGCGGTTTTTAGCGTAGGTTCAGATGCGTTTGCTTTCTACTTCTTTTCTTCGACTTTTTGACCTTCAAGCCTTTCAAGGCATCCTGGTTATAGACGATGCCGTTTATATTTTGGATGGTGCGAATGTCTGACCAGTGGTCCTTGAAGCTGATCGAAATAAAGCGATCGGATTTTGAGCCGAACTCCTTATCCAATGCGGTGCCCTTCCAGTCGAAAGAAAGGAAGGCATAGGTGATTTGACGTTGAAGGTCCGGGTGCAGGTTGTGCGCAAATCCGTATGACGTGGTCGGGAATAATTTGGATTCCCAGATGATGCGCAGGTCGTCCTTGTTGACGACACCCTTTTCGGCCATGCGGTCGAGCACGCTGGAGGCGATGGGGGCGGCGTCGTAGTCCTTGTTGGCGACACCCATGATCGAGTTGTCGTGCTTGCCCGAGTACTTGACCTCATAGTCCTTGTCGGGCTCCACGCCCAGCGACTTGAACAAAGCGCGTGGCGCCTGATTGCCGGAATTGGACGACGGCGTGACGTGGGCGATGTTGCGCCCCTTCATGTCGGAAACCTTCATGATGTCGGAGTCCTTGTGGGTGATCAGCTGCAGCTTGTAGCCGAACCTGCCATCGTCCTTACCCATAATGGCGATCGGCACATAACCGGCCAGATTGACCCCGAACACCGTCGGACCGGTCGAGATACCGGCGACGTGCAGGCGGCCGGAACGCATAGCCTCGACCTGGGCGGCATAGGATTCGGCGCCGTACCATTTGACCTTCTTGCCGGTGGCCTTAGATAAATAGGCCATGAATTCGGTGAACACGTTCTCGTAAACGGAAGGATCTTCCACCGGGGTATAGGAGAATATGAGGGTATCGGGACTCAGCCACTTACTTGCATCCGTTGGCGTATCGGCGACCAGATCGCCGTCAGCGTCACAGAAACGGGAGTCAAGATCACCCCGGTTACTACAATCTTCCGCCGCCGAAAGAGGCGCAGATATTCCAAACAGAAAAGCCGCGGCAAAGAGACTCGCGGCGCAGGCGCGCGTCATCCGCCGCCGTAAAATTTTGATATTCATGATTTTCTCTCCGATTGTTATTATCGGCAGGAGACTGCGGTCTTTCCGCAGACCCCTACCCAAAACTCGCACGGACATAGCTTCCGGGAAACCCTGTCTTCCCGGAGTGTCCGAGTGAAATCAAGCGGTTATTCTAATCCATAGAAAAACAAAATGAAACATTTGTTGCGCGGGTACTGTCAAGTTAACGTAAATCATGCCCTTTATGAGTCGAAATATCCCCCTCTCCACGAAGAAAAATCAATGACTTAGAGCCACCAGTCTGCATTTTATTACACTCTCAAATCAGTTGACTTGACAATACCCTCATTATCGCTATTCAATCCGTCTGGAGCAGCTTTAGCAGGGTAAATGAGCGGTAATGTTATCGTGCCAAGTAAATTTCATGTATAAAATAACCCTCATAATATGGAACCGATAAAGCAGATTTCCGGCCTGGAATCGATCTATGATGACTATGAAATTTTCCTGGTCGATGCCTGGGGTGTATTACACGATGGAGCAAATTGCTATCCCGGCGTAAAGCACTGCCTGGAACAACTAGCGGGGCAGGGCAAGCAGGTTGTCGTACTGTCAAACGCAGCTCGGCGACAGGAAGCCATTAGCCAGGAACTGGGACGCCAGGGTATAACCAGAAACATGTACCGGAAGGTTGTGTCGTCGGGGGAATTAACCTGGCAAGCGTTACAGGGAGGTCACTCAGCGGTACAAATTGGCGAAACGGGGTACTACCTGGGGCCTGAGCGAAGCAAGTCGATTCTTGATGGGTTGAATTTTCGATGGCTTGAATCTGTCGAAGGGGCCTGTTTTGTACTCAATACCGGCGCTCCGGTCGGTAACCCTCGAAATTCAAATTCGCTAATCCCCTTGCTTGAAAAAATGGTTTCGATGAAACTTCCGATGATCTGTGCCAATCCCGATCAGGTTGCCGTTCGAAGTGGAAAGCTGGGTATTTCGGCTGGCGCCATCGCAAGGCATTACCAGTCATTGGGCGGTGAAACTGTCATATATTATGGTAAACCCCATGCTGAGATATTTCAGATGGCGGCCGGTGCAGGGAAAGATATCGATAAATCGAGTGTGCTTATGGTAGGCGATGCGTTCGAAACCGACATTGCCGGTGCGGTCAATTACGGTATTGATTCACTGCTCATTACCGGAGGAATACACGACGTCGAACTAAAACCACTTTGCGAGGAGACTGTCGCTCGATACGCTGACATCTACGGTGCGAGGCCTAATTATTTTTGCCGGTATTTTTCTTATTGAGGTGTGGAAAGCACCAACCAGTTCATGGAACGGGTTACTGCGTTGGTATCCAAATATGGCAAAAGAATAACAGTAATAATGCGATGCAATTTAACATCATCGATAATGTGAGAATATTTACAATACTTAAGATCATGGTTATTGTTTTATGAATAGAAATGAAATATATGCTGGACATACGAGGGTACCGTGTCGGATCAAAGGCGAATGAAACCACTTTCAACTTTTCCTCACGCTGAGCTCAACGCTATCAGGGGGGTATTTACTGATATCGACGATACCCTAACCACCGATGGGCGGTTAACGGCGGAAGCCTACACGGCGATGGAACGATTGCGCTTGTTGGGGTTGGCTGTGGTGCCCGTCACTGGGCGGCCAGCGGGTTGGTGCGATCACATTGCACGGATGTGGCCAGTGGATGGAGTAATCGGGGAGAGCGGTGCATTTTATTTTCGCTATGACCGGGAAAAGCGACACATGAGTCGACATTATAGCGATGGAGAACGAAAGCGCGCCGCCAATCGAAAACGACTGGTGGCTTTGGGGCGTCATATCGTAGAACAGGTTCCTGGCGCGGCCGTCGCCTCTGACCAACACTACCGAGAGACAGACCTTGCCATAGATTTTTGTGAGGACGTCGCCCCGTTGCCAATGTCCAGTGTCGATCGTATTGTCGCTCTTCTCAATGAAGCGGGTGCGACTGCCAAGGTAAGCTCCATTCACGTCAACGCGTGGTTTGGCACCTACGATAAATTGACGATGACCAGGCATTTTGCCTCGGACTGTCTTGGCGTCAATCTTGACGAGGCCGAGGACGAATTTGTTTTTACCGGAGATTCGCCGAACGACGCACCCATGTTCGATTATTTTTCTAATGCAGTGGGCGTAGCCAACCTACGCGATTTTGAAAACCGCCTGACAACTGCCCCGACCTATATCACTAAAAACAGGAGTGGCGCCGGATTTGCTGAACTGGCGGCAATCCTGATTAATGCCCGGGGGGAGCTGTGACGATGCGCGCGTTTTCATCGATCATCTACTACCCTGGCATATCGACCAACAGAACTAAAGCCGGAATAACAGGAGGGATTCACCAGGCGCTTACGGTACCAACAACATCTTGAAACCGTAGAAATCCGAGAACTAAATCTGGGGCAAGGAGCGGATAACGGTTAATTTCCTCTAGTATTCAAACTGCGCATACAGGGGCAAATGGTCAGACAACTGCTGCCATGGTTGACCGTTTAAACACAGGCAATCGAGTAATTTTAAATGGTTGAAATAAATTCGGTCCATTTTTAAAATTGGCCAGTTTGATGGAAAGGTCTTGGCATATTTTCCATGTGACGCACGAAACACTTCCTGCATCGCCAGCAATGATTCAAGATGCCTGCCCATACGCCCGTTCCAGTCATTGAAATCGCCCGCCAGTATGACTGGCTCACCTTCGGCGACTGCATCGTTGATGAAATGCCGGAGAATACTAATTTGTCGTTTACGTTTAAACCCTACCAGTTCGAGGTGCACACAAATCAGGTGTACTCGTAGATTGCTGGCGGCTAATTTGATAACGCCGTCTTTATTCGGGGGACAGTATACCTATTTCCCTGAGCCCTTATGATGAGCAAGACGCCGACATGAATTAGGTATACTGTCCCCCGATTTGCGTCAGGTATAGCCCAGTTCACGTTCAACCTCAGACAAGGATTCATCGATCACCTTCAGTGCAAAATCCATTTCCTTGCGTGTTGTGATTAATGAGGGTGTCAGGGTCAGCACATTGCCCATTGTGGTTTTATAACTAAGCCCTTTGGTCAGTGACCGGTAGAGTACACTGTCGGCGGCCTCATTGGCTGGCTCGCGACTATCCCTGTCTTTTACCAGTTCCACGCCAAGCAGGAATCCGCGCCCACGAACATCGCCAATCAACGGGTGTTTTACGAGCATTTCAGAAAGGCGGGTCAATGCATATTCTCCTACCGATGCGGCATTTTCAATCAGTCCTTCTTCCTCGATAATCTGGATCGTGGTCAATGCCGCACGCGTGGTGACCGGATTTTTCTCGTGCGTGTAATGGCCATAGGCATAGTCCCGGGCCAGGTCGAGTTCGGGCTTACAAACGGTGGCAGCGATGGGCAAAATTCCACCACCGAGGCTTTTACCGACGACCAGGATATCCGGTACCACCTGGTCATGCTCGCAGGAAAACATTTTACCAGTCTTGCCAAGACCGGTCGTAATTTCATCGAATATCAGCAATGCACCGTATTCATCGCAAGCCTCGCGTACCTGTTGCCAGAAACCGGGCGGTGCCAGGTAGGGTACCGCACGACTGGGCTCGGCGATAACAGCACCTATATCACCTTCTTTTTTCAGAACGTAACGTATTTGACTGGCGCATAATTCGGCACTTCCCTCGCGTACACCCCAGGCATTACGATAATCACCAAACGGAGGTACGTGTTCGGTTCCGGGTAGCAATGGACCGACCCGACCACCGCGAAACATTTCTTCACCACCGACACTGGAGGCGCCGAATCCGGCACCGTGGAAAGCGTCCCAGAAGGAAATTGTTTTGAATCGACCGGTCGCTACACGGGCCATCTTTAAAGCAATTTCTATTGCATCCGACCCCCCGGTGGTAAACAGGCTTTTTGACAAATCACCGGGCGTAATTTCCGCCAGTTTTTCTGCCAGTTGTATCGCCACATCACAGGTATAGCGTCTCGGAGCAAAGGATAATTCATGCATCTGACGGGTGATTGCTTCGATCAGACGCGGATGCCCGTAGCCAATATGATGCACGTTATTACCGTGGAAATCCATGTATCGCTTACCGGCATGGTCCTCGATCCAGATACCCTCGGCTTTGCGGATCGTATTCAAACAGGGTGTAGAGACAGACTGATGCAAAAAGTACTGCGCATCACGATCCAGAATGTCTCGTGCCTCGGCATTGATATGCTCAGCCTGCCAGTCCCGCCGACGAGGCGAACTGTTGACATCTCCTTCTGCACCCTGCGGCAAAACTTCTTTTTTTACGTCCCGGGGATTACTCATGGCTAAGGTAGATGATTTTGCGACGCGAGAATAATGCACTGATTCCGGTAGCAATCCTAGTAGAAAATGCCTACCCTGCTTCCACGCGATCTATCGCAGCCTGTCAGTATGACGGTCGGCTTCCAGTATCGATACAGGCTCTAAAATACGGCGATTACAGGAGAATAAGTAATGAGCCTGTTAGAAGCACAGGATTGGGCATTTCCTATACCCATAGCCTATGGTCCCGGGCGCCTTAAAGAAATCGGCAGGATGTGCTCGACTACCGGCATGACCCGGCCATTGATTGTTACTGACCGGGGAAGTCGTGACCTGCCCTTCATCGCTGATCTGGGACGTTATTTACAGGAAAGCGGTTTGACCTCGGATATCTATGCGCAGATTTCGCCCAATCCGCGAGACCAGGAAATAGCTGCCGGGCAGGCAATTTTTCGCCATGGCGGTCACGATGGCATTATTGCTATCGGTGGCGGCAGTGGTATGGATGGTGGCAAGGCGATCGCTCTGCTGGCGACCAACGACCTCGATTTATGGTCTTTTGAATACGAAAAATCTTCACCGGATATGGGCGACCAGGCGTCCTTCCCCCCGTTGGTTTGTATTCCAACAACCGCCGGAACGGGGGCAGAGACGGAAAGCACCAGCATGATTACCGAAGTCGAGCGAATGATGAAGTTTTGTGTCTGGCATCCCCAGTTGAAACCGGCCTTCGCCCTGCTCGATCCCGAGATTACAACCGCGCTACCCCGAAATCTAACCGCCTGGACAGGCTGTGATGCAATGATTCACGCTATCGAGGCCTATTGTGTACCCGCGTTCCATCCACTTTGCGACGGTATTGCGCTCGAAGGCTTAGGTCTGATCAATCGCTGGTTGTTAACTGCGGTGGATGAACCTGCCAACCTGCAGGCGCGCGGAGGCATGCTGGTTGGTTCATGCCTCGGCGGCATTGCATTTCTGAAGGGCCTGGGCATGGTGCATGCCATCAGTCATATGGTCGGCGCCAGTTACGATACCCACCACGGATTGACCAATGCTGTCGTATTACCCTCGGTATTACGATTTAACGCCGCGGCGATCGAGGAGAAGATCCCACCAATGGCCGCAGCAATGGGGCTTGATGACAAATCCTTCGAAGCGTTTTACAAAGCCGTGTGCAATATACTCGATGCGTTGGAAATCCCTAAAACACTGGTAGATATCGGTGTACCCACTGATTGCGCGGCCGCCATTGCAGAAAAGGCACTTCAGGATAGTGCCGCCACGACTAATCCTCGGCAGGCGTCGGTAGCAGAGTATCAAATGGTTATCGAAGATGCCCTGCACAACGGAAGATAAATCAAGAGTATCAAGGGGTCAGACTCCTTGATACTCTTGACCCCTTGATACTCTGCAATAAGAGAATCAGCTCTCATTAATTACAATCTATTTAAACTGTTTGATGGAATAAATCTATACTCCACCTATTATTATGGCTGGAAATAAAGTTTAGTCCTGGCGATTTCACCAACTCTTTCCTGGGGCCGCGCCAGGTTCTAATAACGACATTGTTTATCTGGATAAAAATTATTAAATTATGGCTGCAGAGAAAAAATACCGACGCATCTTTTTGTCTACTTTTGCATTAATTGCAATACTGATTACTGCGTCCATCGTAATTATTGACTACATAGCCGCAGAGGAAGCGCACATGGTCGAAGTGAACGATATTGGTGGGCGCCAGCGCATGTTGTCAGAGAGAACAGTCCATCTGCTCCTGGAATATGCGGTAGAGAATAATCCAGATGCTCGCGGGCAAATAATCAAGCTAATAGAAAATTCACTTCAGAAATTCGATAAAACACACCAGCTATTGATCCGGGGTCAACTCTCGGATGATGAAACTGTTATTTTCTCAGATAGCATCGACAATATCTTTTTTGATGGACCGGAATTCCTCGATCTAAAAGCACGCATATTCATTTACAACACGCGTGAAGTACTGGACCGTGAGTGGTCCCCAGGGCTAATCTCCAGCTATTACCTGATCCAGTTAAGAGAAGCCACAAAACAGGATTTACACAGCAGCCTGGATGCACTGGCTGCCCAATATACAGCGAACAGCAAATCAAGAATAACCAGGCTACGAGTTATTGTGGCTATATTGCTCGGAGGTATCGTTGTGGTTCTCTGCATGGTCGGAGTACTTGTGTTTAATCCAATGTTTAAACGCATCGAGGCGCAGGAGCGGGAATTGCATAACCTGGCATTTATCGACCCACTGGCCAATTGTCATAACCGACGTAGCTTTCTGGCCAATGCCGTTACCGCGTTTGAGCGCAGTAAACGCTATAAACATACTTTTGCGATACTTTATATAGATATCGACCGTTTTAAAGACATCAATGACAACTACGGGCATGCCGTCGGTGATGAGGCGATTAAAGAGATGACACGCATATGCCTGGAAAATATTCGCGATTCGGATATCCTCGGCCGCATCGGTGGCGATGAATTCGGCGTCATTCTGCAGGAGTGTGGGCTCGGGTACGCGACCCGGACTGCTGAAAAACTGCGCGAACGTATTTCAAATCATATTGTCTCAAGCAAGCTTGGCAAGATTAAATTCAGTATCAGTGTCGGAGCGGCAACCGTCGAAGAAAGTGATACCGATGTCGGAGACACTTTAAAACGAGCCGACAGGAATCTCTACGAGGCAAAGCGTACCGGTCGAAACCTGGTTATTGCGGCCTGAAGAGAGACTTATACCCTAGCAGGTTGTTGAAAAAGTCTCAGGCGAGTGCAGAACAAGGCAAATATTGGCGGAAAAGCGCAGTTTACACAAAGTAAATGAGCATTTATGTACAGGATGTACTGTATGCAGGTATTGCAGGAGCAAAAACCTGCCTGAGCCAATATTTAACGCCGTAATGTGCCGCATGAGAATTTTTCAGGCTGTGCTAAGCAACCTCAAACAGGGCTGCAGCACCAATACCACCACCAACACACATGGAAACCACAACAAGTATTGCACCCCGTCGTCTACCCTCGATTAACAGGTGACCCACCTGGCGAGCGCCGGTCATTCCATAGGGATGCCCAATCGATATCGCACCGCCATTGACATTGAATATTGTATTGTCGATACCAAGCTTATCGCGACAATAAATCGTCTGGCAGGCGAAGGCCTCGTTAATTTCCCACAGGTCGATATCGTCCATCGACACACCAGTGCGCTGGAGTAGTTTTGGAATCGCATAAACCGGCCCCAGGCCCATTTCTTCAGGTGCGTTACCGGCTACCGCCATACCTCGATAAATTCCGATGGGGTTTAAACCACGCTTTTCAGCTATTGAGCTTTCCATCAAGACACAGGCCGAGGCACCATCGGACAACTGACTGGCATTACCCGCGGTAACACTACCACCCTCGATAACCGGACTGAGATTGGCCAGGCCATCAAGGCTGCTCTGCGGGCGATTACCCTCGTCTTTCGATAAAATCACATCGCTATAGCTGATTTCTCCGGACTCTTTATCCTTGATCGCACGAGTGACCGAAATGGGTACTAGTTCGTCATCAAATTTACCCGCCTCCTGGCCGGCGGCGGTACGCATCTGTGATTGCAATGCATATTCATCCTGCGCTTCGCGCGTGATACCATATTTTTTCACTACATTTTCAGCGGTAGCCAACATTGGCATATAGGCATGCCCGGACTTCTCGATCACATTTGGATCGATTTCATCAGCCACCCATTGTATATATTGATTTTGCACGGCAGAGATATTGTCCTGCCCACCGGCGACCACGATATCCATGTTATCGACAATGATCTGTTTGGCAGCGATCGATATCGCCATCAACCCGGACGAACACTGGCGGTCGATAGTTTGTGCGGATACTGTATCTGGCAGACCGGCAACCACTGAGGCTTTTCGGGCAATATTCATGCCGGCAGTACCGGCGGTAAGCACTGTACCAATTACCACATCATCAATCTCTCCACCTTCAATTTCTGCGCGCTTCACCGCATGACGAATCGGATGCGCCATCAGGGTCGGTGACTTCACGTTGTTCAACGAGCCGCGAAAAGCGATGCCGATTGGAGTACGTGCGGTAGATACGATAACTGCGTCTTTCATTGGGCGACCTGTGTGATGATATTGGGTTATATATATTTATTGCCAGGGAATAATCAACCCCCGGGGCCAGGGTTTGCGGGTCAAGTTTATCAAATAGCAACCGCGGTGGTGAGTACCGGTACGCTGACAAAGCCGAATCGGTTCTCGCTATCAGCCCTGGCGAGCTGGTCTAGCCAGAGAGCAGAGTCATCTTTATCGATGCCTTTGCCAACTGCGAAGGCTGCAACCAACCTGGCAGCCCAGCGCGCGAAGGCGTTTTCGTGCAAGGTGTTGTTAATAAAGGCCAGCGGTTTTTGCACGACGCCATCGAAGCCCGCGGCGCCCAACCTGGCTGTCATTTCAAACGGCAGCATCTGGTGCGTGCAATGACCACGCCAGATATCGTGCATTCGATCATTCAGGTCTGGATCCGCCCCATGAAAACGCCAATGGTCCCAGAGCACGGAAATTAATACTGCCTTGCCACCGGTCTTGAGCACACGTCGGGCCTCTGCAAGTGTGGTATCCACCTCGACGATATACTCTAACATCTGTATCGATGCGAGACCGTCGAAACTACCATCCTCGAAGGTCATGGCTGTCGCGCTACCTTCGATAAATTCTACCGATGCCAGGTCCGCGCAAAGGGCACCCGCTGATTTCAGTTGATCCGGGCTCGCATCGAGGCCCACTGCACGACCACTACCCCCAACCGCGAGGGCGATATCACGTACCAGGTGGCCTCCTCCACAGCCGAGATCAAGAATTGCCTGCCCGGTTTTAATCGAAAGTGCCTCGAACACCGCTAAACGCCGCGTCCGACCCTCCAGGCTCTCGGCAATCTTCCGCTGCCAGAGACCAAAATCACCACCAAAATCCATAGATATCTCCGTTACCTGGTGGAATCTGCTACCCTATGCAAACTCATTCATCCACCAGGAAAAAAATTTACTAATTACGCTTAAAACACTTCCCGATAGGCAAACAAACCCGCACTACCCCCGGTGTGTAAAAAAAGCTGATGACTACCAGCCGCTATTTCCCCCTGAACACATAGATCCATCAATCCTGCCATCGCTTTACCGGTATATACCGGGTCTAACAACAAACCTTCAAGTTCTGCACAGCGCTTGACCGCCGTGATCATCGCCTCTGTCGTCATACCATACCCCTCGCCGTAATAATTGCCATTGGCTACTACCCTGCCTGCGACCTGATCCGGATCCAGGCCGAGCCGGCTCAGGGTTTGCCTCAGTAATGCATCGACTAGCTGCGTCTGTTCTTTGCCGTTACGACTGACCGCGATACCCAGTACAGGTAGCTCAATATCAGCGGCAATTAACCCCGCCAACAATCCCGCCTGGGTACCGGAACTGTCAGAAGCCAGCACTATTTGATCTATTGCAATATCCAGTGTGCTTATCTGCTGCAATATCTCGTTCGCGCAACGCACATAACCCAGGCTACCAATCGCACTGGAACCGCCAATCGGGATCAAGTAAGGCTTCCGCCCTTCACCGATTAATTTATCGATCAAATTCTCAGCATAAACACCCCTATCCTCGCCAAGTTCCAATCGATGAATTCGAGCCCCGAGCAGACCATCGAGTAACAGGTTACCATTACCGTAATAATCAGCTTTTGGCGTACCCGCTACATCCCCTAACACTAATTCACAGTCGAAGCCAAATTTGGCCGCCGCTGCCGCTGTCTGACGGGCATGGTTCGACTGCAAGCCACCAATCGTCACTAATATGTCAGCCCCCTGCTGTCGGGCATCTGCCAGCAGGTACTCAAGCTTACGGGTTTTATTTCCGCCACCCGCCAGGCCGGTACAGTCATCACGTTTTATATAGAGATTACAGCCTAGCTCTTCAGAGAGTCTCGGTGCGAATTCGAGCGGAGTCGGGGCATGGGTAATTTCGATTCGCGGAATAAGGTCGAATTGTTTCATTTGGTTCAATATGCGCCCTCGTTAATCTAGGGAACCTCTGATCAATTCATGAATGAACGCGTTGTGCCCAAAATGACCAATTTCTGTGTTGTGAAACTTAGCAATAGCCCTGCTATTACTTGCGTTCCACGCCTTGAACTGAACGGTCCGGCGCTCCGGCATTTTGAATCACAACCCGATTCACCCAGAATTATTCAGAGATTCCCTAAGTAATAATTCCCGGGTCCGGGCTTCAGAAGCCAGCCCGTTATGCGATCGTATTGTAAGTCATCCTATAGATAAGTATTGTGTCCCCATAACTACTGCCATAATTACCATAATTACTGTTACTACAGCCGATGCCTGCCTTATGACCATCTCAAAACCACTTCTAATTTTACAGCTACGGCCGGAAAACGATACCTCCGAGAGCGAATTCGAAGCAATTCTAAAATACGGTGGGCTGGATAGAAAAGAAGTTTGCCGGATTCGTATCGAAACCACCGGGATACCCGATTTATCCCTGCACGATTATTCGGCGATTATCGTCGGTGGCAGCCCTTTTGACATCAGCACCCCGGAAGCTGAAAAATCCGCCATACAGAAGAAAATTGAAATTGACTTTAAGCGGCTACTAGACGATGTTGTTTCGAGTGATTTCCCCTTTCTGGGCGCCTGCTCTGGCTGCGGTTTACTGGGTTCGTATCTCAATACGCCCATCTCGAGTCAATACGCCGAACCGGTAGGCGGCGCTAGTATCAGCCTCACGGACGAGGGGAAAAACGATGCACTATTGTCCGGCTTTCCCGATCAGATCAGGGTTTTGCTTGGGCACAAGGAAGCCTGTGATACGACACCTGTTGGCGCGACGTTATTGATGGGTGGGGCAGCCTGTCCTGTGCAAATGTTTCGTATTGGTCAAAACGTATACGCGACCCAGTTTCATCCCGAGGGTGATAGCGAGGGTTTTGCGATCAGAATTCACGCCTATAAACATCATGGTTATTTCCAGCCCGAAGAAGTTCAACAGCTGATTGAAGCTGTCAGCAATGAAGATACCCGGTATGCTCAAAAGATACTGAACCGATTTGTTAGCCGTTATGCGCAATAATCTGGATACTTTTTCTGGGTATAATTAATTTTTTATTGCTGAAAGTCTGCCGCCTTCTGAAACCAGTTTCTCCAGCAATACTGCCGGCTTGAACCACATTTCACCGTAATCGCCGAGATCCTTGCGATATCGATTCATAGCCGCTAGCACCTTATCCAACCCGATATCGTCAGCATACCATAATGGTCCACCACGCCAGGCGGGGAATCCATAACCGTTCACCCAGATCAAATCGCAGTCTCCCGACCGGTAGGCGACGCCTTCATCGAGTATCTGGATGCCCTCGTTGATCAGTGGGTACAGGCAGCGTTGTAAAATTTCTTCATCTGAGATCTGGCGTCGTTGGACGCCGAGTTGGTCGGCCAGCTGTTCACACAGGGTAACAACCTCAGGATCATTTCTTTTCTCACGACCATCGTACCAATAGCTACCACGTGCGGTTTTTTGCCCATAACGCCCCAGTTCGAACAACCGGTCCTGAATCGCCTGGTAGCCCGGGTCATGGGCGAATTCATGCCGTCGACTCTCGCGCACGTGGTAGCTGACATCGACACCAGCCAGGTCGGCAACAGAGACTATGCCCATTGCCATGCCAAACTTGGTGAGTACGCGGTCTACCTGTTCAGGTGTCGCACCCTCGAGTAGTAATCTCGATCCTTCGCGAAAATAGGGTTCGAACATGCGGTTACCGACAAAACCGAAGCAAACACCGACAACCACCGGTAACTTGCGAATGCGTTTGCCGAATTGTAATGCGGTTTTAAGCACTTCCGCGCTGGTGGCTTCAGCGCGCACGATTTCGAGCAGGCGCATGATGTTGGCAGGGCTGAAAAAATGC
>PVMK01127993.1_pt1 | contig 41199 bp, 36 predicted proteins | sample 1853481 | NCBI WGS metagenome assembly PVMK01 (sample SAMN08533507, study PRJNA380276) | Marine sediment metagenome, whole genome shotgun sequencing project.
ATCTGAGGTCGGGAAACTGGTCACTTACCCTAATTGCCTGCGAATTTCAAAAAGGCAGATTCCAGTGGCTACAGACACATTCAGGCTTGAAACCTCACCCCGCATGGGAATTGCTAGCAGGTGATCACATTTCTCCATGGTCAATCTCCGCAATCCACTGCCTTCGGATCCCATTACCAGGGCAACTTTTCCTGTAAATTTACTGTCATATATCGAAATATCTGCCTGATCTGTGGTTCCGTAGGCCCAGAAATTAGCCTGTTGCAGTTGATCCAGGGCCGATACAAGGTTGGTCACATAGACAATATCGAGTCTTTCAGCCGCTCCGGAAGCGACCTTCCGTACCGTCTCGTTTACCGGGCAGGAACCGTCTCTGGGAAGGATAACAGCGCTCACTCCTGCACATTCGGCAGTCCTCAGACAAGCCCCAAGATTGTGAGGGTCCTGGACCTGGTCCAGCACAAGGACAAGCGCATCCATGCTCTCTTCAAGCTTTTCCAGAACATCATGCAATCCGTGCCGACCGATCCTCCCGCTCCCTGAATATTGCGACGATTCCCTGGTGATTGCCTCCCCGGCACAGCCTGTCTATCTCATCCCGGTCGACAAATCGCACGTCTACTCCGCCTGCCTGGCTTTGGCGACAAGGGATTTTTGTCGGTTCGACGGACGGCTCGGGTCAACTACAATTTCTGCGACCCGGGAGATGTCATTGGTGAGAATGGCATCAACTGCGTGAAATCCGTATCCAAGTGCGTTAGCTGTGGATCGAGGCACGGCTAGTGTTTGGGTTTACGGGAATTCGACTTATTCCGTTTGCGATGCTTTCTGCCCGGAGGCTTCCCGTCTCTGCTTGCAGTATTGCCCCATAGTTCAAAATCTATCTTCGATTCTTCAAGATCGACCCCGGCCACGATTACCTTCACCCTATCGCCAAGTTTGAAAACCTGGCCAGATCTTTCCCCCTGCAGTTTTTGATAGACCGGATCAAAGTGGTAGTAATCGTTACCCAGCCGCGTCACATGGACAAGCCCGTCTACAAAGATGTCCTGTAATTGAACAAACACGCCAAACTCCCGTACGCCGGAAATAGTTCCGGAAAAGGAATCGCCAATTTTTGAGCTCATGAACTCGGCTTTCAGCCAGCCGATGACATCATAGGCGGCGTCATCAGCCCTGCGCTCTGTAAACGAACATTGCTCGCCAATCTCTTTGGGAGTCGCATCGTCCGGCCGGGCTGCCCATATCTGTTGAGGCCAATCAGGGACTTGATCAGTCTGTGGACTACCAGGTCGCTGTAGCGGCGTATCGGGGAAGTAAAATGGGTATAAACCGGAAATGCCAGGGCAAAGTGACCGAGTTGTTCCGGGCTGTAAACAGCCTGGCTAAGGCTGCGCAACAATACAGTTTGTACCACTGACAAAATTTCCGGCCGGTCTTCGATCTCGACCAGGAGGTTTCGATAATCAATCGCAGACGGTTTTTGCTGCCCCCCCAGGGACAACCCGAGTCCGGAAAGGAATTCCCGAACCTTCGCCAGCCCATCCTGGTCAGGGCCCTCGTGGTTTCGATAAATGGCTTTGTCCCCCAGGTTCTCCTGCAAAAACTTTGCCGCACAGACATTTGCTACAAGCATACATTCCTCGATGAGCCGGTGCGCCCCGGTTCTTTCTCTTGCCGATATGTTGCTGATTCGTTTCTGTGCATCAAACTCAATATAGGGCTCGGGAAAATTGAAATCGATGGAACCGTTGCCTTCGCGACATTCCCGGAGTCTCCGGGACAGGTCATAGAGGCTGTCCAGGTGACCGGTTACTGCACCCCAGGCAGTTCTCTGGCTGCTATCCCTGTGGATGACTATTTGCTCAACAATTTCATAGGTCAACCTCGCCTGTGACCGCATCACCCCCTGGTAGAATTCATATTTGACGACTGATCCCGTGGCGTCGAACCGCATATCACAGACCATGCAATCTCGATCCTGTTCCGGATTCAATGAACAGATATCATTGGAGAGCTGTTCCGGCAACATGGGGATTACACGGTCGGGAAAATAAACGCTGGTACCGCGCTGATAAGCCTCCAGGTCAAGCGGACTGTTTACAGGTACATAATGACTAACGTCCGCAATAGCTACGACCAGGCGCCAGCCGCCCTGGATTTTTTCGCAAAAGACCGCATCATCAAAATCCCTGGCGTCGATTCCGTCGATGGTAAGCAATGGCATTCCGGACAGGTCTGTCCTGTGTTGAGAAGCGACCGGGCCCGGAAAACTGGCGACCAGTTTGTCGATCTGTCCGGTCACGTCATGTGGCCAGATATGGGGTAGTTCATGTTTTCTAACAGCAATTTCTGACTTGATGCCGGGTTCGTGCTCAGGCCCTATAACCTCAGCTATTTCACCGCTTGCCTTTTCCTGTTTCACCGGATGGCCGGATACCGTTACTACTACAATATCACCCGCTTTCGCACCCAGGGTTGCTGACCTGGGAACTGAAATTGTTCTACCAAATCGGGGATCATCGGGAATCACCACTCCATTGCCGCCATGGATTTCAAACTTGCCGACAATTTTACGATCCTGTCCTTCGAGCACCTCGACTATTTCACCTTCCTTCCTGCCTTTATGATCTACCTTGCGAATACGGCACAGCACCCGGTCACCGTGCATCACCCTTCGCATCTGTCGTTTGCCAAGATAGATGTCACCGTTTCTCTGGTCAGGCAAAAGAAATCCGTAGCCATCTACATGCCCTGTCACTTTTCCCAGCACCAGACTATCCTTGTCGGCGAGCTGGTATTTCCCGCTTGGGGTCAATTCCAGGACACTTCGCGCACAAAGCCGTTGAAGCCTGCCGGTCAGGCCGAGAATGGTTTCTTTTCCGTTCAGTTTAAAAAATTCAGCAATATCATCGATACCTGCGGGCCCTTCCCTGGACGCGAGATACTCGATTACCTGCAATCTCGACGGCACCGCAATTCCACTGTCGTCCACAACCCGGAATCCGTTATCCGTGTCAGCTGTAATTTTTGGTTTTTTCATCAGAATTTGTAAAGGTGTGGGTGTATATTCGAGTTAAGACGGTATTGTAATTGATCAACTGACCTTATCGGTAATATCAATCGATACCAATTAAATACCGGTACATTTCAGTTATAATCCCGCCCCTTTTCAACGCCCAATGTTTAAATGACTGACTTACTCAAACTTGGCATCCCCAAAGGCAGCCTGGAAGATGCGACAAAAGAACTCTTCGCCCGGGCGGGATGGAGTATCAACACCAAAATGAGAAACTATTTTCCATCCATCGACGATTCGGAAATAAGCTGCTCCCTGGTCCGTTCCCAGGAAATGGGCACCTACATCTCAAATGGCGTGCTCGATGCAGGATTGACCGGCCAGGACTGGCTCGCGGAAACATCAGCAGATGTGGAAACTGTGTCACACCTGGTGTATTCAAAGTCATCAGACCAGCCGTGCCGCTGGGTCCTGGTAGTCAAGAACGATTCAGAAATAAACAGCTTAGAAGACCTCCAGGGGAAACGGATTTCCACCGAGCTTGTGAAATTTACCAGGCAATACCTGGCCCAGAGAAACATCGATGCCGCGGTGGAATTTTCCTGGGGCGCGACCGAGGCAAAAGTAGTCGAAGGACTTGCCGATGCAGCGGTGGAAATTACTGAAACCGGCAGTACGATAAAGGCACATGGTCTTCGAATTGTCTGTGATTTACTGGAAACCCACACCGTTTTTGTTGCTAACCGGGAGGCTCTCGCAACCCCCTGGAAAAGAAAAAAAATTGAACAGATCGCCCTGCTGCTGGAAAGCGCGTTGCGGGCCAGGGAAAAAGTGTTACTTAAAATGAACGTAGCGGGGGATCGCATTGATGAACTGGTCAAGCAGCTGCCAAGCCTGCATGCTCCAACCATTAATCGTCTTTATGGTGATGAATGGCTTGCAGTTGAAACAGTTGTCAGCAAGAGTGAAGTGAGAAAAATAATCCCCACACTAAAAGCGGCCGGGGCAGAAGGGATTCTGGAATTCGAACTGAGAAAAATGGTTATATAGGGAACCTTGATATTGCCAGCTGCTATTTCAGCAGTTGCATTTAGCCGTAGTAGTCGTGCATTAACATTCCACCGACCGCCAAACAAACACAGGAGCCATCATGGCTCCTGCGCTGGATTCTAGCCCCGCCCGAGATTAATGTGGGCGAGATTGTTACCTGAGTTTTATCCTGAGTTTTTCAGGTATTCCTGGTCAGAGGCTTCAATCGGGCCAACTGCCCATGCTCCCCTTGTTTTGGCGTGGTTGATCGCTGCGTCCACTTCACCCTGTGATGAACCCCTGGGAATTGCAAGCACTTGCCCGGGATAGATCAGGTCAGCATCTTCGATCTGGTCCAGGTTTGACTTGTATATAAGAGGCCACTTTTCCGGGATATTGTAGACTTCTTCCATGGCGGAAATACCCCAAAGGTGGTTACCGTCTACTACAGTCCAGCTGGTTAACTCTCCAGCTTCCGCAGCGGGTGCGGATGCTGCAGCTGCGGCAGTTTCTTCGACGGGTGCGGCTGGTTCAGCGGCAGCTGCTTCGTCAGTAGGTGGGCTTTTTGCACTTATACAGCCAGTAGCCAAAACCGCGGCTAACCCCACTGCAAACAGTTTGCCTGCCAAAAATAGTTTATCAGACGCTTTTTGCATACCAGATATTCTCCAGTTTGTTAATTTGAAATTTTTGAAAATCACAACCGGTTAAATTGCGCTTTCCCTCAGCTGAAGTTTAACGTTCATTGCTGCGACTATGCAAGTGATTCCGGCTACAAATATGGCTTATATTCTATATTTCAGAGTCCCTGCCGCGCTTCCTGCTGAAGTTGTCCGGTTGCAGAAACCGGTTCAATCAGGAACATCTCCAATCCGGTATTTTACTCAATGCCACCCATGCACAGGTACTTCATTTCCAGGTACTCCTCGATCCCATGGGTTGACCCTTCCCGGCCCAGTCCTGACTGTTTTACGCCGCCAAACGGAGCAACTTCTGTAGAGATAAGCCCGGTGTTGATGCCTACCATGCCGTACTCCAGTTCTTCGGAAACACGCCAGACCCTGGCCAGATCTTTACTGTAAAAGTATGACGCCAGGCCAAATTCTGTATCGTTTGCCATTTCTATTACCTCGCTCTCTTCGGTGAATCGGAATAGCGGTGCCAGGGGCCCGAATGTTTCTTCCCTCGCCACTTTCATGTCGGATGTCACATTTTTCAGGAGAGTGGGCTGGAAAAACGTACCGCCCAACTCGTGGCGTCCGCCGCCGATTACGATTTCAGCGCCGTTGCTGATGGCGTCTTCGATGTGCTCTTCGACTTTCTCAACCGCGTTCATGTCAATCAGGGGGCCCTGAACCACGCCATCCTCGAGGCCATGGCCCACTTTCATTTTTCCTACTTCAGCAGCAAGTTTGTCGGCAAATTCGTCGTACACGGAATCCTGCACGTAAATCCGGTTGGCACAGACACAGGTCTGTCCGGCGTTCCTGTATTTCGAAATCATGGCACCCTCCACCGCGGCATCCAGGTCAGCATCATCAAAGACAATAAAGGGGGCATTGCCGCCCAACTCCAGAGCCACCTTTATTATTGAATCAGAGCACTGTTTCATCAGCAGCCTGCCAACTTCCGTTGACCCGGTAAAACTGAGGTGGCGAACAGTGGAATTCGATGTCATTTCACCACCAATATCCGCAGAAGAACCGGTTATCACACTTAGCAACCCGGCTGGAAGCCCCGCTCGTTCTGCCAGTTCACACAGGGCCAGCGCAGATAGCGGAGTCATCGTGGCCGGTTTCACCACCACAGCACATCCGGCTGCCAGGGCCGGACCGACTTTCCGGGTGATCATGGCCGATGGGAAATTCCATGGAGTAATGGCAACACAGACGCCTATTGGCTGCTTTATCACTACCAGCCTTTTGTCTGCCTGGTGCTGGGGTATAGTCTCTCCGGCAATTCGTCGTGCCTCATGAGAAAACCACTCGATAAACGAAGCCGAGTAAACCACTTCACCCATTGCTTCGGCTAATGGCTTTCCCTGCTCTGAAGTCATGAGAACCGCCAGGTCCTTCTGGTTTTCGATCATCAATTCATACCAGCGACGCAGGATTACCGATCGGTCCTTGGCCAGCATATTGCGCCACTTTACCTGTGCTTCCCTGGCCTTTTCAATTGCTTCGCGTGTTTCTTCAGTTCCCATGTAAGGAACACTGGCAATAACCGAGCCGTCCGCAGGGTTTGTTACTTCGACGGTCTTTCCGCTGATGGCGTCACGCCATTGACCATTGATATAACACTGCTCGCGAAGCAGTTTTGGATCATCCAGTTTAATAGCCGACATAGTGTTCTCCTGTATAAAAATTTTCTGAATTTTAATCAGAGGTTCCTTGGGTAATACCGGTTTTCCCGGCATTCCCGTAAACGGATGCTCAAGCACGATTGTATCGTCCCTGTCTGCCCCCGTCGAAATGATATGTACTGGCAGGCCCAGCAGTTCTGATATGCGGTCCAGGTAGACTCTGGCGTTTTCCGGAATCTCGTCATATTTCCGGACGCCATGGGTAGTTTCCTTCCAGCCCGGCATTTCCTCATAAATCGGCTTGCAGGCTGACATGCCATCTGCACCATAGGGGGGAAGATCAATTTCCTCCCCGTTGTATTGATATGCAGTGCAAATTTTTACCGTTTCCAGTCCATCCATGACATCCAGTTTGGTGACACATAGAGATGTAATTCCGCACACCTGCACCGCCCTTTTCAGGGCAACTGCATCAAGCCATCCACAGCGCCTCGCGCGCCCCGTGGTGGCACCAAATTCATAGCCTTTTTTGCCCAGGTGCTGGCCCACATGATCAACCAGTTCTGTGGGAAAAGGCCCAGACCCGACTCGGGTAGTGTAGGCCTTGACGATTCCGAGGACGAAATCGATGTCCAGCGGGCCGATTCCGGTCCCGGTAGCCGCTGCAGCGGCCGTGGTATTAGAGGAAGTGACATAGGGATAGGTGCCGTGATCGATATCCAGCAGCATGCCCTGGGCACCTTCAAACATCACTGATTTGCCGGATTGTCGAAATTCGTGCAGCATGGCAGAGACGTCACCCAGCATTGGCCTGACCTCATCTGCAAGCGCCAGGCATTGGTCAAGGGTCTGCTGGTAATCAACCGGAGCTGATTCCAGGTAGTGTTCAAGCACATGATTGTGGTATGCCATCACATCGCCCAGCTTGGCCGCGAGCGCATCAGGATTGAGGAGGTCAACGATGCGCAGTCCCCTTCTCGCCACCTTGTCTTCATAGCAGGGGCCTATACCCCGGCCCGTAGTACCGATCGCTTCCTTGCCCCGTGCTTTTTCCCGCGCCTGGTCCAGTGCAATATGGTAGGGCATAATTAGTGGACAGCCGTAGCTCACTGTTAAGCGGTCGCGTATGTTGATCTGGTTCGCTTCGAGCTCGCGTATCTCCTCGAGAAGCTGGGCCAGGCTTACCACCACGCCATTTCCAATCAGGCATTGGACGCCTTCGCGCATGGCGCCTGACGGCACCAGGTGGAGAACTGTCTTGATGCCATTGATAACCAGGGTATGACCTGCATTATGTCCACCCTGGAACCGTGCTACGGCATCCGCTTTCTCGGTCAGGAGATCGACAATCTTGCCCTTGCCTTCATCACCCCATTGGGCGCCCAGTAAAACGACGTTCCGGGCCATAATCTAATGACGCCCCAGGAGTGTTGCACGGATAGAGCCCAGGCGCGTTGCGCGGATAGAAATGTTGCTCTCATACAAGGCAGCATCCCACCCAAAGAGAGAGATTATGTGCAATAAATGACCGATTGAGACCAATTTTAACGCGGTACCGGAACAAAAGATCATTGGTGCAAAGCTCTCGTCTAAAACCAGTTATCTGACAACGTACAGCAGGACAACCCCCGCTACCATACTGCCAAGCCCGATTTTACGCAGCGTAGCATCACTGAGAGTTGACATGGTTTGCAGAAAATTCCTGAACGCTGACGGGCTGAAAAACGGCACCAGCCCTTCCAGTATCAGGTATAGTGCAAATGCCGCAAGCAGGTCATGCCAGTCCAGCACCGCTTCGACTCTTCCGGTACAGAGTGTCTAGTTCGGTAACGCTGATCCGGGCGTTTTGAAGTAACGAAAAAATTCCGAACTGGGGTCTACAATGATGAGGTCGCTCTTACTGTTAAAACTGCGACTGTAGGCATTGAGACTTCGATACAATCTGTAAAACTCTTCGTCTTTTCCAAAACTTATCGCATAGGCCGCAGTCGCTGTTGCATCCCCTTCACCACGGAGGATTTCCGCATCACGATCAGCGTTGGCGAGAAGAACCTGGCGCTGGCGATCTGCGTCCGCCCTGATTTTTTCAGCGGCCTCCTCACCCTGGGCACGCAGCTCCTTGGCAACCCGATTCCGTTCTGCACTCATACGCTCGTATACCTGCTGACTGATGGACTGTTCGAGGTCGACCCGTTTCAGGCGCACGTCGATGATTTCAATTCCGAGCGTCGCAGCTTCTTCGTTCATGGATTTTTGTACCGTTTCCATGATCAAACCGCGATCACCGGATATCACTTCCTGTACCGTACGCCGGCCAAATTCCTGTCTCAGGGCGTCGTTGACCCTCTGGTCGAGTCGTGAGCGGGCGTTGGATTTGAGACCGCGCAGCCGGGTGTAGTAAAGATGCACATCCCGTATTTTCCATTTAACAAACGAATCAACTGAAAGGTTCTTTTTCTCTGAGGTGAGATATCGCTGCGGATTGGCATCCAGGGTCTGTACCCGGGCATCATAGTACTCAACACTATTGATAAAGGGCACTTTCCAGTGCAAACCCGGTTCAACATCCGAATCAACGATTTCACCGAACTTGAATACGATGGCTTTTTCTCGCTCGTCGACAAAATATGCAGATGAAAATACCAGTGCGCCGATTATGGCGACAACCACAAGCCCAAGTGTTGATTTTGTATTCATGATTATTCCCTCGCCGTGCGATCAGCGGACCGGTCGGGGGTCCTGAATGCGCTGTCCGTTGAACCGCCCTGAATTTGTCCAGCGGACAACCTGCTTGGATTGGCGGAATTTGAAGCCCCGGCCTGGTTTCTTAACAACTGGTCAAGAGGAAGATACATTACGTTGTTGCCACCGTCAGGCTGGTCGATAATCATTTTGCTTGAATTGCTGAAAACCTGTTCCATGGTTTCCAGGTACAGTCTGTCCCTGGTAATCCCGGGAGCCTTGCGGTATTCACTCAGCACCTGGTCGAATCGTGAGGTTTCACCCTCTGCCCGTGCGATAACAGAGGCCCTGTAAGCCTCGGCCTCCTGCCGGATTCTGGCGGCAAAACCGCGCGACTTCGGGATGATGTCGTTGGAATAGGCTTCAGCAAGGTTGATCAACCGCTGCTTGTCCTCGCGTGCCCGCACCACATCAGCGAAGGCATCCTGGACCTGCTCTGGTGGTTGCGCGTCCTGCATTTCTACGGTAACGATATTGATACCGGTTGAATATCTATCGAGAATAGACTGCACCAGGGTTTTTGTTTCTGATGCGATCTGTGCACGTCCTTGTGTAATAGCGAAGTCCATGGTACTCCTGCCAACAATTTCCCGCACTGCACTTTCGGTAGCCTGCCTGACAACGCTGTCTGCGAGGTCCCTGTCGTTATACTCACTGACATTAAACAGCAGATCGGCAGGATCCTTGATGTCATACTGCACCGCCAGCTGAATATCGATAATATTTTCATCCTCGGTCAACATCAATGCCTCCTTGGGCACATGCTGTTTACTTGTTGACCCTGACCGATACCCGACCTGTACCGTGTTTTCCTTCTGGGTATTGATAATCACGACAGATTCGACCGGGCTGGGGATATGCCAGTTCAATCCTGCGCCAGTGGTCTCGGAGTATTGACCAAATCTAAGCTCAATAGCCTGTTCACTCTGGTCCACCGTGTAAAATCCGGTAAATACCCAGAAGCCCAGGCCTATCACCAGTAACGCTATAAGGGGGCCTTTTCCTGGCACCAAGCCACCGGAAGAGGAATCACCACCGTTCCCTCCGCCTCCCCGGCGTCGGCCAAATAGGCTGTCGATACGATCTTTGGCCTGGCGAAGCACTTCATCGAGGTCGGGAGGCCCCTGATTCTGGCCATTTCCACCACGTTTTCGCTGACCCCACGGGTCATCGTCGTTTCCACCAGATCCTGGTTGATTCCAAGGCATTAATAAATTCCGGAGTGTAAGTTTTTAAGGGTAATAAAGCGGGCGAATTGTAGCATATAGATGTAAATGTTTATCCTGATCCAGGTACGAATTTCAACCTTCCGGATATGTGCAAGAGCAGCCAGTCCCGGTTTCGACCCGCGAGCCAAACCCTTGAGTTCGCCAAAACGGGGATTTACATCCATGGAAATACAATGGTGGCAGTAATCGGGATTGCAAGCGCAGTCCGGAGCCGCTGGGTAAAATAGTTTATCCCAGTTTTCGGGTAAGGGTATTCCGGCCCCATCCCAGTAATCGGGCTGCCTTTTGTTTGTGGCCGCCGGTATGTTTCAATGCGGCTTCTATGAGAATCTGCTCCACCTCCTGGCCCAGTGTTCGGGCCACCCGTGTCTCGCCGAGCCGTAGTTTTCTTGACACGTCAGCCTGTAATCCTGACTTCCACGATGGTACCGGCAACTCCCGGTCGGACTTGCAGATATGGTCGGGAAGGTCGGAAATCTCAATGCGGTTACCTATACTGAGTATGGAAAGTTGCTGCACCAGGTTTTCCAGTTCCCTGATGTTTCCGGGCCAGCTATAGGACTGCAACACCCCGATAACATCAGGCTGCATGACTTTCTCTGCCTGCCCGCCGGCTACCCGGGAGGTGTCGAGGAAATGTGATACCAGCAGTGGTATGTCTTCACTTCGGTCCCGCAGCGGCGGAATTTTCAGGGACAGTACATTGAGGCGATGAAACAGGTCATTACGGAATTTTCCCAGTCGAACCAGATTGTCAAGATCCTGGTTGGTCGCAGCAATAATACGGACATCAACGGTAACTTCCTGCCTGCCTCCCACCCGGTAAAATCGCCCTTCTGACAATACCCGCAGCAGGCGGGTCTGCAGGGCCGCCGGCATGTCTCCGATTTCGTCGAGAAATAATGTACCCTGGTGGGCTTGCTCAAAACGCCCAATATGCTGGCTATGGGCACCGGTAAATGCCCCCTTTTCATGCCCGAACAACTCTGATTCAAGCAGCTCTGCTGGTATTGCAGCGGTATTGATCGCCACCAGGGGATAACGGCTCCTGGGGCTGCTGTCATGAATTGCCTGGGCCACCAGTTCCTTGCCGGTTCCCGATTCGCCCCTGATCAGCACCCCCATGTGGGTGCCGGCGATCCTGCCAATGACACGGAATACCTCCTGCATGACCCCGCTTTCACCTATGATAGTCCCGGCTGGGATTGATCCGGAGGTATCGAAATTTTGTCCGGGAGATGAAGAATTCAGGGCACGGGATACAATCTCGATCAGCTCATCAATATCGAACGGCTTGGTCAGGTATTCGTATGCACCATACTTGTAAGAATCCACGGCACTATCGAGGTCGCCATAGGCTGTCATAATGACAACAGGCAATTTCTCATGGATGCTGTGAATTTTCTCGAGCAGTTCAAACCCGCTTATCCCCGGCATCCGAATATCCGAAATCACCATGTCAGGTTTGATTGCCCCCAGTGTTTCAAGCAGACTTTCCCCATCTTCGAATCCCCGCGTCCGGTAGCCCGCCTTTTCCAGTGCCCTTTCAACCACCCAGCGCATGGAAGAGTCATCATCAACTACCCAGATTTCGCTATTCACAAGAGTCGCCCCCAATTCGTAAATATACGCTGAAAACCGTTTTGCCCGGTACGCTGTCCATCACGATCAGCCCACCATGATTGCGGACTATCTCCGCCGTGATCGACAGCCCAAGTCCAGTGCCCTGCGGTTTCCCGGATACCATCGGATCAAAAACCCTGTCAGCAAGCTCCTCGTCAACACCCGGACCATCATCTTCAATATCGACCCGGATAACCTGCTGAAAACCGGATTCAGGAAGCCCCCGCCGGTCAATTCGTGACCTCAGGACAACAGTACCGCCGCCGCCGTCTGCTGCTTCCAGGGCATTGAGGGCGATATTCAGGAAAGCCTGGGTGAGCTGGTCACTGTCACCGCACACATCCGGTAAACTCGGGTCGTAATCCGTTTGTATTACCGTTCCCTTGTTCGATTCCGACTCCACCAGGGCCCGGACATGTTCAATAACGGTATGGATGTTAAGAGCCTGTTTTTTCCGCACCACAGTCGATGCCTGCATCTGGCCGACCAACCGGGCCAGTCGATCTGCTTCATCGATAATGAGGTCGGTATACTGCGCAAGTTCCTGTTCGCGGACTTCATTTCGAAGTAGTTGGGCCGCGCCGCGGATTCCACCCAGCGGATTCCGGATTTCATGGGCCAGTCCTCGAACCACATTGTGGCCTGGAGCAGGCCTGGCGCTGTCCGCGATTAAATTCCGTTTGCCGTGCGCGGCCACCTCCAGCACAACGCCTCCCCTGTCGCTGAACTCGCAGCAGTGCACCAAACAATCCAGCCTGTATGAGCGACGAGTCGAATAAAATATAATTTCCACGTCGTGCAAACGAATCTCCAGGCCATCCGAAATCGTTTTCAGACAGGTGTCTCGTATGGAATTTTTCGAACAGGTTTCAGCTTCGTTGGCATAGGCCAACTCGAGTATCTCTCCAATTTCCTGGCCCCTGAGCCTGGTTAAACTCTCATCGACGAGTGACTCAGCCGATTCATTCAGATAATCAACACGGCAACGATCATCCAGTACAAATACACTGGTTGATAGCGCATCAAGGACGGGTTGATAATTCAAAGTTCGCTGCCTGCACCATATTGGTGCGGATAATGGCATTTAAAACGCCCCGTCACTGGAGCGTTTTAATGGCCCGGATTCAGCTACACACTGTAATACATATCAAACTCAACCGGATGGGTGGCCATTCGCAGCCGATTGACTTCTTCCATCTTGAGATTAAGGTATGCATCGATCGAGTCATTGCTGAATACGCCCCCGGCAAGCAGGAACTCCCGGTCGTTGTCGAGCGCCTCAAGCGCAATATCAAAACCGTGGGCGACCGTTGCTATATCGGATTCTTCCTCGGGCGGAAGATCGTACAGGTCCTTGTCGGCGGGATCACCGGGATGAATCTTGTTGGCGATACCATCCAGTCCCGCCATTAACATGGCTGCGAAGGCGAGATAGGGATTAGCCGTGGAATCGGGGAATCGAATTTCAATTCTCCTCCCTTTCGGATTGGACACAAAAGGAATCCGGCAGGATGCAGAACGGTTTCGAGCGGAGTAAGCAAGCAGTACCGGCGCTTCAAAGCCTGGCACCAGGCGTTTGTAACTATTGGTACTGGCATTGGCAAACGCGTTTATCGCCCGGGCATGCTTGAAAATACCGCCAATATAATAAAGCGCTTCATCGCTGAGCCCGCCGTAACCGTCTCCCGAGAAAATATTATTACCCGATTTGAAGATTGACTGGTGAACATGCATTCCCGATCCATTGTCACCAACCACCGGTTTGGGCATAAAGGTCGCTGTCATTCCATGATCGTGGGCAACATTGTGCACCACATACTTGAGTATCTGGACTTCGTCGGCTTTTCGAACCAGGGTATTGAACAGGGTACCAATCTCTGCCTGCCCGGCCGTACCCACTTCGTGGTGATGAACTTCGACTTCCACTCCCATTGTTTCCAACACAGTACACATCATGCTGCGAATGTCCATCTGGCTGTCTACCGGCGGGACCGGGAAATAACCTCCCTTGACACCGGGTCGGTGACCGGTGTTGCCGTCTTCATACTCCTTGGAACTGTTCCAGTGGGCTTCCGAGGAATCGATTTCGTAGAACGCATGACTCATTTCATTTCCCCAGTGCACGGAATCGAAAATGAAGAATTCATTTTCCGGTCCGAAATAAGCCGTATCACCAATACCGGTTGAGGACAGGTAAGCTTCCGCACGCTTGGCAATGGAGCGTGGATCACGGTCATAGCCCTGCATATCTGAAGGTTCTACGACATCGCACCGTATATTAACAGTTGCATCCTGGGTGAATGGGTCAACCACTGCGGTAGCGGCATCCGGCATCAGGATCATGTCTGATTCGTTGATCCCTTTCCAGCCCTCAATTGAAGATCCGTCAAACATCTTTCCCTCTTCAAACAATTCATCGTCCACCATACCGACAGGCAGGGTGACATGCTGCTCCTTGCCTATGGTATCGGTAAATCTTAGATCGACAAATTTTGCGTCACTTTCTTTTATTAGCTTTAATGCATCTGCACCAGACATAGTTTAACCTCGAATTTTGGGCCGGATTTTCCGGCATAAATGAAAACCTGAGCCGAGCTCACCTGTATACGTTAGTAGCAAATTGCATGCCAACGTGCATAGTGTATATAAATCAATTGCTTACCTTATTATTTGAATTATTGAACCGGGTTCAATGCTCAATTATAGAGTATAAATAGCGCATGCCGCACTATAAAGGTGCGTTCTCAAACATCATTATTCGGTTATTTGCCGGCATTTCAAACTCCTCAGTGATTTTCAGTCCGCATTGCCCCGCCAGTCTAAAAACAGCACGGTCATCACGAATTTCCATTTGTGGATCCTGCCGCTGTAATTGCTGGTTGAACCTGAGGTTGCTCTCGCTGGTAAATTCACCATTGCGGTTGAATGGTCCATAAATGAAAAACTGCCCTCCCGGGCGCAATATCCGGGACACCCCGCCGAACATCTCTTGAACCATTTGCCAGGACATGATGTGAGCCGTATTTGCTGTATATGCAGCGTCAAAACGGGGATAGTCTTCGAGAATATGACTCCAGTTGCTGGTGCAGCCTACATCGAGGGTAAGGGGACGGCCGACATTGGTATTTTCAAGTTCATCGAGCCACAGGTCGATGCCGGCGTGGTTTGATATCCTGTCACTGGTCTGCCAGAATAAATGGGGCAGCCGGGTTGAAAAATAACAGGCGTGCTGACCCGTGCCCGAACCTACTTCCAGCACCTTGTCGCGGCTGCCCAACCTGTTGTTCAGTACTTGCAGGATCGGTCCGCTGTTATTTTCTGATGCACTGGAAAAGGGTTTTTCCCGCAATGTCATTTTTCAGGCTCCGTTTTTTCGTGAAGTACAGGGTCAGTGCCATCATCTTCAATTGCCAGCTGGCAAACCTGGGCATTGGCAATTGTTCGATCGCGCAGGCCCTGGGCAAACAGGCTCAGGCCGCCAGTAGCCAGCGCGGCACCAACAACCACACCGGTCTGCACCAACCCGCTAACGTCAGTAGTGATGCCGGGGTCTTTGATTGTTCCCCCCATCCTGATCATCTTCGCCAGGGTATTGGTGTTTATACCCAGCCCTTTTCTTGCTTTGGATGAAATGACAAAATTTATTCTCTCACTTTCCAGATCAATACTGCCTCCTCCCAGGAGAGTCACGTCAGGAAGCTTCAGTGCCAGTCCGCGGCTGGATCTTGCCACTCCTTCTTCTATAAAAAAGTGGACCACACCGCACTCAATTTCGACCAGGTCCTCACGGGATGTCAAGGGAATCATGGTTGTAATAAGCGTGAGGAAGAAACCCCTGTTCACTAGCTGGAGGCCCTGGCTCTTCATCCTTGCACCGTATAATTCAAACAAAACTTCTCCATCGGCATTGGCAGTCATCCGGGTCATGGAACTCCCGTGTGAATTGATATCTACCCGCACCGAAAACTCACCGCCATCTCCTGATCCATATTCAACAGCGTTCACCAGGGCGGACAAATCGACGCCCTCTCCCAGCACTGACAGCCTGCCACTGAACTGCTTGTCATCCATCCTGTTGAGGTCAATCCCGATATCCAGTGCACCTTTGCGGCTATCCCCGGTTGCATGCAATGAGAAACTGTTTTTATTACCGTCGGCCAGGGCCCTGAAATTATCCAGTTCCAGGGTATGGTCCCTGAAAGAATCGGCGTGGAGATCAAGCTCAAACTGCATCTCACCAAGCCAGTCCAGATTGAGTGGTGCGTCGGAAAAGTATTTTTCGGTGAGTTTCGGTTTTACCAGCAGGTCTGTCAGGTCCAGCAACGGTGAACCAAGGGAAGCAGAGACTTTTGTTGCACTGTCCGCAGTTTTGCCACGTTCAATCTTCAACGAGCCGTTGAATTTACTGCTCCCAATCGATATATCCAGCGCAGCATTCATATCATCTTTCATCTGCTCCAATCCTATGATTGCATTGATCGGATTGGCCAGGTTTATGGCGCTGTTCTCGAGGACAACCAGCCTGGACAGTTGGTCACTATAAATTTCCAGCTCCAGATCTTCGGCGACCAGGGGCTCAAAACCAGGTAAACGACCACTCACCATTATTCCGGAATGTGGATTTACCAACTCCATCTTCAGGTTATCCAGGCCAGTTCGGCCGGGCAGGAAGGTCAATTCACCAGTGCCGCTAAAATCAGCCGGAAGAATCTCCGGGGACAGGTATCGAGGCAGAATATCATTGCCTATGGATGAAAAAAGGTCGTGGTCAATTTTGCCCTGTAGAGAGAATGATACCCGACCATCCAGTGATTCGGTGAATAGATTGGATATCTCCCCCGTGGCGGTTGCTGTATAGCGTGCCGAGCGGGAATCAAGCGAGAGTTCTGTAATTGAATATACCATCTCTCCGCGGTTACCCTGCCCCCCTCGAACACTGACTTTCGACTCCACGGGAAATAATCCGGAAAGCAGCGTCAATCCCGGCACGCCCGGAAAGAGCGCCACAACCAGGTCGATATTTTCATGTTCGGAATTAATCTGGAAACCGGCTTCCCTTGTTTCGCCGGTAATATCCATATCCCCGGATATGGATGCAGAAAAACCCGGGTCGTGTACGCTGGCATCAATGTTGTGCAGCGCAATGTTACCAGCCGGGTTATTCGCAACCCGGGCCGAAAATTCAATTCGGCCCGAGGGTGGTACAGATTGCGAAAACAGGGATTCGAACCGCAGCAGGGTATCCACACTGCCACCGGTGGTTATATCTATTTCTGCAAGGGCCAGCAGGTTGCCTACGCGCCCGGATGCTGTTATCTCAGCGCCTTCACCAGTACCGTCTATAAGTATATTTTCAAGGGAAATAATTTCGCCGGATGCAGTCAGTTCGGCATCCACTGATAAATTTCCCAGCACTGCTGCTGGCACACCACCCAGTACACCACTTCCGAGGGATATCATTCCCTGGCGGTTCGTGCTCGCCTGTAGTTTCAGCTTGCCGGCCGGAAAGCGCCCGTGCCAGCCCATGTGCCCACTGCCGCTAATCCTGAAGTCCGGTGATTCGCCGAGAATTACGATTTTATCCAGGTCAATTCCCGAGTCGGTAATTTCTACAACGGCGTCCACAGCGAGGGGAAACAGGTAGAGGAATTGCCCATCGTCTATGCTCTCAAGTATGTCCAGGCTGCCCACCTGCAGGTGCAAGCTGGCAACAGCCATGGATTCATCCCCGCTGATCTCCATAGGCCCGGTCATATTCAGGTTGAACCCTTCGCCACTGATTTCAAACACTTCCGGTTGAAGCAGCAAGCTGTCTCGATTCCCGGCCAGTGTTCCCCGAAATTCCAGGGAAAGATTCCGCTCCGGATCCAGGTAGGTATTCAGCGTTTGTTCCGACAACGCCCCGGATGAAGTTATATCCATGGATATTCCCTCCAGGCCAATCAGTTTTTGAACCTCGCCATGGATGCGCGTATCAACGCCATAATCGTTGGAGTATAGCTCGATAGACTCCAGTTTCATGCTGTCTGCAAAATCGGGCTGCACCAGCTCCCAGCGAGCCTGGATATTACGGAATTGCGGTAGCTTTGTGCCTGTAATTGCGGACAAATCCGCCAGGTTCACTATATTTGATTCAAACCAGAGATTTAATCCATGCCACCGAACCAGGTCCTGCACCACGCCGTAAGTGGAAATAGTATTTTCCGGTGTGCCAATGTATCCGTCAAGCTCAACCGGGATCTCTCGGGAAGCGGCAATATCGTACAGGCTGCCAGTGGTCCCGGAAAACCGGATCGGTGTGCCTTGCAGGCGCCCGGAGACTTTTACACTGGATTTGCCTGTGTCCGGAGGGGAAACAACATGCATCCGCTCCAGGGCAACCAGCCAGTCCCGGCCAGGTTTCCGATAGATCACGGTGCTGTCAGTAATATCGATTTCCCGTATCTGTGGGACCAGCCAGGATGGATCCCTGACTGCGGAACTGCTGCTGCCAAACGACAGGTTTGTGCTGCCGGATTTCGGGTGTTTTTGCACCCACAAATTGGCACCAGTCATTTCGATACGGTTGATATTGATGACACCACTGAGCAGGGACATTACCGAGATACTGGCAGTGACCCTGTCCGCCTCGAGCACATATTGATCACTTGCCCAGGATGTATTTGCCAGTTTTACCCCCTGTAAAACCATCTCCGGTTCCAGGCTCCAGCTGATTCCCACTGTCTGAATCTGTAAATCCCTGCCGATTTTTCCGCTCACATAATCGCTGATCCACTGCCTTGTATTGTCATTATTTACATACAGAGTGAGGCCAACAGGCACGGCAAGCAGTGCAGCCACCAACACCCAGGCAATTTTGGCGCGAATGGTCAAATGAGATTATTTGTGGATACTTTATTCAACAGAAATTTTAGCGGTGAGGCATTAACGACTGTAGTGTATTAAACACCAGGCGAACAGTGCGGTTGCGATACAATCCAGCCCTCAATATCAGAGTCACCAATCGAACAAAAGTGCCATGCAAACTATTTCCGTACAGCCCCAGTCTCAGATAAGGGCAAAGCCGCCGGTCAACCTGAAAAAGCTGCAGAAGAGACTGCGCCGCAAGGTCGGCCAGGCAATAGAAGATTATCACATGATCCAGGAAGGAGACCGGGTAATGGTCTGCATATCCGGCGGCAAGGATTCTTACACCATGCTGGATATCCTGCTACGTTTGCAGGCCCGGGCACCGGTAAAATTCGAGATAGTCGCGGTAAACATGGATCAAAAGCAGCCGGGTTTTCCCGGGCATATCCTGCCAGCTTACCTGGAATCCCTGGGTGTGAAGCACGATATTATTGAAAAGGACACCTATAGCGTGGTCAAACGGCTGATACCTGAAGGAAAAACCATGTGCAGTCTCTGTTCTCGATTGCGCCGGGGAACTATCTATGGTTACGCTGAACAGCATGGTATTACCAAGATCGCACTTGGACATCACCGCGATGACATCATAGAAACACTGTTCCTCAACATGTTCAACCAGGGCAGCCTCAAGGCAATGCCACCCATCCTGCGCAGTGATGATTGCAGAAATGTCGTCATCAGGCCCCTTGCCTACTGCGCCGAATCCGACATTGAAAAATATTCGAAGTGGAAGAAATTCCCCATAATTCCATGTAACCTGTGCGGCTCACAGGATAACCTGCAGCGCCAGAAAATAAAGGAAATGCTGAGAGGCTGGCAGGTTCATCCTGGCAGGATCGAAAATATTTTCCGAAGTATCTCACATGTATCCCCGTCCCAGCTGGCGGACAAATCACTATTTGATTTTGACAAATTTGCCCAGGGCAATGCCCCTCATTCCTGGCTGGTTCCGGAACAGATTTCAGAACCCCGTTAGTGCCCGGATCGAACCAGCTCTTCAACTTCCCCACACAGTGTATCGATTTCCTGTTCGGTATTGAAATAATGCAGGGAGGCCCGTGATGTCGATTCCAGCCCGCGGCTCTGGTAGTCGACCAGGCTGCCGGGTCCGGTGCAAACCCAGGTATTGATACCCCTCGCATTGAGTGCTTGCCTGGTATCTTCCGGGCGCCACCCTTTCACAGAAAATGACACAATTCCGCACTGGATACGGCCGCTATCATGTATCGTAACCCCGGTAATGGAGGACAATTTCCTGCGGCAACTACGCGCTATCGCGAACACCCGTTTTTCGATAGCCTGCAATCCTATTGACCCGGCATAGTCAACCGCTGCCTTGAGGCCAATCTTGCCGCCAAAATGCCCTTCAAAATTTTCAAACCGCCTTGCGCTGTCAGCCAGCTGGTAGTTCGACTCATCAATTAACCTGACTCCCTGCTGCTCAAGAATCATCGGTTCAGCATTCTCGAAATAGGCACGGGCGATAAAGCAGAATCCGGTGCCACGAGGACCCCGCATATATTTTCGTCCGGTTGCAGTCAGTGCTGTACAACCTATTTTGCCGACGTCGAGTTGCAGTTGACCTGCTGACTGGCATGCAACCAGCAGGTAGGGAATATTTGCCTGATTCGCAATCCGGCCAACCGCCTGTGCCGGATTGACAAGCCCGTTTCCGGTCGGGATGTGGCTGATTGAAACCAGCCTGGTTCGGGCATCTATATTTCGTTCCAGGCTGGTTAGATCCAGGTCACCCAGTTCGTCTGTGCCTATATAGCGAATTTCAACCCCGGTTCGTTTCGCGGCCTGGATATAGGCGACCATATTGCTGCCATAGTCAACCCGTGTGGTAATAATATTGTCCCCCGCTGTCAATCGAAGGCTATAAAAGAATTGCTGCCAACCCTTTGTATTGCTTTCACAATACGCCACCTCGTCCTCATTGCAATTTAACATTGCTGCTATGGACTGATACATCGCCGACAGCTCATCCCGGCAGGCAAGTGCGGTTTCATAGCCACCCGTTTCCTGCTCCTGTTTGAGATAGGAAAAAACCTTTTCCTGCACCTGGAGCGGCATAAGAGAACAACCGGCATTGTTAAAGTGAACCAGGTCCAGGCAAGCCGGGGTCTGCTGCCGCACCAGCTCTATGTCAATTTCCACTCTCTTCCAGTTTTGAGCGAAGTTTTGTCAGCAATTCCTGCTGGGATTCAAGCTGGGCTCTTAACAGTTCCCTGTCCTGTTCCGAAGATTCTACAATTTCCTGTATTGACTGGTAGGCGATCCTGTCAGTCTGGATCTGCCTCTTAACCAGTTGCAGCGTCTCATTGAGGTTTTTGTTCTTTTTGGCCAGAGTTTCATTTTCCTGCTCCAGTAGCTCCAGCTTCTGGTCGTGTTCCTTTGATGAGCCGAAATCCATGCGCTCAAAAAAGATACCCGCAGTAAAACCGGCTATCACCAGGACAAGTACCACGAAAACCCTAATCATAGATCAGGGAACAATGGCAATTTGTTCAAGGCCGGCAGTCTCAGGAAATCCAGACATGATGTTCATGTTCTGGATCGCCTGCCCGGCGGCTCCTTTGACCAGATTATCTTCAACGGCAAGCACCGTGACCGTTTTCCCGGACTGGGGTCGATGAACTGCCAACAGGCAATGGTTGGAGCCACGCACACTCCTGGTGTCCGGGTTGGAACCCGGGGGCAATACCTGCACGAAGTACTCGTTCTGGTATCGTGCACTGAACAATTCGCCTATTTCCTGCTCCGATAACTCCATCCCGGCGTGGTTGAGTCGGGCATAGAGGGTAGCAAACAGCCCCCGCACAATAGGCAGCAGGTGGGGCGTGAACACCAGCTCAATTTCACTTTTGCTGGCAAGCTCCAGTCCCTGGCGAATTTCCGGCAAATGCCGGTGACCGGAAACAGAGTAAGCCTTGAAGGAATCCGATACTTCGCAGAATGCAGTACCCAATCCGGCGTTCCTGCCGGCCCCGGAAACACCTGATTTTGCATCTGCAATCAGGGAATCCAGTTCCACCAGCCCATGCTCAATCAAGGGCAGAAAGCCGAGCTGGATACAGGTTGGGTAACAGCCAGGATTGGCAATCAGTTTTGCCGTCCGAATTTGTTCGCGGTTAACCTCAGGCAGCCCGTAAACAGCGACTTCCACAAGGTCTGGGCATTGATGGGACATACCATACCATTGCTCCCAGGTCTCCAGATCCTTTATTCTGAAATCCGCAGACAGGTCGATCATTTTTACCCCGGCATTCAGTAATTCGGCTGCATGTGTCATTGCCACACCGTTCGGCGCAGCACTGAAAACTACGTCACACTGTTCCAGGTTTGCCTTTGCAGGATCTGAAAACAGGAGATCACAGTGACCATGCAGAGAGGGGAATAGATCGACTACTTTCCGACCAGCTTCACTGCGGGAGGTAATCACCTCTGCAGTCGCGTGGGGATGCGCCGAGAGTATGCGCAGAAGTTCCATGCCGGTATAACCGGTACCGCCGATTATACCGACTTTTACAGGTTTCATTGTTTAGGGTAATTACAGGAAACAGGCTATCTAGAATGCGAGCAGGTCGGTATCAAATGCTTCTTCTTCGTCCTTCTTCGCCTGGGGTGACTCGAGTTTGATTTTCAGGCGCAGGTTATTTTCAGATTCCGCATTTCGCAGCGCATCTTCAGCAGTAATCTTGCTGTCACAGTACAGTTCAAACAGCGACTGGTCGAAGGTCTGCAAACCCAGTTCGCGTGACCGCTCGATGACATCCATGATCTTGTGCAGGTCGCCCCGCATGATTATGTCCGAGATCAGGGGGGTGTTCAGCATAATTTCCACCGCTGCAATCCTTCCCTGCCCATCCGCAGTGGGAACCAGGCGTTGGGAAACCAGCGCATGTAGATTCATCGACAGATCCATAAGCAACTGCTCCTTTCGAGCCTCTCCATAGAAGTTGAGTATTCGATCAAGCGCCTGGTAAGTGTTGTTGGCATGCAAAGTGGCGACGCAAAGGTGGCCAGTCTCGGCGAAAATAATAGCATTATGCATGGTTTCAAGATCCCTGATTTCACCAATCTGGATTACATCTGGTGCCTGGCGCATGGCATTTTTCAGCGCAATGCCAAAAGACTCGGTGTCTATGCCCACTTCACGTTGGGTGATAATGGATTTTTTATGGGGATGCAGGAACTCAATGGGATCCTCTATGGTAATAATATGATCGTGTGAGCGTGAGTTCCGATATCCCACCATGGCCGCCTGGGTAGTGCTCTTTCCGGTTCCCGTACCGCCAACCATGATGACAAGGCCCCGTTTCTGCATGGCAATTTTGGACAATATATCGGGAAGCCCCAGTTCTTCAAAGCTGGGAATCTTGATATTGATTTTTCTCATGACAAGTCCAACATTGCCACGTTGTACAAAGACATTTACCCGGAACCGGCCAATCTTGGGTGGGTGGATCGCAAAGTTCGCCTCCTTGGACTCTTCGAATGCGCGGCGCTGTTCTTCATTCATGATGGCGTAGGCAAATTCACGAGTGTCATTGTGATTCAGTATGGACTGGTTCACGGCATGAATCACGCCGTTTACCTTGACACTCACAGGTGCCTCCGACAGTAATAAAGACATCAGAGGCATCCAGCCGCACCATCAGTTTCAGCAAATCGACTAAACCAATCATCTCAAATCTCCCGGGTTACACTTTCATCATCGCTTCGATTTTTGTTTTATCGAGCGCTCTTTCCCTGACGACATCCATGGTGATCATTCTTCGCCTCACCAGGTCGAGCAGGCATTGGTCCATGGTCTGCATACCGAGGGCATGGCTGGTTTGCATCACCGAATACATCTGCGGGACCTTGTTTTCCCGAATCAGGTTCCTGATCGCCGGTGTGCCCAGCATAATCTCCCATGCCGCAATCCGACCGCCTTCAGGCTTGGGCAGCAGTGTCTGGGATATAACCGCTTCCAGGGATTCCGAAAGCATGGATCGAATCATATCTTTTTCATTGCCGGGGAAAACATCGACAATCCTGTCTATCGACTTTGCCGCGGAAGTTGTATGCAGTGTAGCAAGAACAAGGTGACCCGTTTCTGCAGCAGTCAATGCCAGCCTGATTGTTTCGAGGTCGCGCATTTCCCCGACCAGAATAACATCGGGATCTTCACGCAGGGAAGACCGTAGTGCCGCATCGAAACTGAGGGTGTGCTCATTGAGTTCACGCTGGTTAATTACGCAGTTTTTGGATGTGTGGACGAATTCGATGGGGTCTTCGATAGTCAGGATATGAGCCCGGCGTTGCTCGTTGATCAGGTTGACCATGGCAGCCAGCGTAGTAGATTTCCCGGATCCAGTGGGACCAGTTACAAGTATCAGACCCTTGTGCTTCATCGCCAGGGTGTTAAATATTGTCGGCGCATGAAGTTCTTCCAGCGTCACAATAACGTTGGGTATGGCGCGAAAAACCGCAGCGGGGCCTTTCAACTGGTTAAATGCATTGACACGAAATCGCGCCACATTGGGAAGCGATACGGAAAAATCGGTTTCATAAAACTCTTCGAAGCGTTTACGCTGTGAATCGTTCATTAGGTCGTACAGCATCGCGTGCACTTCCTCCGAGGTAAAAGGATCGATATTGATTCTCTTGATATCACCGTCAACCCTGATCAGCGGAGGCATACCCGAGGATAGGTGCAAGTCAGATGCCTTGCTCTTTACGGTAAATGTCAGCAGTTCAGATAAATCCAATTTAATTTCCCCATTAAAATATTTATTTGAGTATTTTCCAGCGGATTATATTGTATGGCAGCTCTGTTAGAATCTATTACAAAATCCGGCAATGGTTAACCCGGCGACTGTCTGTTTTAGCCATGAGCCAGGCAAACAAATATCCTGCTTATCAAGTATACATTCAATTATTGCAGAAAGTTAATGGTTAAAAGGCAAATTCCAGCAAAAAAATGAGCGCTAACAATAATTTACTGGCGAACGGCTACCAGCGCACCCTGGCTGATATTGACAAGTATGCGGACAGCTATCAGCGTTCTCCACAGTCAGTAAAACTGGTGGCTGTAAGCAAACGCCACCCTGCAGAAAGTGTATTTCAACTAATAAAGCTGGGACATCGTGAATTCGGTGAAAACTACGTCCAGGAAGGTATGGAGAAAATCGACGCAGTTGAGGAGATGTGTACCAGGGCTGGAATAGAGGCTAATCAGTCCTGTCATTTTATCGGCCATATACAAAGCAGAAAGAGCCGGGATATCTCGGAGAAATTCCAGTGGGTCCACACCATAGAAAGTGAAAAGGTTGCCAACAGGTTGAACAACTATCGTGAAGGACGGGAGCCATTGAACGTCCTGATACAGGTAAATTTGCAGGATGAACCGGGCAAGTCCGGAATGTGTGCGGACGTTCTGCCACACGTGGGGGAGCCCGGCAGCACTGCTCCGCATCCCCGGCGCCGGGGATTGTTGGTGCGTCCGGGGGAAGAGTCTGACTATCACTTACAGCGGCAGGTTTTCATCCGGTGCAGGGAACAGCTGGAAAATTTAAATCGGTCCGGGTTCGCCCTCGACCAGCTTTCCATGGGCATGACCGGGGATATGGAAGCTGCGATATCCGCCGGAGCCACACTGATCAGGATTGGTACGGCGATATTCGGTCCCAGGCCCGCATAAAACCAATTTTTACTTGCCCAATTACCATTAAGGGCACCTCTATTAAATGATGAACGGAAATTATGAGTCCAAAATATCCAATATCTGCGTTAAAATCCTTCGCAATAGCTAGCTATTACGTGCGGATTTCGCCTTGATCTTGAAAATTGTGAATCTCAATCTTTCTCGCCCACAATTTATAGAGGTGCCCTTAATTGATTAAAAGTGCCTGTGATTCAGAAACCGGCAAAACAACCATGAACCAGGAAATTGCATTTATCGGCGGCGGCAATATGGCACGCAGCATCATTGGCGGCCTCGTTGCATCGGGATATGACCCGAATTGCATCAGGGCAGCAGACCCGCAATCCGCCCAGAGAGCTGCCCTTACAGACAACTATGGTATCAGGTGCTTTGACAACAACCACGAATGTATCGCCGGCAGTAATATCATCGTATTTGCGGTGAAACCACAAATCATGAAAATCGCAATACAGGAATGCAAGGAAGAAATCGCCAGGACAAATCCGCTGCTGGTATCCATTGCTGCCGGCATTCGCATTAAGGAGATCCTGCGCTGGTGCGAATGTGATCTGCCCGTAATCAGGGTAATGCCAAACACTCCGGCCCTGATTAACGCCGGGGTGTCCGGTTTATATGCAAACTCCCTCGCCAGTGAAACCCAGCAACAGACTGCTGAAAACATCCTGCAGGCAGTCGGGCCGGCAGTGTGGGTAAACAGCGAATCCGATATTGATGTCGTAACCGGTATATCCGGCAGTGGACCCGCCTATTTTTTCCGGCTAATGGAGATAATGATCGCAGCTGCTATTGACAAGGGGCTGGATCGTGAAACCGCGTCGACCCTGGTTCTCAATACCGCGCTGGGAGCCGCTCGCCTGGCCAGTGAAGGCAGCCTGGCTCCGGGGGAACTTCGCCGGCAGGTGACATCCCCCGGTGGGACAACCGAAGCCGCACTCGCTGTAATGGAATCGAACGGCCTCGAAGAAACAGTAGTTCGTGGTATCCACGCCGCAATTGAACGCTCGGACGAGCTTGCCACCCAGTTAGGAGAAGAATAAATGCCCTATATCCAGAATGCACTCAGTTTTACCACTGAAACCATACTTGGCCTGTACCTGATCATCGTAATACTGAGATTCATGTTTCAGCTTTTCCAGGTCGACTTTCGCAACCCGGTTTCACAGATGGTGGTCATGCTGACCAATTTCCCGCTGAAATTCCTGCAACAGTTCATCCCGGGGCTATTTGGTATTGACCTGGCTTCCATCGCGCTGGCGCTGGCAATCGGTTTTGCTAAAATTGCCCTGTTATTAACCCTGTCCGGAATCCGCTTCAATTTTCCAGGCACACTGGTACTGGCTGTTGCTGAAATAATTAACATATCTGTCTGGATACTGATCATCGCAATCCTGGTAAGTGCCGTACTTAGCTGGGTCGCTCCCCGTTCCCACAATCCCGCAACCCGTATCGTGGCTGGAATAAGCGAACCGGCACTGCGACCATTCAGGAGAATTATTCCCGCAATGTCCGGGATAGACCTGTCACCGCTGCTGGCCCTGCTGGTGTTAAACCTGGTCCAGAGGCTAATTGTCCATCCAGTCGCTGATTTCGGCAAGAGCCTGATAATTCAATGACAGATTCCTGCCGCATCGATCATACCAGGCAGGCATACCAGCCCGTCCGGCTATATCTCGATCTTTCGCGATACCACCATGATAACAATTATTACCGGTACGCCAAGCGCAGCAGTAAGCAGGAAAAACTGTGGGTAGCCTGTGCTATCCACAATACTCCCCGAATAGCCGCCCAGGACTTTTGGAAAGAGTGACATCAGGGAAGTAAATATAGCGAACTGCATGGCAGAAAATTTTACATTTGTCAGAGCAGACAGGAAAGCAACGAAAGCAGCACTTGCCAGTCCACCGCTGAGATTATCCGCCCCAATCACGGCATATAGCAGCGGTATGTTGTATCCGGTATTTGCCAGGAAGACGAACAGCAGGTTGGTCGCCGCTGCCAGGATTGCGCCCAGCAGCAGTATCCTTACCACACCAAACCGGACAGCAAGCAGGCCGCCAACAAATCCACCGACCAGGGTCATCCACAGACCGAACAATTTCGAAACTGTCGCAATTTCATTTTTGGTATAACCGAGATCCTGGTAAAACACATTTGAAATAACCCCAAGTACGATATCCGATGTTCGATAAAATCCTACCAATAGCAATAACAGTATGGCAAACGAAGTTCCATAGCGCACAAAAAAATCTGCCACTGGATCGACGTATAAACGTTTTACCACTGTCCACGGGATGATTTTTATTTTTATCAGCAGCATGGCCATGGCAAAGGCCGAGCCAATGGCACACAGCAACCTCAAAAATTCAACCAGGGCAGATACCAGAACGCGGTTATCAAGCAGTGCGCCAGCCGAGTTGCGCAGGTATCCCGCCACCCCCGAGGTATGAAAATACACCAGGATGAATGCTGAAACACAGCACAGGAAAAGGATCACAACTTTGAGGTGGTCGCTTCGAAGCCCGGCACTTTGGCCGCTGAAATTCCCGGGTTCCGGTATGACAAATGTTGTGACCATACCGACGAGCATAAAACCTGCCATTATGAGATAAGTGATTCTCCATGCGGTGTAGGAATAAACCTCCATTGTCGTACCCAGTCCGCTGGCGATGTACAGGGCACCTGCTCCAGCCACAAGCATTCCCACCCGATAACCGGCGATATAGGTAGATGACATGAGAGCCTGCAGTTCCGGCCCCGCCGATTCGATGCGATAGGCATCGATGACGATGTCCTGGGTCGCTGAAGAAAAGCCCAGCAGCACGGCAGCAACAGCGAGGTAAGCCAGATTGGCTTCGGCAACAGCCGGATCAAATGAAGACATCAGGATTATCGAGGCGGAAATCATTACCTGGGCTAGCAGGATCCAGGCCCTTCTCCGGCCGAAATAGCGAGTAAGCAATGGAAGCGGCAGGCTGTCAACAAGGGGAGCCCAGACAAATTTGAAGGAATATCCCAGTGCCGCCCAGCTGAAGAAAGTAACTACCGAGCGATCAACCCCGGCCTCACGCAGCCACAATGAAAGCGATGAAAATATCAGCATGATCGGCAGTCCCGCTGAAAATCCCAGGAACAGCATGGTAACCACGCGGGGATGGCGGAATGCGGATGCCAACTGCTTCCAGTCCGTTTTACTGTCCTGGATATTTGCATTCACCGTCATGTCAAATTTTGGATCTCTAGTGCCCGGAATGAATTCGCACCGTAATGCAAATGGCCAATAGCATATAATAACCGGCTCATTTACCAGACTGCCTGATCACTTTTACACGCGAAAATGACTGACTACCAGACTGACTTCCTTAACCTTTGTGTAGAAAACGAAATATTGATGTTCGGCGAGTTTACCCTTAAATCAGGAAGAACAAGCCCCTATTTTTTCAATGCCGGAAAATTTGACAGCGGCGCACTCCTTGCCCAGCTGGCGAGTTGCTATGGCCGGCTCATTCACGACTCGCTGGGAAGCGATATTATGTTATATGGGCCTGCATACAAGGGGATTCCGCTTGCCGCCGCTACTGCAGTACAAATGTCAGAAAAATTGAACGTAAATGTAAATTACGCTTTTAATCGCAAAGAGGCCAAGGATCATGGGGAAGGCGGAAACATCGTCGGCGCACCGCTGTCAGGAAATGTTGTCGTTATCGATGATGTGATTACTGCGGGGACATCGGTGAACGAATCCGCGGACATAATACGTCAGGCAGGAGCCAGCCTTCATGCCATTGTGATTGCACTTGATCGCCAGGAAATAGCAGATGGAGAAACACGTTCGGCAGTACAAAAGATAGAAGATCGATTGGGCGTCCCGGTGCTGTCTCTTATTAAACTGGAAGACCTGGTGGTATATCTCCAATCCACAGCGGAATTCAGGAAACATCTCAGACAAATAGAAGATTACCGGAATTTGTACGGCTACAGTTAGTACTAGTACTAGTACCCCAACAAGCCAAGTAGTCGATGTTGGTTGAGCCGGTTGAAAGCTAACTGTCAGCGTCGAGAAATTTTATTGCTTTATCGTAATTATTATCCGCCGCGGACTGAATCCAGTACAGGCCCAGGGTTTTGTTGATATCCGGAGCTTCATTCATGTGATACAGGCCCAATCGATACTGTGCACCTCCCTGCCCTTTTATTGCTGCTTTTTCATACCATTGCAGCGCTTTTGCAAAGTCTTTCTTCACACCCTGTCCATTTTCATACAAAGTGCCAAGCATGAACTGGGATTCGTAGTTTCCATCTTCAGCCAGGGGTAACCAGTACTTGAAAGCCTGTTCAAAACCACCCTCTGAATACGCCTGTTGCGCGAGTTTGTGCGTACCCCCTTCTTCTGTCAGGGACAGGTTGGGTTTTTCAGCGGCATTCGTGTAAAACTTCAGGTTTTCCGTCAACTCCGAATACATCGGTTCAAACAGGGAATAGAGAAAATCCGCTGCCGGCTGGTTGCCATTGTGCAATGCAGTCCTGAACCATTTCATCGCCGTAGCCTGGTCTTTCGAGACCTTGTCACCCTGCCACAGCAATGCACCCAGATTATATTGTGCGGCGTCGTGACCATTGTCGGCTGCTTTCTGCCACCACGCAACGGCCTGGTCAATATCGGTCTCGACACCCCTTCCCTGGTAGTATGCGAGGCCAAGGTTAAATTGTGCTGGCGAATGCCCGAGATTTGCTGCCCGCTGGTAATAGCCTACCGCTTTTTCACCGTCAACCTCGACGCCTTCGCCCTTGGAATACATTCGGCCCAGGCTAAACTGGGCACGCGAGTCGTCCTGCAGTTCAGGCGATGACCAGATTTCCATGGCCCTGGTAAATTCCTGGTTCTTGTATGCAGCATATGCTTCATCATACAAATCAGCATTTGCCGAATTCACAAACCCGCACAACAGCAACAGGATTAATGTGATCCAGGCGTTGGGAAAAATATTCGATACGCCGGATAGTCCTGCAACAGGGCTACCATGAACTATGCTTTCACAGCGCATCGTCATCCAGTTCCCCTGTCCTGATCCTTACCGCCTTTTCCAGGTCGTATACGAAGATTTTTCCATCACCCAGCTTGCCAGTCTGGGCGACCTGTACAATGGTGTCCACAAGCTGGTCCAGCCGCGAACTTTCCACCGCAACTTCCAGCTTCACCTTGGGGACAAAATCCACCACGTACTCGGCACCGCGATATAGTTCAGTATGACCTTTCTGTCGGCCAAATCCTTTTACCTCGGTCACGGTCATGCCCTGCACACCGATTTCTGATAGTGCATCACGAACTTCATCAAGTTTGAATGGTTTGATGATGGCGGTTACTAGTTTCATTGCTACAGGATTCTCCAGGCAGGGTCATAACAAGGCTGGGAACCTGGCAAAAGACCAGGATTTTTCGATACTCTGTTTTACCCCGCGCCGCCCGATTCTAACGCATACCGTACACTGGATTCAAAATCTACGGCGAACATATCGGCATTTGATGGAGCTTTTTCACTGTGGCGCGCCCGGAGAGATGCGAACTCCCGACCTCCTGGTTCGTAGCTACAACGCCACCCCATGATAATCAATTAGTTGAGGTCAAATTATCCAATAGAACAGCTTTAAACTTCCAATACCCAAATTAATGTATAAATGATTATTTATACAACACGCGTTTTTCTTAAGCTCATCTTATAGTAGCACTTAAGTAATAGTGTTTCTTTTTCTAAATTCCTGTTGATTAATGCTAATCATCCAGAAAATATCCCGTTGTTGTGGTAACCGGCTCATCGGGTTCATGTACGGCCGCAGTCAAGAGCGCATGTGAGCAAATCTTTACCCTCAACAAGATCAGCGTGGCCTGTGTAAGTAGAGACGGACTTCATTTTCATAGTCCCGGGGAAATTTGTGATGCCTTCATCGAAGCTGCGGAAAACAGCAACCCTTACTTTAACTTGTTTGATCTAATTCCCAGTATTATCAATGATATAAAACACTTACATGATCCATAAGTTGAAGATTTATCGGGTGCGGAAGACGCTATTTTCACAGTAAATATGAAACAATTGGTGCTATTCCAGGATATTTAATTCAAACTGGAAATCCAGGGAGTTCACGCCCTGTAATCCCGCATACTTTCCTGATATTTTTGATAATGATTCCAGGATTTTGTATCTGGGTATGTTGAATTCGCATTAAATATCGTATTTAACAGCATTGACCTAACACACGCTTGCTACTTATAGTGCTACCACCCTGAAAACTGTTACATACTGTTACATACTGTTACAGTCAATACGTCTGCTTTCCTATCATTCGCAAAAATGTACCGCTTGTCTAAAACATTTGATTTGCACTGGTTATCTAGTTTACTCTTTTAGTATTCAACAAGGTATTGAAAATTACTCAACAGCATATTAACTGGTTTGCTGTCATCCGCCCGGGCATAGAATCCGGCAACAGCTGTAAACAGAACTGGTTGATTTAGGCCGAAAGGCCGGAGGTGGAATCTATGTACGATGCAGTCATCTGCTCGGACACCATTGTCCGACGGCGCTCGTTAGTGCCAGCCCTTCTGCGTCCAACTCTTTTTGCCAGTCAGCGCCGTAGCTCGTTTTCGATGGCCGCGAGCGATTCCACCGGCGCCAGCCAGGGGAGTGTTGGCAACGGTGATACTTTCAACTTGTGCTACAACGCCGACGTCATTACATCGCGGTCGATTAGTGTCGCCATGAGCGGAAGCGTGAGATTGACGGAACAGGCGGCATCCTGCCCATGAAAAAATTTCAGTGTGTATTCAGTGCACAAAGCACTCGCAGTGCAATCTCCGGATTCACTTTAATTGAATTAATTATTGTGACTCTGGTTTTTGGCGTTCTAACTTCAATTGCAGTCCCTGAATTTAGCAGTCTGATCAAGTCTTCCAGATTTAATCGTGGTACGGACAATTTTCGATCGGCAATAGATTTTTCGCGCACTACTGCGCTCTCCACCTCAACTACGGTAGCAATGTGTCCCAGCGAAAATCCAAACGCTCCCGTTCCAGCTTGTAGTGCTGCGACAGAAAAGAATTATGAAGATGGATGGATAATTTACAAGGATTGCAATAGCAATTCGACTTTCGATGGCGCATCAATCATTTGTGATGATGACCACGATGGTACGGATGAGTCCTCTGAACTGTTAAGAACCCAAATCCCGTTAAACGATATTGTAATCGAATCGAGCACCACCACTCGCCTGGTATTCGATCAGGTAGGGCGGGCTAATTCGTTAGTCAGCTTTAATATCGACAATGACATTTTCGCTTACACGCTAACAGTTAATACTTTGGGTCGAATTGCGTTTGTCGAAGTCCCATGAACAACATGTCCAATAAGCCTGCAAAACCCTATTTTGTCCACATGACCAGGGGTTACACCCTGATTGAAGTCATGGTGTCCATGGCTATAATGACTATCGGAATTTTGGGACTCAGCTTTTTGCAAAACCTTTCAGTACAATTTGGCCAGGACTCTTACAGCAGAACCCAGATTTTATTTTCAACAAACCAATTCATAGACAATATTCGGTCATTACAGATTTCGCCAGATGATGGCTCTGGCAATCACAGTGTCTATACTTCAGTTCCTGGACCAAATCCAACTTGTTTGAGCAATTCATCAACTGCCCAGAATACCGTGAATTGCTTTTTCCAGGAAATTGCCCGAACCTTGCCTTATGGCACCGCGAACATCGTTCTTGATGGCAATAAATACCTGATAACGGTGTATTGGTCAGACCGCGGTTTGGTTCGCGAAAAAAACGAGGTTTTGGATCAGGCTGAGTGCTCGGATTCAAGTGAGGTGGGTCTAAATAGAAGGTGGTCTTCTACATTGTCCTGGCCGTATGGAAATAGCCCGCAACAGCACCTCTGTATGGTATCCAGAAGCTGGGCTGTTGAAGTTTTTAACGCTGGGGCATTGGGATTTGGACTGTGATTTCCAAGAGCAAAAATTTTAATTGGCAAGGTGGCTTCAACTTGATTGAGTTGATGGTGGCATCGGTAATCAGTGTCATCATTTTTGGTGGTGCCAGCGTTGTTGTTGTTACCGCACACAAGCAAAATCAGGTTAATACCGAATTGCAGTTTTTGCAGGAAAGCGCACGTTTTGCTTTAGAGCAGTTAGCCAGGGATATCAGGATGTCCGGCTACTATGGCTGTGTCCGGGATAACGATCCGACAGACAGTTATGGCCCAATTTGGAGTAAAGCCTCGATCAATCCATTCACCTCCTCAGTAGTGAGAGGCGTTGATAACCCAGGAAAAGGTGATGATCTGTTCTTGCAATACGCCGCAGAGATAACTTCTTTAAGCACGACTACATTAAGTACTTTGGATTCGTTATCAGTGCACAGCACCGCTGGTTTATCCGAGGGACAGGTTGTCATGGTTGGCTCTTGTGATAGTGCGGACGTCTTTGTAATAAGCAAAATTACCGGTAGTGTTTTGCATCACGAGACCAACGAAACCAGTGGGGGTTCGATGACTAATTACAATAATTCTGATTCATTATATGGGATCTATCCGGAAGGCTCGCCGGTGTTCATTTTCCGTACCCTGCGCTATTTCATCGCCAATGATGCGACAAATAACAATTTACCTACGCTGTATCGCCAGGTTGACGGAGCTTCTTTCCCATTTATTCCTGGGGTTGATTCCTTTCAATTACAATTTGGTATAGATACCAGTAACGATGGAATTCCGGATAACTATGTAAGCACCGGTGGAGTTCTCAACTGGTCGACAGTTGCTTCCGTTAAGATAGGTTTTTTATTGCGTACCGAAGAACAATACGGAAGTAACTATGATAGGAATGAGGATGCTTACCCCATACTGGTTCTTGACAAGAGCTTTAACGATGATAATAGTCGTGTGAGACGACGATTGTTTCAAACAACCTTTTACATACGAAACAGTATTTGAGGGTATGTGTGAAATGTTATCATTTTCTCCTCGGCAAAAATTAATTCGTCAATCAGGAATTGCACTTATTACCTCGATGGTATTTCTAGTGGTAATTTCAATTATTGGTATTTCCAGCATGCAAGGTACCCGGTTAGAGCAAGCTATGAACAACAAAATGCAGGAGCTAAACCAAGCGTTTCAGTATTCGGAATCCGGTATCGCGCATGGTTTAAAACATCCCGGGTTATTCAATATCGCGACACCGCCGACTAGCTATCTGTGTACTGGCGATGACAGTATTCCCGTGGACTGTGGAACAGGCAGTTTTCCGGGTAATGCGACAGTTACCAGTAAATATATTACTAGTTCAAAATCCTCACCGGTAAATTTTAGTCTTGAAAGCGGTTTTTCCGCTCATTTCTTTGAAGTAGAAAGCACTGGAACTGCAAAAAATTCAATTTCAACACACCGTCAGGGCATTTATATAATTGGCCCCAGCAACCCGGGCTCGGAGTAAATTAAATGTTGAAATTTATTACACAAGCTGGATGCAGAAACCGCTTAAAGTTATCGATTTTGAGTATTTGGTTCTGGATAGCTGGTTGTTTGCTGTCCGGACCACTGCAGGTGCCGGTAGTATTAGCACAAGCGCAGATGACAATACTGGAAAAAGTGCTGGAAGGCACCCGTATTTTGAAATTAAAGATTGATCGGAATGATTACGGTTACATTGATTTGGCCTGTCAAAGCTGCGAAAGCCGGAAAATAAGACTTCGTGTTACTCCGGCTGCCTACGTTGAAGTCAATGGCAATGTCTTATCCCTCCGTTATTTCCAGCAGAAAAGCACCGACTCCATAGCTGGTTTTTATACCCCTGATGGCAAAGAATTAACCAGGATAAAGGTGGCACGATGAACAGTAGGATGAATTATGATCAATAGGCCGAATTTGGCTGTTGAATCTGACAGTAAAGTGAAAATGGTGATAACCAGTAGTTTAAACCTGTTTAAAATCCTGATGATATCGTGTCTGTTAGTCACCGCCACCAGCGCTGAAGATGTAGAAATTTATCGCGGCAATATCGGTGATAGCACCGATAGTAGTGTTAATCCCAATGTTCTGATTGTGATTGACACATCCCAAAGTATGGATGGGAGAGTCGATGTAAACGTCTGGGACCCTACGGTAACTTACACCGTACCTGTGGATAGCCCTGCGTGCGACCCAGCTCGGATTTACGTGGAGATTGACAATATCGAGGTTACTGAATGTGATACTGATTATTGGTTTGAGGCGGCAAAGTTTCGATGTGACCGCGCAACAGTGAACCTGGATCTTGACGGGAATGGTGAAGGTACCGGTTTTTATAATGACGAGATTGCACGCTGGGACAGTAATTACGAATCATGGTTTGAGCTGGATAGTGACTTTCCTGGCTACCGTTCTGACTCCCTACACTACGAATGCGAGTATGATAATGGGAGGCATGGCGAATTCGATGGTTCACCGGATGACTATATTCGGAACGGTTCTGCTGGTCCATATTCCAGTTCCAGTGGAAGCTGTAATTGGTGGGAATGGAATTGTACGGCGGACGTGCCCTGGAATGGGGTAGCTTCTCATACGTTGTATACCGCAAATTATCTGCATTGGTACCTCTATCATGGCGGGGCCGCAGGGACCATACAAACCCGACTGGAGGTGGTGGTCAATGCCGCAAAGGCAGTATTCACAGCGGTGGCGGATATTAATTTAGCAATAATGCGGTACGATGATGTCCCCGTGAGTAACGGAGAAAACCACGGCGGCCCGGTAGTGCTTCCATTTGGTAATATTGATGATCCAACATTTTCCGGTGAAATAATCAGTACATTGGATGCCCTTACTACCAATGGGTATACGCCACTTGCCGAAACCGTTTATGAAGGAATGAATTACTATAGGGGAGAAGATGTCTATTTCGGTCTCCCTCAACCAGGTGGAGTCCTCAGCAGCCATGCAGGGTCGCGAACCGGGGCTACTTATAATTCACCTATCAGTTACGATTGCGGTAAAAACTATATGATCGTATTTACTGATGGTGAACCCACAAATGACGATGAGGCGGACAATTTTATTGACTCGCTTCTAACGGGTGGCACGGAAGAATTTGGAAATTGCGGCATGATCACTACGACTAATTGCACCACGATTGATCCTGAACCTACTTGCGGCTGGGTTTATCCTGAGGGTTGTGGATGGTTCTGCGATGAGAATGATCCCCGCATTTGGGTATGTGATGATCCCGATCCCTATGAACAATGTGATAATCCCGTGACCACGTACGACGCCTGCCTGGACGAGTTGGCGTGGTACATGAATACTGCCGATCATGCTACTGAAGCTCTGGGCAACGATTTGCCCGGCACCCAGAAAATCACCTCCTACTACGTCGGTGGATTTGGTGTCGATGACGGTGTTCTAGACGCTGCGGCGGCCGCTGGTGGGACCAATCAGGCTTATAGTGCCGCCAATCCCAGCGAGTTTGCTAACGTATTTACCGACATCATCAACCAGATTCAGCGGGTCAATGTATCGTTTGCCTCTCCTGCGGTTTCTGTTAACGCATTAAACCGGCTCAAGCATAATAACGACCTGTACTTTGCGTTATTCGAACCCAATGAAACACCACACTGGAATGGCAACCTGAAGAAATATCGACTGGAGAGTACAGGAACTGACAGTGATGGGGATGGCGAAAATGATTTATATATAGCAGACGCGAGTACGCCACCAAAGCCCGCAGTGAATGCAAATACCGGGTTATTTGAAGATAATGCCCTAAGCTACTGGTTTTTGGATGCAAATATATCCGATGGAGACGAAACCACCCAGGGAGGTGCAGCCCACAGGATGTTTGACTATGATGCAGTCAATGGATACGACCCGGAATCACGGGATGGCAAAGTATTTACCTATCTTACTGATTACGCACCCGATGATTCCAGTTTTGATGGTAGCGGGATAGCACTTATTGTAGTGCGTGAAGAAAACGCTGATGTTACCGGAGTGGATCCGGAGAAAATTTCAAAATCAGATCTCGGATTTTCCGAAGCATTTGACGATGCCGAATTTCTCAAACGTGTGAATTGGTTGGCTGGCGCCGATAGCAAAGACGATGATTTGGACGGGAATACCACAGAAGCACGGCCCGTAATGGGCGGGGTGCTGCATACTGAACCTGCGTTAATTAACTATGCTATAGACGATAACGGTACATTGGACCCGAGCGACGATACCCAGACTAACGTGTTATTGACCACTACAAACGATGGCTACCTGCATATTTTTAAAACCGAGACTACGGACCCTGACGACCTGACCAGGTTGGAGCATTCTGCTGTAATCCCGAAACCGACCCTGGGACTCATGGAAGAGTTGTATAACAACGAACCCGGTGACGTCGTGTATCGGTTAGATAGCAATATCAATATCTGGCGCTTTGAGTCTTTTAGCGACAGTGATGATGACATTACCACCGACGGCGACGATCACGTTTATGTTTACTTCGGTCAACGCCGCGGCGGAAATGTTATTTTCGCCTTTGACCTGACCAACCCGGATGAACCAAAACTGCTCTGGGAGATCAACCCCGAGAATGTGCCTGAAAATTCTACAGATGCCAAGATCGGGCCATTCCAGTACATGGGCCAATCCTGGTCAAAACCGACTCACCATACCATTCTGCATGAAATAGAGGATCCAGGTGACGCGTTAACCGCCCGTGAGATCGTTATTTTTGGCGGCGGTTATGACGTTTTAAGTGACGACCTTGCCGACGCCACCAGAAGTGAAGATTTTCTTGGCAATACGATTTATATTGTTGACGCCAAAACGGGCGAACTGCTGTGGTGGGCTGGAAAAACTGGGGTAGACAATGTAACACCAAATTTCAGTAGCAGCGATATGAAGTATGGATTTACAGCAGATATACGTATTGTCGATATCAATGGTGATGGTATAGCGGATAAATTCTTTGCCACGGATGCCGGGGGCCAGGTCTGGCAATTTGATATCAATAACGTCTTGAATGTGGGGAGTGATCTGTCATTAACAGCACGAATTAATGGTGGTGTTATTGCTGATCTACAGCTGGTTGATGACACCGATACCGAATCCAACACTAATAATCGCAGACTATACTATCCTCCGGATGTCTCGATATCTCAACCCGATGATAGCGAGGCCCCCTCCCTGTTTATCTCTGTGGGCAGCGGGTTCAGGGCCCACCCTCTAAACGGAACCATCATTGATCATTTTTTCGTCCTGAAATTTCCGGACATTTTTCAAAATACAGACTTCGATACTCTTGAGCCATTGTACATAGGAGATTTACTTGATATCAGTAATCTCAATTTTGCAGCCGATCCACCGCCTGTTATTACCGAAACAGAAGGCGTTAATCTTAAGAACAATGGTTGGTATATTGTTTTTCCGGATGACGGTGAGAAATCATTGTCGGAATCGATCACTGCAGCTGGGATAGTCATTTTTACCACCTATACTCCACCTGCAAATGATGAGCTTCCGGCTGATCAGCAAAGTTGCACCGGTAACCAGGGAACGGGTAAGGTATATGCGGTTAGTATAGTGGATGGGCGTCCTGTGGCTAACTTAGACGGAATTGGCGCTGTCAATGACCTGACGTTAAGCGATAGAAGTTATGCCACGAAAGCCGCCGGAATTCCGCCACGTCCTAAAATTATTTTTCCTGACTTTGATAATGTCAGCGGGAAATTAATAGTAGGCCGGGAAATATTGCCACTAAACATACCGACTGCACCGGAACTGGCGTACTGGTTTCAACAAGGTGTCAGGTAGAGTGCGTGGTAATACCGGATTTACTTTAATTGAGTTAACGATCACTCTCGTCGTTTTGGGTATATTGACAACTTTCGCCGTAACGCAATACGCCGGTTATATGATAGAAGCTCGTCGTGCTGATGCCATCAAATCGATGACTCGAGTATTATCTCAGCAAGAATTGTTTTACGCTAACAACGGATCTGCCTATACCAGCATAGTGGGTGATCTGGGCTATGATATCGTTGCGGGCAACAATAGCCGCACCCTCAGCGAAGATCAGTACTATGAAATCGAGTTAAGCGGTTGTGGCGCTGGCATAGCTGAGTGTGTCAGTTTAACGGCGACACCGGCAGCGGCCAGCCCTCAGGTTAGGGATTATTATTGCACCTCAATGACCGTTGATTCTCGAGGGCGAATGGATGAAACGCATAACAGCTCCAAAGTCACCCCCGCTCCTGGTTTTAGTTGCTGGAAATAGATCGTATAATTTCTTCACGACAGCCAGAAATCAAGAGATGCAAGTGCGTCGCTTTAAATCACCGCGACAGGCGCAACGATTCTTAAGTACCCATGCAGCAGTTTATAATCTGTTCAATTTAGGCCGTCACCTGGTTTCAGCTATTCACTATCGAATGCTCAGACAAGGGGCAATGTTGTCCTGGAGGCAGGCAACGGCAGTTTAAAGAACATATTGCGCTAAATTGGTAGCAGGTCAAAAGTTAACTTGCCAATACCATAATTAGAGCTTTACCAACTGGAAAGGTGTCTAGGGAGATAAGTAGACCCATCATTAAGGCTTGTAAGGTATTAGTCAATTCTCGCGACATTCCCTAAGCTTCAGGTGGATTTGAGGCTAACCAGGCCGTCAGATGGATAGAGAAAAATGTTGGTAGAGAGCTAATCATTGACTTCCAGGGAGGTATTCATATACGAGCCCAACTTCCTAGTTCTTACGTTATGCGCCGTCGCCAATGATGCTGAATGGCGCCCAGAAAATCGGGTGCGCATAGGAAAATACGCTTTGACCACTTGCAGTGTCGACATAGCCGGGTCCGTCGATGAGGCTCATCATTGACTGACGTAATGATTCAGCCCGGGATAATGACGGATTAGTCGATTGCAGTGTAAAGATTCCCGTAGTAAGCGCTTTGGCGGAAGTGGTTTCCACCGGCCAGTGGGTCACTAACAATGACTTTGCGCCTGCATAGAAGAACGCTCTGCCGAGTCCCGACACTGCCTCCGCGCCGGCGCCACCTGCCGCCGCTGTATTACAGGCCGACAACACCACCCAGTCTGCGTTGAGCTGCAATTCCAGCACTTCCCCCATAGTGAGCAGGCCATCCTCATCTTCGCCTGTGACAGCTGGCGAACTCAGGGCCAGGGCCGGTTGGGTCAGCCCGTTGAGATCCCCCGGTACCAGGCCGTGGGTTGCAAAAACGATAACCTGGCGATTACTCAGAACCGATCGAACCATGGATTCTGACGCCTGTTCGCCCAGGAAAACATCGGCAACCGGATCTGCACCCATTGCAATCGCAATATACCGCACCTCTTCGGCGGTTTCCCTTAACCTGGGAAGTGCGCTTAAATCTGCGTTCACAAGTGAGCGAGTCACCGGGACCGCTCGGGACGTAACGGGAAGGTTTTGTACCGGGCCGCCACGGGTTTTCAACGAAGCAACCTGAGTCTGAGCTTCCGATTTTGCCTCAACTGCTTGCCCCTCGCTGAACCATGGGTCTCCGAAACCGGCATACAGCTGCGTCGCACGAGGGCCTGGTGACGCGTTTCGTAACGATTTCAAAGAGGCAACTGATGGTA
>PVMK01122531.1_pt1 | contig 41180 bp, 37 predicted proteins | sample 1853481 | NCBI WGS metagenome assembly PVMK01 (sample SAMN08533507, study PRJNA380276) | Marine sediment metagenome, whole genome shotgun sequencing project.
AGGGGATGAAGCTTTCCATCCTTGATCAGACCCTCCACGGTCTCCACACTTTGCCCGGTCACTGTCAACGCGATTGTCAGGCAGGATCGAATGGGTTCGCCGTCCAGCAGGACCGTGCAGGATCCGCATTCCCCTGTATCACACCCTCTTTTGGGACTGATCACTCCCAATTTTTGTCGAAGAACATCCAAAAGCGTATCCGTTGGCTGGACCAGGACATCCACGGGTAAACCATTTAAATCAAACGATAAAGGATATTTCATGTTGGGGTTTCCTCCTTATTCTGGCTTGAGGCCGGCAGCCTGGCCGAGAGCCCGTGCCACCAGAGTGGTTCCCGCCTGTTTACGGTACCAGGCTGATGCCCGCTGATCATCGATCGGGCTGCTGGCCGCCATGGCTTCGATCGCACAATCGGAAATCAGATCACGATCGACCTCTTTCCCCTGAAGCATGTCCTCTGCTTTGGGGCACCGCAGGGGAGTGGGCGCTACAGCCCCCAGTGCAATTCGGGCTTCTTTGCATTTCTGTCCATCCAGATCCACGCGAACCGCCACATTGACCACGGAAAGGGTCAGGGCTTTTCTTCTTCCCAGTTTGAGAAAGGTGGTCTTGCCCTTTGGGATGACAAAGGAAATTTCAGTCATCAATTCTCCGGGCTGGAGAACAGACTGCCCGGGCCCTTTGAAAAAATCTTTTAACGGAACAGCCCGGTTTCCCTCGGCACTCACCAGGGAAACCTCTGCATCGCAAACCAGAAGAGGGGTTGCCAGGTCCGCAGCCGGCGACGCATTGGCCAAGTTCCCTCCCACTGTTGCGGTTGTGCGCACGGCGGCAGTGCCTGCCTTGAAGGCTGCCTCAACCAGAGCAGTCGCCTTTTGGGCGAGCAGCTCATTGGTAACGATTTTGGCCATGGGCGTGGCCGCCCCTATGTAAATCTTCCCGTTATCCTCTTTAATATAATCCAGACCGAGTTTTCCGATATAAATCAGAACCTCCGGTTTAAAACTGTAGGTATTGATCTTGGGAACGAGGTCAGTCCCTCCGGCAAGGATAACTGCTCGCTCCCGGTATTCTGCCAACAGTTTCATGACGTCTTTCAAATCCGTTACCACATAATACAAGGCTTCTTTCATATTCAGCCTCCCTTCCAAACATTTAGAAAAAACGAACAACCAAAAACTGTAGTTCTTGAAAACAGGATCAAAACCAGCCTATTTTTTCTCAACAAAAAATGAATTCTGTTTTGATGCTTTGCCCAAGTCCTTACCTAAATAATCTCCATGTTGTCATGAAGTCAAGAAGATTTTTGAGAAACGATAGTTGAGGGGAACTGACCACCATTTTTCAAAGGTCTCAAACTTTATCCGTAAATGATGTTGCCGTCTGACCCATTTTATGCCATATTTTCAAGCAATCAGTGACAGAGAAAAGTACACGGTGGAGAAAAATATGGCAAGGATTTAATGGTGGAAAATTAATCGAGGTCCCAATGGCGGATTGGTTTGAAAAGTTGACGATCGGGTCCTTGCCGGACCGTGCGGCGAAAAAATTCGGAGACAGGGAAGGCCTCTATTTTGAGGGTAAACGGTGGAACTTCGGCCAACTTGCCCAAGACGTCAACAGGGCAGCCAAGGGGTTGATCCAATTGGGCGTTCAACCGGGAGAAAAAGTCTGCCTCTGGGTACCCAATTGCCCGGAATTCATTCATCTTTTTTTCGCCGTGGCCAAAATAGGCGCAATTATCGTGCCCATAAACACGTATCTCAGGAGTTTGGACACGGGCTATTTATGGAAACAGTCCAATTCGTCAACCCTGGTCGCGGTGGATCGCTCAGGCCCTATCAATTATCTCTCCATGATACATGAAATAATTCCATCACTTTCTGAATCGCAAAACAGGGAGATACGCGACCCTGGATTTCCCCATTTGAAAAGGGTTTTGATCCTAAGCAAAAAAACATACATCGGGACCTATTCCTGGCCAGAAGTATTGGAGATGGGTAATGCCGTCAACAATAAAACGCTTCAGAAACGCTCTGATGCCGTAAACCCGGACGACACCGTGTATATAATGTACACCTCCGGAACCACGGGTTTTCCAAAAGGCGTCATGCATTGTCACAATGTGATCAGACTGCTCACGGACAGGGCCAATCGAATGGGTATCACCTTTAGGGACATAACTCTCATGTACTTACCGCTTTTTCACACCTACGGTCTTACGGAAGGCGCACTTATGTCAATGTTGACCGGTTCCCGAATGGTCCTCACCGAAAGATTCGATCCTAGGGAGAGCCTCGCCTTGGTGGAACAAGAAAAGGCCAGTCTGTTGTATGGGTTCAGCACACATTTTAGTGATCTGATTGAACAACAGAAAAGGGATTTGAGGGATGTGAGCAGCCTGCGAACCGGGATTTTGGCGGCTGGCATGAGCAGCACGGTAGCCGTTGCCCGGGCGGCGAACAAAACCCTGTGTCCGGACTTTCTGAGTGGATTTGGAATGAGTGAAATAGGGGTGGGCGCCTGTCTTTCTTTTCTGTCCTCCAGTGATGAACAACGCTGCGAGGCATCCGGCTTTCCGACCCCCGGGTGTGAAATCAAGGTGGTCAATCCTGACACAGGGAAGGAGCAGCCCATGGACACACCCGGAGAAATTCTTATCCGGGGTTATCTGGTGATGCAGGGGTACTATAATAAGCCTGAAGATACAGTCAAAACCATTGACGAGAAGGGGTGGCTCCACTCAGGTGATATGGGGGTGATGCGTCGAGACGGTCATCTGCGGTTTATGGGGAGATTTAAGGAGATGCTTAAGATTGGGGGGGAAAATGTTGACCCCATGGAGGTAGAAGCCTTTTTACTGAATCACCCTGCGATCACACAAGTTGCCATCGTGGGATATCCTGACAAACGACTTTCAGAAGTTGGGGTTGCCTTTGTTCTACTGGAGGCGGGTAATAGCCTGACCGAAAGGGAAGTGATCGACTATTGCAAAGGAAAAATTGCCTCCTACAAGATCCCCCGATATGTGGTTTTTGTTAAAGATTATCCCATGACGGCTTCGGGCAAGGTCAAGAAAACCGAGCTTCGGGAAATGGCTTTGAGACAGATCAAACAAGCGTAAGGGCCTGCGCAGAAATAAATTCATATCTTAGATCCCTGCTTCAGGCTATCTTTGGTTGTGCCTTAATCGCAAAGTTGAGCCTGACGCAGATATGGGCGAAAAAGACAGTTTTCGTTCAGATGCTATTTATATAAGCCATGAAAAGACTATGAAATTCGAGAAATACTATATTTCAGCAGAAATCAAGAAGAATTTATCGCAACTCGGGTTTAAGAGACCGACTGATATACAGTTTAGAGCAATTCCGTCAGTAATGAAGGGTGAAGACGTTCTTGCCATTGCCCAAACAGGGACGGGGAAAACAGCAGCATTTGCAATTCCCATCATTAATAAAATTCACAGCAACAAGAGCAGTAAGCGTTCCGCTGGTATTAAATGCATTGTTATGGTTCCGACGCGTGAACTGGCATTCCAGATCGGCGAAGTTTTTAAAAGCCTGGCAAAACACACCAAAGTAAAAGCCTTTCCGATTTATGGCGGTGTTGAACAGGATTCTCAGATCAAAAAACTTCAGGATGGCATAGACATACTTGTTGCAACTCCGGGGCGTATGTTTGATCTAATAAATCAACAATATATTAAATTAGGAAATATCGATACCCTTGTACTTGATGAAGCCGACCAGATGCTGGACTTGGGGTTTATCGATGATATTAAATATGTAAAGAAAATGCTCACGAGAAAACATCAAACCCTCTTTTTTTCAGCCACAATAAATAAAGAGATCAAAAAACTTGCTTTTTCACAGGTGAAAAGTTCCGCTATACGAATTCAGATATCTCCGGAAGATCCTGTCTCAAAAAATGTCTCGCATTTTGTCATGTTTGTTGAAATGGATGAAAAACGGTTTTTTCTGGAGAGATTTATTAGAGATAACCCTGACAGCAAGATTATTGTTTTTGTAAGAACACGTGTTCGTGCCGAAAGAGTGGCAAAAGCCATGGGGAGAGTGCAGATAAAACCTTTTACCATCCATGGCGAGAAGGATCAAAAGGAAAGATCTGCCGTGATGAAGAAATTCAAAGATGGGGATTGTACTATCTTGATTGCGACAGACGTAACAGCACGTGGTATTGATATCCCGAATGTCAATTATGTCATAAACTATGACCTACCCGAAAAATCTGAGAACTATGTTCATAGAGTAGGAAGAACCGGACGAGGAGTAAATAAAGGAACCGCAATCTCATTTTGCAGTAAGAGTGAAAAAGAACGTCTTGAGGATATTCAGAAGTTTTTGACCAGAGATATTGAAGTTATAAAGATCGGTGAAAAAAATTATGCTCACACTGTCAAACCTCTAAAAGCGGAAAACAGCGTACGAGCGCTAATCAATGACCATGAGAATTGGGAGAGGAAGAAGAAAAGAAGACGTCAAAAAGAAAAAAAAAGAAAGTGACTGGTGGCACGACAAACTGACAAATTGTCTGAAAAAGGTTTAAAAAACTGTTTTGATCAAAAGAAAGGAGAGAACAATGACTCAGCCCGTTGACGTACAAAGATTAGTAAATCTGGTGGATTATCAAGAACAATCGGTTGTGAGTAAGACGTTGCTGGAAAAAGAAACGGGAACGGTGACCGTTTTTGCATTTGGTCAAGGCCAGGGGCTAAGCGAACACACGGCACCATTTGATGCAATGGTGTGTATTCTCGATGGAAAAGCGGAAATCTCAATTTCCGGCAACCCGAACACTCTGGAACAAGGTGACATGATCATTATGCCGGCAAACGAACCTCATGCCCTAAAGGCAGTGGAAAGGTTTAAAATGATGTTGATCATGATCAAATCGTGACCCACTGAGCTAAAATCCTTCTGCCCTGGCGATGATTTCCTTCATGATTTCATCGGCTCCACCACCGATGGAGAGCAGGCGTGTGTCTCTGAAATTTCTGGTGATCAAGGATTCATTCATATAGCCCATCCCGCCGAACATTTGCAGACACCCATTGCTGACCTTAAAGCTCAGTTCACCGGCCACCAGTTTTCCCATTGATATCTCCCGGGTGGTATCAAGCCCTTCTGTCTTCATTCTGACGATGTGATAGGTTAATTGTTTGAGACATTCAATATCAGTGACCCAATCAGCAAGTCTGTGTCTCAAAACCTGGTTTGCAATCAGAGGTTTGCCAAAGACCTTTCTCTGTTTGATATATTCAACTGTCATGTCTATCGTGTCCCTGGCGGCGATATAGGCCACGGGCAATGCGTAAAAGCGTTCATGCTGGAATTGTTTCATCTGAATAACAAAGCCTTCACTCTCGTCACCTATCAGATTCTTTGCGGGTACCCTCATGTCGTCAAAAAAGAGCTCGGCCGTGTCACTGCATCTCATGCCCAGTTTGTCCAGTTTCTTGCTGATGACAAATCCCGGCAGGTCGGTGGGAACAACAAACAGGCCAAATGAATGGTAGCCGGGGTTATCGCTTGTCCTGGCCAGCAACGTCACGAAATCCGCCTGACAGCCGTTGGTAATAAACAGTTTTGATCCGTTGATGACGTATGAATCCCCATCCTTTACAGCCTTTGTTTTTAGACCGGCCACGTCGGATCCGGCATCCGGTTCGGTGACACCAATAGCCGAAACCAAATCGCCTGATATGGCAGGTATTAGATATGTCTCTTTGAGATAGTCGGTTCCGAATTCATGGATGGCGGGCGTGGCCATATGGGTCTGGACCCCGATAGCCATGGGGACTCCGCCTGCTTTGATATGCCCCAGTTCTTCGAGAAAAACCAGATCAAACCAGTAGTCAAGTCCCTGCCCCCCGTATTTTTCGTCATATGTGATGCCCAGGAGCCCCAGATCCCCCATCTTTTTAAATAACTCGTGAAGCGGGACCGTTTCCTCTTCCCACTTATCGATGTTCGGGTTAACCTCCTTGTCCACAAATTTTCTGACCATATTTCGTAAAGCATTATGCTCTTCATTAAAATACATTGTTATTTGCCTTTCCTTTCAAAAACCTTTGCAAGAAAGCTGCAACCATAACCCTACCGTCCCTTCCACTTTGGCTCTCGTTTTTCTTTAAAAGCAGTTATTCCTTCCACCAGGTCTTCGGCTTGTGTGTTGATGGTCAGTTGCGACCGAAGGTATTGCAATGCTTCTTCCATGTCCATGTCCGCGATCTGGTAGAAGGAGGACTTGCCAAGGCCCATGACGGCCGGGCTGAAGGAGGAGAGTTTTTTGGCCATGTCCCAAACTTTTTCTTGGAACTGGTCGGACGGTACGCAATGATTGATCATGCCGATACGTTCGGCTTCTGCTGCCGAGATCCTTTCACCTGTCATGCAAAGTTCAGCGGCTTTTTTTCGGCCCACGTTGCGGATGAGTACGGCCGTGACCATGTAGGGCCACAGACCGCGCTTGATCTCAGGTAGCCCAAACTGGGCGGAATCGCTTGCTATAACCACGTCGCTGGACAGACAGAGCCCCATTCCGCCTGCCAGACAAAACCCTTCCACAGCGGCCAATATGGGCTTTTTGCATTTGTTCATTTTAACGAGAAGTTCGGCATAATTGCTGCGATCGTCGTGCATGTCAAGAAAGGACTGTTCCCCCGAAAAGCTGGACCCCAGGTCGGCTCCCGCGCAAAAGGTGTGACCCGAGCCAGTGAGGATAACGGCGGAAATCAGTGGATCGGCTGTTGCCTGATCAAAATATCTGTTTAACCCGGCCATGACGCCCGCGTTCATGGCATTTCGGCGCTCCGGCCGATTTATGGTGATGGTGGCTACTTTGTTCTTGACATCATAAAGAACCTCTTGGTTTTTGGTCATGGGTGTCTCTCCTCGCTCATGGCTCAGTTCTTGATCCCCAGGATTTCGGCCACTTGCTCATGATGAAACTGGGAATCGCCAAAGGCCAGGTCTGCGGCCACGGTCCGGCGATGGTAGAGGTGCAGGTCGTGTTCCATGGTGAAACCGATGGCCCCAAAGATCCGGTGCCCCACGGTGGTCAATTTACGACCCATTTCTCCGGCCCGGACCTTGGCCATACTGACCTCTCGGTCGGCCGGGTCACCTGTCGATAACTTCCAGGCTGCCTGAAGGACCAGATTTCGGGTTCCAAGAATGTCGAGCCACATGTCGGCCAAATAATGCTGGATGGATTGAAAACTGCCTATGGGCCTCCCGAACTGTTCTCGTTCCTTGACATAAACCAGAGTCATGTCCATGGCCGCCCTCATGGTGCCGACGGTTTCGGCGGAACGTGCCATAGCTGCCCTGTTCAAAACGGCTTTGACGATGGGCCAGGCCCGGCCCACCGGACCGATGATATTGCCCGTATCTAAACGGACGTTGTTAAAGGTCACCTCACACTGCTTGTCTTTGGAAATGGTTTTTAGAAGCGTGATGGTCATTCCCGGGCTTCCTGCCTTGACTAGAAAAATGGTCAAACCAGCCTCCGGATCCGAGCTTTCACTGGTTCGAGCAACACACAGAATGTAATCGGCCACCAGGGCGTCGGATACAAAGAGCTTGGTACCATTAAGTACCCACTGACCGTCTTTCTGAACGGCATTAACCTTTAGGGTCTCAGGTTTGTATCCGCCATCGGACTCGGTCAGGGCCATGGTGAGTAAAAGATCGCCATGGGCTATCGCGGGCAAAAGCGTTCTTTTCTGGTCTTCGCTTCCCGCCCTCAGAATGGGAAAGCTCCCCAGGACGGTCGTGGAGATAAAGGGACCCGGGCAGATATTATAGCCCATCTCTTCCAGCAGGATGGCCAGATCCAGGAAGGAACACTCCGTGCCTGAATATTCTTCGGGAAAGGTAAGGCCCACCCAGCCCAGTTCGGCCATCTTACGCCAGAGTTCGGGCGAGTATCCTTTTTTGCTATCATCCAAACGCCTGACCAGTTCCTTGGGGCATTCTTTTTTTAGGAAGTCGGCGGCCGTCTTTTGGAGTATCTTTTGTTCTTCAGTCAGTTCATAGTCCATGATGCGTCTCTCTTTCCTATCTCTCCCGGGGCAGACCCAATCCTCTGGTTGCGATGATGCTTTTCTGAATCTCCGACGTGCCGGCACCAATGGGTCCGGAGATGGAGTCCAGATAACCCATACCGATCCGGCCGTCGAAGGGGGCCCATGGCGAGCCCTTGTCCAATAGCCCGTACGGTCCGAGGACATCCATGGCGGTATTGGCCAACTTGACGCCCAGTTCCGTGAAAAAGAGTTTGAGAGCTGAAGCTTCAAGTTCCGGGACCTGCCCGCGGTCCTGCATCCAGGCTGACTGCCAATAAAAGCTGTAGAACACTTCAATCTCTATGGCCATGGACGTCAGCTTCCTCCTTATCTGGGGATCCTCTGACAGGGGATGGCCATTGCGGACAGTTTTATTGGCGAATTCAATAAGTTCTTCAAGCACCCGCTTGAAGCCCCCCGACCCGATGGCCAACCTTTCAAACTGAAGGGCCAGCATGACGTTGTAAAAACCCATGTTTACTTCGCCGACAACGTTTTTTTTGGATACCCTAACGTCATCAAAAAAGACCTCATTAAAGGAGTGGTTGCCGCAGATGTTGATAATGGGCTTGATGGTTACCCCGGGCGTGTCGTTGGGGATGATGATCAGAGTCGCGCTCTTGTGACGGGGCGCGTTCAGGTCGGTTTTGACCAGGGCCCAGGCATATTCGGTCACATGGGCACCGCTGCTCCAGATCTTCTGGCCATTGATGATAAAGTCGTCTCCGTCATGGACAGCGGTGGTCTTTATAGAGGCCAGATCGGACCCGGCATTGGGTTCGCTGTAGCCCAGCCAGAAACCGGCCTCGCCACTGGCGATCTTGGGCAGAAACGTTTGTTTGATTGCTTCACTGCCCACCAAAAGGATGGTTGGTGCAGAAATGGTCACGGCCACACCACCTGCCGGGGCCCTGTAATAGGAGAGCACATCGCCGGCAATGGCCGCTTTCATGGCGGAGTTCTGGCCGCCATGCTCTTTTGGCCAACCTAGGCTGTGCCATCCTTTTTTACCCAATTTTCTGTTGAAATCCCGTGAGATGTCCTGAAATTCGACCTCCATCTGGGGCATGGTCCCATAGCTCCCCGGCCAGTAAACGGCTCGATCATCCCAGTCCGAGGGCAACTCGCTCTTGACGAAGTCCTCCACTTCCTTGCGGAAGTCCAATTCATCTTGAGAAAATCCAAAGTCCATTACAACCCCCTACTGCTAGTGGCTTGCCGGGTTTCTATAAGGTCTCGAAATTTTGTCCATTTCAGCCTGAAACTATACGTAGAGTTTGTCTTTCTGTCGAGTTCTTTTTGAAAATTCGTCGATCCCAACAAAACAGAACAGAATTCAATTGCGCACGAAGGGAGGACGATAAAAAAAGAGGATCAAACAGAATTAGGTTTGAATTGTGTCCGCTTATTTTGTATGTATGGCATAATATGATATAGAAGGGTGTTCACTTCCCCAAGACAATCAATAGCTTGGCCAGCCCGACTGTCGCGTAAGTGCCTGCGCAGGTAAAGGGCTCTTCAAAAGGCTGCTCGAACGCGGACCAGCATCATTTTTTGTATAACCTATTAGGGAAAGGAGACTTAAGATGAAAGTTGTCGGTTTTAATGGCAGTGCCCGGAAGGACGGTAACACCGCCGTCATGATCCGGTGGGTTTTCGGAGAACTGGAAAAAGAGGGGATCGAGACGGAACTGTACGAGATGGGGGGGAAGAAAATTGGGGGATGTATTGCCTGCTACAAATGTTTTCAGAACAAAGACAAGAAATGTTCGGTGGAAAAAGATATCGTAAACGAGTGCATTGAAAAAATCCTGAACGCGGACGGAGTGATCCTGGGTTCACCGGTCTATTTTGCCGATATTACCGCTCAGATTAAGGCCCTGATTGATCGGGCCGGAATGGTGTCCATCGCGAACGGCAGCATGTACCGCAGAAAGGTGGGTGCGTCTGTGGTGGTGGCACGTCGGGGTGGCGCTATTCATACTTTTGATTCTCTGAATCATTTTTTCTTAATCAGCCAGATGATTGTGCCGGGTTCGAGCTACTGGAACATGGGTTTTGGCCGAGATCCCGGTGAGGTGGGGAAGGATGAAGAGGCCAAAGGAACGATGGTAACTCTGGGCCAAAATATGGCCTGGCTGCTAAAGAAAATAGAGGACTGACCGAAATTTCCGTCTTTCAAGACTCATAGTCATATGCCAGCTTAACAAGAATAGAAGGAGGTTCAAATGGCGAAGGTAAAAATTACAGTTGTAAAAAAGCTAAACAACAAGGAGTTGTATGGGGAAAATCCGCCGGCGGCCTTTGATGAGAAAAGGATTGAGCCCGAGTGTGATCGGTTCGAAGTAGGACAGGAGTTTATTTGTGAGACCCACAACTGCCCCCCGGATTTTTGTAGCTGGGCATTCGCGGATATACAAAGAGACCTCGTTCACATTCTTTTTGGCGGCTATTACCCCTGGATGAAGGAGAAGGGCGTTGCTATCACCTGCTGTACTGACGGGCTTCGGCCTGTAATTTTTAAGATAGAGAGAATAGAAGAGTAGTTGTATCCGGACATGCCTTCTGGGATGCTGTTTTAGCGAAAACCCGAAGTGGAAATCCTGTCATGATTTCATGATGGGCTGCACCAGCTTCTGGCTATTTCAAAGTAGACCTCAATGGCCTCTTCGATTCTGAAAATATAACAGTACTCATCTGTTTTATGTGCCATGGTCGGCTCGCCGGGCCCAAGGATAATCGTTGGCGGGTTTCCAAGTGCAGGGGTGAATATAGAGGCATCCGTAAAATATGCGGCTCCCCGGGGCTCAGGTCGTTTGTTGATAAAAGGTTTCATGATATTAAAGACCTCCTGTACCCATTCGTTTTGGGGGTCAGTCGCCACACTATCAAGTGCTAAAATTCTTTTAAGCTTTACGTCTTCTCCGAGATAGGATTCCAATTCTTTGAAAAGGCTGCCGGGGGCCAGACCCGGGACGGTGCGGATGTCGATCTCAAAGACTGTTTTGTCCGGGACGGAATTGATGTTCGAACCCCCTGAAATCGTTCCCACATTTAATGTCGGCGACCCGAGGACGGGGTGGGTGGAGGTGTTAAAATGGAACTCCTCAAGCTTGGCCACTGCCCTGGCAGCCTTATAGATGGCATTGACTCCCTGATCCGGCATAGAGCCATGTGCCGTGACACCGGTTGTGGTGGCTTCCAGCCACAAGGGACCTTTATGACCAACCAATGGATAGTTGGCGGTTGGTTCCCCGACAACAATGGCACCCGGTTTACCAAGAACGCTGTCGAGTCCTGCGAGGTGCTCCGCGCCTTTGCTTCCTGTTTCTTCACCCGCCGTAATGACCAACGTAAGCCCCGCTTCCCTCTTTGACATTTTGCCTATCCGAACGGATGCGAGGACCATTGCAGCAACACCGGCCTTCATGTCTGAAGAACCCCTGCCGTAAACCTTGTCTCCTTCAACTTCACCGCCAAACGGATCGACACGCCACTCTGCGGCGCCAAGGGGTACGGTATCCATATGTCCCGTAAAGCAGATTGGCGCTTTATCCCCGCTGCCTTCCAAGCGAGCGATCAGATTTGACCGTCCTTTATCAAGATCATAAAAAGTAATCGTAAATCCCTCTTCTTTCAAAAAACTTCCAAGATATTCGGCACAGCGTTTCTCCTGTCCAGGAGGGTTTACCGTGTTAAAGGATATGAGCTTCTGGGTCAAGGAAAGTGAATCGGATGGTCTTTTCATAGTGATTTACCTTTTGGTTTTATTGCTCGAAACAGACTGATCCAATGTCACGCGCTGTTCGTTTGTATTGATAAGTTCCACTTTTGCACCGAATTTTCGCATCACAGTGGTAGCACAAAGGATGTCTATACTGAAAAATATATGAGGCTTTCTTTAATGTCAAAACATATTCAAAATGTGTGATGGGGTATAATGGTCGTGCAAACAGGAATACATAACACAAGTTCTCAAATAGCGATTACCATCAAGATGTTCACCAGGTCCGTGTCATATATTTCGTTGACACAAAAGGAGAAAACACCTATAGTTTTTTTTGTTGAAGAAAGTTGCAGGTTTTTGATACCCTCGAATGTGCCGGGGGCTGGATCACCAATTTGCCCACGGGTTGAAACTGTTGCGGCTATTACTAGATGAGGTATAATCATCCATGAAACATGGGTTTCCTATATTATTGGTCGAAGACAATCCGGTTTCTCGAAAAATAGTTGAAAAAACGCTCGTAAAGGCCGGACATGATGTTACGACAGCCGGAACCGGCCGCGAGGCGCTGGCGCTTTTTAAGAAAACATTTTTTCCAATCGTCCTGACGGATTGGGTGATGCCGGAAGTGGATGGCCTTGAACTTTGTCGCATCATCCGCAACACTTCCTCAGAGGGATATGTCTATATTATCCTTTTGACAGCCAGAGACTCCAAAGATGATATTGTCACGGGGCTCAAAGCCGGAGCGGACGATTATTTGAACAAACCTATCAGCCCCCCAGAGCTCATCGCACGCCTAAACACTGGTCTACGAGTCCTGGAACTGGAAAAATCCCTCAAAGCTGCGAATGAAGAAATCAGGGCGTTGTCCATCACCGACCCTCTCACGGGGTGTTTAAATCGCGGCTATATGAATGAGCACCTGCCGGAGGAAATCACACGGTCAAAACGCTACAATCGTCCGCTTGTACTTATCATGTGCGACATCGATCACTTTAAGCTAGTGAATGATACCCACGGACATCAGGCAGGTGACCTTGTCTTAACCGAGTTTGCCAAACAGATTCGTGAGACGCTTCGGGAAGATATTGACTGGGTGGTCCGGTATGGTGGGGAGGAGTTCCTGGTGGTTTTACCCGAGACCGAGTTTTGGGGAGGCTGTGGTACGGCGGAAAGGCTTCGAATGACCATTTCCCTGGCGGAGTTTAGAGCACGGGAACATAAAATTAGAATTACTGCCAGCTTTGGTGTAATCGGGTTTGATCCTTCCGGTGCGGATGATAAAATAACCATGGATGATATGATTGCGCGGGCTGATGAATATCTTTATCAGGCCAAAGCAGAAGGGCGAAACCGGGTCTGTGTGGGACGTCTATGAGGTGCGGTACAGCCTCCCAGGCAATCGTAATTAAACTGCTTCCATGTTTACCATAGCTTTTAAATGGCAAGTTCCTCATCTGAAAGTTCTTTCAATATCTTCCGGCCATTCATATCAAGGATGATCATGTCCGTTATGACCAGATGAATTGTCTTCCCCGGTTTTAGTGATTTTCAAAATCCGCTCGAACCATTTTCATCATGGGGCCGTCTTTCGCCCACAGCGTGCAGCTGTTGACCAGGTATTCGAGTCCTTGGATGCTATCCATGGAACGGGGGAGGGGTCGACGCTTGCGTGAGGCATGGGTCAACTATCCACACAAGGCAGCCGGTCCCACGACGGTGATCAGATGAGTCATGTGAGTACAACCTTGTATGCCGCCCAGACGCTTTCGGACCTCCTCGCTGTACCCTGCAACGATTGGCATCCCAACAATCTTCTTGACTGATTCCAGAGTGGTTGGGCAGAGTTCATGGGGGATTTCGGGCATTTCCGCCTCGGCATCCAGGATAGAGGGGGGCCAGCCCCCCACGAGGATCCGAACACACATCCAGTGGACTACTCCAGGAGGTCGTGATTTGCCGTTCCAATGATATCCGTGCTCCAGCCGTTCATCTCTCAGCCATCCCTCGACGATCAATCGATCGTCTTTGAGAGGATAGGTGCGGAATTCCAGTTTGCGTTCGTGGACATGGGATTTATCTATGAGTTTTTTTAGACGACCCATATTGGTGTGTCTCCTTTTGGTCGATTCAGTTTTTGATAAGTGTAGGGTGCTGTAATCTCTTGACCTCTTATAAGGTTATTTGGTAGAAAAATCCGACATCATATCATCTATAACCCACAATTTTTCGGCCTGCAGGGCATGTACGGCTCACGCATAAAAATCAGTGTCAAAGAATGGGGTGGGTGAGAAGGATACAACCCATAGATAACGAGGTCAAGTCCGACAAATTACTGATATCATCAGGAGGGAAAAATGGAAAGAAAAGGACAGATAGCACTGGTAACCGGGGCGAGCAGTGGAATCGGGCGGGAAACTGCCGCAAGACTTGCCAAGGAAGGGTTTGAGGTCATCGCAGCAGCCAGGAGGATGGACCGACTGAAGGAGCTTTCAAATCAGGTCCAGGGTATCACACCGAGACAGGTCGACCTGTCACAACCCGGGGATGTTGAGGGGTTTTGTAAATACCTGTCTGATCTTGAAAAACCGGTAAGTGTGCTTATAAACAACGCCGGGTACAGCATTCGAGGGGCCCTTGAGGATGTTTCCCTGAAAACACTGAGGCGGATGTTTGAGGTTAATTTTTTCTCCCTGGTACGGGTTACCCAGGCCTGTCTCCCCGGCATGCGAAGCCTCAGAAACGGCACCATTGTAAATCTCAGTTCCATCGTTGGGAAATTCACCTTTCCCATGAGCGGGCCGTATGCTTCCACAAAATATGCCGTGGAAGCAATCACCGATGCATTGCGAATGGAGTTGCGGCCTTTTGGGATACGGGTGATTGCGATTCGTCCGGGGCCTCTGGCGACGGAATTCAATGAGGTGGCCAATGAATTGACAGGAGATCTGATGGCGAGGACCGATCCGGATTATAAACCCATATATCAGGCGTCAGGAGCGGGCGTCGGTAAGATGTTTACCGGGCTCACCGTACCGGGGCCTGAGTTGATCTCGGATCTTATCGTGGACGCGGTTTTGTCTGATTCTCCAAAGGCCGTTTATGCTGCCGGGCCATTTACCGAAGATATCCTGGCTGAACGAATCAGACTTGATGATGATGCGTTTGATCGATTTCTGACAGAGAAGACCGGTCTTGCTGGACTAACCCTGTGATTAAAAGGGGGTTCCGATGAAGATAGCATTGTATATTATTGCCGTTCTGTGGGTCATTTCGGGCACATTTTTGATCATTTATACCGAACAAACCAGGGCGTTCTTAAAAAAATTATTTCTCACGGATAGCACAAAGCTGCTGTCGTTTTTGCCTTTTGTTGTCGGCCTGGTTTTGGTTGTCGGGGCCTTTTTTAACAAGGGCATGTTCTGGTTGGTGTTTATAGTTGGACTGCTGGCAGTGTGCAAAGGGATCTATTTTTTTGTGGCGCCACAACAACAGACAAAAGCTCTTCTGGAATGGTGGTTTGTGAGTGCCAGCCCTCGTACGGTTCGTTTCTTAGGGCTAATCACCTTTTTTATCGGGGTTACGTTTCTCTCCTACCTCGGGTAAAAAAACGTAACCTTGAACCTCTGACCCCGTGAACGGCTACCTGAAGTGTATATCAAAAGGCTGGAGAGCCTTTCTCCAGCCTTTTGCTTGACGGGGATATATGGCCGTCTATCCCTTGATTATCCTTGGAAGCATCATGTGGTGTTGCGGGCAGATGGACAAGGGGTTCTGGTAGGCGCAACCTGCGAACGCAATTACATATTTTCTCAGGTCGGGAAATGATACGATCTCATCCACAAAGCCCCTGGTGGCACAGTAAACAGGACGAGAATTCTCATAATACTGTTTTGCCAGGGCGTTCATCTTGTCGATGACCGGGCCGATGGGCCGGCCCCCATCCTTTTCCTTGACCAACCTCCTTGCAAATGAAGCGGCGGCGGCTGTTTCTCCGTGCATGACATAGATTTCAGTGGTTGGTGTCCCGAGGGTAAAGGTGTTATGGTTGTTGGCTGTGGGCCCGCCCATTACATAATGGGCAGCTGCGGTCCCTTTTCGCAGAACAATGCACATCTGGGGGACGTCGGTCTGTTCAATGGAGTATATAAGTGACTGTCCGAGACCAAGGAGTTCAGCCTTTTCCGCGATATCACCTACGTCAATCCCTGTGGTATCCTGGAACCAGACAATGGGGAGCCTGTCCCGGTCACAAAGGGTCACGAATTCATTCATCTTGATCAGCCCCTGACGGTAAAGCTTCCCGCCGATACCCGGGTAAGGGGCATATTCGGGATAGTCTGCTCCCAAAAATCCCTGGCGGTTACCGATAAATCCCATCAGAAAGCCATCAATCTTGGCCAGGCCTGTGTAGACCTCCCGACCATACCCGGGTCTAAATTCCATGTGTTCGCTGTTGTCAAGAATCCGGGCCAGCACCTGCTCAAAGTCATAACTCCTTTTCTGGTTGAAAGGCACCAGGTGGTTGATGTCATCCCCCGAAAACATAGGTTCCTTTGGTTCTGCCACACGGAAAAAACCCGGGTCATATGCAGGCATCATGGCCATATATTTTTTTAGGGCATCAAGAACCTCTTCTTCCGTGTCATAGACCTCTTTAAAAAAACCGGTCTCGTTGTGATGAATGGGGACGCTGCCGGGAGGCACCTGTTTGAAGTGTCGGGTCGCCTCAATAATTTGCTCAGCCCCATCTTCGTCAAAGGATCCTTTTGGAGTCATTCCGCTGACAATGCCCCCACCCCCAACGGCGATGTTGGCATCCTTGTGTGCCAAAAGGATTGTGGGGCTGATCCCCTGATATCCTCCGCCTGCAGGGTTTGTTCCATAAATGCCGGCCAGGACCGGAACCCCCACTTTTTCCAGTTCAGCATGGCGGAAAAACGTGGTGCCGTTACCCCTTCGGGTGGCGTATACTTCCTCCTGTTCAGTCAGCTTGACCCCGCTGCAGTTGACGAGCCACACCAATGGGATGTGAAGTCTTTTGGCTATTTCTGTGACTCTCAGCTGATTCTCGGCCTGACCCGCTATCCAGGCTCCAGCCATGACTTTGTTGTCAAAGCCTATCACCACGGCCCATTTGCCGTTTATTTTGGCAAGACCGTCGATCACCCCGGTGGTACCCTCTTCATTAAACAGGGGATCATAAAGGGTGTGAAGGGGACACCATGTGCCGGGATCTATCAGATGTTCGATTCTCTCCCAGACCGTCAATTGGCCTCTTTTTTTTATTACCTCCACAGGGATTCCCGCATTTTTTACGACCTCGACTGCCTTGGCAATCGTTTCTTCCACACCCTTGATTTCTTCGACATTCTGCCTCATGTCTTGCCTTTGCTTGTCCGAAAGGGGCTTTCCTAAAGGCGTCATTTTTTCAAAATAGGATCTCATATCTTCCTCCGTGCCGTTTGAATATAAATTCTTTGTTGTTTATCTGTTGGCCTTCCGGATATCCAGCTGATCCAGGGCAATGATCCACTTGCATATGTTTGAGGAACCCTCCACCATCTGATAGGTGGGAGCATCACGATAGTATCGAGCCACCGGATACTCGGTGGAATATCCGTAGGCGCCCAAGATTTTCATTGCCACATGGGATGCCTTGACCGCCACTTCTCCAGCCAGGTATTTTGCGTGTGCCACCTCCAGGGTGTTCTCCAGTTGGCCTTGATCTTTTTGCCATGCCGCCTTGTATACTACCAGACGAGCCGCTTCGATTTCTGCAGCGATCTGAGCGATCATGTCCTGGTTCATCTGGTACTGGCCGATGGGTTTTCCGAACTGCTGTCTTTCCTGACAGTATGATGTTGCGGCATCAAGACATGCCTGGGCCAGTCCGACACCCCCGGCTGCGGCCGAGAGCCGAGTCTGATTTAAGGACCCAAAAACGATCTTTGCCCCATCACCCGGTTTACCCAGAATATTTTCTTTTGGGACCTTTGTATCTTCCAAAAAGACTTCGCCTGTGGGAGAGGACCTCGACCCCATCTTGTCCAGATCTGTAGTGGTGATGTTGTTGAAGTTTTTTGGCTCGATCACAAAGGCGGATAATCCCTTCCCCCGGGCCCCCTTGTCGGTAAAGGCATAGCAAATCAGCACATCAGCCAACGTACTGTTGGATATCCACGTTTTTGAGCCGTTAAGGAGCCAGTGATCCCCCTTATCCACGGCAGTGGATTTAATCGCCATAACATCCGAACCGGCGTTTGCCTCCGTGATGGCAAACCCCCCCATATATTCAGCGCTCACCAGCTTGCGAATGTATTTCTTCTTCAATTCTTCTGTTCCATATCGATAGATGGTAAAAGCACAACCAAGGGCCTGCATGTTGATCTGGACCCTCAAAGAGCTGGAAGCTCGTGCGATTTCTTCGGTCAGAATTATTGCAGCCATCCATCCCATTTCATTTCCGCCATACTCTTCAGGAATTACGGTGCCAAAAAAACCCAGTTCTCCCATTGGTTTCAAGACTTCTTCATAGGGCAGATAATGGTTTTCGTCCCATTCGTCCGCGTATGGAGTGATCTTTTCTGCAGCAAAATCTCTAGCCATCTCTCTCAGCATTTGTAGTTCTTCGCTCAAACCAAATTCCATGTGGTTACCTCCCTGGAAATAATTAAAACAACAGTTGGGATTATCAGGTCCTGTTTATACATCATCAATCCACAGTTCGCAACAGATTTATTTACATTGTAGCTACATTTTAACTACTTTCCAGTGGGTCTTTTGACTTGGGGTCTATGCAGAAATAACTTCGCAGAATTGGTGCCCGGATTTGGGTCAGAAGAGAAACTGCCGTCGGGGCCGGGCAGAGGCAAATGGGCTGGCTGAGGTCAAAGGAGCGCGGCGTGGCTATTTTTTCCTGATGACAAGGCGACACACAGGATCTCCCAGACCAATCCCCTCGGGCATCTCAAGTTCCAGGTCCTTGTTTGATTCATTTGCAACAATTCCAAAATCATGTTCCTGTGCAATGGCGCACAGCCGACTCCGTTCATCGTCAGAAAGACCCATCTCTTTCCAGCCTTCTTCGAGCGGGCACCGGTGGAAAACAAACTCCGCACGGTCTTCCGTGTTTGATCCGACTTCCTTAAATTGAAGCATGCCTTTGATGATATCATCCGGGAGCATACAATTCATAAATGTTTTGGAATCAAGGGTCCCCCATTTGACTGATTTGTCTTTTCCAAAACGATATATGGCTTTTTTTAATGTTTCATCAAAGCCTTTGAAACCGGCGTTGTCCAGTTCTTTGACAATGAAGGCAAGATATTTCCCCCGTTGCTTGTTTGCCTCGAAAACCCTTTCAATCATCTCTTTTTCCGTATAACTTTTTCCCATGCCAAACTCCCCCCATAGATAATAATTCAGTAAATTTTATACTAAAAAACCATGAGAGTTGATTCAACTCTCATGGTTGATTTTAAGAACAGATTTTCTATTGAATAAAAGGTTCAAAATTTTGAAATGCTATTTGGTGTTGACACTGATTGCTGCTGTGAGATTTCGTATTGCTTTTTTTCGCGACCCCTTTTCCAGGATCGCTCCCAGGACTCCCTGGGGCAGAAATATGATAAAGAGAATCAACATCAACCCGTATATGGTGTTGTCCAAACCAACCATGTTGATTCCAATAAGCACCCTTAAAAACTCGGCAAGCGAAATGGTGATAATGGCACCCACTGTGGGTCCAAAGGCCACATACATCCCACCGGCAACCACTGCAAATACGATCTGAAGAGATATACCGACACCGCTTACGGTGTGAGGGTTCATATACATTAGATATTGACCGTATAAAACCCCTCCAAATGCGGTGGTCACGGCGCTGATAATAGTGATCCTCAATTTTTGGCGGGTCACATGTATGCCAACTGAAGCGGCCGCATCTTCATCCTCTGAGATCGCTTCCAGGGCATACCGTTCCATACTGGCATCGACCCTTTTCCAAATCCAGATTCCAATGGCCCAGACCACCAGTGCTATCCAGTAGAATGTTTCTTTTTGAGCAAACTGCAAGGCATAAATGGATGTTCCATCTCCGAATCGGTTTGGTGTTAACCCCAGTGATCCACCGGTATGGTCTCTCAGCGCCATGATAAGCATACTGACCACCTCGCTCAGAGCCAGGGTGACCAAGGCAAAATAATGTCCAACGATTCGAAATCTGAAACAAGGATAACCGACAAGGATTCCAACAACCAGAGAAAGCAAAAGCGCCAATGGAATACCAATCCAGGGTGTGAGGGCCAGATAATTCCATAACATGGCCACCGTGTAGGCGCCAATCCCCATAAATGCGCCATGCCCCAGCGAAACCAGGCCAAATCGCCCCATTAAAGACCAGCCCGTATAAATAAAACTCCAGATGAGAATTAGAATGAGTACATGTAAATAATATTCTGATATACCCATGTAAGGCACAGCTGCGAGTAGCACTGCGCCAATCAGGTAAAATAACTTCTTATTCATGAACGGCTCCCGAGAATTCCCTGTGGTCTGATAAACATCATGACGATGAAAACCACAAAGGCAACCACATAGCCCCATTCGAGTTGAAAGTAGAATCCACCGACGGCAATAATTTGACTGAATATAAAAGCGGCAATAAACCCACCGATCATATTACCCAGACCTCCAAGCACGCAGATCATAAAGGTGATGGGGCCAAAAGAAAGCCCGATTGCCGGGTGAATGTCATATTGAAGCACCAATAAACATGCGGCAAGTCCGGCAAGCCCGCCGCCGATGGCAGATGTAATCAGATATATCTTCCGGCTGTTTACACCCATAAGGACCATCACTTCCCGGTCTTGTGAAATTGCCCGGATGGCCGTTCCAATGTAGGTCCGCTTCAGGAATAGATATAAAACAATCATTCCGATAAGCGCCGTACCAAAAGCCAGCAGCCGTGAAAAGCTGATATAGACGCCAAAAAATTCCAGAACGGGAAGTCGAACTCCGATATTGCGAAACTCGATTCCGAAAAGCAAAGTGGTAAAACTCTGCAGAAAGAAGAGCAACCCCCCGGTTGCCAGCAACTGGTTGATGGGGGCGGATTCGAGAATGGGGGAAATAATCAGAAAATGCACCAGATATCCGACAATCGCAACTACCGCGATGCCGCCAATACAGGCCAGGACCAAAGGAAACCCGAATTTTGAATAAAGAAAAAAGATGGTATACATCCCGAGCATGACCAATTCGGCGTAACAGATCCAGACCACATCGATCACACCAAAAATCAGATTTAATCCGAGTGCCAGCAGTGCCAGCACACCACCCAACAGTATTCCGTTTATAATTGTTTCAAGAAGATAAATATCAAACATTCTGTTCCACCAAATTGTATAGTGTCGTTAAACCCCGATATAGGCTCTGCGTATCTCTTCACTGTCGATCAATTCAGCAGACGAGCCGCTGGCTTTAATACGGCCCACCTCCAAGAGGTATGCGCGGCTCACTGCTTTGAGGACCTGCTGGATATTCTGCTCCACAATCAGTACGGTGAATCCCTTTTCACGAATCTGTCGTACCAGTTCAAAGACCTGGTGGACAATGACCGGTGCCAGACCGGCCGATGGTTCGTCCATGAGAAGCATCCTTGGGTTTGACATCAATGCCCTGCCAATGGCACACATTTGCTGTTCACCGCCTGAAAGCGTACCGGCAAATTGAGTACATCGTGCTGCAAGAATCGGAAACAGTCCATAAACGAACGCCAACCGTTCTTTGAATTGTTTTCTGGCAGACCGGGGTAAACGCCCCGATCTTTAGGTTGTCCTGGATCGTCATCCGGGGAAAAAGGCGGCGGTTTTCGGGCACGTGCGCGATCCCGAGTTCAATGATGGCGTGTGGCGGGACAGTTCTCAAATCACTGCCTTCCATGGTCAACGTACCATCGCGTGCCTTTACAAGACCGGATATCACTCGGAGCAGCGTGGTTTTCCCGGCACCATTAGGGGCCGATGACCGCGACCGCCTCCCCCTGTTCGACAGACAGGCTGATATCGAAAAGTGGCTGGAATGATCCGTACTTAGCATTTACGGCGTGGAGTTGGAGCACCCTATCCCTCCTGCAATTTTATCCAACGCGGAAAACCCGGTTCTTTGGATCCGGATCTTTATTTCCCGGGGAGTCACATGGGTTGATGACCCTGATCGGGGTTTTCTTTCAATTTGACCTTTTCCTGGCCAAGATAGACTTCAATCACCTTTGGATCATCTGCCACGTCTTTTGGAAGACCCTCTGAGATTTTCTGACCATGATCGAGTACAATTACGCGGTCGACCACACGCATCAGTACACCCATGATGTGCTCCACCCAAATAATCGTAATCCCCTTTTCCTGCCGAATGACCTCCAACATGTCTGCCGCCTGATCCATCTCTGTTTCATCAAGACCTCCAAGGCTTTCATCAGCAAGAAGAAGCTTTGGTTGGGTAGCGAGGGCTCTTGCCAGCTCAAGTTTTTTTAGCCCCGCAGCACCCAGCGAATCAACCATGATCCCTGAATCCATAGGTAGTTTGACAAGATCCAAGGCTTCTTTTGCCAGTTCCTCGGCTTTGGACCGTGAGATGATCCCATTTTGCCCAAAATAGGCGGACACTTTCACGTTATCCAGGAGGGATATTTTGCGGAATGGTCGGGGAATCTGAAAGGTACGGCTAACCCCCAGATGGCAAATCTTATCCGGGGGCAAACCGGTTATATCTTTATCATAAAATCGAACCCTGCCTTCGGACGGTTTGAGAGCACCGGAGATGATATTGAAAAGGGTGCTCTTTCCCGACCCGTTTGGTCCGATCAATCCCAGAATTTCACCTTGTTTTACTTCGAAGGAAACGTTATGGATGGCAACGAATCCTCCGAAGCGCATAACAGCGTTTTCGACCGCTAGCAAAAGTACACCTTCCTTTCGGCCTCAAGGTTGCAGGCTATTTTACGGCGTAGGGTTGTGAAGCAGGCAGCGGTAGAATCGGGTCGATGGTCTGGATTGCTTTTGGCCAGGCAATCTTGGTTTCCCCATCGATATATTGCATAACCACAGGGGTCGCGCGCATACTTTGTCCGGCCATTTTATGACCCGGAGGGTAGAATTTTACGCCGTATCCCTGAATGGTTCCCCCCTCCGGAATATCGGTGTCCATGGCGGCTGTACGGAGGGATTCCGGGTCATAACCGCCGTATTTCTTGATAGCCCTGGGCAGCACATCGGTTAGGAAAATCCAGGTATTGTTGAACCCCATACTGGTATGGGGAGGAACCTCTTGCACCCCTTTTTCAGCCTTATACCGTTTGATCATTTCCTTGGTGAGATCACCCAACCCCGGTGCAAGGGTTTTGGGGTCGAGCAACTGAGCAGCAACAGGATCGACATTAAAAATGTAATTGACATCGGTTCCAAACGTTGCAATCAGCTTGTCAATTTGACCGTAACCGGCGCCGTGTCCGATCAGCACCTTGAACTTGAGACCCAGTTCGCGCCCCTGACGCAGGAGCAACGTGATATCGGGGTTGTAACCTGTATGTAAAATAACATCCGGACGTGCTCGTTTCAGTTTGGTTACCAGGGAGGACAGATCCGGTGCGGTGGCGGAATACCCCTCTTTCAAAACGATGTTCATTCCCTGGGCTTTTGCGCCGACTTCGTTGCCCGAGGCAATCCCGCTGCCATAGGGTCCGTCTTCATAGATGATGGCTACCCGAACATCCTTTGGATCCATGCCCAGTTTCGATTTTGCATAATGGGCAATAAATTCCGGTGAAACCAAACCATATGTATCACTGTGGACCTGGGCTCGAAATACATATTTAAGGTTTCGATTTTTGAACACGGCCGAAGACACACAGATATTGGCCCACATAAATTTCTTCTGGGTGTCCACCTTGGCGGCCACGGGCACGCACTGCCCACTGGAGTAAAAACCCAACAGCAAATCTACTTTTTCCTGATTTAACAATCTTTCGGCTTCGTTGATGGCCACCGGCACCTTGCTCTGGGCGTCGGCATAAATGGGTACGATTTTATAGCCTTCGACACCTCCCCGTTCGTTGATCATATCAATGGCTATCTTGGTTCCGACTGCCCCCGGTTCGGAACCACCGGCCGCGTATGGCCCGGTGTAGTCGAAAATCACGCCGATTTTGATCTCTTTTTTTTCTGCCAATGCCTGAGAAGCAAATAGAAGTGAAAAAAGCAGAACAGTTGTTACAAGAATAAACCTTTTCAAACAGTCATTTTTTTTCATTTTGGCCTCCTCTTAATGGTTTGAGTTGAGAAAATGACCTATACCTCATCAATACGGTTATCCGTGTTGATGTAAAACGCGATAATATATGCGGGCGAATGTTGTTTTTAGGCTGGTGTCTGATTTTTTTAAACCGTTCGAAAAATCTTGCTGATATGAATGGTTACTAGAAGTATAAATAGTGTGTCAAGAAAAAAACATCCCATAGAACCAGGAGCGATAGGTGGGGTTTTGACAAACGAGGTAAAATTGACAGGTAGTGAAGCTATCCATAGGAACTTTTTTGCCGGTACCCGATTTTGTTTTTAAGAATATGCGGTTTTTTTTGTCTTTAACCATCAAAAGGTATGATCAGGTCCATTTTTTTTAGCTTTTCGCCGATTTGTTCAAGGGTCATATATGTGAAGCCATGTTTTTTCACATTGGCCTCGTTGTTGGAAAAATACTCGCATTCCAAATCTTCCAACCATTCCAGGTTTTCCTTGTATTTTCCCGTCATATCCACCTCAACATCCAGCACAAACATGTAAGAATAAAAGCTCTCAACCGCCAGGCCAACTGTTGAGCGGGATCCTTCCCACAGATCTTCTTTTCGGCGAATCAAGAATGCCACGTGTTTTATGTCTTTCATGTGTCAAAGTCCCCCCTCAGATAGACGTACCTGTCGCACCCCTCAATCAGTTCACCATTGCAACCGTGAGCAGTCCGGCCTTTTACGCTCAACATGCATCTTTGGCCGTAACCAAATCATTGACCAATATTGACGATTGAATATTCCGGGATCGAAGTCCTCGATTATTGTTAACGAGGCTGATACTGCACAACAAAACCAAAAACCTGGCATCCGGTGCCCTGAGAGATTTGTTCTTCAAAGAAATGGAATCAAGGTCGGGTCATTTCACCTTTATATGAAGACGCATAAACCCATCGTCATCCGTGTCTCCAAGATACTCATGTCCGGCCCTTTTTGTAAAGGCCGGCATGTCGTTTTTCGTCCCTGGATCGGTACACAGGATCTCCAAAATTTGACCCGGTTTCATGTTGCTGATGGCCTTTCTTGTCTTGAGAACCGGCATGGGGCAACTCAGACCCCGACAATCCAATGTTTCGTCTGGAATGATATCATTTGCCATAATTCAAAAACCTCCTCTCTGAATTTAATTGCCTTGATTTAATCTATATCTATGGTATGCACCATTGAGTAAATGGTCAACAGTAAACCACCTTGACGCCGGTTCTCGATGGATGGGTGGTGTCGGGATGGGATCTGCTTTATTTTTTCCTTGCATTTTGTGGTGTTATCGTTTATAAGCTCAAGAATTATTTGAATTTATCTCGTTTGGTGATACAAAAACCTTTTTCCTGACAAAATTTTTAACATATAGCAGAATCGCCCTAAATTGTACTGTTAAGATAAGATATCACATAAGGCATCTGAGGAATCAGGTTTACTGCTTCGGATGCCTTATTTGGTTTGGTGGCAAAGGATATGACGTCTGTTTCCATTCATTTAAAAACCGGGGAAGACCAGGAGATCCAAGCTGGGTCCATGTCAGCCTATGACGCATTGGCAAAGCTGGGAGTCAAGGGGCTCGACAGGGTGGTTGCGGTTAAGATCAATGGGGAATCGGCCGATCTTACAACCGCGATAGACTCCCAGGCGGAACTGGAGCCCGTGTACATAAATTCGGCGGAAGGGCTTGAAACACTGCGTCACAGCACTTCTCATGTTATGGCCATGGCCGTAAGGGAGCTATTTCCCGGGGTAAAGGTTACCATAGGGCCGGCTGTTGAAGATGGTTTTTATTATGATTTTGATTACGAACGGCCATTTAAGGAAGAAGACCTTCCCAAGATTCAAGAAAAAATGCTTGAGATCATAAAGAGAAAGATCCCTTTTGCCTGCACGGAAATGACAAGTCAGGAGGCCATTGATTTCTTTCAGGGCCTGGGGGAAGACTATAAGGTGGAGTTGATCAACGACTTGGGGGCCGAAAAGGTTAGTATGTATACCCAGGGGAGCTTTACCGACCTGTGTCGGGGTCCACATATTCCTTCAACCGGTATGATAAAAGCCTTTACGCTTACCAAGGTGGCGGGGGCCTATTGGCGGGGGGATGAAAAAAGGCCCATGCTTAGCCGCATCTATGGTGTGGCCTTTGAAAACAAAAAGGAGTTGAGACAATATATCAAGAAAGTTGAGGAAGCCAAAAAGAGAAACCACGCCAAGCTTGGCCCCCAACTAGGGCTTTTCAACACCTATGATGAGATTGGGTCCGGCATGATAGTCTGGCACCCCAAGGGTGCCATGCTGCGTCATATTTTGGAAGCGTTCGAAATACGTGAACATTTGAAAAGGGGGTATGACCTGGTAAAAGGTCCCAGTCTGCTGAAGACCGAGCTGTGGAATAAGTCGGGTCATTTTGAAAATTATCGAGAACATATGTACTTTACGGAAATCGATGAGCAGTCCTACGGCATCAAGCCAATGAACTGTCTGGCACATATGCTCATTTATCGATCCAAAATAAGAAGCTACAGGGATTTGCCAAAACGCTATTTTGAGTTGGGGACGGTTCATCGCCATGAACGGTCGGGGGTCCTGCATGGCCTGTTACGAGTGAGGGAGTTTACACAGGATGACGCCCATATCATCTGTACTCCTCAACAGTTAAATGATGAGATAAAGGGGGTTCTTGATTTTGTAAGGGATATAATGGGTATCTTCGAATTTGACTACGAACTTGAAGTAAGCACCCGTCCGGAGAAATCCATTGGGACGGATGAAGATTGGGATATGGCCACAAATGCGTTAAGAAATGCAATGGAAGATTCCCATCTTCAATACGATATCAATGAGGGGGATGGGGCCTTTTATGGACCCAAGATCGATGTAAAATTAAAAGACGCCCTCGGCAGAAAGTGGCAATGCTCGACCATACAGTGTGATTTTACACTTCCTGAAAGATTCGATCTGGTCTATATTGATAAGGATGGAAAAAAACACAGACCCGTCATGATCCACAGGGTAATCCTTGGCGCAATTGAGAGGTTTATTGGGATACTGATCGAACATTATGCGGGCGCTTTTCCCACATGGCTTGCCCCGGTACAGGCCGTGATTTTGACCGTTACGGACAGGAATATCCCGTTCGGCGAAGAGGTGATGAGCACACTTAAAGAGGCAAACATCAGGGTCGATGCGGATTTTCGAAATGAAAAACTGGGTTTGAAGGTAAGGGAGTCACAGCTACAGAAGATTCCCTATATGCTCATATTGGGGGACAAAGAATGTGATATAAAAGGCGTAACCCCAAGGCTCAGGGATGGTCAAAATCTTCCCCTCATGAACACAAAGGAGTTTATTGACCTAATTTCACAAGAATCTAGATAAAGGAGGTAATGACCATAGGTAAAAAATCTGATGATGTCAGGGTAAACGAGCGGATTCGTTCAAGGACTGTGAGACTTATTTCGGCTGAAGGTGAACAGCTTGGTATTGTTTCCGTAAACGAGGCTCTTGAGAAGGCAAGAAACGAGGACTTTGATCTCGTCGAGGTCTCACCCAATTCCGATCCCCCGGTATGCCGAATCATGGACTATGGTAAGTTCAAGTACGAGGCAAGCAAACGGCTGCAGGAGACACGCAAAAAGACCCGGGCTGGCGTGTTAAAAGAAATCAAGCTCAGGCCTCGCACCGAGGATCACGATCTTGGCTTTAAGATCAGGAACATGAAAAAATTCCTGGCACAGAAGTCACGGGTGAAAGTAACGATTTTTTTCAGAGGTCGTGAGATGGCATACAAAGAAGCCGGGGTAAAACTCCTCAACAGGGTTGCCGAGGAAATTGCGGACGAGGGGACCGTGGAACAGAGCCCCAAACTGGAAGCCCGGAACAGGATGAGCATGGTGGTTATCCCGAAATAGATGTCAGTCAAAATATACTTATTATAATTGATGTTGTCTTAAGGTCTATTGCCCCTGGCCGAATCCGGCGGGGGTGTTTTAGGGATTAAGAACCTTTGTATTTCTTGTTTTGAACTTTAACACAGGGCCTGTTAAAATGAAGTTTTGGGTCAACGGGCCCTGGGTGGTATAGACGTTACGGGCCAGCCCGGAAGCTCGAAGGGGGAGAACACAAAGGAAAAACTCCGGATTATCCGGATATGGGAGGTTAGAAATGCCAAAAATGAAGACGAACCGTGGCGCGGCCAAGAGGTTTAAGACCACGGGTTCGGGAAAAATTGTCAGGAACAAGGCTTTTTCGAGTCATATTCTCACAAAGAAAAGCACAAAAAGAAAAAGAAATCTTCGTAAATCGGGGTTGGTCGACTCATCAAACAAAAAACAGGTAGCCAAACTCATACCCTACCTTTAGCAGCATCTCCACGTTGTTGGATTTAAGGGGCTTGGGTTTGTAATGACACAAAAATAAACCAAAAACAAAAAAACACAAAAGAGGTTTTCAAATGCCAAGGGTAAAAAGAGGTCCTAAGGCTAGGAAAAGAAGAAATAAGATACTAAAGGCGGCCAAGGGTTACAGAGGCGGTCTCAGTAAACAGTTCAGGACGGCCAGTATTGCGGTAGCCAGGGCCGGGATGTATGCCTATCGTGATCGAAAAACCAGAAAAAGGGATTTTCGTCGGCTCTGGATTGTAAGGATAAATGCCGCCGCCCGGGAAAACGGTCTGTCTTACAGCAGGCTTATGAACGGCCTTTTAAAGGCAGGGATTGCCCTAGACCGAAAGATACTTGCCGATATGGCCGTCCGAGACCCCGTAGCGTTTTCTCACTTGGCCACTATGGTCCGATATGACAGTTTTGACGCCCAACCCGCGGCCCAATGAAAAGAGAACTCCTTGAGCTAGAAAAGCGGGCGCTTGAGGAGCTTGGGAGGGCTGGTGATGCCTCCGGGCTTGAGAAATTCAGGGTCTCGTATCTTGGAAAAAGGGGCCTTGTCACTTCATTGATGAAACAATTGGGTAAGGCGCCCCCCGAAGAGCGGCCGGAACTGGGCAAGCTGGCCAACCGCATTAAGGCCAACCTGACCAAACGTTTTGACGATCTAAGTGAGACCCTTGCCTCGGGAAAGATCGAACACTCCGTTTATCTGGATGTAACCCTGCCGGGCAAAGAACTGCCACGGGGTCATCTCCATCCTATCTCTCTGGTCACCGGGGAGGTCTGCCAAATTTTGTCCAGGATGGGATTCAGGGTTGTGACCGGACCCAACGTGGAACTGGATTATTATAACTTTGAGGCCCTAAACATACCCAAAGATCATCCTGCAAGGGATATGCAGGACACTTTCTATATTTCAGATAACGTGGTTCTGAGAACCCATACCTCGCCCATACAGGTGAGAGTCATGGAGATGCAAAAACCACCCGTCAGTGTTATCGCCCCAGGAAAAGTCTACAGAAGAGACTCTGATGTCTCTCATACACCCATGTTTCATCAAGTGGAGGGGCTTCTTGTCGACAAGGGGGTTAGTTTTGGTGATCTGAAGGGAACCCTGACGGGCTTTGTGCATCAAATGTTTGGCCCCCATACGTCGTTGCGGTTCAGACCAAGCTTTTTCCCCTTTACAGAACCCAGTGCAGAGGTGGATATCCAATGTGTCATTTGCAGGGGGGATGGCTGTCGAACCTGTTCTCATACCGGATGGTTGGAAATACTGGGGTCGGGGATGGTTGATCCCGAGGTATATGGTTTTGTCGACTATGACCCGGAAGTTTATTCCGGATTCGCATTTGGCATGGGTATCGAGAGGATCGCCATGTTAAAATACGGGATAGACGATATCCAGCTATTCTTTAAAAATGACATGCGTTTTCTCAAACAGTTTTGATAAGGCCGCAAGGCGCAAAACTCACAAGAGATAAATTTGAAATGTTGTAATATCAGTAAGTTATAAGCAAGGGAAATTTAAATTTGGACTTTTTACGAAACCATCAGTTTTGAACCGAAAAAATTTCCTTTACCCATTGCTGCACTATTATAAAAAAATACCAAGAGAGTATTGTCCATGAAGGTAACCTTAAATTGGCTCAGGGAATTTGTAGATATTGAGATGTCGCCGAATGAAGTGGGTGACCTCCTGACCATGGCTGGTTTGGAAATGGAGGGGCTTGAGGCTTTTGGGCAATCTCTCGATGATATCCTGGTGGCAAGGGTGTTGAAAGTGAGACCACACCCCGGGGCGGACCGCTTATATGTATGTGATGTGGATACCGGGGTTAAAACCTTCCAAGTGGTATGCGGGGCACCCAATGTAGAAAAGGGTGTATTGGCCGCGTTTGCCCCCCCAGGGGCAAAACTCCCGGATGGGACAGTCATAAAAGAAGATGAGATCAGGGGACAAATCTCCAAAGGGATGCTTCTGGCGGAAGATGAAATGGGTCTGACCGATGACCATGAGGGTATAATGATCCTCTCCCCGGATTTCACACCCGGAGATTCGTTTCCCGCCGTGTACCCGCTTTCCGATTTTGTCTTTGACATCAGTATTACGCCCAATCGTCCGGATTGCACATCGGTCATTGGGATTGCAAGGGAAATTGCCGCGCTGACGGGAAAAAGCCTCAGGAGACCGGATACAGAACTGACTGCGAATGGTCCCCATGTGGGGGACCTCACACGCGTAACAATTGAAGACCCGCTTGGCTGCCCCCGATATGCCGTCGGCATGATTCAGGATGTCCAGATTGGCCCTTCTCCATTTTGGATGAGGTATCGGCTATATCTATGCGGAATAAGAAGTATAAATAACATTGTCGATGTGACAAATTATGTTCTCATGGAGATGGGACAACCGCTCCATGCCTTTGATTACAACCGGCTGCGAGAGAATAGAATCGTGGTGAGGCGTGCAAAAGAAGGAGATAGCTTTACCACCCTTGATGGTCAGTCGCGGCCCCTTGACAAAGAAACCCTGATGATTTGTGATGGTGAACGACAGGTGGCAGTGGCCGGGATTATGGGTGGGCTCAACTCAGAGATATTTGCAGGGACGCGTCATGTCCTGGTGGAAAGCGCGTTTTTTGACCCTGTGACTATCCGCAGGGGTTCAAAAAAGCTTGGGCTCTCCACGGAAGCGTCATATCGTTTTGAAAGAGGTGTGGATATTGAAGGCGTCACAACGGCTCTCAAGAGGTCCCTGTTGCTCATATCCCGTGTCGCCGGAGGAAAAATCGCAAAGGGTCTTGTGGATAATTATCCAAAGATTTACATGCCCCGTGTAATTGATCTGAAGGTAGACAAGACAAACCGCTTCCTGGGCACCCGTGTTTCAAAACAGGACATAAACGGGTATTTAAAAGCCCTGGAGTTGACAGTACATGACGTTGATGACAACACCTTGCGGGTGGAGCCACCCGCCTTTCGTATCGATATTGTGCGGGAAGTTGATCTGATCGAGGAAGTGGCAAGAATGATCGGATTTGATAAGATACCAGTCACCTATCCTAATGTCAGATTTTCCGAGGAGAAAGAAGCCCCGGAACTTACGCTCCGCGATCAGGCAAAGTCAATCATGGCCGGGCTGGGGTTTTCTGAGATTATAAGTTACAGCTTTGTAAACCCTGATTCGGCAGACATGTTAAATACCGGCGGAGGGAGCCCCATCAGGTCTTTTGTTGAACTTTTAAATCCTCTGAGTGTGGACCAATCCGTCATGCGGACTTCTTTGATTCCGGGACTCCTTTCAACGGCAAAGACCAACATTGTTCATGGCGATGCGGATCTTAAGTTGTTTGAGTGGGGGAGGGTATTCATTAGGGAAGAAGGGCAGCAACAACCGCTTGAAACGCCCTGCTTGGCGGCAATAATGACGGGTCTGCAAGACCGCAAGACCTGGTATTCTGATGAAAGACAGGTAGACTTTTACGATGTCAAAGGCGCCGTCGAGGCACTCATAAAAAAGTTGGGTCTCAGGGCCATCACTTTTCAAAGGGGAGCAAGTCCCCCATGGTATGACACAGATTTTTCATCCTCCATTTCTATTTCAGGCGTGGTTCTTGGCCAGATGGGTCGGGTATCTTCAGAAGTATTGGAGGCCTATGAGTATGAAAAAGGTAACGTCTATCTTTTTGAACTGGATGCGGGACTTCTGCTTCAGAGCTTGAAGGGAACAAGAAACTTTCAACCATTTCCCAAATTCCCCGCTGTATACCGAGATATTTCAATTGTCTTGGGGAGGGAGCAGGAGAGCGCCAGGATAACCGAAATAATAAGGCGGAAGGGCGGTAAACTGGTTGAATCGGTTCATGTTTTTGATCTTTATGAAGGAAAAAAGATTGATCCTTCTGAAAAAGCCATCGCCTTTAACATCTGTTACAGGTCAGATCGTGAAACCCTGGATGGTGTGGAAGTGAATCGGTTGCATGATTCCATAATTGATAGTATAAGGAAAGAAACCGGAGGGAGATTGAGGGAGGGTTGAGATTATGTCTCAAATTCCTGATGACAAAAGATATTTCCGCATAGGGGAAGCCAGCCGTATCATAGGGGTTGAACCCTATGTTCTGAGGTACTGGGAGAACGAATTCTCACAGATCAGACCACAACGGGCGGACTCCAAGCAGAGGACCTATCAGAAAAATGATCTGGAAATAATTCTTGAAATAAAAAGATTGCTCTACAAGGAAAAAATGACCATCGAAGGCGCTAAAAAGCGTTTGCGGCAAAAAAGAACCACTGAAACCGTGAAAGGGAGTCTCTTTTTGGAAGAAGTGAAAAATGAACTGCGTGAGGTTGTGGCGTTACTTTCGCAACCCTGAACTGTATAAACCCGGAATTATAATTTATTAAACTTTAAATTTGAATATTAGTTATAATCTATTGAATTTAGGCTATAAAATCTCTAAGACCCAACCCTTTTCTTTCTCCCCTGGATATCAAAAGCTTTCAATTTTTTGAAACGTATCTATGCATTCAAAGCGCGCTTCCTTAAGCTTTGGGTGGTAAGAGGATCTTTAGCAGATAAATACTTTTGACGGTGTTTGACTGATCAGACGATTCCCTTTTTCCGTTACCACAAAAACACTCTCAATGCCTGCTGAGAACTCGTTTTCAAAAAGCATTTTTGGTTCAAGGGCAAAAGTCATGCCGGGTTCAAGGGGCACCTCTCTGTTTGAGGCAATAATGGGCTGTTCAACAAGCTCAAGACCAATACCGTGTCCCACAAACCCCACCTTGTACTCGGGCGGGCCAAGAAAGGTCTCTGCATAACCAAGTGATGTTGCTCTGGCAATGGATAAGTGAAACAGATCGTCAGGGGTGATGCCCGGCTTGATGAAATCCAAAAAGTCATTTTGTATCTCGATAGCTGCTTGGCAGGCATCAAGGGCCTTTTGGGGCATGTGACCCATGGAAAACATCCGGGTCTCGTCAAAGTGATAACCGTTTAGCACGGAATCGAAATCAATAAAGATCGGCTCATTTCGTGCCAGTTTTCTGCTACCCGCGCCGCAGGGGAATGCTGGAGAGGTTCCTGCTCCACTGACAGGCGCATCCAGCAGGCCCACGAGTCCGCCATTTTCGCCGCTCAGGATATGCCAGGGATATCCCTCGGTCTGATAATCCCTGACCCGCAGTTGGCCTCCGTGGCCAAATTTCCTGGCAAAAGTCTCAAACATTCCTGCAAATTCCATCTCGGTATAACCCGGTCGGATGTTTTCCCGGATATATTCAAAGGTCTTGCATGAAAGCGCGGCTGTCCGTTCCATCTGTTCAATCTCCCATTTCGACTTTATCATCCTCACCCTGAGAATGAGGGGGGAGGCATCTATGTAGTTCTGGTTTTGAAAAAGTTGGCAATAGAAATTGAACTTATTTACGGGGATCACGTCCAGCTCAAACCCCATTGTGCGGGGAAGGCGGCCGTAAAAGTCAAGAAGTCGATCCGGGACCTCTTTTACGGATCTGATCTCAATGATCTCCTTAATGGCGGACTCTCTCTTTGCCCTGGGCATGTACTTTTTTATGAGCAAAAGTGGCTCTCCTTGGGCAGGAATAAACAGGAACCCGTTTTGGGCTGTACCAGAAAAATAAAAGAGATCAACACGCTGGACCACAAAGAGCCCATCGATCTCATTCTTTTGCAGTTCTTTTTGGATTCTGGGGATCCTGCTTTCTATCTCTTTTGTGGGAACCTTAAATTCTTCAGAAGTTTCCGTGGGGAATGCCTTTGAGTTTTTTTTCATAGCTCTCCGAAAAACAGCAAAAAAACTGAAGGTTTTCAATAGGTCCGAGTGCCGGGGTGTGGTGATCCCCATGTCCGATTCTTTGAACCAGGATTCATTGCTTTAGCGGCTCTCAAGCCAATAGTCAAAATATCGACGATTAGTTTATCACATATTTGGATCCGATCTCAATTCTTTTCCCTATTCAAAAGGCACGATGTTTCCTAAAGTTCGGACACCGTGGATTCAACTGTTTCTCTTCGGTGCCCTCTAAACCATTTGTGGTAGCGCCTTCAAGATACACCCGAACCCCACTCCAGAAATCCTATTATTTCTCCCGGACTTATTGAGAAGTTGTCTCTTTTGTAACTTGAAAAAGCTCTCTCGGTCTGGTAGGTTTTTCACGGATGAGAAAAAACATTGCTTCTATCGATATTGGGACCCACACTGCCAGAATCCTGATTGTTCGGCAAACAGGTGGGCCAGGGCTTTTTCAGCCTTTGTTTAGGAAGAGAACCTATATTCGGTTGGGTGAGGATTTTGACTATTCAGGGGACAAGGGGATCCATGCCAATGGGGTTGCTCGCGCCACTAAGGCTCTTCAAGGGTTTTCCCGACATATTGAGGACCTTAACGTCCACACGGTCCTTGCGGTGGCCACTGGCATTATAAGAGAAACATCAAACAGGGACCGGTTTCTTGGATCTATTTGCGAAAATGCGGGTTTTAACCTAAAGATAAGAGCCATCGGGGGAGATGAAGAGGCAATTCTTACCGGAAAAGGCGTGCTCTACGCGCTTGGGATTCAAAAGGGCCCGTTTGTAATATTTGACCTTGGCGGTGGGAGCACAGAATTTTTGGTTGGGGGAAACGGAGAGCCAAAAGCCGCGTCGATCCCGATCGGTGCCGTGACATTGACGCAAAAATATCTGAAATTTGATCCTCCGGACCCAAAAGAAATCATTTTTCTTTCAAACCATATTGATGATTGCCTCAAGGGGCTCGGGGCGTTGAATTTCCGATCAGTTGGTAGTTGTACAAAAAGTTGTCTTTTGATAGGTTCGGGGGGCACTGTGACAACCCTTGCTGTAATGCTTAACGGGATCCTCCCTCAGGAGATAGTGCCTGACAGAATCAATGGGCTGGTATTAAAAAGATCGGCCATAGAAGCTGTTTTTGACAAAATGAAAATCTTGGGTCTTAAAGAAAGACTGGAATTGTCCGGTCTGGACAGAGGGAGGGCAGGGGTGGTTTTGGCGGGGACCCTGGTGGTATTGAGACTGCTTTATTTCCTGAAGTTATCACACATGACGGTGAGCCTGTCAGATCTTCTGGAAGGTATTATTGTCAGATATTTTGAGGGAGAAGAAAATGAATAGAAACAATATTCGGTTTGGCTATACATTTGATGATCTTATTTTGGTTCCGCGCGGTTCTTCGGTTTTGCCAAACCAGGTGGATGTGAGAACCCGGTTATCAAGAAATGTCAGCCTGAATATACCGATAGTCAGTGCTGCAATGGACACTGTGACCGAATCAGAAACCGCTATAACCGTCGCCCGCCAGGGTGGCTTGGGGTTTATTCACAGAAACATGAGCATCGAACGGCAGGCCATAGAAGTTGAAAAGGTCAAGAAATCTGAAAGCGGGATGATCGTTGACCCCATAACCATTGAGCCCGAAAAAAAAATCCATGAAGTGTTGGAGATCATGGAGAAATACAGGATCTCCGGTGTGCCCGTGGTGAAAAAGGGAAATCTGGTGGGGATAATTACCAATCGTGATTTGAGATTCGAGACCAATCTGGACCAGAAGGTGGAGGCGGTCATGACCAAGGACGATCTCGCCACCGCTCGGGTTGGGATTACCCTCGAAGAATCCAAGGCTATTCTCCATACGAGGCGTATTGAAAAACTTTTGGTGGTTGATGAAGAAGGGAAATTGCGGGGGCTCATCACCATAAAAGATATTGAAAAGGTCAAAAAATATCCGAATTCATGCAAAGATGATCTGGGCCGCCTAAAAGTGGGCGCTGCCGTGGGTGTTGGGCCGGATACCGAGGAAAGGATTGCGAACCTTATAAAGGCGGATGTTGATATCATTGTCATTGATACGGCCCATGGCCATTCAGATCTGGTGGTGGAAACTGTCAGAAAGACCAAGAAAAAATTCCCCGATCTGGAATTGGCCGCGGGAAATGTTGCCACAGCTGACGGGACCAAGGCGCTTATCGAAGCGGGTGCTGATGCTGTCAAGGTGGGGATAGGGCCCGGGTCCATCTGCACAACCAGGGTGGTTGCCGGTATTGGTGTGCCTCAGATGACTGCCATAATGGAATGTGCCGAAGCAGCCGGAAAACAAGGGGTCCCGATCATAGCAGATGGGGGAATCAAATACTCCGGGGACGTCACCAAGGCAATAGCCGGTGGGGCTTTTTCCGTCATGATTGGAAGCCTCTTTGGAGGAACTGAAGAAAGCCCGGGCGAGACTATTCTTTTTCAAGGAAGGACCTATAAGGTTTACAGGGGAATGGGTTCGCTTGAGGCAATGAAAGACGGGAGCAAGGATAGATATTTTCAGGAAGAGACAGATCTGGAGAGCAAACTGGTTCCGGAAGGAATTGTGGGCAGAGTACCTTATCGGGGGCCGCTCGCCGATACGATTTATCAACTCGTGGGAGGTGTGAAGGCAGGAATGGGTTATCTGGGATGCGCGAATATCGAAGCGCTACAGACAAAGCCAAGCTTTGTTCAGGTTACACCCGCAGGCCACAAGGAGGGTCATGTCCACGATGTAATTATCGTCAAAGAGGCACCCAATTATCGGGTGGAATAACCACGCGACACCCAACACGCCAACTGCACCCGTAACCCATAACCACTTCAAAAAATCATGAACAGCATATACAAACAAAAGATACTGATACTTGATTTTGGCTCCCAGTACACCCAACTCATCGCTCGGAGGGTCCGGGAGATAAAAGTTTATTGTGAGATCCATCCCTTCAACATGGGCATGGAAAAGATAAAGGCATTCTCTCCAAAAGGAGTAATCCTCTCAGGGGGGCCTGCCAGCATATACGACGAGGATGCCCCCATGGCTGAACAGGGGGTTTTGGATCTTGGGGTACCGGTCCTGGGGATATGTTATGGGATGCAATTCCTCATCCATATACTTGGGGGTGTTGTTGCGAGGGCCGTGGATCGCGAGTACGGGAATGCCACCATCATCATCAAAAATGATAAGGACCTTTTTCACGGTTTTGGAATAGGAACGGAAGAAACCGTATGGATGAGTCACGGTGACCGAATTGACCGGGTACCGGAAGGGTTTGAGGTCCTGGCAGGGAGTAAAAACAGTCCTGTATCCGCCATGGTGGACCCTGTGCGCAGATATTTTGGGGTCCAGTTTCATCCGGAAGTGGCCCACACGCCCGAGGGGACAAAAATTCTGAGAAATTTCCTCTTCAGGGTATGCCGTTGTGAACCTTCCTGGACTATGACCTCATTTGTCCGCCGGACAATCCAAAATCTGAGAGAAACAGTGGGTGACGGCCGGGTCATTTGCGGATTGTCAGGCGGGGTAGACTCTTCTGTAACCGCTGTTCTGCTCCATAGAGCCATCGGCAGCAGACTGTCCTGCATCCTTGTTGACAATGGTCTCCTCAGAAAAGGGGAGGCAGCTGAGGTCATGGAAATCTTTCACGGATATATGGGTATGGATTTGCATTTGGTAGATGCATCCGAACATTTTTTGGACCATCTCAAAGACGTCACAGATCCTGAAAAGAAGAGAAAAATCATTGGCAGAGAGTTTATTACGATCTTTGAAAAAAAGGCGGAGGAATTGGGGAAGGTGAAATTCCTGGCTCAGGGAACCCTTTACCCTGATGTGATCGAAAGCGTCTCGTTTAAAGGACCTTCTGCCACTATAAAGAGCCACCATAATGTCGGGGGTCTGCCCGAAGTTATGAAATTGGAGCTGATTGAGCCGCTCAGGGAATTATTTAAGGACGAAGTCCGAGAGGTGGGTATTGAACTTGATCTGCCCAAGGAGTTGGTGATGCGGCAGCCGTTTCCCGGCCCGGGTCTTGCTGTCAGGATTCTCGGGAAACTGACTGATGAGCGGCTTGAAATTTTGAGATCTGCCGATGTGATCGTTGAGGAAGAAATCAAAAAAGCAGGGCTCTATGAAAAGGTCTGGCAATCATTTGCCGTGCTTCTTCCAGTAAAAACAGTGGGTGTGATGGGAGATGAGAGGACCTATGAAAATGTCATCGCCGTAAGGGTGGTGGACAGCCTGGATGCCATGACTGCAGATTGGTCAAAGGTGCCATATGAAGTCCTTGGGGCGATTTCCAACAGGATTATCAACAGCGTGAATGGTGTCAACCGGGTTGTCTACGACATATCCTCCAAGCCTCCCAGCACAATCGAATGGGAATAACCGGTGTCTGAACAAGAAATCTGTTCACGCACACTGACTCACCAAACCTTCAATTCGCCGGCTTGACCGGATCAAAATCAGGTGGCTGAGTTATGAAAAAGCTTGCTTTCCTTTTTGTCCTTTTCCTCCCTTTGATTTTGTCTTCCAACGCATTTTCTGACGACTCTTCTGATAAGCCAGAGGCCTATCAGGAAAAAATCCGCACACTTGGTTTCTTGCTCGAATCGATCATTGATGTTTCGGAACGGATTTCAGCCACACAAAAAATCCTGCAGGGGCCCGGTGGTCTCGGTCGTGAGAAAAGACTCAGAGAAGAGATCGGTGAATTGAGTATAAAACTCAGGGGCATGGAGGAGAGCTTTGAGCAGTTGGCCACTGATGTGGACCTCCTTGCCTTTAAAGAGAAAAAGAGGGCGACAGTGGATTGGAACCAGGAACTCCAGGAGCTCTTGGGACCTGTATTGAGAGAAGTAAAAAAGATGACATCTCACCCTCGGGAACTTGAAAAACTGAGAGGTAAGATCGATGTTTACAGAATCCAGATGGAAGTGACGCGAAGGGCCATTGAAAACCTTTCCCTTATCCAGTCCCACGCCAAGAACCCAAAACTGATCGCCAGTTTGAATGACCTGATGGAAATATGGCAGGACAGACACCTCGAGATCAGCACTCAGATGGGCATCGCTATTCAACGGCTTGAAAATAGACTTGAAAAAAAGAGACCTATTTCAGAGACGATTCAGGAATTGTTGCAGATGTTTTTTAAAAGCAGGGGCCGAAACCTCTTTGTGGCGCTTTTTGCTTTTGGCATTGTGTGGGTGCTCCTTCATTATCTTCATAAACTGATCCGGACTTTCAGCCCCTTTCACAAAAAGGGGCGTTCCTATTATGTCCGGATTTTTGACATGCTGTATATGGTTCTTACGATCGTGGTGTCCATTCTGGTGCTCCTTGGTGTCCTTTACTCCTTTGGAGATTGGGTCCTTTTATCCCTTGCCGTTATATTTATCCTGGGGGTTGGTTGGGCATCAAAGCAGGCACTTCCCAAATTCTGGGGTCAGGTGACACTCATGCTGAATTTTGGGTCGGTCAGAGAAGGTGAGGTGGTTATCTACAAGGGGATTCCCTTTGAAATGTCCCGGATAAATATATACTCGGAGCTTGTTAACCAAAAATTGGGGGACGGTATTGTCAGGCTCCATATTAAAGACCTGTTGGACCTGCGATCTCGCCCGCCATTTAAAAATGAACCGTGGTTTCCGTCGGAATGTGGTGACTGGGTCAGGTTGAATGACGGTACTTATGGAAAGGTGACAGCCCAGACACCGGACCTGGTTGAGATAGAATTGATCGGTGGTGCCGGAAAAACATATAAGACCACCGATTATTTGACCGAATCCCCCGTAAACCTCTCTTCAGGTTTCAGAATTCCCGTCACCTTTGGGATCGACTACGGGCATCAGGCCATCATTACCCAAGACATACCCAATATATTCGAACAATCGATTACCGAAGGGCTTGTGGCTTGCGGGTATGCTGATAGCATTGTAAAAATAACGGTTCAATTTAAGGAAGCGGGACTTTCTTCCTTGGATGTGGTTGTTTTGGCGGATTTCAATAAAAAAGCAGCATCAAGATACACTGTCTTGGAAAGGACCATTAATCGGCTCTGTGTTGACGCCTGCAATCATAACCATTGGGTGATCCCTTTTCAACAGGTAACGCTTCATATGGCCGAATCTGCTGCTAAAAATAGCTAAATTTCAGACCAATTCGAAACAAAGTTCAGTTTTTTAACGATGCATCATATGCGGAGGAACGGTTTTGATGCACCGTGATTGCCATCGGTAAGAGGTTTAGGAAATGACTATTCTGAGTGTGGATGTGGGAACCACTGGTATGAAGATGGGTATTTTTCAGAGAAAAATATCCGATTTGACATTGGTCAAAGACTTTTCAGAGACCTATGAAATTCATACCTACAATGATGGATTGTTCAGCGACATAGATCCCAAAAAATGGCAGAAGGCTTTTTTGGCCGGTTGCCGGGCCATGGGAGATCTGATGGGTGATATAGACGTCATTTCACTCTCGGGAACGACTCCCGGTATGACAGCCATGGACCGGGACGGCAATGCCGTCTATCCAGCCATCCTTATGTTGGACCAGCGTTCGCGTCAGCAGGCGAATCATATAATCAGCGCCATCGGGATAAAGACATTGATGGATGTTACCGGCAACGTGCCCGTTGCAGGGGGTTGTTCCCTTGCAAGTATCCTTTGGATAAAAGATACCCACCCCGAAACTTTTGAAAAGACACATGTTTTTGGCCATTCCAACACCTTTATGGCCCGTTGGCTGACAGGAGAGTTTGCCATAGACCCCTCATCGGCCTCGCTTACAGCCCTTTACAACACCGTGG
>PVMK01125898.1_pt1 | contig 41172 bp, 43 predicted proteins | sample 1853481 | NCBI WGS metagenome assembly PVMK01 (sample SAMN08533507, study PRJNA380276) | Marine sediment metagenome, whole genome shotgun sequencing project.
TTGGATTATCTGTAAGGGTCCCAGGTTCAGGGTTAGGAACAAAGACAAAAAGGAACGTAAGCTGTGGTGGTAATGTGATTCCGCACTGAAACCGAAAAGGCCTCTATTTCAAAGAGGCCTCAAACAGTTAGAAAGGCTCGGCATGTCTCCTCATCTTTCATAAATTCTTCAACGCTACCGTCAAACCGCACCTCCCCTTTTTCCAGTATGCTGACCCGATCGCTCAGACCCAAAGAGAATTCGGAATTCTGTTCTGATAGGAGAATCGTCATACCCTCTCCCTTAAGCCTGGAAATCTGTACTCCAAGCTGTTGAACGATGACGGGAGCCAAACCCTCGGAGGGCTCGTCAAGCAGAAGCAATGTTGGATTGCCCATGAGCGCCCTGGCTATGGTCAGCATTTGCTGTTCTCCGCCGCTCAGGTAGCCGCCCTGTCTATCGCGGAGGTTCTCAAGGGCCGGAAAAAGGTCGTATACGCGATCCATATCCCACCGGAATTTTGTTCTTTCAGATCGCTTGATGGCCACATCCAGATTTTCCCACACGGTCAGATCGGAGAAAATTCTTCGATCTTCCGCTGCAAAACCGATTCCCAAGCGGGCGATTTGATAGGGGCGCAGACCTGCGATGTCTTTGCCCATCCACTTTATGGAACCGGACTGGGGCGGGGTAAGACCCATGATCGAGCGAAGGGTGGTGGTCTTACCGACTCCGTTTCGCCCCAATAGGGTGACCACTTGACCCTGATCGACCTGGAAAGAGATGCCGAATAGGACCCGGATCTGTTCGTAGGCGGTATAAATGTTTTCCACCTCTAGGATCACCGGCTTTCTCCCATATAAACCCTCTGAACTTCCGGATTGTTTCTGACTTCATCCGGAGATCCGGCGGCAATTAATTTGCCCTGATGTAAAACCATGATCCGTTCTGAAATGGAAAAAACCACGGACATGTCATGTTCGGTAAAAAGCAGGGTCAGACCTTTTTCTTTTACGATTTCACCGATAAGCTCAATAGTCGCCCGCGTCTCCTGAGCGGACATGCCGGCAGTGGGCTCGTCAAGGAGGAGCATTTTTGGTTCCATTGCCAGGGCAATTCCCAGCTCCAATTGCTTCTGGAAGCCATAGGCCAAAGACCCGCTCACCTCATCCTGATGTTCCTGCAAACCCACCCTCTCAAGAATCTCATGGGTTTCTTCCTGAAACAGGGGTTGGACCGCGGTGAAAAAGTTAAAACTCTTTCCCCGATGTGTCAGCACAGCGGCCTGTATGTTTTCAAAAACCGTCAGCCTGGAAAATATATTGATTCGTTGGAAAGAGCGGCCCAGACCCAAACGGCAGACCTTGTGGGCGTTCAGGCGTGAAATATCGATATCATCAAAAACGATCTGCCTTTGTCCATAGACAGGTGACCCGTGATCAGGTTAAAGAGTGTGGTTTTTCCCGCCCCATTGGGACCGATGATGGCGCACAATTCCCCTTTTTTGACGGTAAAATTGACCCCGGCTATGGCCATGAATCCATCAAAGGACTTTACAAGGTTTTTCACCTGGAGAATCATTTGGATGGTCTCCACCTTTTAATTTGATCCTGAAAAAAACCAACGATCCCGCCGGGAAAGAAGAACAGCAATAAAACAAGTATCGAGCCTAAGATAAAGGGCCAGTACTGGGTGTAGGAGGTAACCTCCAATCTCAGATAGAGCAGCACCCCTGCCCCGACCATCGGGCCAAAAAAACTATACATACCCCCCAGAAGGGTCATGATCAGCACCTCGGCTGATATTGGCCAATAGCAGAAGTCGGGAAAAATGCTGTGGTTAAAAATGGCGAACAGCCCCCCTGAGATGGCCGAGAAAAATCCTGAAACGATAAAGGCCAGGAGCTGGAACAATTTCACATTAATACCGATAGATTCGGTTCTTTCGGGGTTATCACGAATGGTCGTGAGTATGCGGCCAAACGGGGAGTTGACGATCCTTCTGAGCAAAAACACGGAAACAACGACCACGATCAGTGTGAAATAATAAAATTTTGTCTTGGACCCAATAAATTCAGGGAAATCAATACCGTAGATTCCGGTGTCTCCACCGGTCAGGGAATTCCATTTGAAGATAATTGCCCAAACTATCTGGGAGAAAGCAAGCGTGAGCATGGCAAAATAGATCTTTGTCAGGCGTACGCAAAAAAAACCGATGATCAGGGCGGCCACTGCCCCGGAGAGACCGGTTAATGCAAATGCGACCCCGAACGTGAGCCCGGCCTTTTTGATCAACAGGGCGTATGCATAGGCCCCAATCCCAAAATAGGCTGCTTGACCAAATGAGACCAGACCCGTATAGCCCAACAATAAATTGAGACTCACGGCAAAAAGCCCGAAAATCAGGACGTCCGTTAAAAGAAACACGTAGTAACGGGACCCTGTCAGGGGGACCAGCGCCAGGAGCACGAGGATGGCTATAAGGACCCAATTTTGTCTGGACATGTCTTTAACGCTGCAATGGCCTCCCCAAAAGGCCCCATGGCCGAATGATCAAAACAAGAACCATGATGACATAGATAAAAATCATGGACAACCTGGGAAAAACCAAAATGCCCATGGAATAAACCGTCCCGACCATCAGGGCGGCTAAAAAGGTACCCCAGAAACTTCCCAATCCGCCGATTACCACCACAATGAATGCATTGATAATGATCTCCACATCCATGCCGGGCCGGATGGTTACAACCGGGGAAACCAGGGCCCCGCCCAACGCGGCCAGCCACGAACCGATGACAAAGACAACGGTAAATAGTCTGTCCACGTTGACCCCGAGACTGCCAAGGGTCTCCCGATCCAGCGCCGCCGCCCGAATCATCCTCCCGGAGCGGGTTCGGAGCATAAAAAACCAAAAAAGAAAGGCGATGCTGGGACCCAGAAAAATAATAAAGATGTTGTATTTGGGAAAATACTGCCCGAAGATTTCAACTGCCCCCTTCAGTACCGCCGGGCGGGACACGGAGAGCTGGTCAATACCCCAAATAAACCTGGCTAGGTCACTCAAAATCAAGACCAGGGCATAGGTAAACAGAAGCTGATTAATTTGTTCGTGTTGGTAAAGTCGGCGAAGCAAGAGTCGTTCGATGATACCCCCAAGCAGGGCCACGGTTACCGAGGCAACGATCACGGCCCACCAGAAGTAGCCAGGGGAGTCGACAAAAAAAGAGACACATTGGTAGGTTGTATATGCGCCCAACATATAGAGGGAGCCATGGGCAAAATTCAGGACTCCAAGGACACCAAATATGATGGAAAGACCGGAGGCAATCAGAAAAATAAACATGGCGTTTGTCAGTCCATAGAGAAATTGAATGGCTACAAACGAAAAATCAAAGTTCATTTCGTCAAACCCCCGGTCTTTCAAACAGAAGGCAGAAAGAGCTTGTACCTTCAAATTTTGGAAAACAGGCAAGCTCTATGGTTTTAGGACATTATTCCATCAATTTCTCTGCGTCGATGTATTCAACAGGTTTCAGAATAAGGAAAGGATACTCGGGGACCTTTGCCAAGGTGCCCCAGTACTGCCCGCGCGCAGCCTGATGATCCTTGGCCCGCATTTTTAATTTGCCCACTGATGAATTGATGGTTAATCCCTCAAGGGCTTTGATCACGGCATCGGTATCAGTGGTACCGGCCTTTTTGATGGCTTCAGTGAGGAATTTCATGGCATCATATCCGGTTCCTATCCAGCTTGAGGGATATTTCTCACCCGTAAACGCTTGACACTGTTTTATCCAGGCTTTATGCCAAGGGGTGTCGGGGTAGTAGAAAGTATCATAGGCATTGGAAATGATTCCAGCGGGCATATCATCTCCCGCACCTTTTATGGATTCCAGGCACCCGGCTTCGCCGGCGGAAACAAATCCTATTTTTTTAAAAAATCCCAAAGGTGAAGCCTGTTTGGCAAAATTGATAAAATGTCCCCCCCATAGGCTACCAAACACGGCATCGGGTTTTGAGGCCATGACAACATTGATAAACGGCATATAATCCGATTCACCCAGCTTGGGCCAGGCCTGATGAACAATTTCGACATCTGGTCGGAGCTTTTTCAGCCAGGGAATAAAGGCCGCCGTAACACTGTGGCCGTAAGAATAATCCGGACCGATCGTAGCCCAGCGCTTCCATTTCTTATTCTTGGCCGCGAGCACGGCGCCGCTTCGCCCCTCGGTCTTTGAGTTGGCGGCCGCCCTGAAAACATATTTATGAAGCCTTGGCGGTTCAGTCATGCCGGCCACTTTTGAGATCGGGGCGATGTAGAGAATTTGTTCCTGTTTAGCGACCTCGGACAGGGCCAAACCTTGCGAAGAAGTCAGGCCACCGACCAGGAAATCTATATTATTCTTGTTGATCATTTCCTTGGCCACACGAGTTGCCTCGTCCGGACTGTTCTTGCAATCACGGACAAGAAGTTTGATTTTCCTTCCCAGGACGCCTCCGGAGTCATTGACCTCTTTGACCAACATCTTAGCGCCTTCGGCAGAGGGTTTTCCGAAAACGGCTCCACCGCCGGACAGATACATCGGAAAACCCACCACGATATCTTTGGCCCCCATGGCCGGTAAGGAAAAAGCAACCATAACCATACAAATAGTGGTGATTACAAGTAAACGTTTCATACCCATTACCTCCTTTTAGGTGGTTAATAGTTATCGGTTAATTTCCTCTGCCTCCTTTATTGATAGGAACTTGATTTTTCAAGGAAAAGCTATATCCAAATGCTACTTGGGCGTCAAGGAAAAAAGCCACAAAGAAAAAACGCCTTTAGGAACAGTTCCAAAAAGGCGCTTTTAGCGTCGTCAGCGTAACGCAGCAAATATAGACATTCGGCTTTGGGGACATTGCCCTGCCTTTTAGATCTTTTGCAGTTGTTTTGTTGAAAGATTACCTATTGACAGATGTCTTTGAGCATAGATACCGAATTTCTTCGAAAAGTCATGGGTTTTCACCACTGCAATTCGGGAATTTGTCTTGAGATTCCTTCATAGCAAAATTGTCGCATTTAGTGAGATCTGAAGGTTATGCTTCTTGTAATACCTTTATGGAGACATTCTCTACGATGTCTTTGACCTTTTCTCTATAGGAAAGCATATGGGGTGCCGTCAGATGGGTCTTCAGCGCTTCGAGATTCTCCCATTTTTCAATAATCGTTACGATGTTTTCGTCCATGATTTGCGGGGGGATGTCGGTATTGATATCCACGGTTGGGGCGTAGTCGATACACCCTTCCTCTGCCTTGACGTCAGGGACATTGGACTTGAATATCTCGATAAACTCTGAACGACTTCCTGGTTTTACCTGTATTGAGGCGATTACATTGATCATATCGATTCTCCTTTCATAGGCGGTTGTCCGAGAATGGCCATTTTTCCCAATCTCTGCGTCAGACTCAAATTATAATCCTCGAAATACTTTAATGTATTCCTGTGGTTATAGTTTTCGCCTTCCTTGATCTTGAAAAAACTATCTCATCCTCGCACAGCCTCATAGATGGGACCATTTGGCACAATCGGAATTAAGGACTTGCGTAAGCCCTAAGCTCAATGCCCCACTGTTTTTGAAAAAACATTGATCACAACCACACCTACCACTATCAACACGATGCCTATTACCGCCGGAAAATCCGGTATCTGCTTATACAAAATAGCACCGATTATTGCTACCAGAATAATGCCCACCCCAGACCAAAGGGCATATGCAATACCAATCGGTATGGTTCTGAGGACCAGGGTCAGGAGATAAAAGGCTACACCATAGCCAATCACCACAATCAGGCTTGGAATCAGTTTTGTAAACTCCTGAGAGGCCTTTAGGGCGCTTGTGGCCGCAACTTCCGCAAGAATCGCCAGTGCCAAATAGAGGTGTCCCATTTTTTATCTCCAGTTTTTAAATGGTCTGACCGCCGTCCACCCTGATAATTTCACCGGTGACAAATGAACTGGCCTCCGATGCAAGGAAAAGCGCAAGACCTGTAACCTCCTGGGGTTCTCCAAATCGTTTTAGTTCTATTTCCTTTATACGCTGGGCCTTTCGGTCGGGGTCTGTCCAATTAACTCTGCTAAACTCGGTTTTTATAGATCCGGGGGCGATGGCATTAACCAAAACATTTTGCTTGGCCAGTTCCCGGGCCATCACCTGTGTCATCATGTTCATGGCTGCCTTGCTGATACAATAGGCCCCGGTACCGTCGTCCCTGGCGCGAAGCCCGCTGATGGAACTGACGTTGATAATTCTGCCGCCTCCCTGTTTGATCATTTCTCTGGCCACGGCCTTGCTCATCATAAAGGCGCCTTTGAGATTGATCTCCAGGACCTTGTCAAATGCCCGGTCTTCGAGGTCGATCATGGAACTCAAGACCGGGTTTCCCCCTGCGTTGTTTACCAGGATATCGATCTTGCCAAATTCTTCAAGCGTCTTTTGGACCAGGTTTTGAACATCCTGTTTTTTCCCCACATGAGCGGGGATTGAAATGGCCTTCTGGCCAAGCGCGCGGATCTGCTTTGCCACATTTTCGAGTTCAGGGGGCCTTTTGTCACGGCTGGACACAACCAGGTCAGCCCCCGCTTTTGCAAACGCCACTGCAATGGCTTCCCCGATGCCGCGGCTTCCCCCAGTGATCACCGCGACTTTTCCCTTTAAAGAAAACAAATTCTTGCTCATAGGTCTTGCCTCCTTGTCTTTGAGTTAGTATATTCGTAACTACTCAGGTTGTCAGGTTCACAGTCCGGGTTCAGGGTTGTTTCGCCTACGGCAGGGTCGCATTTTTCATATTGTTTAAGATAGTTGATGAACCTATGAACGGCAGCAGTTACGCACAATATGCCACACCTCAATATCTTAAAACTATTCAGTTTTTATCAGTTAACCTTGAACCGTGAACCCTTCAACCATGAACCTGAGTAGTTACGTATATTCTGCCTCAATCCGGGGGGCAGGGCAAATGATTTTTCAGGGGGGTGTGTGTGGGTCTTGATTCTTCGGCATCCTCGACGTTTATACCGCTAAGAAACAAGAGGAGAAAAAAAGATGATCGATCGAATCAAAAAGTTCTTTGGAAAAACTTCAGTGAAGGATGGCAGCAAGGGCATCTCGGAACATGACATCCGCATTGCAACCTGCGCGCTTTTTCTTGAGATATCTCAAATTGACGGGGAGTTCAGTGATTTGGAACAAGACCGAATCATCGAGACATTAAAGCAGGACTACGACCTTTCTGACGACCTTGCTCTTTCCCTGTTTGACGCCGCAAAAGAGGAGTTGAACAACAGTGTGGATCTTTGGCAGTTTACCAGTCTGATAAACAAAAATTATACTCCGGAAGAAAAGATCCAGATCATAGAAACGGTTTGGAGAATAGCATACACGGATGGTTTGCTTGACAAACACGAAGATTATCTGGCCCGAAAGCTGGCGAATCTCCTCCGTCTGACCCACAAACAGCTTATCGATGCCAAACTCAAGATAAGAGGAGAGATGCAAAGCGTTGCGTAAAAAGACTGGGTCACCAGACCACTAAAACACAATTGCCTTTTTCTTAATCCCTTTTCTTTTTCCAATAGCGATAGGCCATAATTACGCCCCCCACTGAGAAAAGAATAATTCCGGAAGGTTCAGGGGCAACAGAGATATCTTGTTCAGGATGTTGGCTCTTCCCTTGACCCTGATCATGGCCTGCCCAGACCTGTCCGTATGGACTCAAAAAAACCAGAAAGAAGAAAAAAAACCATAAGTCTCAAACAATAAAAAACTTTTTTAATCACCATAAAGAACCCCCCTTGATTGATCTGTAAGTTCTGAATAAAGACCCCTGATAAACTCTTTCAGGATAACCACTGTTTTTTCCTTTTGAGCCTTGGTTAAGGCCTGTTTGTAAAAAAAATCAATCCGTACCAGAACGGTATCTTCGGGTCTGTTCAAAAGGCCTGCGAAGACCTGTTTTATCTTGAGTTTTGTGGTGCTTATTGAAGGTTTATTTCCAACCACATACCAGTAGGCGCAAAGTGCCTTTTGGGATTTCAGTTGATACTCCCATGACAAAAGGGCAACGGGCAACAATCTCCCCTTGCCTAGCGTTACCTCAAAAGAGGGGAATTTGATCACCCTGTCTCCCCGGGCCGCTTGGCAGATATCGGGGAAATGAAGTTCATATTTTCGTCGTGAATCAGAACTGTATTCCACGGTCAGACCCAGATACCCGTGGACAGGATGATAATAAAACCCCTGAGACATCTCATTTAAAAATACCAGACCTTCGATTTTTTTTGGGGTGTCTGATCTAACAAGTTTCCATCCGTCTATCTTGGCCGGGATAATTTTCTGGAGCCCCAGTTCTTTTGACTCAAGGTGCTTCTCCAAGTTTCCAAAAATGGAAAACCAGGCCACAACAACCAGAAGAAGTATGATAAAAATGTTATGTATATATTTCAGCGGAATTTTCATTGGATAGTCTTTTTGTGGAAGATGCTATCTCCAGCGGTGTGTGAGTTTTTCTATCAAAAAAAGGCATCCGAGGGTAAAACAGAAAATAAGCACTCCTGAAAATTCGTGAAGAAAATCCTCAGCCATTTTTGGGCTTATATAAAAAAACATAAGAACCGTTGATAACACACGGAAAAAATTCCCCAATATACTCAAGGGAACAATCATTGCGATCATAAAAAAGCCCTGCCAAAACCTAAGGCCGCGAAGATAAACATAAAGAGTTCCCAGACCGAAAAGCGCCACCATAAACCTTATGCCACTGCAGGTTTGGTTGATAAAAAACTCGTGATAGCCGGTGGGGGAACCCACCCCCTTTATCATAAGGATATGACCGGCCCGATCTATTTGATAATCCATCAACGTCATGGTAGACGTCACAAGACTGGCTGTCGCGTCCTGCAGGGGCAGGGTGATCTGATCAATGACAAAGGTTGGGAGCGGGATAATAAACAAAAGAAACAAAATCGGATAAAACAGACCTCTGACGGTATCCTGTGGAAATTTGATCAAAAGGATACCAAACAAAATCGGGATGAGCGTCATCCCTCTCAAAACCGAAAAATCGTGGACTTCTCCATAGATCTTCAGGATAACCCCGCATAATAACAATATGTAACCCCAGAGAGGCGCAGAGCCCCCCTCGTCTTCATGACTGAATAAATTGCGTTTCCGCCAAAGAAGAAAGAAAAAGACAAGCAAGGCCACGGGGGCGTGGCTATAGGCCCCATTCATGGTGGTTGTTTCCCAGTAACGGGTCCAGTAGATTTTGAATATGGGAAAAAATCCAAGAAAAAGAAAAAAAACAATAAAGAGATTAAGAAAAGAGGACTTTTGGAAAAAAGTTCTATTTTTGGTGTGAAAATTCATGGCTCAAGCTTTTTAAAGATTTGGAGCGCACTCTCGCCTTTAGCTACGGGTATTCATATCACAGAACCTGAAATATTGTCAAAGATTAGCGGTCATTGCGGCCCATGGGAAAGCGTTTTTGCCTTTTGAGGACCTCAGGTGATATTTCTTTGCCTGAAGGAATGGGTTATTGGTTAATTGTTGATTTTTTTATTGTTTTTTCCTATTTTCATTGATCGGGCTATATGAACACACGGATTTAATACGCTTGAAACGGTCATTGAAAGGCCGTAAAGCTGAAGACAAGACATTTTGTAAACAGAAAGGAGAGATCCGGATGAAACTTGCTGAAACTTTTGCACACTTTGTTAAACACACCGAGTTCAAAGATGTTGATACCAGCGTGATAGAGCATATCAAAAAACTGACGCTAAAACAGGTGATGGGTATGCTGGTTGGATCGGCGGCGCCCACCAGCCGGAAGGTTATTCGGTATGTCAAAAACTACTCCGGGCGACCCGAATCCGGCGTCTATGGATGCGGGTTTAAAGCGGATATGGCTCAGGCCGCCTATATCAACGGATTTTTTGGTCACGCATCAGAGATGGAAGATGACCAGTTTCCCGGGGGGGGAATCAGTGATGTGACGACCTGGCCGGCGCTGCTGACAGCGGCCGAGCATTTGAAGCTGTCAGGTCAAGAAACCATTGTGGCGTTGTATGTTGGTCAGGAGATGCAAAACCGCATTGCCATGTATGCATCGGTGGGAACCGATGGCATTGGAATCTGCAACCTGCCGTTTATCGGTATCTATGGTGCAACCGCAAGCTGCGCCCGGGCGTTTGAATTGACAGAAGAGCAGGTCAAGGCCTCTATTGGTCTGGCTATGGTTACGGGTCTTGGATATATGCACACTTGGGGAACGGATGCCCATTTTCATGAATCAGCCACAGTCTGCAAAAATGCGGTGATAAATTCCATACTGGCCAAAGACGGTGCCACGAGCAACCCCGTTATCGAAAAGTGTTTGGACATGCTGACCGGGGGAGACAAAAATCTTGATTTTGACAAGATGATCGAAGGGCTTGGGGATGCGCCGTTTTATACAAATAACACCTGGATTAAGAAATGGGGGTTCTGTTTTTTTACCCACAACTTTGTGGATATACTGGACAAGCTCTTAAAAGAAAACGATCTGAAACCCGATGATATCCAAGAAATTGTTCTTCATTTTGATCCATTGCGCAAAGTCGTGGATCGGCCCGAACCAAAAGATGCCGAAGACAGTCGGTTTAGCACACAACATGTCCTTGCCTACCATCTGGTTCATGGCGAATGCGATCTCGAAACCTGCACAGAGGCCGCGATAAATGACAAGCGAGTTGAAGCGTTTCGCAAAAAAGTCAGGGTAGAGTATCACGCGGAATATGAAGAACGGTATTTTGGCGGAGAAGGCAAGATGGATATCAAAACTGTTAGCGGTGGGACCTTTTCAGGGGCGATGGATCAGCCTCTCGGGTCGCCTAAGTATCCTCTCAGTATGGGGCAGGTAGTGGATATCTATTCCAAGTATTGTAAAGGAATCCTGTCAGAGGCACATATTGAACGAACAACGGATATCATCCTCAACATGGAAAATGAACCGGATCTTCAGGAATTGTTTGATATATGCACTTTCAGACATTTTCTGAAATAAGGGAAGGGGGTGACATGAAAAAAAGGGTATCAATTGTTGAAGGAGACATCACCAAACAAAGGGTGGATGCCATTGTCAATGCCGCCAATAACTCGCTATTGGGGGGCGGCGGGGTGGACGGGGCTATCCACAGAGCCGCGGGTCCGGAACTGTTGGAAGAGACCCGTCAGATGGGGGGGTGCCCAACTGGTGAGGCCAGGGTAAGCAAAGGGTACCGACTCCCTGCCAGGTGGGTAATCCATACGGCAGGGCCGATCTGGGCCGGGGGACACAAAGATGAGGATAAGCTTTTGGCCGGTTGTTACAGAAACTGTTTGAAAATGGCTGTTGAGCACGGCGCTAAAACAATCGCGTTTCCTTCAATCAGTACTGGTGCTTACAGGTTTCCTCTGGAAAGGGCCACAGAGATTGCAATGGGGGAGACCCGGGAATTTCTTGAAAAGGACAAGACCCTGGAAAAGGTCGTGTTTGTATGTTTTGGGGAAAAGGGTGTTAAAGGCCTATCAGGGTGCGTTTGCGAGGATTTTCTAAATCGCCGTAGACACACGTACAAGGACTCAGACTTTTTGTTGGATTGATCGCTGACGCCATAAGACCCTTTATCCCTCATCATCCTTGAGAAAATGTTTGTGATATTCCTCTTCAGTCAGGTGTTTTTTCATAAGCCGAGTGATGATATTAAAAAGCGCCTCCATGTCTTCCTGGGACATGCGGTCCCTTATGAGGGCCATCAGCTGGTCTTCTGAAAACCTTTGAAGGTAGTATATAAGGGTGCATTCATCGGTCTCCCGGGTGAGGCCAAAACCTACCAGCCCATCATATTCTTCCACAAATCGGTGTTTGTTTTTTTCCATACTGACCTCGTGCGTTACGTTATCCCTAACCTTGAACGTTGAACCTTTGTCGAAGATCCTGCTGGGCGGGGAACCTATGAACGTTTCTTATCTTTCAATACGTGTATAGGTCTTAAGAGCCACAGACCCTATGACCACGGCTTCCACCACAGGATGCGGCCCCTGGAGCAACCGGTCGGCCAGTTCTCTGGCTTTTTGCGGGTCTTTTGCAAGATCTGATTTGTTCAAAAATGCTGCCCGTCTTGCTGAACCAGGTGTATTTTTGAAAAGCCCATGGCTTGACTCAAAACCCCTGGCAATGGCATCAGGGGTAAGTTCCATGCCCTGCTTGAGACCTGTGATCTTTTCATATAGCTCGGGTCTAAACACAATCTGAGGCCCGAATTGTTCACCCACGGCCTCAAGACCCATCACAGCAACCACCAGACTTGTTGAAGAGGGGATTACGGGTTCGTGTGATGCCGGTGCCTTGAGAGGGTGACTTGCCGAGCCATCTGCCTCCAGGATAAGATAGTCAATCAGGGGATCGGTGAAAAGAGAGTCTGCCAGTTGAGGATGTATCCCTTCTACCTTGCCGGTGTCAGAGAAGTCCCGGGCCAAAAAGACATACCCATAGTTTTTAAGCCCCTCTTGCAGTTTTTTTTCCCATGAGGGATCATTGGCGCAAAGGATCAGGCAAGGGAATCGTTTGGCTTCTTCCCGGGAGACCTTTGTAGTGGTTGTCGTGACGACCCGGCCGCCCCCTTTATTCAGTTCTTCTGCCAGGGCCTCCATTATACTTGTTTTGCCTCCCCCGCCCACAAGGGCCACGTGTTCTCTTGGCCCCAGAGCGAGGGCATCGGTCAAATTCTTTGCCGTCATCTGTTCCTCAGGACCCGGCTGTCCCCAACCCTGACCGTTATCTGAGATTTATCAAAGTATTCTATCAGAGGTATGACAAACTTGCGGGAGACACCTGTCATGTCTTTGAACTGGGGGGTGGTGATCTCACCATTTTCTTTCAGGAAGCTGACCAGTCTTTCCCTGAGGTTGCCCACGGCCTCACTGTGGAAATACAGGTCTTCCTTGACTTTGAGCAGGACCCCATCCTTGAGCATGACGTCAAGAACTTCGGCCGCTGAACCTCCGGGAAAGGTATCCTTTATCTCCTTAAAATAGGGAGGTTGGAGCCCACTTTTCAAATAGGCTTCTTCCAGTTTATTCCGTACTTTTTTTTGATCTTGAGCCAGAGTTACCTGATGGCCTTTAAGACGAACACTCTCCTTTTCAAGAACAATGGTCCCATCCCGTGCAAGCTGGTTTATGATGTGATTAAAGAGTTTGGGGCTGTTCTTGCCCGCGGTTCTTGAACGAAGTTCTTCCTTTAAAAGGCCTGTTTTTAGGGGGAATTCGTTATGATATCTGGAGATGGTCTCAACGATTTCTTCCCTGGCCATTTTTAAAAAATTTTCGTGTATAAGGACTTTGCGTTCTTTGTCATACTGTATGATTTTCTTTTGGGCCTTAAGGGCGGTCAGGGCCTCATCCAACTTTTTTTTGTGGGTGTTTACCATAAAGGAGAGTTCCACCTCTTCCAAACCCTGGAATCGCCCCATTGACACAAACAGTTCAATGACCTCTTTGAGGTCTCCTTCCTGGAGTCGTTTCAATTCCGAGAGGACGGTTTTCGAGAAACGCTTTTTCTTCTTTGGTAAGGGGTTAAGGACCTCACCGCCCCCTATGGTCCGAACCGGTGAATAGCTCCTGAGGACATACCGGTCACCTCGCAGTAGGGTGGTGGGTTGGTCAAGTCTGATTTGTGCGAGACAGGATTCACCGGGCGCAAGCTCATCCCTGTCCAAAAGAACAAGTGTGGAGATGACCTCCGAGGTTCCGTTATGAAAACGTACCTTGGCCCTGTTTTTTAGTTTTCGGGGCGCGCTTGGCAACAGGTCCAGGAGTACGTCAACCATATAAGTAGTCCTGAGTGAGTCTTTGGTCGCCACGATATCCCCTCTGCTTAAAACGGCCCGTTCAATCCCCTGGAGGTTGATCGCGGTCCTCAGGCCTGCGTGCACTTCGGTGACTTCTTTATTGTGTACATGGATTCCTCTGATCCTGGCGTTGATCCCCCGGGGATAGATGGTGATTTCATCGCCGGTCCGGATCTTCCCCGAGATAGTGGTGCCTGTGATCACAGTGCCAAACCCTTTCATGGTAAATACCCGGTCGATTGGGAGTCTGAAAAACTGGCCCATATCTCGATCGGGGATGTCCTGAACCAGTTTGTCAAGGGTTTGAACCAAATCCTCAATCCCCTGGCCTGTGAGAGATGATACCTCGATGATGGGGGCATTCGCCAGAAATGTGTCCGCAAGGTATTCGGTGACGTCTTCCCTTGCAAGTTCCAGCATCTCGGAGTCCACCATGTCGATCTTGGTAAGCACTACAAGGCCATATCGAATCTTGAGCAGTTCGCAAATTTCCAGATGTTCTCTGGTCTGGGGCATCACCCCTTCGTCGGCAGCGATTACAAGGGCTACAATGTCGATGCCGGTGGCGCCCGCGACCATGTTTTTTACAAATTTTTCATGACCCGGGACATCCACGATCCCAAGGAGTTTTCCCCCGGGCAATCCCAGATGGGCAAATCCGAGCTCTATGGTGATGCCCCGTTCCTTTTCCTCTTTGAGACGATCGGTGTCGATACCTGTGAGGGTCTTTATGAGAGATGTTTTGCCGTGATCGATATGTCCGGCCGTCCCCAAGATGATTTGTTTCATTGAAATGATCCTTTTATCATTTGATCAGGAATGATAATTTCAGCCAATAGAGGGGATATGAATGGGTGTCAAGGTGATTGCCGGTTAAGGCCGGGTTCCGATTAACGGGTCTCCGATACAACCAGAAGTCTCTGCCCCGGTTTAATGGCCCGCTTTGGATTTATCTTATTGAGACGGCTTAGCTCTTTTATCGATAAGTTGTGTTCTTTGGCGATCTGATAGAGACTGTCTCCCCGACGAACCGTGTAGTACTTTCCTTTTGTTCCCGATGTGGGTTTCTTCTTGATATTTCCTGAGGCCTTTGTCTTGGCTGCACGCGAGGCGCTGATCTTTTTGGGGCTGTCAAGTCTTTGTGTCAGTTTGTCCAGTTGTGCCTTAAGCGATCGCTCGGAGATTTGTAGCCTCGATATGGCCTTCCGGAGAATCTTTTCCTGGTTTTGAAGAAGGACGACCCTGTTCTCAATTTCGTCGAGATGCGCTAGTCTGGCCCCGATCCGGTTAACCTTTGTCTTTATGGCGGTCAACTCCTCGCTCCCGGCTCTGTTACCGGTTCCGAAAAATACAATAATAAGGACGATCAGAAGCAGAACACCCGCACCGACGAGTAGCAGAAATTTTTTCTGCCCCCCGGGATCGCCGTACGGCCTAATATGATCCGTATCTTCACCATCCGGTCCGAATCCCATTTCATAGGGGCTTTCGTCCAAGATATTTTCCATTTCCTCATCGGGTTTGTGATTCATCTGTCTTCCTCCTTTCAGGCTTTTTATCCTTTTACGACTACTTTTGAAAAGACGCAAGAGCTTTTTTTTCCGCATTTCAGGGTGAATGAAAGACGAAACCACTCTTCTTGGGCGGGCTGCCTATTTTCAAATTTTGAGGGCCTCTTCAAAGCCCTCGCTTACTGCTTCGTTGAGTCTTCTCGGCTCTTTTGCATCACCGATGATAATGACCTTGACCCCGTTCCCGTCTACTTCCCGGGAAAGGTCGTCTATGGATTGCACCCCCACGGCCATGATGACCGTATCGGCCGGAATAGACATCCTTCCATTCGCCGTATCTACAACGACCGAATCGTCTTTGATCTCCAGGAGTTTGGTTTTGGGGCAGAGTTCCACGCCCATGAGCCTCAAATCTTTTATCAGCGACCATCGTCCGGTCCGGCCGACGTTGTCCGCCATTCGCGGGACCAAATCGATAACAGTGATCTTCCTGCCGGGGGCATGGAGAAGGTTCATGGCGTATTGGGGATCCTCGGCGTTGTGATACATGAGAAAGGTAAAGGCTTCGGCGGATGGCATGCCTGTTGATGCGATAAAGTGGGCTGTTTCACAACCGGTTGCACTCCCCCCTACGATTACGACGTTTTTCCCTATATCACCGCCCTCTTCCCTGAGTACATCCCAGGCGCTTATCACATGGTCCTTGTCAGATCCCGGAATCGTCATCCCCACGGGTTTAGCCCCTGAGGCCACCACCAGGACATCCGGTGCGTCTTTGTTTATGATTTCGGGAGTTACAGGGGTATTGAGATGGGTTTTGACGCCCCAAAAATCCATACGGGCCTTCATGCTGTCAATAATCTTTTGAAATTCCTTTTTTCCCGGGGGGATCGTTGCTATATTTACCTGTCCACCCAGGCGATCCTCTTTTTCGTAGAGAGTCACATGGTGTCCTCTGGCGGCCGCGGTGAGCGCGAATTCCATCCCTGCCGGTCCTCCTCCGGCTACCATAACCTTCTTCTTTGTCTCCGCCGCATCAATTTTCAGTTCGGTTTCCCTCCCCACCCGCGGGTTTAGTATACATGTGACATAACTACCTGAAAATATGGCATCAAAGCATCCCTGATTGCAGGCAATACACGGGATGATTTCGTTCATTCTACCCGTCTTAACCTTGTTGGGAAGTTCCGGGTCCGTAAGAAGAGGCCTTCCCCAGCATATCATGTCACATGCCCCGGACCTAAGGGCCTTCTCGGCAACATAGGGATCTCCCAATCGGTTGGAACCAAAGACCGGTATGTTCACCTTTTCCCTGACCCCTCTGGCCAGATATACAAAGCCCCCGGGCGGCACGTTGGTTGTAAGCTGCGGGACGTTTGTTTCATGCCATCCTCCGGTTACATTTATGGCGTCAATCCCGGCTTTTTCAGCCTCGGCAGCGAATTGGGCTGCCTCCAGGTTTGTGCTTCCCCCTTCCATAAAGTCATTTCCGGCAATCCTGATACCCAGCGCCATTTCGCTGCCTACTGCAGCCCTGACCTTTTGGATCACCTCAAGCCCAAAGCGCATTCTGTTTTCCATACTACCGCCATATTCGTCCGTGCGCTTATTGGTGAGGGGGGAGAGGAACTGACTCACGAGATAACCGGTGCAGGCCAGAATCTCCACGTAGTCGAATCCCATATCCCCGGCCCGTCGTGCAGCGTCGGCAAAGGCCTTTTTTACTACCTCGATATCCTCCTTTGTCATCTCGCGGGGGGTCTCCTGTGTGAGCTTGCTGGGGATGGCCGAGGGGGCAATAGGTGTCATCCCGCTCAAAAGAGAAAAGGCATATCTGCCCGCATGAAAGAGCTGTGTCCCCAGGGTGACGTCTGTGTCTTCGTGGAGTTCTTTTACAAACTCTTTCATATGATTAACATTTTTTTCGTCAAAAAATTCAGGCATAAAGGGGGCGCTGCCCACCCTATCGATGGCAACGGGCCCGACGGTCATCAGGCCCACTCCTCCTCTGGCTCTCTCCCGATAAAAGGCCTTGTATCTTTCGTTGATGGAATAGTCCCCGGTATATGCAAGGGCCATGGAGGGCATCACTATCCTGTTCTTTATCTGGATCTTATTGATTGTGATAGGCTCAAACAGTTTCTTGAACTCCATTTTTTCCTCCCGATCAGTTTTTATGAGAAATGCGGATCAGTCATTGGCTGACATTTCCGGAAATGTATTGATGATTGATGAGTATGTATACACTTACAGAAAAACATTTTGGGGTTATCGAATTTCCAGTTTCAAATTTCCAGTTCCTCTCAACAACAGCGACAGACCCTCTTTAAAGATCGTATGCCAGATTACCTCAAAAACTTTTTCTTGAAAGCTATCCCTCCGGGGGTACAACAAAAAAGGGCCTCAGATTACAACGACAAAACATTATGTCATAAAGAAATTCATTGCAAGCATCACTTCTTTCTACAACCGTTTTTTTTGGCGGCGCTTTTAATGTGTTTAACGCCGCTGAAATTTTTTGCTGAAAAGGGGACTTCGAATTCGATATGTGTTTGGAAAGGGTAGGTTTCTTTTGAAATGCGGTTGTGCTACAAATATTATTTTAGCCTTGGATTTTCTTTTTACCGAGATTATTTGCCCCGCAAGAAGGAGGAGTGCTATGCAGATAGGGATGGTCGGTTTGGGACGGATGGGTATGAATATGACAAAACGGCTTTTGAGGGGAGAACAGGGGGTTATTGCTTATAACCGGACACCGCAAAAGACGGATCAGGTGGTCAAAGAAGGGGCCATAGGGGTTTACTCTCTTGAAGAGATGGTTGAGAAGCTTTCAGCACCCCGAATTGTTTGGTTGATGTTGCCGGCAGGCACTCCAGTGGATGACCATATGACTCAATTGATGGAAATCCTGGAACCGGACGACATTGTTATTGATGGAGGAAACACATACTATAAAGACGATATTCGTAGAGCTGATATGCTTGCGGAAAAACAAATCCAATTTATGGATGTCGGGGTGAGCGGAGGCATCTGGGGTCTTAGGATAGGGTACTGTCTTATGGCAGGCGGAGGGAAACAGACCTTTGAATACCTTGAGCCCATATTCAAGACCTTGGCCCCGGAGGAAGGCTATCTATATTGCGGGCCCACTGGGTCAGGACACTTTGTCAAGATGGTTCATAACGGTATAGAATATGGAATGATGCAGGCATATGGTGAGGGGTTTAATATACTTGAGGCCTCCCCTTACAGTGAAACATTAAATTATGCCCAGGTTGCCCATCTTTGGAACCAGGGGAGTGTGGTACGTTCCTGGCTTTTGGAACTGGCCGAGGCGGCCTTTGAAAAGGATGAGAAGCTTTCCACGGTTCGTGGATATGTCGAAGACTCCGGGGAAGGCAGATGGACGGTCCAGCAGGCCATTGAAACTGGTGTGTCGGCGCCGGTGATTGCGCTTTCTCTGCTAAGTCGATTTCGATCCCGCGAAAAAGACTCCTTTTCAGATAAGGTGCTGGCGGCCCTCCGCAATGAATTTGGCGGTCATGCCGTATTCTCGGTTGATGGTGAAAAAGAATAGTAGGATAGAACGTAAGTTCTCAATAAGTTCGAGCACCGTGGGGCTCAGCTGTTTCTCTCCGGCGCTCTCTAAACCAGTAGTGGCAGCGTGGCTGATATTTGGGGTTTTGGCGAAAGCACGGAAAAGCCAATAAGGGTTCATGGGGAGAAAACCTCTCCGAGCTTGAAGCCCTACGAGCCGGAAGCCCAAATATCAGCCACTGCGAAAGTCAGAAGTAAATCCGTTTTGAGAGAGCGCCTTCAAGAAACACCCGAACCCCACTCTAAATGTCCTATTATTTCTCCCGGACTTATTGAGAAGTTATGATAGAACGTACAGCATGGAGGGTGTCAGACGGATTTTCTGAAATTCAATGTGAAAACTTAAATATCTACTGTAATATAGTGAATTTATAACATATAAATATATAATAAAAAATATTATCTTAGACCAAATCGGTAGAAATCTAATAAGGCAATGCCATGGAATTTGATAGTAAGGATTTGATAAGAAATGCCCCGCCGGCAGTGGCAAAAGGTAAGGCCCCGGATCTTGAAGTCCCTCCTGAGGCGTGTTTGATAGAAGGTCAGGCGGAGCCATGCACCGTGGTTATCATAGGGGCGTCAGGCGATTTGACACAGAGAAAACTTGTCCCTGCCTTATTTAATCTTTACCTGAATGCCGGACTACCCGAACCATTTTTTATTGTGGGATGTGGTCGCACCGAGCTTGGGGACAGGGGCTTTCGAGACAAGATGAAAAAGGGCATCTCTGGTGTCTCACAACATACAGATTCAAAATGGAAGGGCTTTGCCGAATGCCTTTTCTATCGATCCATCGATTACAGAGATCCCTCCTCTTTTTCGGATCTTGCCGGATATCTCAAGGAAATGGACAAAAAACACGGGACCGGCGGGAACAGGATTTTCTATCTTGCTGTTCCCCCGTCGCTCTACGAGGATGTCGCTCAAATGATTGGCCGGTCAGGTCTCGCTGTTGAAAATAAGGGTGATAATGGCTGGTCACGGATCGTTGTGGAAAAGCCCTTTGGCAGAGACCTTGAGACAGCCGGTGATCTGGACCGATCGCTTCATGATCATTTCAAGGAACACCAAATTTTTAGAATCGATCATTATTTGGCCAAGGAGACGGTTCAAAATATCCTGATGTTTCGTTTTGCCAATTCCATCTTCGAACCCTTATGGAACAGGAGATATATCGATCATGTAGTCATAACAACGGCCGAGACCCTGGGCGTTGAACACCGTGCCGGATATTATGAAGAAGCGGGTGTCTTGAGGGACATGTTTCAAAACCACATGATGCAGCTGCTTGCGCTGACAGCAATGGAACCGCCATCTCTTTTTGAGGCCAACCGGGTGCGTGACGAAAAAGTCAAGGTGTATAGATCCCTAAGGCCTTTTCCCGTTAAAGATCTTGAAAAATATCTGACGGTCGGGCAATACGGCCCCGGGACCATCGATGCTGAGGCTGTCCCAGGCTATCGGGATGAACCCGGTGTAGATGCAAACTCGCTCACCCCGACCTTTGCAATGATGAAAATATTTTTGGATAACTGGCGGTGGCAGGGGGTCCCTTTCTACCTTTGTTCCGGGAAGCGGTTGGCCCAAAAACTGACCGAAATCGCCATACAGTTTAAAGAGGTCCCCCATTCAATGTTCAGACAGGTGCTGGGTGAATACATCACGGCCAACCGGTTGACCATCGGGATCTACCCTGATGAAAAGATAACCCTGACATTCCAGACAAAAAACCCGGGTGCCCGGGTGTGCCTTCGTTCAGTGACAATGGATTTTGAATATAGCCAGAATTATAAGGGGCCGATCCTCGATTCATATGAAAAAGCATTGCTGGACTGTATGCTGGGTGATCAAATGCTTTTTTGGAGACAGGACGGTGTCGAGTTATGCTGGTCGTTCTTGACACCAATTCTGGAACAATGCGAAACGTGCAGAGAGCGTCAAGAGATGCTCTTTCCCTATACTGCAGGGAGTTGGGGGCCAAGATTCCCGGAAGACCCCGGAGGGCTCGATAGCCTCATTGAACCGAAAACCAGCCAGGGAACGGCATAAAAGAGAGGCGATGGGCTGAGTGGAAACCTATTACAAACCGAAAGATCTGTTCAAATTCGAAGAGATTGGAAAAGAAGCTCCCGAGTTGGCCAACAAGTTTTTTGATTATTATAATGCCGTGTTTGAAGAAGGCGAACTCACGGAAAGGGAGAAATCCCTGATCGCTCTGGCCGTGGCTCATGCGGTTCAGTGCCCCTATTGTATCGATGCCTATACGCAGGCATGTCTGGAGAAGGGTTCCAATCCGGCGGAAATGACAGAGGCCGTCCACGTGGCAACAGCCATACGAGGGGGAGCCTCGCTGGTTCACGGGATTCAGATGCGCAACACGGCTGAGAAGTTGTCCATGTGATCAGGTGATCAGGTGACCAGGAGACAAAAAATAGATATGAAACAACTTCCATCTGAGAAACCCGGCGAAGACCCGGGACAAGGGGTGACGGGGATAGATCCTTTTTATTTGACGTTGTCCAAACACGGTCTCACGCTAAACAGGGAAGATACAACCACACTCCAGATAAATGTGGGCTTTCTTTGCAACCAGGAATGCCTCCATTGTCATCTGAGCGCCGGTCCCGGTCGTGAAGAAAGCATGAGTTTAGAGACGATGGACGAGGTGATTTCTTATGCGAAGAAGTGCACTTTTGAAACAATCGACATTACAGGTGGAGCCCCTGAACTAAATCCAAATCTGAACCATTTGATCGCGAAGATCTCCGCGGTTGCACCAAAGATCATGTTCCGCTCCAATCTGACCGCACTACAGGATGGAAAAAGGAACCGCCTGATAAATATTTTAAAGGAACACCGCGTTGCCATCGTGGCCTCACTTCCCTCTTTGAATGAATCTCAGGCGGACTCACAACGGGGTAGTGGCGTTTTTCAGGCGAGCCTGGCCGCGCTCAGAGAACTGAATGTGGAGGGCTATGGAAAAAACGGCTCCCGACTGGAGCTTAATCTGGTGTCTAATCCTACGGGTGCATTTCTCCCTCCCCCCCAGGCCCAGACCGAAAAGAGATTCCGGGAAGTCCTTGATAGAAAGTGGGGGATTGTTTTTAACAATCTGTTCAATATGGCCAATGCCCCCTTGGGGAGATTTTGGCACTGGCTTCTGGATTCGGGTAATGACAAAGAATATATGAAAAAGCTGGTTTCCTCTTTTAACCCGTCAACCATTGAGGGGCTCATGTGCAAGACGTTTGTATCGATTTCCTGGGATGGGTATCTTTATGATTGTGATTTCAATTTGGCCAGAGGCCTTTTTATGGGTGGGCAAAAAAGACATGTTTCTAAAATGACCGGTCCTCCTGAACCCGGGGGGCCTATTGAACTGGCGGATCATTGTTACGCCTGCACGGCCGGCGCCGGATTTAGCTGTGCCGGGGCCATAAAAAATTGAAATAAAAAAATCAGAAAAGACTATTAATAGGGTCGCGAGACTACGTCTTGACATGAGCGAGAAACGAATTCTGATTAAATCGACGGACTTGAAAATCGAGGCCCTCGTGGATCTCTCTGAAGGTCATAAGGCGGTGGTAGTCACCCACCCCCATCCCCTTTATGGGGGTGATATGCACAATAGCGTTGTCAGGTCTGTGGTGCAGGCCTACTGCAGGATGGGATATTCCACCCTCAGGCTAAATTTCAGAGGCGTCGGGGAGAGTGAAGGACAATACGAACAGGGGATTGGCGAACAGGAAGATGTGGGGGCAGCCATCAGATATTTCTCTGATTTGGGCAAAACCGCCATAGACCTTGCGGGGTATTCCTTTGGTGCATGGGTTAATGCCCTGGGTTTGGATGATTTTGCTCAGGTATCGCGGATGATTATGGTGTCCCCTCCCGTAAATTTTATTGATTTTTCATTTTTTTCCGGAAATTCAAAGGTTAAACTGGTGATCGCGGGATCGGAAGATGATATTGCCCCACCATCCGTGATCGAGGGGATGCTACCCGGCTGGAACCCCCATGCCATATTCAAAGTTATCAAAGGCGCTGATCATTTTTATGGGGAAAAGACCGCGGAATTGGAGACAATAATCCAGGATTTTTTGGCGCTCGAGGCGTAGGTGGGCAGTGAAAATGGACAAGATCAGTTTTCTCAAAAACCCCATTCAGGAATATGCATGGGGTTCAAAAACGGCCATTCAAAACCTTCTCGGGGAATCTGCCCCGTCCGAGAGGCCGGCGGCTGAGTTGTGGATGGGCGCCCATCCAAAATCCCCTTCGATGGCGCTGGTGGATGGTGAGTGGGAATCTCTGGAGACGGCAATCGAGAATGCTCCCAAATCCATTCTGGGGGAAAGGGTCGCGCGGGAATTCTTTAATAATCTCCCTTTTCTGTTTAAGGTCCTGGCTGTTGATAGACCCCTGTCCATACAGGTTCATCCCGACCTTGATGAGGCACGGGCAGGTTTTGAAAGGGAAAACAGCCTGGGAATTCCGCTGGGCGCCCCTCACCGGAATTACAGGGACCCCAATCACAAGCCTGAGATCCTTTGTGCCCTGACCCGGTTTCAGGGTCTCAAGGGTTTTCGAGAGATAGGGGAGATGTTGGGATTGATGAACAAGGTGTCCGGTTCGGCCCTGTCCGAGGAACTGGACTGTTTGAGAAATAAACCCGATAATGTTGGTTTAAGAGAATTTTTTACCTCGCTGATGAAGATGGAAAAGACGCGTCAGGATTTGGCGGTGAGCGAGGCAATAACTGTTGCCAAGACATATGTCCAGGAATCCCCGGAGTTTGATTGGATGGTCAAACTCAATGACGAATATCCCGGGGACATTGGCGTATTTTCACCTCTCTTCCTCAACCTGGTGGAATTGGATCCGGGGGAGGCCATCTTTCTTCCTGCGGGTGAACTCCATGCCTATCTCCAGGGTGTGGGCATAGAACTTATGGCCAACTCGGACAACGTGCTCCGGGGCGGATTGACGCCAAAACATATTGATCTCCCGGAACTGTTAAAAATTGTGAATTTTAACGCCGGTCCTTTTCAGAAAGTTGAATCAATGGCTGATGGCCCCTTCCAGAAAAAATACAGTACCCCTTCCAGGGAATTTCTCCTGTCCGTTATTTCTCTGAATGAGGGGGCACTCTTTGAGAGTCCGATAAACCGGAGCGTGGAGATCCTGATCTGTGTAAACGGCAGGGCAATGGTAACCGACCTTCGGGACGGCAGTCGGTTTGAGCTCTCCAAGGGAAAATCCATTGTCGTCCCTTCAGCCGCACCCGGCTATAAAATAGAAGGGCCTGCCACCGTGTACAAGGCCTCGGTGCCCTTTCAATAACTGTCGCGCCACATGGCCCAAAAGCTCCCGGCAGGGGCGTCAAGGTAGTTCTGCATGGGACGGCACTTGATCTTAGATAGGAAGAAAACAGGAGAGGGAAGTCCTTTAGGGTAAACACTCTCCAGATTGGCCATCCCCTTGGAGAGGATAAGGTCCGCAGCGTCAACAAGATCCAGAAATTCTCTTGAAACCCGTCTCCATTCGATCCCTGCCCCGTCTGTGCCGGTATCAATCACTTCTTGAAATTCGTCTTCCAATTGAGCAAGCCGGAGATCGACGCGGGTCAGATCGTTTAACGAGGGGCCTCCCTTGACCACCAGGACTGTTCGCCGGGCCTTATGGCGGATATGCTGGTAAAGGGGAATGTCAAAATAGATCTCCCCGGCGTTGTCCGCAAGGTAAAGGACCAGATCGGGGGCTCTTTGAAAGAAAAGACTCAAGCAGTGGGATGTCGTCACGGAAAAAACCAGGGCCTTCCTTGATCTCAACGGGGATTTCAGCCAGTGCCTCCTCCGGGCGTTTAAAAAAATCCAAGGTATTTCCCAAAACCGCCAACGTGACCAGAGAACGGAAATCTTCGCCCATTTGATCTTTCACTTGGGAAAAAACGGCTTTGGCCTGTGCCATTTCTATGGCCTTTGTCCGGGCATAGGGGTCGGATACACCAGTGACACGCCGGATCTCCCTGAGTATTTGATTGGCGGTCTCAGGGGAATTTAAACCATCTTTTCGGGCCTTGGCCAGGATTTCTCTCACCATGGTCTCATCATATGTTTGATTGGCAGGGGCTTCTCCGGAAACCAGGCTATATGCAGAGTGGGCAAGCCCCATAAGACAGTCAATGCATTGGGGAAAAGGTTCAAGGGGTTTCATGGTTTATTCTCCGAAAGAAATATTTATCAAATATGGCATGACTGGTCCTTTTGGGCTAGAAGTTCTTATTTTTCGATGCATCCTATCAGGGGGAAAATTTTGTTCAAGAAAAAAGGACATTAAGGGCCTTATTGGTAAGTTGTCATTTTGGGGCTTGACAGAGTGGAATATTAGTTGTATATTACAACCATGTCTCAGCAAATTTCTGCCGACAACCGAGAGATACTCTCCATCATATCAGGAGTTTCGCGCGCGCTGCGGTGCTGCCAGCAGGAATCTGTGTTCTGTGAGGACGTGACATTCTCCCAGTTTTTTATCCTGGACCGGGTGGGAGAAAAAGGCGCGCTGAGGCTTGCAGAACTCCACGAGATCCTCTCCGTGGACAAGAGCACAACCACCAGGCTGGTGACACCTCTGGTCAATCAGGGGCTTATGTTGCGCGAAAAATCTAAGGATGACTCACGGGCCATCATCCTAAAACTAACCCGGAAGGGGAAAAGGATTCGAGAGAAAGTTTTGGTGTGTCTATCGGAGTTTCTTGATAATGTTGAAAATGGTATTCCCCAAGAAAAGAGAGCACACGTATATGAATCCGTGAGACTCTTCCTGGATGCCATCCAAAGGGCTTGCGCAAGCCCTAAGTGCAGTTCATGACAAAAGAATCTGGAGAACATATCATATGAACCAGAAAAAAAATATAGTTGAAGGTTCTAAAAGTGTCAGTTTTCAACCCGTTGAAGCCTTTCTTGAAACTGCGAAAGGCCGACCCCTGGGCGGAGAGGCTCAGTTAAGCCTTCCGAGTCTCGATCAACCCTTTGTAGAGGGATCGGTCAACTCTGAGGTTGGGGAAGTCCCCCGGGTTTTTTCGTCTTTGGCATTGGCAGACCGTTGGGGGACTGTCAAGGCCCGCTGGGGTGTTGGCAGGATGCGCTATACCATAGAACCCGGGCTCTATGCCCTTGGAAACCCCGATGGACATTCCCCGGTCCTTGTTACTGCAAATTATAAAATGAGTTTTGATCGTCTGAGAGAGGCTTTGCCCGGCCGTCAGGCGTGGATTCTGGTGCTGGACACCGACGGGATAAATGTCTGGTGTGCGGCAGGGAAAGGGACATTTGGAACCGAGGAGTTGGTTCGGCGTATCGCATCCAGCGGGCTGGAACAAATCGTATCCCATCGGGAGTTGATACTCCCCCAGCTGTCAGGACCAGGGGTTGCAGCCCATAAGGTCAAAAAACTGTCCGGTTTTAAAGTGATCTATGGCCCTATCTTGACAGTGGATCTCCCCCTTTTTCTTGACTCGGGTCTCAAGGCAACCGGTGAGATGCGGCAAAAGCGCTTTACAATCCGGGAGAGGGTTGGCCTGATCCCCATAGAGCTTTTGGCTGCCCTTAAATGGACGCTTCTGCTGCTCCCGGTTTTCTTCTTTCTTGGTGGCCTGGGGGGCTCGTCCGGGTTTTGGGCAAACACACTAAGTCACGGGCTTTTTGCGGTCTTTGCTGTGTTGGGGGCGTTGGCTTCGGGAGCGGTCTTGACACCCCTTCTTTTGCCGTGGCTGCCAGGCCGTGCCTTCTCCCTCAAAGGTATGGGTATGGGGGTGATAACGGCGTGTATATTCACGGTTTTCCGTGTGGGAAATTTTGGTGGTTTGCAAGGCTCTCTTGAAATACTTGGCTGGTTTTTGCTGATACCGGCTCTTTCTGCATTCTGGGCCATGAATTTTACGGGAGCCTCGACCTACACATCGCTTTCAGGAGTCAAAAAAGAGATGAAATGGGCCATTCCTTTTGAGATTTCAGGTGGTGTGATTGGATTTTGTTTATGGCTGGTATCACGGTTTATACATTAGACCCTAACATTGCATAAAATTTGAGTTCAAAACGCTATAGATTGGGTCAGTCCCGCCCGGGGCGGGATTTGGCCATTTTTAAGGACGAAAGCGTATTAAACATACGGTGAGGTCTTGAAAATGGACAAACGTTTCTTGATGGCTTGATATAGAGCGAGCAAAGCGGTTTTGGGCCAAATATTTATGCAACGTTAGGGTAGAGCTTGCCCTTAGGGAGTTTGACAAATGGGACAGTTGATTTATCTGAAAGATGTGGTGACCCTGGAGCTTGATCAGGAAAAATGTGTGGGATGCGGGATGTGTCTTACGGTCTGTCCGCATGCAGTGCTAAATATGAATAACAATAATGCCGTAATCCAAGACAAAGATCTCTGTATGGAATGCGGAGCCTGTGCCCGGAATTGTCCCACAGAGGCCATCACCGTCCAGGCCGGCGTTGGGTGTGCTGCGGCGCTGATCAACGCCGCCGTGGGGGGGAACGCGTCTTCATGTGGCTGTAGTATAGAGCCTGCGGAAGGGCAGAGTGTAAAGGCTGCAGGGTCATCGTCTCGGGGTGGTTGTTGTTAAAGTTAGATGATGCCGAAGATGATCTGAAGACTGGATATGAAAATGTAAAGTTATTTGTAACCACTCAGGTTCAGGGGTTCAGGGTTCAACGTTCAGGGTTAAGGACAAGGACAGCATTGAAGACCCGAAGTCCTCGTTAAAAATGCTCATTTCCCAAAATAATTGTCAATTTGGTTCCAAATTTTGAATTAGGCCTTACAAAGCTGACACTTTTCTCGTAAATACGCATCTAAAATGCAGTCCGGGGACGAGAATGGAACCTTGAACCCCTGAACCGTGAACCCGACAACCTGAGTAGTTACAGTTGTTTTTGCGTAAGCCCTAAGCAAAGATAGGAAAAGGATAGGAGAAGAAACAATGAAGATAGCGGTTGTAGGTTCCGGGGCACTGGGCGGATTCTTTGGATTCACTTTTGCTGTTCAAGGGCAGCAGGTCACCCTGGTGGATGTGGACACCGAAAAAGTGGCGGCCATCCGGAAATCGGGGCTTACCGTTTCCACCCGGGAAGGCGAGAAAAACGCAACCATTCCGATCACCGACAGGGTGGACGAGGTGGGACAGGTGGATCTCGTCTTTTTATCCGTAAAATCGTACGCCACACATGAGGCTGCCAGGTCACTAAAACCGCTTTTGGGGGATCAAACCCTTGTTATGTCCATACAGAACGGAATCGGCAACGTGGAAAAGATTGCAGCCGTAACAGGTGAAGACAGGGTCATTGGTGGTATAACGGCCCACAGTTTTCAGATGTTGACCCCTTCCCATATCCGTTATGTGGGCGGGGCGGGGCATCTCCATATAGGGAAGATCGAGGGCGAAAACACTTCGCGTGTCCAAGAGATTGCTGATATTCTCAGCAACGGGGGGGTTAAGGTGGAGGTCAATAACGACATCCAGGACTATATTTGGTACAAGCTGCTGGTCAATACCCCCATCAATGCCATTGCCGCCATCACCCGTTTAAAAAATGGAGAAATGGGAGAGAACAAACAGGTCCATGCCTTGATGCGGGTGGTGGCGGACGAGGCGCTTGCTGTGGCAAAGGCTCAAAAAATCCGAATCCTTATGACAGATCACCCGGTTGATGTCTGTATTCCGGCCTTAATGGCAGCCTCCGAAAACAAGGCCTCCATGCTCCAGGACGTTGAGGCAAAAAGACGAACCGAGATCGACGCCATTAACGGGGCAATTGTTGAAAGGGGTGAGAAACTGGGCATCCCGACTCCCGTAAACAAGACCCTTACAGACCTTGTCAAGATCATGGAACTTCGATACATAGGCGGTTGAATCCAAACGTTTCCCAAAATTCCAACGATGGCTTGGTTGCTCCAATTTTAGGAATTCAGGCTTTGTGAATTCAGAGCGAAACAAAAGGAGATTTAAGCATGTCGGGCATCGCTTTGTGGTGGCGGGCGGTTCGGCCATTTTCATTTACGGTCAGTGTTATACCCCCAATCCTTGGAACAGTTCTGGCTGTTCTTGGAAATCCCGGTCTGGAGATCAACTGGTTTCGTTTTATTCTAACAGTGATAGGGTGTGTAACAGTCCATTCAGGCGCCAACCTGCTTTCGGACTATTATGATTATAAAGTGCGTGTGGATCGGGAAGGCACCTATGGATCCAGCGGGCTGCTGGTGGATAAAATCATGCAGCCGGGGCAGATATTAAAGGGAGGGGTGATAGCAATTTCCGTGGCCCTGGGGATCGGGTTGTATCTGGTTTTCGTGACTCCAAACCCCATGTTCCTTTTGGGGGTGATATTTATTGGGGGGATTTTTGCGGTTTTTTATACGGCAAATCCTTTTGCGTTTAAATACAATGCTCTGGGTGATATTGCCGTCTTTATATCATTTGGTTCTGCCATGGTCCTGGGTGCTTATTATGTTCAGGCCCATCGTTTTTCATGGGCACCTGTTCTCTATGCGCTTCCCATCGCCTTGCTCGTGGATGCGATTTTACACAGTAATAACCTACGCGATATTGAAAATGACGAGGCCGTTGATATCAAAACAATTCCAATCCTCGTCGGGGAGAAGGTTTCAAAGTGGATGTATTACGGGTTAATCCTTGGTGCCTATCTCCTTATCCTGATTCTTATTCTCTGGGCGGGGCTCCCGATGCTTTCTCTCCTGACGTTTTTATCTTTTCCGTTGGCAGTCAAGCTGGTCAGAATGATTCGTGATAAAGAAAAGATCCCAAAGAAACAATTCGCAATGATCGACGCTGCGACGGCTCAGTGCCACCTGACATTTGGTGCCCTGATGATCATATCCATAATCATTCATATTGTGATTCGTCAATAGGCAAGCGTTAACAGGTTCAAGGTTCAACGTTCAGGGTTAGGGGCAAAGACAAAATTGAAGCCCCGAAGTCCTCAATGATTATCTTAAAGGCGCCGCATCAGGATTAGAGATTGGTGGAAATAGCCTTGAAAAAAAATGATAAAATGGTCTGGACAAGCATTATTTTGGCCTTTGTGCTTTGGTATATTATGTTTGTCCTGCGTCCCTTCAATTTCTGGCTTATGATGTCATTCAGCACGTCTCTCCTGGCCATGCTTTCGTTTGTCTTTGGCCGACCCCTTTTTCGAAAAGAGGATATGAACTGGCAGAACCTGTTGTTGGGAGTGGTATCGGCAGGAGTTTTGTATACCATCTTCCGGGTTGGCAATGAGCTCCTGATTTTCGCCTCTCAACTATTCCCGGACCTCCTCACAAACCGGTTGGAAAACATCAACAGTGTTTACGAGAACAAGGGCTCCCTGTCACCGGTTTTGGTGGGGGCGCTTCTTTTTTTCCCTATCGGTTTTGGAGAGGAGATCTTTTGGCGCGGTTTTATTCAAGACCGTCTCACTCAAAGATGGAATGCTCCAAGGGCCCTCGTTTTTACAACCCTCATCTATACCTGTGTTCATATCCCCACTGGAAACCCCGTCCTCATTTTGGCAGCTCTGACAGCAGGGCTTTTTTGGGGCGGGCTCTACTGGTATAAAGGGAACATCACCGCTGTCCTCATCTCCCATATGCTTTGGGACCCGATGATCTTTGTTGTCTGGCCCATCAGATAGCCGGTAACCGGTCAAGATCCGGTTACGGCTTACTGTAATCAGGCACTGCTCAGACGCCTGTCGGCTATCCGTTTTCCTGCTTCGTCCGTGCTGCACCCATCCGCTTTTGTCATTTGAAAGACCTTTGACAGATTGCTCTTGATGGCATGGACAAGTTTCTCTTCGGCTTCTTTATGTGACCAGCCTTGTACCTCCATTCCGATAATGGCCATGGCCCCACCGCAATTTGCTATAAAGTCAGGGGCATACAAGATGTCGCGTTCTCGAAGAAGGTCGGCATCCCCGGGGGTTCCAAGCTGGTTATTGGCGGCCCCGGCCACCGCACGACAACGCAACCGGGGAATAGTCTCTTTGTTCAGAATGGCCCCGACCGCGCAGGGGGCAAATATGTCGCAGGGCCTGTCATAAACCTCATCAGGCGGGATGGACTCCAATCCAAATTCATCTGAAAAATATTGAGTGGAAGATGGATTTACATCACTTATCAAAATTTCAGCGCCGGTATCACGCAGCAGGGTTGTCAATCCCCGTCCCACGCTTCCTACACCCTGGACCAGCACTTTTTTCCCTTCCAGGTTGGATGTGCCAAAGACCTGTTCGGCAACCACCTGGATGCTCGTGAGGACACCCAGTGCTGTATATGGGCCCGGGTTCCCCGAACCACCGGCGGCTTTTGTCCGTCCGAAGATATAGGGGTCGCCGGTCTCAGCAATGATGTCCATGTCTTCCGATGAAGTGCCATAGTCCGGGCCTGTAAAAAATATTCCATTGTATTGGTGGACAAATGTCCCGTACCGCCGAAGCAGATCCGACCTCCCTTGCGAATCCAGACTGTCAGGTACTGCTATAACCCCTTTTCCACCCCCGTAGTCATTGCCCGCCGCGGCCCATTTGAGGGTCATACCGCCGGACAGCCTCAGGGCATCCTCCAGGGCCTCCTTCAGATGCGGATAGGGTTTCATACGCGTTCCGCCGGCGCTTGGCCCCAGGGCTGTGGAGTGAATCGCAATAAAGATCCACGCGTCAGCAACCCTGTCATAACGAATGATCACGCTTTCTCCATCCCACTGTTTGATCAAAGATTCCATCAGCTTTTTCTCCTTTGAAACCACGTTGGCGTAACTTCTCGATATGTCCGGGAGAAATAATAGGGGTTCGGGTGTTTCTTGCAGGCGCTCTCTCAAAGTGGATTTACGTCGCACTTTCGCAGTGGCTGATATTTGGGGTTTTCTCCTAATGAACCCTTATTGGCTTCTCCGTGCTTTCGCCAAAACCTCAAATATCAGCCACGCTACCATGACTGGTTTAGAGAGCGCCGGAGAGAAACACCCGTACCCCACGGTGCCCTAACCTATTGAGAACTTACACGTTGGCCATTGAACAATACGTAAAGATTGGCTTTTTATTCGCTGAAATGTTATCTGATCGTCCCTGAACTTTCAACAAAATCCGTATTTTTTTAGTTACGGCCGTCTACAAAAAGCCCGGCCAGCTACTGGCATAAGCCCATGTCGATGAACAGACGTCACTCGATCCACGACGAAAAAATCCCTGGGAAGTTTTCCAAAACCTATCTGATTATTTCTCCAAGGCTTACTGGGGGGTTATGTTATTGCTTGCCAAGTGGTGTCTGTTTTGGGTAAAAGGATGGTGAAAGGATTGGTGGATAGTTAGAATCTTTTAGCAAAAGGAAAGGAGATTGTGATGAAAAAAATTAAGATGGGCGTAATTTTGGGTGTGATGATGGTTTTTGTTATGGTTGGTTTGGCCACGGCCGCTACCCTGGATGATATAAAGGCCAGGGGGCATCTTATTGCCGGCGTGAACGGGAGTGTTTTCGGATTCAGTATACCGGATGACAAAGGCAAGTGGAAGGGGCTTGATGTTGATACTGCCAAGGCCATTGCTGCTGCAGTGTTTGGCGATGCAAACAAGGCAAAGTTTACGGCCCTGACTGCTGTTCAACGATTGCCCGCTTTGCAGTCCAAGGAAATCGACGTTTTGTGTCGCAATACAACCCAGACCCTCACCCGTGAAACAACCAATGGACTAAATTTTGCCCATGTCAATTTTTATGACGGGCAAGGGTTTCTTGTTCGTAAAAAACTGGGGGTCAAAAGCGCAAAGGAACTGGGCGGGGCCACCGTGTGTGTTCTTCCCGGGACGACCACGGAATTGAACGCGGCAGACTTTTTTCGGAAGCATAAAATGCAATGGAAACCTGTGGTGATCGAGCAAACAGCGGAACTCAGCAAGGCCTTTTTTGGCGGCCGTTGTGACAGTTTGACCTCAGATGCCTCCCAGCTGGCCGCACATCGCTCGGTGGCTCCCAACCCGGACGATTATGTCCTCCTGCCCGAGATCATTTCCAAAGAACCCCTTGCCCCGGTTGTGCGTCACGGAGATGACCAGTGGTATGACATTGTAAACTGGACGGTTATGGCACTCATCCAGGCTGAGGAATTTGGTATCACATCAAAAAACGTCGATGAGATGCTCAAAAGCCAGGACCCTCAGATCAAGCGTTTTCTCGGCGTGACGCCGGGACTGGGCAAGTCCCTGGGGCTTGATGACAAATGGGCGTATAACATCATAAAGCAAGTGGGAAACTACGGTGAAATTTTTGAACGAAACGTGGGACCCAATACACCGCTAAAACTTGATCGCGGTCAAAATGATCTCTGGACAAATGGCGGTTTGATGTACGCTGCTCCTTTCAGGTAATGAACAAAAAAAGGCGCCCAAAAAAGGGCGCCTTTTTTATTCTGCCCCGATAACCTGAACCTTTCGCCGACCCGCAACCTCTGACGGCCGGGAAAAGACAAGATTTTCTTTGAACCACCCCGGGAACAAAATAGGGATATTTGGCGTTGAACAAAGGAACCACTGAAAAAGTCCCGTTTTGGCTTGACCCCCAAAAACGTTCGATCATGGCCCAGATCGGGGTCATGATGATGTTTGGCCTGCTTGTCTGGTATCTTGTTTCCAACACCCTCGGAAATCTTGAAAAGCAAAGCATCGCCACCGGATTCGGGTTTTTGAGCAAGGAATCCGCATTTGAGATCGGTGAATCCCTAATATCCTATTCAGCCGCAGACACATATGCCAAGGCCCTCTTGGTCGGTGTGTTGAATACCCTGAAAGTCGCCTTTATCGGGATTGTAATATCGATCATCCTTGGGGCCTTTATCGGGACTGCCCGGTTATCCGGTAACTGGCTGGTTTCGAAACTGGCGGGGATATACATAGAAGTTATGCAGGACATCCCTGTGCTGCTCCAGTTGTTTTTCTGGTATACCATTTTTTATGGAACGTTTCCCTCTCCCCGGCAGGCCCTGAACCCCATAAAGGGCCTTTTTATTTGTAACCGGGGCGTTGTTTTTGCCGTTCCGGATGCGAACCCGGCCCATAAATATATTTTTCTGGCATTTGTCCTGGGATGTGTTCTGGTTTATTTTGTAGGGAAATGGGCAAAAAACCGCCAGGAGCGAACAGGTAAGTCTTTCCCGATGTTCAGGCTTTCCGTTGTTTTCCTCATAGGGCCTCCGCTTTTAACATGGGTAGTGTTGGGGGCACCCTCACGGATGAATTTCCCCGAGCTTCAGGGGTTTAATTTTGAGGGGGGAATGACCCTCAGCCCAGAGTTTATGGCCCTCTTACTGGGGTTGGTTCTTTACACGGCGGCCTTTGTGGCGGAAGTCGTAAGGGCGGGGATTCAGTCTGTAGACAAGGGGCAACGGGAAGCAGCCACATCAATCGGGCTAAAACCGGCCCAGGTCCTATCGCTGGTCATATTGCCACAGGCCCTTCGGGTCATCATGCCTCCGCTTACCAGCCAGATGCTGAACTTGACGAAAAACAGCTCTTTGGCGGTTGCCATCGGGTATCCGGATTTTGTCTCAGTGGCCAACACCACCATCAATCAGACCGGGCAGTCCATTGAAGGTGTGGCATTGATAATGGCGGTGTATCTCATCTTCAGCCTCTCTACATCGGCGTTTATGAACTGGTACAACAAGAGAGTCTCACTGGTGGAAAGATAGACTTATGGAAGAGACCGTTCAAAATGGGTCTTCAAGGGAAGTGAAACCTCCGGTGGCCAGCATGGGCATTATCGGTTGGGTCAGAAAAAACCTGTTTAAAGGATGGCTTAGTTCCTTTCTGACCGTGATCACCCTATATCTTCTCTATAATGTTATCCCACCGATCTTTAAGTGGATGTTCATCGACAGCGTCTGGAGCACCACGGGGGAGGGTTGCAGGGACATTGGAGGGGCCTGCTGGTCTATCATAACGGACAACTTGAGATTTATCTTATTCGGTTTTTATCCATATGATCAGCAGTGGCGGCCCCTTATTGCAATGCTTATGCTTTTTGGGCTTCTTTTTTACAGTCGGAACCGGAAACATTGGAACAAAAACCTTGGTTATGGGTGGATCCTGGGGCTTTTTGTCATGGGCCTTCTAATGGGTGGCGGGTTGTTCGGGCTGTCGCCGGTTGAAAGCACCAAATGGAGCGGGCTTCCGCTTACGCTTCTGCTTTCGGTCTTCGGGCTCACGGTGGCCTATCCCCTGGGGGTTATCCTCGCCCTGGGCCGGCAATCTAAAATGCCGGCTATCAAGTTGCTTTGCGTGGTTTATATCGAGCTGATACGCGGGGTACCGCTGATCAGTCTTCTTTTTATGGGGTCCATCATTTTTCCTCTATTTTTGCCCGAGGGGATTACGATAAACAAGATCCTTCGGGCGCAAGTGGCCATCATCCTTTTTACGGCTGCCTACATTGCTGGGGTCGTACGGGGGGGGGCTCCAGGGCATGACCCTGGGGCAGTACGAGGCGGCCGAGTCGCTGGGTTTAAACTATTGGTTAACTATGCGTCTTGTTATTCTCCCCCAGGCACTTAAGATTGTGATCCCCCCGACGGTCAGCATCCTGATTTCAGCGTTCAAGGACACCTCTTTGGTGGCGATCATCGCACTTTTCGATCTGCTCAGAACAACCCAGACCGTACTTTCAAACCCCAAGTGGATGGGGTTTAGCGCAGAGGCCTATCTGTTTATTGCTGTGCTCTATTTTTTGGGCTGCTTTTCCATGGCAAATTACGGTCGAAAATTGGAAAAGGAACTGTCAACCGAACTCTAGGAGGTGTCTGAGAGGCTTTGATGGATAAAAAAAGTTCAAAGGTAAGCAACAGCACAAGCTCAAGCGAGAAGATGATCGAAATCATTGACATGCACAAGTGGTTTGGTGAATTTCATGTGCTTGCGGGAATCAACTTGATCGTTCACAAACAGGAACGAATTGTCATTTGCGGCCCATCCGGTTCGGGAAAATCTACGTTGATCCGCTGTATCAACCGGCTGGAAGAGCATCAACGTGGGCGGATTGTCGTGGATGGAATTGAACTCACCAATAACTTGAAAAATATCGAGAAGGTTCGGGAGGAAGTGGGTATAGTTTTTCAGCATTTCAATCTATTCCCGCATCTGACCATCGTGGAAAATCTCACCCTGGGCCCCATCTGGGTCCGGAAAACCTCCAAAAAGGAAGCCGCAGAGATTGCCATGCACTTTCTGGAGAAAGTCCACATTGCGGATCAGGCCAGCAAATTTCCGGGGCAACTCTCAGGAGGTCAGCAACAGCGTGTCGCTATAGCCCGCAGTCTGTGTATGAACCCCAAGGTGATGCTTTTTGATGAACCTACCTCAGCCCTTGACCCGGAAATGATAAAAGAGGTCCTGGATGTCATGATCGAACTGGCTCGGGAAGGGATGACTATGATAGTGGTGAGCCATGAGATGGGTTTTGCCAGGAGCGTCGCACATCGAGTCCTCTTTATGGACTCGGGCCAAATCGTTGAAGGCAATACCCCCGATGAATTTTTCAAGAATCCCCAGCACGACCGTACGAAACTCTTCCTAAGCCAGGTTTTGCATTAGTTGTTTAACCAGAGAAATAACCTCGCCTGCATTCTTGGCATACCCGTCTGCCCCAATGCTGTCAGCAAACTTCTGGTTTACCGGAGCGCCGCCAACGATGATCTTGAGATCTCCTCTATAGCCGGCTTCTTCCAGAGCGTTGATCACCTTTTTCATCTCGGGCATGGTGGTTGTCAAAAGGGCGGATAACCCGAGGACATTCGGTTTTTTTTCAGCTAGCTGGCGCACAAAATCCTCGGTCTTCACATTAACGCCCAGATCAATCGTGTCAAAGCCCACCCCTTTCAGCATGGTCAGCACCATGTTTTTGCCGATGTCATGGAGATCCCCGCGAACAGTTCCGATCATGACGGTCCCTCTGCTTTCCCTGTCAAGAGTTGCCAGGTGAGGCTCGAGAACCGTCAGGGCCTCGTTGATGGCTCTTGAAGAGAGCAGGACCTCTGGGATAAAAACGCTCCCATCCTTGAATCTTTCTCCAATGACTTCCATGGCGCTGAGCATCCCCTGCTGCAGGATGTCTTGAGCCTTGAAGCCCCTCTTAAGCATCTGCTGGACCTCTTCTTTGATTCTTCCTTGACCGCCTTTGAGAACGAGGTCCTGGATGGCCTCGAGATCTCCTCCTCCCGGAGCGGCCTTTGGGGTCAAACGTTTCTTAGCCTGCTGCAAATGGCTCTCTGTAAGGGGTCTGGCCGACCCGGCTTCAAGAGGCAGCCGGCCTTCCTTTTCAAAGCGTTCCCCGATATAAACCAGCCGTTCAAATTGAGTGTTGGGAGGGCTGGTATCTCCAATGGAGGCAATCAGTCTTGTTCCTGGTGATATCACCTTGAACATATGGTCCAGATAGCCTTCCAGGTCTTCCCAAGTGGTGGATTCTTCAAGCAGCATGATCTCCGGGATACCCCCATGGATGGTCAGCTGCCGGATCGGCACCATCGATCATAGTATTCATCGATGGTTACCTTGGTCATAGGATGTGGGGTCACGGCATCCGCGATGTCCATCCCGCAAACCGGAATCAGATCCATCAGCCCTCGGTTTTCTCCGTCCGGATGCATGGCAAGAAGGATCCCTCTGGCATGGAGAGTTTCAGACGCCTTTTGGCACCAGGGAACGATCTCCTTTTCAAAATAGGGGGGATAGGTCACCATGTCGTCCACGTTTGCGGACCACAGGATGACATCCGCAGGGGAATCCGCAAGGATGGTGAGCAGCTGATCATAGGCATGTTCCAAGGCTGCGGCCAGTTCCCCCATCTCCTTATGGTGATCATGATAGTGATAATAGAAATCTGTGGCCCCAATAAAGGACTTCTGGATAAAATGCATGGGAGAAGAGCATGCGATTCCAAGCCCCTGTCCCACAGCTACGCCATCATCTCCAACCTCGTTTTTCCATTGAAGAAAACGCTCGTAAGCCGGTTTCAATGTGAGATTTCCAAAGATGTGAGCCAAAACGTGATAATCTTCCGGCCCTTTGATGGCGGGTTCCTTGACCCATGTGATGGAAGCCCCGGAGGCCCTCATCTCCTTCGTGGTTCCGTGCCTCACGCTCACCATACCCACAGGAGTATGATATTCCACATGGGTCATCTGCTCGTCGCCATCGTCTTCATACTCCACGTGGATATTTACATCCGAAGAAAACTCAAAATCATAAGGGAACTCTTTTAGCCGATAGAGCCCTATGGCCCGATGATCAATGTCTTCAGGTTTTTCGGGCTTGAGATATTCAGGGATCATTTTGTGCAGCGGCCATCCTTCCTTGCGATGAATCTCCTCCACGGTCAGGCCTTTGTATTTCTCGGGCAGGGTGTCTGACAAGGCATGGGCGTTGTGCCAGAGATCGATTCTGGGCACCCACGGGATCTTATCGACGAGTTCGCCTCTTGCCACTTTCAGGATTCGCTCTCTGTGGGTCAACATATTCAACTCCTTTCTAACGCTCACGGCAGCCGCCCTTCCCGAAAGGCGGCAATATAGTCTATACAGGTAACTACTCAGGTTCAGAGGTTCAGGGTTCAACGTTCAGGGTTAAGGACAAGGACGGCATTGAAGACCCGAAGTCCTCGTTAAGAATGCTCATTTCCCCAAGTAATTTCCAATTTGGCTCCAAATTTTAGATTAGGCCTTACAAGTCTGACATTTTTCTCGTGAATACGCATCTAAAATGCAGTCCGGGGACGAGAATGGAACCTTTGAACCCTGAACCGTGAACCCGACAACCTGAGTAGTTACCTATACAGTTCAGATCGAAATGGGATAGGTCCCATGCTTGAGGGTGGTGTCCCGCATGGCCATGAAGTTTTCGAATCTTGCCCAGTCTGGAACCGAATTGCCCGAACCCACGCAGAAACCTCCACCGGGCGCCACCTCCCGAAGGAGGTGCCGTGTGTATTCCTCCACCTCCTGAATGGTTCCACTCTGGAGCAGTTCATTGGCTACATTGCCCACAAGGGTGATACGGTCGCCATATTCCCTTTTCATTTTGACGATATCCATACATGTCGGGTCGATGGGCTGCAGAACATCTATGCCGGTCTCTATAATATCAGGCATCAGCGATGTTACGTCGCCGTCCGTATGCATGATGAAGATCCGGTCCTGCTCATGGCAGCGCTGCGCCATCTTTTTATACCAAAAGAAGACATGCTCGCGAAAGGCGTCAGGCGAAATCATCGGACCGGTGCCAAAGGCAAGATCATCCACGACCCAGACCGCACCCACATAATCTTTCGACAGAATGTTCTCCAGGGCACTAAACTGAATTTCCGCCACCCTTTTGAAGACATCCGCTACCAATTGGGGGTCTAGGATGAGCTTCACAGAAAAATTTTGAAAACCCATGAGCATCCACGTCAAGGTAAAGATCTTTCCTGAAACGGCAATGACCTTCATGCCTTTGGGAAGCAGTTTTTCAGCTTTATATAGATTGCCGAAATCAAGTTCGGCAGCTGCATCCCAAGGGAACGCCTCAAAATCCTCCCGTTCATGGATAAAACTGGTGAATTCCAGGTTCCAGGCCTTTGGGTCGGTCTCATCCGGTCTTTCTCTTTTTACCTTCTCACGAAGGACTCTTGTGATTTTGGATTCAGTTGTCACCCCTCCGGGGGTCATCATGCTGACCGAAATCGGTATAAAATCGTATCCAGCCTTGGTCCAAAACTCCACCTGAGCTTCCAGGTCGTCTGACGTCACCTCCCGTCCCAGAAATTGACTCTGAATCGGATAAGCGATCAGCACCTCGCACAGCGGCACCCGGTCAGCCTCCTGGTGTTGGATCACTCTCCTGAACCGTCCATCAAAATCCGGTTTCAAATCCATCATTTCATTCCTCCATCACAATTGATTTTTCTTTTCCGGCGCCCCTGCCCTGCTTGCCCTGTAAGTCCGGCAGATCGTACAGGAATGGAATACGAAAATGTGAAATTATTGTGCAGACCCTTAGGGGATTAATCAACTTCAACATTTTCGTTGACAGTCTGCTTTATCCAAACGGAATTTTCTGGGTGCTGCCAGCCACACGAAAAAACCTGCCATCACCAAAGAGACTATTACAAGAATAAACGCCAGGTTGTAACTTTGGGTCTTGTCAAAAATGAACCCTCCCAACCAGGCGCCGAGTGCTCCGGCAATCCCTATTCCGGCCTCCAATATTCCGTAGATCAGTCCAAATGTCCTTCCCCTGAAAAGATCTGCCGAAATGGACATAAACATGGGTGCCGTCACTCCCCAGCCCATGCCGAAAAAAATGGAAAAACCGTAGACAAGACCCTTGATATGCGCTGTTTCTATAAGAAGAAGAAAGACCACCCCCAGACAGGCACACAGTATCCCGATGGTAAAGGTGCTCTCTCTGCCGATGTGGTCCGAAAGCCATCCCCAAAATATCCTAAAACCAGATGAAATAATCCCGGTCAGCGCCAGAACCAAGGCCGCCGTCATTTTGGGGATCTCTTGACCCACCATGAATCTGACGTTGTGGACGAGAACGATGTACACCCCTGTGACAGCAAAAAAACAAAACGCCATGAGAAACCAGAACCTTCGGGAAAGCAAGGCCTCTTTTACGGTCCACTCGAACCTTAATATGGGCTGATTTTGTGGGTTTTGTTTTGGTTTTTCATGATTTGCCACTGTCTTGAAGCCGTCAATCTGTTGACCGACCTCGGCAGGTTTGTGTCGGAGGAAGATGCCGTTGATGGGCAGAAGAATGATCAAGACCAATACCCCGGTGATGATAAAGGTCACCCGCCACCCCCAGGTCGAGATCAAATATTGAGAAAGGGGCACGAGAACAAAAGTCCCCACTCCCATTCCCGACAGGGCGATTCCATTTGCCAGTCCCCTCTTTTTTTCAAACCAGTGGGCCAAAATCGCTGAATAGGACACGATCCCGATGCTGGTGATCCCCGCTCCCATTATTACGCCATATAGGATGTAAAACTGGGCCAGAGAATCAATGGTCGCGCATAATATCAGCCCCAGGGTAAGGACAAGTATTCCCGGTAAAATTATACGTCGGGGGCCGAACCTGTCAA
>PVMK01125319.1_pt1 | contig 41164 bp, 36 predicted proteins | sample 1853481 | NCBI WGS metagenome assembly PVMK01 (sample SAMN08533507, study PRJNA380276) | Marine sediment metagenome, whole genome shotgun sequencing project.
ATTTCATCGGGTTCGCCTTTTTTGCAATTTTGTAAGAAATTAGGATATATGTAATCAGCACGAACTGATTTCGGGTTGTTGTTTGGCAAGATATCACAAGTTTTGACAAGACGGTTTTTATACTCTCAATAAATCACCAGCACAGCAATATATTACCTGTTTAATATTATTATCATCCGACGATATTTCTTTGTCTTAAAGTGAATTACAACATCGTAGCTCTTGAAATCAAGAATGGTCAGTCAGCACCAAAGTCAGTCAAAAAATACTCATCGGATGACATGTACATGTCTGTGAGCGTTGGTGAGTAATTCGGTTATCATAGTTCACTCAAACCTATTGTTCAACGGAGAATGAATATTGTGGTATTTAGAAATTAGAGCTGTTGGACTTGACAGGATAATAATGTTGCCGAACCTTAAGATTAAGATTGTATTCCGTTGACGATTAAAAACAAAAGCCAATGCTGCAATGAAAGATGATAAAAATAGATGTTTGTCGGAAGAGCAGAAATGTCTGTCTTGTGGTGCAGATCAAGATAGCCTCCGTCTCCTGAACCCTAAAGGGGAGGAAAGAGGCGGGGTACGCAATTTTTCTTATCGATGTAGAAAATGTAAACAATACTTTAAAGAGTATTGGATAAATGGAAAGCTAAAAATGGTGGGGGCTTCCTGAAGTGGTCCTCAGCTCGGTTCAGTTGAACCTGACAGATAAAAAAACTCCGGAAGCTGAGGAAATACCAAGTAAAAATCGCAAACGAAAATTAAATATTAACGGTTTAACCCCTTACCTGAAAAGGAGGAAAATATGGCGACTCGTAAAGCAACTGCTATATGGAATGGCACGCTGAAAAAAGGCAACGGCGTAATGAAATATGGTGAAGTTGAAGGCCCTTTTACATTTGCATCGCGTTTTGAAAAGGGCAAAGGCACAAATCCTGAAGAACTTGTTGGGGCTGCCCATTCTGGATGCTTTTCAATGTACCTTGCCGCTATCATGAGTGCGGATAATTTTGCACCTACAAGCGTGCAGACAACGGCATCAATTCATTTGGGAGAAGATGACGGCCCGAAGATTACGAGTATTGACTTAGATTGTGAAGCAGAGGTACCCGGTCTGGATGCTGATAAATTTGCTCAATATGCTCAAACAGCCAAGGAGAAATGCCCAATTTCAAGACTTTTTGCCGGTACAGAAATCAATCTTTCAGCGAAATTGATCGGATGATCTTTTTTCTAATAAGGGCAAATCCATTTCACGGGGTTTGCCTATTTCATTTTTATGATATACGCAATAGGTGTGAATTGATTTTAGGTTGTTGTTCTGGCAAGGTATCTTCATACACGTCATCTCTTTCTCACCCAGCCAAACTACCACAATGTGGTATGTTTTTTATTGACTTTGGCGATTTTATGTATATCTATCTAAACAATAGGCTCTGGATCTTTTTCAGATCAATTCTTATATTACATCTCACCTACTTTTGACCTTTCCCGTCATTGATCATTAGTAGGGCATCCACTCAATCTTGCAACATGTTCTGAATACAGACCTATCTTAAAAGACCCAAAGGAGGAGTAAAAGATGAGCTTTTCAAACAAGGAAGCGCTAATCATCGGAGGTGGCAGTGGAATGGGACTGGAGGCGGCTAGGTTTCTAGTACATAGGGGTGCCTCGGTGACACTGGTTGGCCGCCATCAGGAAAAATTGGAGGGAGCACGTGAAACGTTCGATACTCCCGACAAGGTACATACCTTTCAGTGCGACCTCACGAAAAAGGATGACGTGGGCAGTTTATTCCGCCATGTGCGTGATGAGATGAAGGACGTGAAATACCTTATCAACGCTGCGGGCGTTTTCTCCCCTAAGGCCTTTTTGGAGCACACGAGTGAGGACTATGACGCCTACATGGATCTTAACAAGGCCACTTTCTTTGTAACCCAGCAGGTGGCGAAGAACATGGCAGCGAGCGGCGGCGGGGCAGTAGTCAACATAGGCTCCATGTGGGCCCATCAGGCAATTAAGGCCACACCCTCGTCGGCCTACTCGATGGCCAAGGCCGGCCTGCACTCCTTGACTCAGCATCTGGCGATGGAACTGGCGGAATATGACATACGTGTCAACGCAGTGGCTCCCGCCGTGGTGGAGACTCCAATCTACGGCGCCTTCATCAAATCCGACGAGGTTCACGAGGCTCTACAAGCCTTCAATGATTTTCACCCAATTGGCCGGATCGGAAAACCTAGCGATGTGGCATCGGTGATCGTGTTCCTGCTCTCGGACGATGCAAGTTGGGTAACGGGTGCGATTTGGAATGTGGACGGCGGGGTTATGGCCGGGCGTAACCAGTAGAAGGTAAACCGCCAAGTTAACGCATCAAGGAAGGCATTGAGGCCATAAACCTATCATTCAAACGGACGCTTTACTGCGCCGCTGAATCCCACCGTTACGTATTAATGCTATGAAAATGTAAATATCATGTCTATAAAAATTCGTGTGATATCGTTTTCAAAAAGGGCAAATCTATTTCATCGGGTTTGCCCTTTTTTGCAATTTTGTAAGAAATAGGATATATATAATCAGCACGAACAAACTTCTGGTTGTTGTTTTGGCAAGCTATTCCAAGAAAGGGACAGGGTATGATTTCTGTGATACGATATTATAGTATCACAATATCGATTGAACACGGGTACTTGCAAGTTATCTCAGGCGTGAACCCTTTAGCTGACTATTCAATATTACTAAAAGCCAAATTCAGAAGATAAGCCCTATGTAATGTGCAAAGGCTCATTTATGGCATTTGAATTGCAGCTGCTATAGAGTTTTTTTGTTTTAGGCAACCACGGGGTTCTTAGATGTGATTATTTAGCATGGAGGGAATTATCCATGGATGAACAACGTAGACCGATGAAGACCAGCAATCGTCTCTTGTTGGGGATAGGATCTATTTTCGTTATAGCAGGAATAATTACTGTTGCTCTCGTCAATAACCAAGCGCGAAAGCAGGCATTGGTTGAAGCTGAAACAAAGGCGCGAATTATTCTCAACCGCAACCTTGCTACACATACCTATTTTACACATCAACTGAAACCGAAGCTGTTTAGATTGACCGGTCCTATTAGTTCCGATGATTATTTCGAACCAACCTGGATGTCTTCCACTTATGCTGTACGAGAGATTGATAAATACTTTAAGCCTCTTGAACCCGGCGAGTACTATTACAAGGAAAGTGCTATTAACGCGCGTAGCCCTGAAAATGAGGCGGATGCGTATGAAAAGTCGTTTATTGAAGAATTAAACGAAAACTCTGAGTTGATGACTCGATCTGTTAAGAGGGTTTTTAATGCAAGTCCCTATTTTGTCGTCTTACACCGGGGTGAAGAAATGGAAGAGAGCTGTCTTCGGTGTCACAGTACCCCTGAAAAAGCCCCTGGGGATTTAGTCCGTTATTATGGTCCAGAGCGAAGTTTTAACCGTAAGATAGGAGACGTTGTATCTGCCAATTCAATTAGAGTGCCTTTATCAGCAGCCTATGCTATTGCAAATCGTTTTTCTTTGCAGCTTTCCATAATACTGATAACAGTTCTTGGTGCTCTTTTTCTCCTCCAGCATTGGTTTAACAAGCTTCTGCTATTTAAACCTCTTTCAGCAATCCATCAGAAAGCACTTCTGATTTCAAATAGCGATGAACATCTCGGGGAAGAAATTCCTCTACCTGCAGGTAGAGAGCTAAAGGAGCTGACTGCAGCATTTAATAAAATGTCGATAGGATTGCGGTATCAAATAGACCATTTAGAAGAACGAGTACAAGAGCAAACATCTGAACTTACAAAAGCAAACAACCAGTTAAAAAATGAAATAGAAGAACGCCAACTGGCGGAAGAAGCACTGCGAAAAGCTCACGACGAGTTGGAGCTACAGGTTAAAGTGCGAACTGCCGAATTAATGGAAATCAACGAAGAACTGAAGGCGGAAATAGAAGTGCGCAAGCAGACGAAACAGATGTTGCAAAAAAATGAGAAGCTGCTCCAAACGGTTTTTGACGGAATTTCGGATCCCCTTATCCTCTTGGATGAGAATCTGCGGGTAAAGATTCTCAACAATGCCGCTTTGAGGTATTATCAAAAAGAGAAAAAGGGTGTCATAAACAGTTTCTGTTATCGGGTATTCTGGGGAAAATCAGAGCCGTGCGATGGGTGCCAGGTTCCGACAGCGATTGCAAAAAGGCAAAATATTTCCTTCGAACGCAGTAGCCCTAAGGACCTTGACAGGTTGGAGCAGTTGATAATATACCGATTAGACGAAAATGACATCCAATTGGGTGGAGCGATTCTTCGCATTCATGACGTCACAGAGATCCGATTGATGGAACGGGAAATGATCCATGCCGAAAAATTAGCCTCCCTGGGTCTTATGGTCTCTTGCATTACCCACGAGATAACCAACCCCATCAGCGCCATCACCTTTAATGCTCCCATCTTAGAGGATTACATTAAAGCGATGATTTCCATTGTCGATGATTACGCAAAAGATCGTCAAAATTTTGAGTTGTTCCGAATGCCTTATCCTCAATTCAGGAAAGATGCCTATAATATCATGACCAATATTGTTAACAGTTCCAAAAGGGTCGGCACAATCGTGTCCAATTTGAGAAAAATCTCCCATAGAAAGGAGGAGCAAAAAAAGCAATGGTTCAACTTAAAACCCGTGATCGAAAGAACGGTCGCCTTGATGCGGGCCGAGACCAATCGTTATGTAAAATTCTTTGAGATAAACATTCCCGAAAACCTGCCCGAGATTTACGCCGTTCCCGATACTGTTGAACAGATCCTGATAAATCTTTTAACCAACGCTGTCCATGCCAGTGATAAAGAAGATTCCCAAATAAAACTTAACGTGGAAGTAGGGGATACCTGGCACGATCATTTGATCATTGAAATCAGCGACAACGGCTGCGGCATGGACAAAGAAACCCTGTCAAAGATATTCAATCCCTTTTTCTCGACCAAAGAACCCGACAAAGGAACCGGTCTGGGGTTGTATGTGTGTCAGAACCTGATTCAAAAACTTGACGGGCGTATTGAGGTCCGGAGCGAGGTCGGTAAAGGGAGTGTATTCAGATTGATTATACCTGAATTTGACCGGCGATCGATGAGAAGATTGTAAACCCTAGCGTTGCATAAATAACCCTGAATCGGTTTCAATTTATCAAATTTTTAGTATACAGAAAATTATTATGCCGATTTTGGGTTTAAGCCTAGGATCACACCCGACCAAAGTTTAATCAGAGGGCAATACAATAGATTGCAGTATAATAGTCGTAAACGATGATCCGGATTTTGCCAGATACCATAATACGATATCACCAAACGATAGTTGTTACGTTTTACTGCTGATATGTTTGAAAGTGTCAATAAGAAAACAGTTGTCCATCCCTTGTTCAATGTTCTTGGGCAATCCTTTTTGGCGCTTAAGAAGTATGCTCGAAACGCTTCATGTCATCCCTGCATCGAATCAAATCCCGAATAGCCTTACCCTCAACCGTTGGCACATAAATGCTGGTTAGCTCTCCTGCACGAAACAATCGCACCAGGTTGATCGCATCACGGCGATCGGTTTTGATCCGATCTCCACTTCTCCGCGGAATCATTGATGGAGCTACCACGCTACAGTATATACCCTTTGCATCAAGATGACGATATATCTAATAGCCACATGGTCCTGCCTCGCATACAAATCGCAGTTCTTTATCGCCATCTTGTAACTTTTTAATCAACTTATTTAGCGCATCAAGAGTACTGGTAATTTTACCATAAGACCTCGCTTTGCCGTTGGATCGTCCATTTGCGATCGCAACATCTGTCGTTTTTTTGTGGACATCTAAACCCACATACAATAATCTTTTTTTCATTAAGGCCGAAACTTATTTTGCTGGGTTTGTCCCTTTGCTTTTTTGTGGTTTTTTAGATATATGTAATAAGAAGAAATTATTTTCTGATTATAATACTGGTAAAATATCTCCCATTTTATAGAAGCCTTGGGAAAATAGGGCCTATACGATGATCATAAAACCAAAAATTTGGAACAATATATGCGTAACAGCGCATCCTTTAGGGTGTGCCGCTCAAGTAAGAAGCCAAATTAACTATGTAAAAAGAAAAGGTAAAATTGAAGGTCCTAAAAATACCTTAGTTATCGGTGCTTCCAACGGTTATGGCCTTGCAGCGCGAATTGTATCTACTTTTAATTGTGGGTCCGCAACAATTGGTGTCGCCTATGAACGCGCTGGCAAAGAAAGAAGACCCGCAACAGCAGGATGGTACAATACAGAATCATTTAAAGCCGAAGCTCAAAAAGAAGGCTATCCTGCCTGGAATGTAAACGGTGATGCTTTTTCAGAAGAGATCAAAACCGAAGTTGTCGAGCTGATTAAGGAAAAACTGGGACAAGTTGATTTTCTCGTATACAGTATTGCTGCACTCAGAAGGATTGATCCTGTAACCGGCGAAATTTACTCATCAGCTGTGAAGCCTATCGGGGAAAAGTTCACTGCTAAAACCGTCGATTTCCTCACAGGAAAAGTGAGTCATGTTACTGCCCAACCATCTACAGAGAAAGAAATCGTGCAAACAATCAAAGTAATGGGCGGTGAGGACTGGATTTTATGGACAAAGCGACTTTTTCAGGAAAACCTTATAAAAAATGGCTTTTTAACGATTGCATTCTCCTATGTCGGACCGGAATTTACTAAAGCAATCTACCGTGATGGAACCATCGGTCGTGCCAAGAAGGACCTTGAATCCAAAGCCGATGAAATCAATAGACTTATTGCGTCCGTTAATGGAAAGGCTATAATCAGCGTGAATAAAGCACTGATCACTCGAGCCAGTGCTGTTATTCCAGCAGTTCCCCTATATATTGCTTTGCTTTATAAGGTGATGAAAGAAAAACATCTTCATGAGGGCTGCATCCAGCAAATATACCGATTATATCACGATGTTCTTTTCACCGGTAAAGATCCCAAGACTGATTCTATGGGCAGAATTCGGATGGACGACTGGGAAATGCGAAAAGATGTTCAACAGGCGGTGTCTGATCTCTGGAAAATGGTCGAAACCGAAAATTTAGATAATATTGAAGATCTCGGAGATGTTAAAGGACTTCGGGAAGAGTTTTTACGTCATCATGGTTTCGGTATGCCGGGGGTGGACTACAACCGGGAAGTGGAACTGGATATATTTTAGCAGGAAGAATTAAACACATTTTAAATTGAAAGATAAATCACAAGGAACAAAAGGGAGAGACTAAATGAAGCGAAATATCTGTGTGTGTATGTTTATAATTTATCCACAAATAATTTTGTTATTAAGCGATTGATCCATACCCGGAAATATTAGTGCAAAACCCAGGACATTATTCAGGAGCATTTATGAAACAATATACAACCGAACAGATTAATCAAGCGGTAAACGGTTCCCTTTACGGCAGCCCGACGATCATGATCACAGGTGTAGAACAAATATCCGAGGCAACGACAAACCAGCTAACTTTTATTGGGGAGAAGAAATACATAAAATTATGGGACCAATCATGTGCTTCTGCCGCAATCGTAAATGACAGCTTAGATATCGAACCGGGAGAGAACCGGGCACTTATCCGTGTGGCCAATGCCGATCTTGCTCTGGTATCAGTCCTTCAACTGTTTGAGCCAGAGCCTCCGAAATGTGAGTCCGGTATACATTCAACAGCGGTGGTTGACCAAACGGCAGAAATCGGTGAAGGTGCAACAATCGGGGCCGGTTGCTATATTGGACCCCGTGTTGTTATCGGTGCGAACACCAGGCTTTATCCTAATGTCACCGTACTGGATGACTCCGGAATTGGCAGTCAGACGATTATCTGGTCCGGTACGGTCATACGTGAACGATGCCGGATAGGGAATTGTTGTATCATACATCCGAATGTTACAATTGGAGCCGACGGCTTTGGTTATCGACCGTCACCGGATGGACAAGGCATAGTCAAAATACCACAAATCGGTACGGTTGAGATTGGAGACGGCGTTGAGATTGGGGCGGGAAGTTGTGTTGACCGGGGCAAGTTCAGTGCAACAATAATTGGCGATGGTACGAAAATAGACAACCTTGTTCAAATCGCCCATAATTGCAAACTTGGCCGATTCTGTTTGATGGCCGGCCAGTCCGGACTTGCCGGATCCGTAACGTTAGGTGATGGCGTCATGATGGGAGGGGGTGCGAGAGTTAATGATCATGTAACCATTGGCGACGGGGTGAAACTTGGCGGGAACGCCGGTGTCATAAGCGATGTGGCGCCAGGAAAAACGCTTCTCGGGCTTCCTGCGGACGACTATCGGCAGACGTTACGGCTATGGGCGGCACAAAGACAACTTCCTGATCTTATTAAACAGATGAAGAAAAAATAGTTGAAAGTCCCCAGATTTAATTAGTGCCTATCCGAGCATTTTGGAGGCACAGTGGCGTGTCAAATTCAGAAATGAGCATTTTTTTCGTCGGGCAAGGCCGCCCCAGTTAAATATGCTTCGCATTTCACGGGGCAGGCACAAGGGATTGTCTTTTTGACTTTATGAGGACAATGCAATATATTTAATCAGAAGGAATTGACGATGGGTTGATCATTGTTTTAATCAAAGATTCATTAGTGAGAGAGGGTATTTCCCATGAAAAGAATCATTGGAATAAAACAGTTTGTGAAAAGAATTGTCATACTATTGTTGATTTTGGGAATTGCATCCTGTGGCGGTGATACGGTTGATGATGAGGATAACGGAAGCGTCGATCCTGCAGATCTTCCTCCCGTTGTTTTTGCGGCAGATAAAGATATCAAGGGAACTGTCGAGCTTTATGTGTCATCCCAGGGCAGGAGAGGATATCCGCAAGATCTCCGGCGACCTGGTTGCCGGGGGTGACGTGGTGGACTTTCAGATATCTCCCGATGGCATTTTCGTTGCCTATGTTGCGGATCAGGACACCAATCAAGTATTTGAACTTTACGTAGTGAATGTGGACAAGGCCGCTGCCGATTCGGAAGTGAAGGTCTCCAGAATCCCTATGGCCGGCAACGGAATAAAAGAAATGGTCCCCGGCAAATTTTCTTTTACCTGGGCGCCGGATAATTCCCAAATCGCTTATCTGGCCGACCAGAGGATTGCGGGTACTGTCGAATTGTTCAGCGTACGGCCGGACGGAGCCAATAACTTCAGGTTATCCGGAACGCTGGCCGCAACTAACGATGTTGAAGATTTTGCCTGGGCACCGAACAGTAGCCGAATTGCATATATTGCGGATCAGAACATAGATGATGTACTGGAGCTTTATACCGCCATACCGAATGTTGCTGTGAGCTCTGTCAGGGTCACATCAGAAATGGTCTCAGGAAGAAACGTCACTGATTTTGCCTGGGCACCGAACAGCTCCTTGTTAGTTTTTATTGCCGATAAAACCATTCGGAACTTTTTACAATTGTGGACAACCCCGCCGACCAATTCGAATAATGTTCTCGTATCCGGTGGTGTCTTTTCGGGTGGAGATGTCATCGACTTTATCTGGGCGCCAAACAGCAGCCGAATTGCATATCTTTCCGATGCATTTGAAGATGGAGTTTTTGAGTTGTTTTCAACACTGCCGACTACTACCGGCAGCATCCTTATTTCCGGTTTTCTAATATCCGGTGGTGATGTCACTGACTTTGCATGGTCGCCGGACAGCACTTTGGTAGCCTATGTCGCAGATCAGGAAATCGATAACGTATTTGAACTGTTTGCCTCAGATCCACTAGGCGTTATTAATGAAAAAATTTCGGCAAATTTAGTGTTAAACGGAGATGTATTTACCTTTCAATGGGAACCGAAAAGCAATCGGATCGCCTACAATGAAGATGGGGTTACCAATAATGTTGTTGAGCTGTTTACGACCACTGCGCCGCCATCTACTCTTTCCATCAAAAAAATTTCGGGAGAGATGGAAGGCTTCGGGGTTGAAGATAACTTCCAATGGGCACCGGACAGTTCGCTGCTTGCCTACCTTGCTGATCAGGATGAAGTGAATGTCATTGAGCTTTTTACTTCAGCACCCAACGGCTTGAAAAATAATAGAATATCAAGTGATCTGGTACTTGGGGGCAATATATCTGAATTTGAGTGGGAACCCGGCAGCCAGGGTGTCGCCTATATTGCCGATCAGGATACCTTTGGTATTAATGAACTGTATGTCTCAACACCGAGCGGCAGTAAAAATACTAAAATATCCGGTAGTCTCGTCCCGGGTGGAAGTGTTTTTCAATTTGAATGGGCCCCCTGAACACGTACGACGTCCTGATTAAACGGAAACACCATAAAGCCAGGCCACCATGACCAATGTTACGATAGAGAAGATGACAGTCATGCCGGTACCGGCTTTCACGTAATCGATGGTTTTGTATCCACCCGGACGCATGATCAAGGCATTGACCTGGTGTGTCGGTAAGATAAAGGTGTTGGAGGCGGCCACGCCCACTATCAGTGCGGCCACTCTGGGGTCGGCACCGGCTTGGGCGGCCATGCTCATGGCCAACGGCACCAGAAGGACGGTAGCACCCACATTGGAAACAACCAGGGTAAAAAAGGTGGTCAGCAATCCGACAAGGAGCATCAGCATGAGCGGCCCCAAATCACCCGTGGCTCCCAGGAGGGACATCGCCATATATTGAGCAGCACCGGTGTTGTCAAAGGCGAGCCCCAGGGGAATGAGGCCGCTCAGGAGAAAGACCGTCATCCAGTCAACGGCCGAATAGGCTTCATCAATGGTCAGAACCCGGGTGAGTACCATGCCAATCGCGCCGGTCAGCAGGGCGATGGACAGCTGAACATCGAACCCCACGGCCAGGGTCAGGGCCAGGGCCAGACAGCCGAGGGCATGGTGCGTTTTTTCAGGCCGGGTAATTTCGTGCTGGATATCCTCAGTAAACACCAGGCCCAGCCTCTCTTTGAGGAGGGGGAACTTGGCCCACTGGCCCTGGAACACGATTGCATCGCCATGGCGCAGCTTCATTTTGGAGATATTGCTCAAATGAATCGTGTTGTCCCGGAAGATTGCCAGAGGGTTCACCTGGTACCTTTTTCTGAAATGTATTTCCCGCATCTTCTTTCCGGCCAACTCAGAATGGGGCGTTACAATGGCTTCCACTATTCCTGCGTTGGCAGGGGACAGGTCCTCGCTGAAAACATCCAAATCCAGCTTAACAGTCAAACCAAGATCCCGGGCCAGTTGCTGAATGTGTTCACTGGTGCTGATAATTCCCACCACATCCCCTGGTTCGATGATATCGGACCAGGTGGGGGCCAGCAGTTTGCGTCGGCATTTATCTTTGGCAATGCAATCCACCGTGGCATGATACCGGGGTCGCAGGTTGAGCTCCTCCAGGGTTTTTGTCTCAAAATCTTCCGGAACCGATAGTTCAAAGATTTTGCCAATCCGTTCGCCGTAAATATCATCCAGGTATGAACTCATAAAGCAGGATTCATCTTCGCCTTCGCAGGCCGGAAGGATGTATTTTCCCAAAAGGATAAAATACAGGAGTCCGGCGGCCACCAGTGCCAGGCCGATGGGGGTTACGCTGAACAGGCCGAAGGGTTCGAATGCCCGGCCTGCTACGCTTTCAGGATGGCTGATCCACCAGGACTCCATCAGGTCGTTCAGGAGAATCAGGGGGCTGGAGCCAACCAGCGTCAGACAGCCGCCGAGGATTCCGCAAAACCCCATGGGCATCAGGATGTTGGATATGGGAACATTCAGTTGTTTGCTAATTCGGGTAGTGACAGGTAAAAACAGGGACACGGCTCCGATATTCTGCATGAAACTCGATATCAGGGCCACGGACCCGGCAATCAGGACCATAATCCGGGTTTGACTTTTGCCGGCCATACGGATGATATGTTGGGATAGGACATTCATCACACCGGTTTTATCCAGGCCGGCGCCGATAATGATGACTGCGATGATTGAAACCACGGCATTGGAGCCCAGTCCGCTGATGGCTTCTCTGGCATCAATGACGCCCGTCAGCGGGAGCGCCACCATTACCATCAGGCCGACGACGTCAACCCTGACCCACTCTTTGATGAACAGGAGTATAACAATTAGCAGAATCCCCAGCACGATGATGATATCCGGGGTTATGGTCAATTCGGACGGCATTTCGATCTCCTTTTATGATTGGCCGACAATTCGGCCTCCGGAAATGTTTTCGAGAAGTACTATTTTTTGGAACTGATGTTTTAAGCACATAATTGTTTGTCAAGCCCCCAACTTTCTGCATGTGTTGGGCCACGGACAGGGAGCAAAGTTGTTCTTTTAAGCAATGCGAACCTATTCCAATTTTTTTAAAGAATATCTTGACATGCCACCTTGTGGCACTATGTTAATGGTAAAGTTAAACAATCCTTTTAGCTATCAGCAATCCGATCTCTTTAACTTTCGCGGTTTATTGGTAATTTGTAATGCTTTTTTCAGATAAATTTAAAACATATCAAAGTATAGGAGGTGCAACTATGAGAAATAAAAAAAGTTTGGTGTTAATTGTTGCGACCATTATGCTTTTTTCATTTGCTGCAGTTCCCCCGGCCAATGCGCTAATAGGTACGGCAGCTCTTGCAGTAATCCTTGCAGCCACTTTCGCTTCGGCAATTCTTATAAATGAAACTGTAGTCAAGTCAAACGATGAGTCGATACAGGATCATTCTTCATCAAAAAAGAAAACACAAGATAATTTACAAGCATTAAACGAACCATAAAATGATATTAATATCACTTTTGCAGAAGTAAAGTCCCTATAGTTATCAAACTTTAGGGACTTTTTATTTAGCTCCACGTTACCCAGCTTTCGATATCTGCTAGGTATTCAAATTTCTGAAGTTGAAAAGACGCTCAAAACGCTGATAAATCAGTTTCACATCAAAACCCTATGGATGATTTTCGGGAGCAATCCCTATGGGGATAGGATTTCCCCCTATCAAAATGAACCTTTTATCTTATGGACATATTTTATGAAATGATTAAAGCTTAATTAAGCTAAATGTCATTCAGCTTCAACACAATAATTTTAACCGGGTGACGGTTCATCGTCTCCAAAGGTTACACTATAAAAAGAGGAGCTTGATATGGCATTTTTAGAGCTTCTCAGGTGTCCGTGCATCTCAATGCAAAACTGCATTGTACAACGGCATTTAGGGAAGCTAAAAAAATACAACGCTTGGTAGTCTCTGATGAGGTTTTGGAAAAAGATTCTATCGGGCTAATACGGGCAGAGCATAGACGACTCTGCCTTTTTTATTTAAGATTCAACTCGCCTAATTTCTGTGGAAGAAATTTAGAGTTATTACCAGTAGTGCAGCTTATAAAAGTTAGAAGGACCACCCAAATTAATGAGGTTTGGATATTTAAGAACATTTAACCACCGGCAAGCTTTACAGTATATCCTTGTTGTTGGATTTCTTTTTGAAGAGTCTCCCTGTGATCACCTTGAATAATGATAACGCCATCTTTCACCGTACCGCCGGTACCACAGCAACGTTTCAGTGTTTTGGCAAATTGTTTTAGTTTTTTATCATTAAGTGGGAGACCGAAAACTGCAGTTACTGTTTTTCCCTTCCGGCCTTTGACCTCTTTTATAATTCTTACAATTCCATCGTTGGGGTATTTTGATTGTTTTTTGGTGGTTTTTTTCTTTTTGCAGGTGCATTTTGTTGTTGGATGTTCGCAGGCAGGGCAAACTCGGCCTGATTCTGTTGAATAAACCAAACGGTTATTGACCATTTATCCCATCCTTTAACTTGCCGGAACACCTAAACGTAACAACTTTTCTTGGTGCAAGCATCAAGTCGTCTCCGGTTGCAGGATTTCTGCCTTTACGTTCTGCCTTTTCCTTTACGCAGAACTTCCCGAAATTAGAGATCAACACATCCTCACCGAAGGCCAGTGTCTTTTTGATGATCTCTATAAGAGTTTCGACAGTTTCTGATGATTTGTTCCTGGGCAAACCGATTTGGTTGTGGATCGATTCTTTGATCTGAACTTTTGTGAGTGTCATGGTGGAGGGCTCCTCAAGTAATAAAAGGTTGGAATTATAAATTAATTATCTCAATTATCGTATGAATGTCAATTTAAAAGGTTTGACTGCTACAATGTAGTGTTTTGTAATATCCTTGACATGTAAGGCTTAATCTGTGAATATAAAAAGTTTAGGCCTTCACAGGCTGTTGCCTCGCCGGAATTCCAAATCCGGTCAAGAATTCTAAGCTAAATTCTGAGACTCAGAATATCTAATTTCGAATTGATAATTATGCTGTCCGTTATTTCTTCTTTAGCAAATCATAGACAAGTGTGATCACCATTCCCACTAACAAAGATGGATCATACACAATCTGGTTCGGTCTTTAAGCACCTGAAGGTCACGAAGGCTGTTGGTCGGACCCTGTCCGGGAAGCTACAATGTCCTGCTATGACTTTATGGCCCGCTATAACTTTGGGTCGATAAGACTTGGAAGCCCGGCGATTTTAAGCTTGTGAAATCATATCTCTGTTGCAAATGATCTGACAGCGGCTTAAACAAGATTCAGGCTTTTTTTGACTATGCGCTCACCGGTACGGCGTATAGACGAAATATAGAACGACTTATTAATGAACCAAAAATCTACGGGAAAAGGAGGATGGGAGATGGAACGACAAAGCAGATCAAAACAAAATTCAGGTATTGGTCGTTTGGGATGGAGAGCCTTGACAGTGTTTCTAATTATGGCTTTTGGAATAGGGGTCGGACTGAGGGGAACAGCTCTGGGGAAAGAGCCTTCAAAGCAAGAACAGCAGGCGGAGATTCGCAATATGGCGAAAGAGACCCTGGCCAGACTTTACAAGGTACAGCCGGCTGCCAAAAAAAACGTTGCGGCATCGGCAGGCTATGCTGTGTTCAGCAATTTCGGCATGAAAATCTTTTTTATCGGCAGTGGCAAGGGTAAAGGAGTGGTGATCGACAAAGCAACCAAAAAAGAAACCTTTATGAAGATGCTGGAAGGACAGTTAGGACTCGGCTTGGGTGTGAAGAAATTCAGACAGGTCTGGGTATTTAAGAGCAAGAAGGCTCTGAATGGTTTTCTCGATTCAGGATGGGAGTTTGGCGGCCAGGCAACAGCCGCAGCCAAATCCGGTAGCCAAGGGGGTGATATGGCCGGAGCAATTGCAGTAGATGTGGATATTTTGTTGTACCAGCTCACCGACGACGGGCTCGCACTTGAGCTTACGGGGAAGGGTACCAAATACTATAAAGATGACGATCTGAATTGATACTGGACTACTGTGCAGTTCAGGTTTTACAGTCTTTAATCGTTTTTAATCAAATCAATAAGGCTTCACCTCTGCCATTGATCAGCATCGTCGAGGCTGCTTGCGAAAAAGTCATGAATATTGGATTGAAGCGGGTCGGATTATTCGGTACGAAATTTACCATGCAGAGTGGATTCTATAATGAAATATTTTCAGCACACGATATTGCCGTGATCACTCCGGAAGAAAAAGAGCAAGGCTATATCCATGATAAATACATGGGAGAATTAGTTAAAGGCATAATTCGGGATGAGACGAAAAGTGAACTGCTCAAAATTGCGCATAACCTCAAGGAAAACCATGGAATACAAGGGTTGATTTTAGGAGGTACAGAACTGCCGCTTATCTTGAAAAAAACCGATAATCACGAGATACCTTTTCTCGATACAACCCGAATACATGTTGAAAGTATTTTAAAAGGTTTGCATTGACATTGACATATTCATGGAGATGGACGGGCTGTCACCGTACGATTTTTGAAGTTGGGTGCCTTTTTACAATTGGAGACCCACTGTCCGGAAAAATCGCCAGGCTCGCCGAAGCGATAACCACCAATACACTGCCGACATTATGCACGATGGCGGCCATAATCGGCGTTAACCACCCCATGCCGCTGGCAAGAACGGCAACTGCATTAAAACCCAGCCCGAATACAATATTGATTTTAATAATACTTAACATTCGGCGAGACAGACGGATTAACCAGGGTAGTTTGGATATGTCATCGTGAGTGAGGGCAATGTCGGCTGTCTCCAAGGCGACATCCGTTCCCCCACCGCCCATGGCAATACCGACCTGGGAGGATGCCAGTGCCGGAGCATCGTTAATCCCATCACCCACAAACATCACATGCAATTTGTGTGATTGATATTTATTGATGACATCCACTTTGTCTTGGGGCTTTAGTTTTGAATAAACACGGCCGATTCCGACAGCGTCGGCAACTCTCCGAACTGCTTTATCATGGTCACCGGATAAAATAGCCATCTCTTTAATGCCGAGTTGATTTAACTGTTGGACGGTTGAGACTGCCACAGGGCGAACTTGGTCCGTAACATTGAGCAAACCCACCGGTGCCTTATTACGGTAAACGAGCAGAGGCGTTACGCCCTGTGAGATAGAAACATCTATGCATTCTTGAAGATGGCTTGGGAGAGTCGTCCGATTTTGCTTGGCGAAAACACTGCCGACTTCAACCAAGGCCCCGTCTACCATTGCGCTGACTCCAAGTCCAATTTCATGAAAGGAATTTTCCGCTTCACGAACGGTCACGTTTGCATAATAGGCCGCTTTTAAAATAGCACGGGCTAATGGATGGGTGCAGTGCTGCTCGGCACTTGCAGCACATAAAAGGACTTCCTCTTTATCAATGCCTTCGGTACAGGCGATCTCCTCGACCCTGGGTTCCCCCAGAGTCAGCGTTCCGGTCTTATCAAACAGGACTGCTCTAACCGTTGCGGCCCTTTCAAGATACTGTCCGCCTTTAACCAGAATTCCCGCTTTGGCTGCACGGCCTAAAGCAGCGACAGTCGCTGTCGGGGCCGCTAAAATTAAAGCACATGGACAGCCAACAATCAGTACGGCCACGGCACGACTGATCTCGCCGGTAAAAAACCAGGCGATAGCTGAAGAAGCCAAAATTGTAGGAGTAAACCACGTTGCATACCTGTCGATGATCCTTACGGCTTCTGGCCGATGCAATTCGGCCTCACTGACTAATTTGATGATTCTGCCCAATGTCGTATCCTTCCCAACTTTTGTTGTTTGGGCTTTCAACACGCCATTGTAATTCAGGGTGCCGGCAAGAATGTTATCTCCTGCCTGCTTTTCCACCGGCAAAGACTCACCGGTCATCGCAGATTCATCGACTGCTGAAACTCCGGAAATGATGCATGCATCCACCGGAATCCGATCACCCGGTTTTATAAGAATTCGGTCTCCGACAGACACTTTTTCAATGGCAACAATTTTTTCTTCTTTTCCGATCAAAACGGTAGCAGTTTGAGGTGAGATTCGAATAAGTGACTTGATCGCTTTGCGAGCAGATTCGCTGGTCACTTGCTCGATCAGCCCTCCGATGGTCATCACAAAACTCACCACTGCTGCGGCCAAAAACTCTCCTTGGGTCAAGCTGGCGATAATGGCCAGACTGACAAGTTCATCGACATTGACCTCCCGATTGATAAGTCCCTTAACGGCGCTCCAAATAATGGGCAAGCCGTTAATGGCAACCGATACTAAGGAAAATGCATTGCCTGCAAAACTCGGGGATGGGTTCCCATGGTCGATGATGTAACTTAACAGCGCCAGAAGCCCGGCGGTGAATGTAATGTAGAAACTCCGCAATCTAATAAGTTCTTGATAGACGCCCAGCTTTGAAAAACGACCGATCATGTTGAAGATTCCTGTTTTCTGAAAATTTTGTTATTTGCCCTGATCCATTATCATTATTTTGGGACCGTTATGGTCGTCGCCAATTTTTCTATTCCACTTCCACTTCGATAAAATCGGCTTCGTTGTTGCGAAGGGTCAGGGTAAATCCCATGACTCGCAAGGCCACCGGGTCATAAAGGGGAGCCCGGCCCCTGGATCCGAATCAATGCTCCGGGAACAAGTCCCATGTCACGGATTCTTCGACCGAGTTCGCCGTCGGCTGCAATTGCCGATATGGTTCCGGCTTGATTGTCTCTCATCTGTCGCATGTTGAGTTTTGCCATGTCGTATTCTATGTCCTCAAAAAAGTTTTGGATTAAAGATAAAGATAGGTAGACCAAACAAAATAGCCTGTCAAGAAAAATATTAGAGGAGGCGCACTTTTATTGATTGACTTAAAATCCAAAGACAGATAGGATTGAGCATTGTCAAACATGGAGGAAAGATGAAGAAAAACACAGTCCTTTCAGAAAGTTTGGAAGATTATCTGGAGGTTATCCTTGCATTGGAACAGGCCCATAAGGTGGCCAGAGTCAAAGACATCGCTGAAAAAATTGGTGTTCAACTCGGATCTGTGACAGGAACCTTGAAAAATCTCAAGGAAAAAGAATTAATCAACTATAAGCCCTATAGTTTTATCACCTTGACGAAAAAAGGGAAAAAACTGGCTGAAGAAGTATCACGGCGGCATAATATCATTAAGAATTTTTTACAATGCGTACTGCTGTTGGATGAGCCCAAAGCTGAAGAAAACGCCTGTAGAATGGAACACTCCATGGACAAAAACGCCATCAATAGGCTCGTTCAATTTATCGACTATATTTATCAATGCCCCCGTACCGGAGAAGATTGGATCGGTAATTTCAATACCTTCTTTACACAAAATAAAATTGCAGACGCAAATTGCCCGGAATGTCTCGACTCGTGTTTGAAGCGTTACAGCCAAAAAAAAGCTGAATAGGACTTTCCATTCAAGAATGCGGGGGGAGATAGAAACTTTAGCTACCCAAAGAATTGGTCTCAACGATCCGGGCAATTGACATGATTGTTTTACGTATTAGTTTATAGATATGGTTTCTCGGATGTGCGTGCATCTTATCCATCGGTCACCTGCAAATAAACAAAACAAATGATGTGTACCGAGTCTAATAACGGCATTTAGGGAAGCTATAAGTTTATGATGCTTGATAGTCTCAGGTGTGATTTTACAAAAGAGTCTATCGGGCTAATACAGGCAGGGCGCATACGGCCCTGCCTTTTTTAATGCCCATTTTTCTGTCCGAATAGGTAGTCAATGTTAACTCTGAATTGAGAGTTTCAGATTAGGTTCAACATTGCTTCATCAAATTCAATCGGCCAAAAAATGCGATTCAAGCCGGTTCCGAATTGCCGGAAGGAAAACGGTGCCTCACGGTTTCCCCGGCTTTTTCATGTCTGTTTGACCTAAAACCAACTATATATTACATTACCATAAATACATTTCCTTCGTGGCCTGGAAAAGGACAACAAGCGACAGTGCAGCTTGATCAAAATGAACCGGTTAGTTTCAAAGGCGTTTCTAATGGAAGACTCGATCCAGGTTGATGCTCTTCTCGGTTGTTGGTTAAGAATGGCTCGATTTCAAAGGAATGGTTTTTCACAAAACTAAAACGCGTGCAGGGGAAAAATAAGAAAAATGAACAAATATAGATTTTTAATCATGCTTTTAATCGTTCTGAATGATATTTATATTTTGAATAAAAATTCTTGACGTTTCCCGCTGTTGTGATAGTAATGGAATTCCATTATGGGGGTTCTTAACAATTTTCCCCCATGATGCCCTTTATCCGGCCCTTGGGGGTTCATGGGAGTTCCCCCAAGGGCCTTTTTATCTGCCCCTGCTTTATTTTCCAAACGCTTCTTTCAAAGCTGCCTTTTCCCCGGTAATTATCCCAATATGGTATAAGACCTGTCAAAGTGTGGCACAGGAGTTGACAAATATTGTTAAATAAAGAATTTAAACAATTCTTATAGCGTTTTAAGTGGCTGAAATATAAATAAATTTCTATTTCGAATTGGTAATTTCAAAACATGCATAGATTTTGCATGTATCAGAATAGTTTAATATGGATGAAACCTCAATGGCCATTCAACCCATATGGAGAAATAGGGTTGTAATGGGTTTTTTCAATGCAAAATAAAGAAAGGAGATAAAAAGATGAAACTTAGATTGTTCGGGACCGGTAAAATTGGTTTGACCCGGGTTGCCGTTATCGCCCTTGCTACTTTGTGCTTTGTAGTTTTTCAATCCCCCAACACCGATGCTGCTACAGCCAGAGAGATAAACGTAAGCGTCGATGCCACTTTGCAAAACTTTCTTAAAAATATTAAGGGTTCCAAGGAGTATTTAAAAGCAGCCAAAGGTGTCCTGGTGTTCCCCAGCGTTTATAAGGCTGGTTTTGGAATCGGTGGCGAATATGGAGAGGGCGCCTTGCGAATCGGTGGCAAGACTGTTGATTACTACAGCACCGTCGCAGGGTCTTTCGGCTTTCAGCTGGGAGCACAGAAGAAAACGTTGATCTTGATTTTTATGCAGAAAGGGGCACTTAAAAGTTTTCGAGAGAGTGACGGCTGGAAAGCCGGTGTGGACGGCTCTGTTGCTCTGGTCACTGTCGGTATCGGAGGTTCCATTGATACGACCAACATCAAAGACCCCATCGTCGCTTTTGCTTTCAACCAAAAAGGGCTGATGTACAATCTGACCATCGAGGGTTCCAAGTTCTCCAAAATAAAGAAATAGAAGTTTAAATATGAAAAACATTCTACGAATTATACTGTTTCTTGTTTTTTCGTTATTATCTTCCGGATGCAGTCTGGTTTACACCACGGCGGTGGACCAACGTGATGTGGAAACCATTCTCAATGATACTACAATTAAGTTTACAATAGTAAATAAGTTTTATGACGATGAGTCTATCAATTCGTTAAACCTTTCCAGTGGATGTTATAGGGGGCATGTGTATCTGGTTGGAGAGTACGATAAAGCAATTCAAAAAAAACGTGCGATAAAAATTGCCAAAAGCATCGAGGGTGTGAAAAGTGTCACGACCTATCTGCTTCCCAAGAAAAAAAATGACATTTGCGGAGCCGATGATAACATAAAAATGGCCCTGGCGGTAAAGATAAAGCTTGTGGCGGACCAGGATATATGGTCAACGAATATTGATGTGAAATCGGTTCAGTGTAACGTGGTTCTGTATGGCTTTGTGGCATCGAAAAATAAAATAAAGAAGGCCATTGTACATGCAAAAAGTGTTGAAGGTGTCCGCAGCGTAAAATCCTTTTTAACGTCGGCAAACTAATTGATATTCTGCAGTCCGAATAAAAAATCGTGTTGGGGTTTTATGAAAACCCCTGGAGAAGCCCCAAAGCGGAATTTTCGATACATTCCAACAAGCTTGCCGGATCTTTTGAACAAAAAAATTCAATCCCTATCCCCGCCTGGAGAGGTTTTCACTGTAATGCAACAAGCAACGGGGAATTCAAATTTAAAGTAAAACTATTATTAGTCTATTCAGCTGAACGGCGCCGATGTGTCTGGGTTTTCACAAATATCTTGACATGCCACATTGTGGGATTATGTTGTTTGAGACCGTCAACTCAAAATATAATTTCAGTAAGGTGTAAGAAAATGAGCAAAAACTCTCCAAAACAAATCAGATATTCTTTTATGATCCACAAGGCAGAACTGACTAAAAAGGCGAATATATCACCCTTCACTTTTACACGGGCCAAAAGGGTAACCTGGGGAATAGAAGGCAAACCAAAAAATCAATTTGGCCTTAGGGTATAAACTCTTTAAATGGTCGGCTGCGAGAAAGTGCTTGACATGCTACAATGTAGTAGTGTATAAATTTAAAAACAGATGGAATATTGCCATTCCATTCTCCTTTCAATCCTCTGGTAACCCCTGGAAAATTCACCCCTTTCCGGGGGTTTTCTTTGTGCGCCTCCTTAGGTTTAATAATGTTTGACTGTTTTTTAATAATAAAATTCTTGACATCAAAAATGTTGGTATTATTTTTTCTTGTCCGGACGACTCCGTACGTTGTCAGCGTGACGGCTCAACCGGAACTGATGGCACCTTGAAACACACATGAATAGCTTTTAAGGCGGTATTAAGCAGGGGCAGCAATGGCCCTGCTTTTTTTGGCTCAAATCATAATATTTAAAATTCTCATATTTGTTAATCAATAAAGCCGGTTCAGCCTGATACGACCCGGGCCGCGGCAATACAATTGTGTAGTTTTTTTCATATTTTAATGAGTATTTTCCTCCATAATTTAGAATATTTTTCGATGAAATGTTGAAAGTATTCCCAGGCTATATTCGGTATAACGTTTTAAATTAAAGATGTTATAAAATAGTTCTATTTGTTTGCATGGTTTTTGCAAGTGTTTTATGAATTATTGATTCATAAAAAGGAGAACATGGATGCCGAATTGGTTAATTTTTGCAGCGAGCGTGGTATATATCGGAATTGGATCTTGGTTCAGCATTTTTTCGGATGAATCTAAAGGGACCCGGCTGCTGGGGATTATTTCTTTAATTGCCGGAATGGGGGTTTTATCTTATTCGTTTTAAATCCAAAGGGTCGAATTGCTTAGATAAAGCAGCGAGTTTTTATAGAGGAGACAAATCTTATGATGTGTGATCGGTGTGGAAAAAAAACCAATCATATTTATATCACCGCAGATCATGAAAAGGTCTGCAAGAGAACCTGTAACGGCGAAGTCAATACCGGTACTCGAAAAAATTATGCAAGCCCGAAAAAAAGGCCAAATCGTCATAGCGCATTGCCTTAGCAGTTCAAATTTTCAGGGAGTTTCTTGTTGATAGAACACATTCAGCCGGGGAATAGACAGGTACACGATCTGGTACTTTCTGTTTTATTCCCCATTAAGCCCCTGGGCAAATTGTGGCCCCAGGGGCATTTTTTTTCAGCACAAGTGTTTTAAGCGGTCTTCATCCCACTGAACCCAACGCCTTTTATATTTATCATATTCCATATCGCGCAATTTTCCTTTGACAGAACCTCGTTAAAACCCTGATTTAAGTAAAAGGAAAAACAGTCTGTGCCTTGACACCCATTTTTAAATTCCCTATATTTAATCCATGCAAATGCTATTTTCCCCTTAATTTCAGATAGATTTTTTTAATTTTTCAAAAAATAGATATCGACATTTATTATGAACGTTTCCAGATTGGGGGCACCTATTCTTGCCGGGATTCTATTACTCGTTCTCTCGGTGAGTTTATATGCCGCTCCTCAACAACGTATTGAATCTGCACTTGATTCAGCATACAAAGATTTACGTATCAGTATTGCCACTGAGGACCGGATCGCTTCAGATCTGGCAAAACTCAAAAAAACCGGAGATGTGTCGCCGGATGTCATCGAAGATTATGAATTCTATTTGAACCGGGTGCAGGCTATGGTTGCCGAAAACCGAAAGGTGGTGGCCAAAATGGAAGCACTCCATGGCCGATATAATATTCAAAAAGCACCGGATCGTTCAGCAGATTCAGACAATACGGGAGCGATGGTGGACCCGGTGATTCCCGAGGAGCAGGTGGTTGATGAAGTGGCTGCGCTGGATCTTCAGTTGGACAGGTCCCTGGGCGAATTCGACGAGATGCTGCTCAAGGAATTGGATTTAATCCGTGCAAAATCGTCGGAAAGAATGCGGGATCTGACAGAGGAAGCGGCGGCTGCGGCAAAACGCTTGGGTGACGAGGGTATCGAGATAGATGCCGATTTTGAGGAAGAATCCAATGCGTCCGAGGAGAGTTCAACCAAAAAACAAAAAGCGGACAAAACAGACCCAGACGCCTCCAAAACCGGAAAAAGAACGACATCCGAAAACGGCGGGGATGATACCGAATTATCCCTCCCCGGGACAAATCCCGTGAAGGCGCTGAAGGCTTCGAGGGTCATCCTAAAAATCGCTTTGACCCCAAAGATGACGACATCGTGGCCAGACAACTTCGTGAAGCGGCGGAAGAAGAAACTGATCCGGAACTTAGAAAAAAGCTCTGGAAAGAATATGAACAATATAAAAAAGATAAGCCCATGTAAAACAATCCCCTGTTGTTTATGCATCGTTAGGGTAGTCGAAGGTGGATATTAAGTGCCTCGGATTTTAAATGCTATAATTTGGTGCCCAGATGAAATTTGCGGTTCGTCATAACGCTTTATGGATGGTTTTTGTTTTAATTTTGTTCACTGGCTGTGCCGCCCATAATGCCCAGAAGGTCGGTCCCACCACCATAATGAAAGCCCAGGAAGAAATACTCGAAGACCAGTTGCTCGATGTCGGCATTCAAGTGTTTGAGTCCGAGGAAATTACCGAGGAGCAGGCCACAGAAGAACATACCAGTGAGGAAGTCCGGAAAGCGGAAAACCATTTCATCCCATATCATATGAAAAATACCTTCCAGCAGAGCAGCTACTGGGGAGCTGTGCGTGTTCTTCCTACCAAGACGGAAAGTATCGATGTTTTGGTTAAAGGTGAAATCCTCGAGTCAAACGGTGCGCATTTGGTGCTTCAAATAGAGGTGGTCGATGCCACCGGGAAAAGCTGGTTCAATAAAAAATATGAGTCCGAAGCCACCCTCGCATCTTATTCCGGCAATCGAATGGGAGAAAAAGATGCGTATCAGGATCTCTACAATACGATCAGCAATGACATATCCACCTATCGGATGAAGTTGCCTCCTGAAGCGGTTAAGAAAATCCGTACCGTATCGAAATTAAAATTTGCAGAAGACTTTGCCCCATCCGTCTACAATGGATATCTGGAGGAAGATAAAAAAAAGATCATCACCGTCAACCGCCTCCCCGCCGATGACGATCCCATAATGGTCCGTTTGCTCAAGATACGGGAGCGGGAAAATATGTATGTGGACACTCTCAACGGGTACTATGAAGAATATTATTCCGAGATGTGGTTGTCCTACGAAAACTGGCGCAAGCTCAATTATGAAGAAATCAGGGCGATCAAAAAGATCAAGCGGGATGCCACCATGCGCAAACTGGCCGGCGTACTGCTCCTGGCCGGAGCCATTGCGCTGAATGCCGGGGAAGCAAATAACACCGGAGTGCTTCAGGCGGGCATGATTCTCATCGGCGGCCAGGTGATCGTCCAGGGATTTAATATCTCCAAGGAAGCTGAAATCCATTCAGCCGCCATCAAGGAACTCAGCGAATCTTTTGGGAGTGAGATGCGGCCGGTTGTCATGGAGTTCGAGGGCAAGCAGTATGAACTGACCGGATCTGCCGAGGAACAGTTTAAACACTGGCGCGAATTACTGCAACAGATATATATCGCAGAAACCGGGTTTGAGCCGGAAGTCTCATCGGAAACCGGTGAAGAAATAACATCTGAGAACGCTGAATAAAATCGAGCATCAAATCCAATTATGACGTCCCACAAATCGACCCAATCTCCTCAAGATCGACTGTCGCCAGATCACAACGTGGAAATCATTACGCCGCTTAAGGTACGTAGCCAAAGCGTTCAAGAGGATTCATCTCGATCATGGCGGTGGACTGTGATTCCCATTTCATTTCTTATCATAGTTTTGGGAATCATAGGGACAGGCGGCCTTTTTCTCATCCGCCATTTATCGAAACATCCGATGAATTTGACCGGACACGCCGATCAGACGGCGCAATCGGAAGTCGATGCTCACGGGAAGGCGCTTTCCGAGTATAGTCGGACGGCTAAACTATCGGTGGAGTCTGGGAATAGGTCTGTTCCCGTACCATTTGAGGGACAACAGGCAATGGAGGCGGAACAAACGGCAGACTATGAAAAAGGTGCGTTTCAAAAAGAAGCCGCGGACAAGGCACTGGCTGGGTTTTTAAGACTGAAAAAAGAATTGGAAGAAAAGGGCGTCGTCGAATGGGGGGGCAAAGAATATGAGGAAATGACAACCCTCAGCCGAAAAGCAGATGCGCTGTTTATGGAAAATGCGTTTTTGCCTGCAGCAGCGAAATATGCACAAGCCGAAGAAAAAGCAGCTGAGTTGGTCGATAATATGGGGTCTGTGTTTCAGCGGCTGCTCGAGGAAGGTGGAAAGGCTCTTGAAGCCGGTGACAGTAGCACTGCTCGGAAAAAATTGCGTAGAGCCTTAATGATCGAACCGTCCAACGGGGCGGCTCTGGAGAATTTGGAACGGGCTGAGAAGTTCGATGGGGTGAGGCGTCTTGTTGAATCGGGGAAAAAACATGAGAAAAACAATCGCTTCGCTTTTGCCCGCGCCGATTACCAGGAAGCCCTGAAATTAGACTCTGAATCCGAGGACGCTCAAAAGGGCCTAAATCGGGTGAATGAGTGGATCGTGGGCGAACAGTTTCAGAGATTTATGTCGGATGGGTTGACGGCATATCATAACGGCGATTATCCATCTGCCAGGACCCTGCTGTTAAAGGCAAAAGCGTTCCGGCCTGATTCCCGTGAAGTCGAGAACGCTTTGGTGCAGGTTGACGCGGCAATCCGGCTCGCTGAAATTGAAAAACTCCAAAGAAATGCCGTGACCGCCGAACAGGCTGAAGCTTGGGAGCAGGCCCTCAAAACTTATCTGGCTGTTCTTAAAATCGACCCCAATATAGGCTTTGCCGTGAAAGGTAAAGACCGGGCTCTGGAGCACATTCGTGTGGCAAAGCGGATCGGGTTTTTTCTTCAAAATCCCGATACTATGGAATCGAGCCAGCAGCTTCAAAATGCGATACGGGTCGTAGATGGGGCCGAAACGTTACAACCAAAAGGGCCGCGCCTCAGAGCCCGGTTGGATGAATTAAAGATTCTAGTGGATGCTGCCCGGACCCCCGTTAAGGTGATTATAGATTCCGATGATCTCACCGAAGTCGTTGTTTATAAAGTCGGTAAACTCGGGCGATTTTCCTTGCGGGAATTGTCACTGAGACCCGGCACCTATACAGTGGTCGGCTCTCGCAACGGGTACAAAGATGTCCGGGAGAAAATTATTGTAAAACCCGGCCGGAAAGTTTTGCGCGTAACCGTTATATGCAGGAATAAGGTGTGAACTCGAAGTTGAACATACCCAAATAACATTTTTAAATCAAAATGGAATCAGGACCCATAAAAATCGAACCGATCTCCATTCGGTCCAGACAGTCATCCCGAAGATTAATGCCGCTTAGCCTTTTTAAATGGTTTGCCGGTGTTTTTTTAAGCGTTGTCCTGATTCTACTGGGTGTTTCGGCATGGTTTGTCTTCACGGCCCGCCAGGTGGTGATAACCATAGCACCTGTTCCGGAAAGCATAGCGTTTTCCGGGAGCATCTTTACCCCCCGAATCGGCGACTATTATCTGATGTGGCCCGGAGAATATACGCTGGCGGCGCTCAAAGAGTGCTTTTATCCCCTTGACCACAGGTTCCGAGTCAGCTCTGATAAACAACAGCGTTTACATCTTAAAATGCAAACATTACCCGGCCGGGTAAAGATCTATGCACATCCATCGGACATGACCGACAGCAGCATTGCCGGTGCAAGGGTGAAAATAGACGGTGATGAGGTCGGAGAAACCCCTATAGAGGATTTTGAAGTAAAGCCGGGTTTTCGGAAACTCGAAATTCGTGCCGAAAATTATCAAACCTTGCAGATAGAAGTTAAGGTGGATGGGTGCGGCAAACTTCAGGTGTTTAACATGGCACTGCTTCCGGGATGGTCGGATGTCTTCGTCAGTTCCGTGCCGCAGGGTGCAAACGTACAGATCGACGGGCGATTGTTCGGGAATACGCCTTTGAGTATTCAACTGGCGGCGGGCATTTATCTGCTGGAAATCAGTGCCGATGGCTATGAAACATGGAAAAGCCGTCTGGTCGTGAAACCGAATGAACCACAAGAAATTAAGGATATTGAGCTTAGGCCGGCAGACGGTAAATTGGCGATTCATACAAAACCCGCCGGGGCGAATGTATTGATTGGCGGGATATTCATCGGTCAAACGCCGCTGAAGGTCGATCTTTCTCCAAATAAAGATCACGTCGTTCAGATATCAAAGGCCGGTTATGAGAAAACAACGCGGAAAGTCCGGGTCCCATCGTCCATGTTTAAACAACTCAACGTAAAATTAAAACCCAAAGAAGGTATCATACGCCTGTTGGTGGAACCGGCAGACACGGAACTCCTGGTGAACGGCAAATCATGGGGCTCCGTCCCGGGGCAATTTCGTCTGATTGCAGTGGAACACACTCTGGAATTCAAAAAGAAAGGGTATCGTTCCCATCGTATTAGCATTACACCCCGGCCCGGGTTTCCACAGGAATTGAAAATAACCCTGAAAAAAGAGAGTGTGGCCAAAGAAACGACGCCGACGATGATCGTAACCAAAACCGGTTACAGTCTGAAGTTAATTCGGCCCAGTTCCTATACCATGGGATCTTCCCGCAGAGAACAGGGACGTAAGTCCAATGAGACCTTGAGAAAGGTTGAACTGATCCGGCCGTTTTATATGGGCCTTAAAGAAGTCACCAACATGGAGTTCAAGAAATTTATGCCCCGGCACAATTCAGGAAGTTTCAAGTCTAAACCGTTAAACAATGCCGACCAACCCGTGGTTCGGACAACTTGGGAAAAGGCAGCTCTGTTCTGCAACTGGCTCAGCGCCAAGGAGGCACTGCCCCCTGCATATATTAAGAAAGGGGAGAACCTGGTTGCAGTGGAACCGCTGAATACCGGTTATCGTCTGCCTACAGAAGCAGAATGGGAATACTGTGCCCGGGTTTACAACAAGCAGGCTCCCTTGAAATATCCATGGGGTCAAAAATTTCCCCCCTGGAAATTATCGGGAAATTATTCCGATCAATCCGCAAAAGACTTGCTCCCGACCGTTCTTGAAGGATACAATGACGGTTATGGAACAACGGCGCCTCCGGCCAGGTTTATAGCCAACGGGCTGGGGCTGTATGATATGGGGGGTAATGTGGCGGAATGGTGTCACGACTATTATTCGATTTACAGTTATGCTCCCGAAAAAACGGTTGTGGATCCCGTCGGGCCGGAGAATGGTAAACACCATGTAATTAGAGGCTCCAGCTGGAAGCACGGCAGCATCAGCACCCTGAGGCTGGCATACCGCAGCTACGGTTACGGCACACGGGAAGATGTCGGATTTCGAGTTTGCAGGTATTTAAAGTAATCATGACCAACGGATATATCATCATAATTGCTTCACTCTGGTTATGTGTTCCGAAGATGACGTGTGCAGGAACTGTGTCGATGAGACCCTTGGATACTTTAAACAGTCCGGTGGTACTAAATGTAGAATCAACCCGGGACCCGGGAAAAGATTTTGTGCAAAATGACAAAAAGAAAATATCGGAGGGTATTTCGGGCAATGGTATTGAAAAAGCCGATGATGACACAACCCAACCGGAAACCTTGATCCAAGATAAAAATGCCAAAAAAAAACCAAGCAACTGAAACCGTTCACCCCTTCAGAAACGATCCCGGCAGATCAGGGGGTTGATTTTCCCTATGACATCTAAGATGCATGGGGCAAAGGCTATATTACCCTAAATGAGTGTAAACAGAACGGGAAGAATGTTTGGTCTGTTTTATTTATAAGGAATCTTATCAATTTCGCGAAGGGCTACAGGCTTCTCTAACTCAAAACTCCTCTTACAGTGGACGCAGCTATGAAAAAAACATTACCGATATCCATGGAATTTATTTATCAGCTTTTCTCCCTGATTTTGATCGTCATTGTTGTCCATGCTACTTATGTCGGCATCATTCGTCCCAATGCCGACGCCATCCTGGCCCGGCAGGCCGCTATGATGGAAAAAAATAAAGCCCCGAGCACCGAACGGTCGATCTACGTATTGATTCGCGACTATGAGCAGGAAGCCTGTTTTATTCTCATGTTTTGGGCGCTGGCCATTATGACACTTAAGGCTGTTAGCACCATAAGGCATCGGGCGCTGCTACAAAGAGACTTAATTCCCTTGGCCGAGGGCGTGCGTATCCTGCCTGAAGATACCCGGGAGCTGTCCCGGGAGATTCAAGGGTTACCGCCTTTCCAACGGAACGCGTTGCTTCCGAGGGCACTGCTTGCGGGTTTGCAGAGATTCAGCTCAACCCGTAATGTCCAGGATGTCGCGGATGCCACCCATGCCTACTGCGCGGCCGAAGGCGAACGGCTGGAATCCGAATTGTCTATGATCAGGTATATTGCCTGGGCCGTTCCTTCCATTGGATTTATCGGTACTGTCCGGGGCATCGGAGATGCGCTTGGACTGGCCTACCAGGCCATTGAAGGGGAAATTTTCGGTGTCACCCGCAGCTTGGGAGTGGCATTTAATTCCACCCTGGTCGCGCTTCTTATCAGCATTGTTCTCATGTTTATGCTGCATCAGCTGCAATTGTTGCAAGATCGGTATGTGTTGGAAACCGAAGCCTACTGTGAGAACAAATTAACCAGGCATCTGCTTACCCGGTAACAAAAACGAATCCAACTGATGGGGTACTTAAATGACGCTTCTCGGACTTGAACTCAGCGATGCCGGGATCTTCGTTGCCTGTGAAAAACCGGCAAGATTGCTGGCAATCGACGGACAGAATCCAGAAAGTCCGGGGTTTGCCATTCCGGAGAAAAAGCGCTTGCTCGTTGGAAATCCGGCAGCAAGCAAGGCGCATTTGTTCCCGCTCCAAGTCATCAACAGGTTCTGGGACCGATTGAATACGGAACCTCTAAAACAGAAGAACCGGCACGTTCAAAATCATGCAGAAATCGCCTGCGCCCACCTCTCTCACATCTGGGAAAACGTTAAAATCCATGGCGATGAGATGATTGTCGCTGTCCCCGACTATTACGGCCGGGAGCAGCTTGGACTTATTCTGGGGATGGCCCGGGAGCTGTCGATTCCCGTTAAAGGATTTGTATCCCTTCCAATAGCCGCGTCATTGACTCCATACCCGGATGCAATGCTGCTGCATCTGGATATCCATTTACACCGGTTTGAGATCGTTTATCTCCATCAGGGTGAGCAATTGACCTGTGAGAACTCAATAGCTGTCCGGGAAATCAACCTGGAGCAGTTATACCGGGTTTGGGTGGAATCCATTGCTGAAGAATTTGTGCGGTTCACAAGGTTCGATCCCCTTCACCAGGCCGCCACCGAACAGGCGCTATACGACCGTCTATCCGATGCTTTGGAAATTTTTAAACGTCAACGATCGTTCTTGTTTGAGATATCTCACGGGACAGATAGTTATCGTATTACCGTGCTTTTGGATCTGCTGGAACAAAAGAGCGAGGCAGTGTATGATGACATCTGCCGTTTAATTTTAAAAATGCGGGATGAACACGGAAAAAACGGGTTCCCGACTGTTCTTCAGCTGACCCATCGAATCGCCTGCCTTCCGGGATTGAAAGACAAATTGTCAGAAATCGATCATTGTGAAATCGTGGAACTTGCGCCCGGAGCCGGGGCTCAGGGCGTTTTGCAGTTCCGGCGCCAGTTGGCCGATGGCCACGCCGGGCAGGGCGCGTTTTTTTTCACCAGCCGCTCCTGGCAAAAGGCGAAATCGGAGATCTCTCCAATGATTCCGAATAAAACTCCCGACCAAGTACAGGCGACCCATTTGCTCTACGGTGATGTGGCTTATCCGCTCTCCGAAAAACCCCTTTTCATCGGCTGGGATCGTTATCCCACCGGAAAAGGCATCCATGTCAAGGGGCAATCATCCGGTGTTTCCAGAAAGCACTGCACGGTTCAACGTGATGCTGACAGGATTATCTTAACGGATTACAGCGATCAGGGAACCTTTGTGGGCCGTCGACGGGTCGACGGAGCCACCACCCTGGAACTGGGCCAAATCGTTCGTCTGGGTTCATCCGGAGAAACCATCCGGCTCATTGTCTGTATGGAAACCGATGAAACGTAGAAAATTAAATGTATTCAGCTTATCTTTTATCGACTGCATCTGCTGCGGGTTAGGGGCGATCATTCTTCTGTTTGTCGTTGTAAACGCTAAGAGCGCCGTGCGCCGGGATGCGGTGACGGCGGATTTGCGTGCTGAGGTCAGCAGACTGAAAAATCAGGTGTTGGACGGCAAAAAGAACCGGATCGAGGCCCGGAACACCCTTTTGCAAACCAAAGCCGAACTGGTGACGATCCAAGGACGATCCCGTGAAGCCATAGAGATGATCCATGAAAAAAAGATAGAGCTCTCGGATAGGGACAAGGAAACCCTGGCAACCAAAGCACACACCAACAGATTGAAAACCGATCTAAAATCATTGGAAGAGGAACTCCGTCGATTAAAAGCCGGTGCCAAATCACGCGATGAGCTTGGGTCCGGGTTACACCCGTTTCCCGGGCATGGAGATCGCCAGTACCTCACCGGTTTGAAGATGGGCGGCAAACGTATTTTTATTCTGGTAGACGCCTCCGCAAGTATGCTGGATCAAACCATTGTGGGAATTATTCGTCGCCGAAATTTAAAGAATACCCAAAAATTAAGGGCTTCCAAGTGGCGGCAGGTCGTAAAAACCATCGATTGGCTGCTGAGCCAGCTGCCGCCGACCAGCAAATTTCAAATTTACACATTCAACGAAACGGCACTGCCGCTGGTCCAAGAAACAAAAGGGGTCTGGCTGGATGCCGGGGATGTAGAACAGTTAAGCCTTGCTGCAGACAGCATGCACCGGTTGGTCCCGGAGAAAGGAACCAGTCTGTTAAATGCATTCAAAGCCATCGGCGAGATGAAACCGTCCCCGGACAACATATTTTTACTTTCCGACAGTTTGCCGACTTATGGCAGCAGCAAGCCGAGACAAGCCAGAGTTTCCAGCAGAAAACGTCTCCGTTTATTCAATGAGGCGATCCGGAGACTGCCGGCCCGAGTTCCGGTGAACATCATCCTTTATCCCATGGAGGGAGATCCACTGGCCGCAGATGCTTATTGGCGTCTGGCCAAGAAAACCAAAGGGGCTTTTTTATGCCCTTCGATAAATTGGCCGTAAAGGGCGTTTTTGATGAAATGACTATACACCTATTATACACCGGAGTGAAGCGGGGAACACACCCTGTGAATATGTACGGCTTTTGGCGTTGCGGCGAGCCTGCATGTTGGAATGATAGCAAAATTATCAGTTTCAATAGACCAATAGACCAATACTCAGATACGCTATCAGCCATTTATGCATTATGAAAAAGCGCAGACGGGACATAGAAATATTCAGCCTTTCCTTCCTTGACTGCATCTGTTGCGGTTTTGGTGCCGTCATTTTACTGTTTGTACTGTCTAAATTTGCCGAACCGGTGGTTATTGAAGAAATTAAAGAAAATATGCAGATCGAAATCGTTCGCCTTGAAAATGAGCTTTTTGAAATTCGGGGTGAAACCCATATCTTGAATCGTGAACTCACGGCCAAAAGGGAGCAGTTGTCCGATGCAAAAGAAAAGATTGCTCGCCTCCAGGGCGATCTTTCGGAGGTTAAAAGCCGATTCGCTGCATCAAAAGACGATGCCAAAGTGCAGAATATAATTGAGGGCCGACTGGCCCGGGCACGACAGGATATGACCCAAGAAATGAAACGGCTTTTGAAAAACCGACCTAGAAAGATTATCCGTTCGGTGGGAGGGATTCCGGTGGACAGCGAGTACATTGTCTTTATTATCGATACCTCGGGCAGTATGCAGCGGAATGCCTGGAGCCTGGTACAGAAAAAGATGCGGGAGACCCTTGAAATCTATCCGAAAGTCAAAGGCATCCAGATCATGAACGATATGGGAAATTTCCTGTTTTCCCAATATGCCGGGAAATGGATACCGGACACCCCCGCCCGCCGCAGGGCTATCATCTCAGCCCTTGCTTCATGGAATGCTTTCAGCAACAGCAGTCCGGTGGAAGGTATCACCACAGCGATCAAACTGTTCTATTCGGAAAATAAAAAAATAAGTCTCTATGTCTTTGGCGATGAGTTCAGTGGTCCGGCAGTCCAACCGGTCATTAATGTGGTGGATAGAATCAACACGGCGACAAAAGACGGATCTCGTCGCGTCCGGATCCATGCCGTGGGTTTCCCGGTGGTCATGGAAAAAACGAACCGGCCCGGCAACACCGGCGAAAGATTTGCCACCCTGATGCGCGCTTTATGCCATAGAAACGGTGGTACCTTTGTCGGGCTGAACAGCACAAGGCCTTGAACTGCAGCAGCGTCCACTTTAGCAACAAGGGTTCAGCTATTGACTTTGCTTGGGCTGGTCTTATTGTTTGTTGACTCTAAAATATTATCGTCGACAGGGGGTATTAATTAAAGAAAACATGCGATTTATCTTGTACAATATACGTTATGCAGCAGGTATTGGAAAGAAATTTCACCTTCCGGTACCTTACAGCGGCTATTTTAAGAACACCAACGGCAATTTAAAAAAAATAATAAATTTCATCAAACCGCTGAATCCGGATATTCTCGGATTGATCGAGGTGGACGCCGGATCTTTTCGTTCGGAAAAAAGCAACCAGGCGGAAGCCATCGCCCAAGAATTGAAACACTTTCATGTTTATCAGTCAAAATATTCCACTACTTCAGTGGTACAGAAAGTGCCGGTGTTGAATAAACAGGGCAATGCGATTCTCACCAACCAGAGGATCGTGTCTCAACACTTTCATTATTTTAGCAACGGCGTCAAGCGTCTTGTGATCGAACTCGAGTTGGAGGATTTTTCGATCTTTCTGGTGCACCTGTCTATCAAATTCCGCCACCGGCAGTATCAATTGCAGGACCTTCATAACATGATTAAAAACCTGAAAAAACCGGTTATTGTTGCCGGTGATTTCAACGTGTTATGGGGTGATCGGGAACTACAATTATTCCTTGCCGCTACTCAGTTACACAATGCCAACCGCAACGGAGAACCCTCCCATCCCAGCCGAGCCCCGCGAAGACAACTCGATTATATTTTTCATAGCCCGGAAATTTGTGTCACCCATTTTCAGATACCACAGGTCAAATTCTCCGACCATACTCCCCTGGTATGTGATTTTGAGGTTGCAACAGCAATATAAGCAGCCGGCTTGGGTTAGCAGGCGTTGATCAAGGAACACAAAGAAGGATTCGCGGAGGGCAAAGGAACACATAAGTCTTATAAGCTTTCTGATCACGGCTATCCACTTAGTCATATATAGTTGAATTCATGATTTTTTGCGAGATTGTCAATCTTGACATACGCGTTTTTGGCTGAACTTCGAGGTAACGCTTTTCGTATACGACGCTGTTATTGTGACACGTCTTCGAAAATTCCAACAAAACTATATTTATTCATCCCAAACATCTTCAATAGACGTATCCGGTTTTTCTCTTTCGATATTACCTTGAAATCGGGAGAGATCTGTCAAAGAAGGGCACATTTTTTGACAAAAATTGTCAAATCCTTTCAGCCTTTAATCTGGTCAATCAGGTTAACCCATTGAAATATAATCCAATTCATTTTTTCTTTAATGCTAATTGTTGTTTTGTATAATTTTTGCATGTCATAATTGAAACCTAAAAAAACACCTGAACACGTACCTGCCTTTTATGGAATCGGTGTAAAAAAATGAGCATTATCAATATATTCAAGCCTAATATAAAAAAGTTGAAAAGCAAGAAAAAGGTCAATCATCTGATAAAGGCTTTACAATATAAGAACGATTGGAATATTCGGATGTCGGCCGCAGCATCTCTCGGTGAAATAGGGTGGGAACCAATCGGTGAAGATGGAATTTATTATCTCATTGCATTAAAAGAATGGACTAAATTGATCAAAATAGGAGCGTCCGCAGTTGAACCTTTAGTCGCGGTTTTGCAGGATCGTAATAGTTCTCCTTTGTACTGCGAAACCATTAAAGCATTAGGGGTAATAAAAGATAAACGAGCCGTCGAACCCTTACTAAATGTTTTGCGGGATAATAAAATACATCTTCGTGAAGAAGTTGTAAAAGCACTGGGTCAGATAGGAGGCAAGACGGTTGTTAAGCCGTTAATTTCAATGTTGAGGAATGAAGATGGTATCATCTTTCGCTACGAAACGATCAGAGCCTTAGGCGCAACAAAAGATAAACGAGCCGTTGAACCTTTAATAGATATTTTGCAACAAGAAAGTCAAAAACCCCGCTTAGATATAAATATGAATATTATCATGGAGGTCGTTATAGCATTAGGGAAAATAAAAGATGAAAGAGCTATAACACATTTAGTGTCTCTTTATAATGTATACACAGACTACCTGAACAAGAAAATTCAAAATGCTTTATTTATAATCAACGCTGAACTATCGAAATTTTTCTTAGCCATATTGAATTCTGATGAAAATAAATTGTTAAAAATTGACAATGGATTTGATTTGGCTGTTGAAGCACTATACCACAAAAATAATTGGGTACGCCGCCAGGCGATTTGGGCATTAATGATATTAAAAGATTATAGGGCCGTTGAACAGATAAAAAAAGAACTCAATGATAAGGATTTAATTGTCGTCAGTTATGCAATTTATGCTTTAGGAGAAATAGGGGATGCAAGAGCGATAACGCCTTTAATCGATATTTTACTCAATAAAGATTTTCTTTCATGCAAAGACGGGAACGGTTCAACGTTTCCAGAACACCGGTGTAGCCCTCGTTCAGAGGCGGCTGTTGCATTGGGAAAAATAAAAGATAAACGTGCCTATGAATCGCTGACTGCGGTTTTTGAGGAAAAAGGATGTGACTGTTTAATAGAAAAAGCTGCCTGGGCACTTAGTGAGTTGGGTGATAAGAGCGCTATTGACGCACTTAAGTCGGCTAAAAAATATACGAATTCTCCAAGGGGAGTAAAACAAGCTATTGATAAACTATAAAAAATAAAACGTTAATCCAGAACGGGCATTTTAAAATAATCAGATGGGGATAATGTTTTATGATTGTAGTGAACCTTGAGTTAATAACCGATGGAAAGGGGAAGAGAAAATGTTCCGAACTTCGATAGGTGCAGCATTCACCCTCCTATTCGGCATGTTGGTTTTCGGGGCTTCAACAGCCGGGGCTGGAGAACCGCAAGAGGTCATTAATAAGAGAAACAGCGATACAAGTGGACCGTATTTCCAACCTGAACACCCATGAAAAAGCCTCACCTATTTTCTTTGGTGGAGAAATGCCGCCATATGAACCATCGATGTTTACGGATGAATATAGCGATTTAACGATTCATTATGTTACACATAAAAAATCAACAGTATCCGACCTGACTGTGATGGAATCGTATACCGGGCGGTTTAAGGTCACGCCTGATGAGATGCCGGCAAAAGTTGTGCTGTCCTGTGAAAAAGAATGCGACCATGTCTTTCCCGGGGTTCGATCGAAACCGGATAAAGAAGAAAATGGCAGGGGCTCCGGTTCCATACTATGGTATCAATACTCGGTTTTTGTTGCCCACTACGATACAGCTCCTCCAGTCCCGGATTCCCCGGTTTATCCGAACTTCCCGGTTTATATAGAACCCCCTGATGCTTCTCTGCTGACACCGGGAGCTATCCATGTTCGGGATGTGTATGATTCCATCCCCGGGAGAATTTATAAGACATGAAACCGAAACGTCGACAGGAAAAGAAAAAGCTAAGCCGCCGGACATAACCCGTTTGTTCAAATGGTTAGGTTGGTTTTGTCAGGCAGATATTTTTGATACAGATTCGGATGGAAACGCAGATGCTTATGGCGTTACATTTATCAAAATATATTAAGGGCAAATAATAAACCCGGAAGGTTTTCCCCACCCCCTTTATCTTGAATCCCCCAGTACATTGTTCTGGAAATGTGTAAAAAATTCTTTAAGAAAAATTCGAGAATCCCTTATGATCAGTAAGGCTGAACTGGCCAGAAAGGCGAAAATATCTGCGATTACCATTTCCCGGATTGAAAATGGAATGCCTTGTAGAATGGAAACAAAACGAAAAGTTATTTTGGCTTTGGGGTATGAAATTTCAGATAAGAACCTGGTGTTTAGCGATTAAACAAACCCCCGGAGTAGATCAAAATATGGCCATAGGGTGATATAAGACCCTAATTGAGGGAAAGTCGAGGGGGTCTTGCCTCATGTTTCAGAGAGACATCGAGGATGAGCTGTAGTGGTCTACTGTGAGTGAATTTTCTTCAACAGCCACGCCATATTCTCGCCGAGGACTTTCATGGTAAGAAGACCTTCTTCATCTTTTTCCACATCGCCCTTGTCCTTGCCAAAACCCATGTTCCAATAGGAGGAGCCTGGAACAATCATCTGCCCGATAAAAAAGAAATGATTTATGGCGTTGAATGCATGAATGCTTCCGCAGCGGCGAACAGCAACAACGGCAGCACCCACTTTGCGTTTAAACATTCCACCATTGGCCATGGCCGTCAATCCTGATCGGTCGATTAATGCCTTAAGCTCTGTGGAAATGTTAGCGAAATATGTGGGAGAGGCAAGGATTATACCGTCGGCTTCGATCATTTTTTCAATACACGAATTTAATACATCATTGGTCACTGAACATCGTTGATCTTTATTTTCAAAGCACTTATAACAGGCGATACATCCGTGTATTTTCTTTCCGGCAAGCTGTATCATCTCAGTCGCTATCCCTTCTTTTTCAAGCTCCCGAAACACATGGTTAACGAGTATCGCTGTATTTCCATTTTTTCTTGCGCTTCCATTAAAGGCTACGACTTTCATTTCTCCTCCTTGATCATCCCTAAATATTATGGCATAAGGTCGTTTGTCGTTCGGTTGTTGCAAAAAAACCTTGGGGTGGAATTCTGGTATTCCCGTAAAAATAATTTAGAATGATAGGTCCTATCATGTCAAACCCTAATTGGGTTTTCATCCATAAATGGCTTTTTTTGCCCGGATTTGCGTTCTCCACGGGCTTTCGGTTTTGGACACGGCTGCAAGGGTGAAATTGTCGTCCGCTGCCCCTTTGGGCGCACACGCCATTTTCCTTGACAATGAGTTCCGGTTTGACTACGATTTCAAATTAAAACAATTAATTGTCACATGATAACAATATGATATGAGAATATCTTCCAGAAATACATTGGAGATAAAAGGGTTGCCTTACAGATGTTCTCAATTTTGTTCACGTTTGCTTAGGCATAATTACGACAATCCGCAAACAGTGATCGGAGGCTGTTGAATGAAAAGTGTATCGAAAGTAGAACCTCACGGGGGTTCATTAATCAATCTTATGGTGGATGAAGAACGGGCTGCAATACTCAAGGATATCTCCCTGGACCTGCCGGATATTACTCTGAATGATCGGCAGCTTTGTGATCTCGAACTCCTGACAAACGGAGCCTTTTCACCCTCTTGACGGGTTTATGACCCGAGCGGACTACGAATCCGTGCTCGACCGAATGCGCCTTCAAAATGATGTCCTGTGGCCCATACCGGTATGTTTGAGTATATCCGATACTAAAGCCCGAACTCTGGAAGCCGGCCAGTCGGTCACCTTAAGGGACCACGAAGGATTTTTTCTGGCCATAATGCACATTGAAGATATGTGGCCTGTAGATCGAGAGAAAGAAGCAACTCTGGTATACGGTACCACCGACACTGCCCACCAGGGGGTTAAATATCTGTCGAATGTCGAGGGGGATTATTACATCGGGGGTAAACTCGAGGTTCTAAGTCTTCCACTGCATTTTGACTTTAAACAGCTTCGCATGACGCCCCGGGAGATTCGGAATATTTATCATAAGCTCGGATGGCGTCGGGTTGTTGGATTTCAAACCCGGAATCCTATCCAGCGCCCTCAGTTTGAAATGACGGTCCGGGCCATGCGTCAGGCTAAGGCCAATCTGCTGCTGCTTCCCGTTACAGGCATGACAAAGCCCGGCGATTTTGATCATTACACAAGGGTTCGGTGTTATCGGGCGGTGACCCGACACTACCCACCGGATTCTTTTGTGCTGAACCTGTTGCCGCTTTCCATGCGCCTGGCCGGACCCAGAGATGCACTTTTACATACAATCGTTGCTAAAAATTACGGATGCACCCATTTCATCATCGGACGTGATCACGCCAGCCCGGGAAAAGATGCTTCAGGGAAATTTTTCTACCCGAGGGCTGGGGCTCACAGAATGACTGAAGAATATTGCAATGAAATTGATATGAATATTATTCCGTTTGAAGAGTTGGTCTATTTGCCTTTCGAAGATGAGTTTCGCTCCGGGGATCAGGTTCCCGAAGGCGCACAGTATATTTCTTTTTCGAGTTCCCAGGTTCGGGAACGGATCAGAACCGGACGAAGCATACCGGAATGGGCAACGTTTCCCGAGGTTGAGGCGGAATTGAAAAAAGCATATCCATCTCCTGACAAACAGGGCTTTACAATATTTCTGACCGGCCTTTCAGGGGCTGGAAAATCGACCATTGCCAAGGTATTGTATGCGCGTTTTCTGGAAATAGGCGATCGACCTGTTACTCTGCTGGACGGCGATATTGTGCGGCGGAATCTGTCGAGCCAACTTAGTTTTTCAAAAGAACACAGAGATATCAATGTTCGACGCATCGGCTTTGTCTCCAGTGAAATCACCAAAAATCGAGGCATCGCCATTTGTGCGCCCATAGCACCTTATAATGCCACTCGGTTGGAAATCAGGAACAACATCGAAACTTACGGCGGGTTTTTTGAGATTCACGTATCCACGCCTCTGGAAGTATGTGAAAAAAGAGATCGCAAAGGGATGTATGCCAAAGCTCGGGCGGGTTTGATCAAGGGATTTACCGGCATTGATGATCCCTATGAAATTCCGGAGTCACCGGAACTGAGAATCGACACTGCCGACCTGGCACCGGATGAGGCTGCCCAGGAAATTCTGCTTCTGCTGGGGCAGAAAGGATATATTTAACTAAAATGACAATGAATCAATTAACGTATCACTTATTGATGGCATTATTGGCTGCAAAGGACGCCGGCAGGGCTATTCTCGATGTATATCGTCAGGATTTTGATATCTCCTATAAAGACGATCATTCGCCACTCACCCTGGCGGATCAGCGTTCCCACAACATCATTGTTTCTCTTCTGTCAGATCCATCCGATGAGTGCCTTCCGATTTTGAGTGAGGAAGGGAAAAGCATCTCCTATAAGCAGAGACGTTGGTGGGAATATTTCTGGATGATCGATCCTTTGGACGGTACCAAGGAATTTATCAAAAAAAATGATGAGTTTACGGTGAATATCGCCCAGATACATCAAAACAGGCCGATCCTCGGGGTGATTTATGTTCCGGTTAAGGATGTTTTTTATTTTGCACTTGAGGGACT
>PVMK01127253.1_pt1 | contig 41160 bp, 36 predicted proteins | sample 1853481 | NCBI WGS metagenome assembly PVMK01 (sample SAMN08533507, study PRJNA380276) | Marine sediment metagenome, whole genome shotgun sequencing project.
GCGGCTTTGACTCGAAAGTGCACGACCCACGCCAGCGATTGGTCTACCTGCGCGTAGCGCTGCCGTTCCAGTAGCCGCTCACTGATTCGAAAAGACCGGGGCGCGCGGTGTCGCGTCCCCGCTATGCGACCAGCCGGTCGATCTTGGCGGCGCAGATGAAGTCGTTCTCGGACAGACCATCAATCGCGTGTGTCGTGTACTTGACCAGACAGAAACGATAGCTGACTTCCATGTCCGGGTGATGATCCTCGGTATTCGCAATCCAGGCCACCGCGTTGACGAATCCCATCGTCCGGTTGAAGCTCAGGAATTCAAAATGCCGCTCGATCCATTTGCCGTCGGCGCTGAACCGCCACCCGGAATCCAGCGCCTGCATCAGTTCCTCGGCGGCGTCGCGTTCCAGCGGCGGCACGCCGCCCTCGCAGGGCTTGCAGCGTCGCTCAGTCAATTCGTTTGTTGGGCTATTCATGTTGTTGATGTCCTCCGCCGGATTGCGGAAAAAACGCTACGATCTGTCGCGAAAGTCTATCGTGAAAGCGAAAACTAGATACCCGGTATCTGGATACGGAAACGCCCGCGGCTGCTGGTATCCGTCACCGCAACGAAGGTGCCGCCGTTCCGCGCACAGAGCGTCCGCATCAGGTTGGCGAACCGTATTGCATTCGGTGACACGCCTCCGCCGAACTGCGTCGGGAACCCGACCGCATGGATTCGCATCAGGCGCTTGCCACTCGCATCGGCGCGGTTGACCCGGTCGACATAGCGGGCTACTGATTCGATGGACCCCTTGGAGCCGGGAAAGTCGTCGCCGTAGACATAGATACTGACCTTTTTGTCCGGATCATAGTAGGTGTTCAGCGCCTCGGTGATGCCTTCGACGGGGCTCGAGTCACTGTAGGCTTCCCAGGTTTCAAGTCGGCTGAGTATATTCTGCCGGGCCTGAGGCGAGTCGCTCATCCATGCGCCTGCAAAAGTCGAGAACATGTATTTGCCTTCATCATTGAGCACCTGGATACCTTTCAGTTTTGGATATACAGCCAGGGTTTCGGAAATCCTGTCTATCACGATATCCCATGGACCGTTGAACATGCTGCCGGACGTATCGAGCACAAATATGATGTATTCGCTGTCCACGGGAATACCGCCGACGGTCGTATCATCGTCAGGTCGCTTGTAAAGTCTCAGCAGGCGCTTCATTTCCTCCGTCAGCATCTGGCGGGCAGCGAGCAGGTTGCCCTGCTTTTGCTCATCGATGCTGGCTTCGTCCTGAGTCGCAGCAAACTGGCCACGAATCGCGGTCAATTCACGCTTCAGACGGCTTAGCAGGTCCTCTTCCTCGGCCAGTTCTTCCTCAACGGTCTTGAGTCCGCGATTTACGATGGCCGTGTCGCCCCGAATCTGGAACACCTCCTCTTGCAGCAGTGCCAGCAATCCCTGCCGCCTGATCTGGCTCTGCTCGATCGTAATCGGCTCGTAAATTTTAGTGATAACGAGCAACAGGATGACGGCCCCGAAGCCACAGCAAATCACGTCGAGGAACGACAGGCTGAATGTTTCCATTTCGCGCCGTTTAGCCATCAGGGCCAATCCTCCGACGGCATCATCAACGAACCCCTGGTCTGCATCGCGAGTGCCCAATAATAGGCGGCCGCGTATGGATCGCCGTCCATCGGGTACAACAGGATGTTGAGCGGCACGCCGCTAGGGATTTCTTTCCGGGCCTGGTCGAAAAACCGCAAGCGTTCATTTGCGTCGGTTTCTCGCGGCGGGTCGGGAGTGGTTCTGCCCTGGGTCGGCAGGCCGTCGGTCAACAGGAATACGTTATCCGGCCGGGGCTTGATTTCACCAATTTTCTTGAATGCCTTGTACAGGCTGGTGCCGTTCTGGGGCACGACATAGCGGAGCGCTTCCATGGCCTCGGTCAGGTTGCTGCCGTCGGTGACCTCCAACCACTCGTTTTCGGAATCCTCGACCACACTGCTGGCCTCATCGTTAAACGTCATGATCTGAAAATTCGTCCCGACCGGGATTTGAGTCGTCAACCAGTCAACCGTTTCGACGACGTTACGCCATTTCGGTGCAAGGATTTTCATTTCGTCCTGCATATTCCGGTATCGCAGCACGTTGATATAGGTTCGCCCGAGCATACTCGCAGATGAATCCACGAGGATCAGTATGCGCTTGCCGCCCATTTTCAAACCGGTGAGATATTGCCGGTCGCCCTCGCCTACATAAGTCCGGATCCGTCGGCCGGGATCATCCGCGTCCTGGTCGGCAGATGCCATCAACAGTTTTTTCTGTTCTTCGAGGCGTTCGATATCCGACTGCAATTCCTCCACGCTCTCGCGCGTCGCCAGGCTGGTGTCGTCATACTGGGACAACTGTTCCAGCAACTCCTCGATCGTTACCTGCAACTGCTTCGATTCGCCCTCCGCGGAAATCTTTTCCTGCTGCTTGTCCTCAAAGACAGTGCGCCGGCGCACCAGGTTCTTGCGGCCGTCAAGCACCTCCTCCTCCAACCGAAAAGTGTCACTGACCAGTCTTATATCCGCCTTATCAGCGCGGACCGAGACCTGGGCGCTAATGATCATGAAAACCAGCACGACCGCTCCCAGGCCACAGGACATGACGTCGAGGAACGACAGGTTGAATACATTGAATTGCCTACGCGCCATTCCCGGCAACCTCGGCAATCAACTGTAACGTTTCCGCCGGCTGGCCAACGCTGAGCACGTCGCCCTGCTGTAAAACCGCCGAGCCCTCGATTCGGTGACCGTTCAGAAAGGTTCCGTAACGGCTGTGATCGTGCACCAGCAACCGCGACTGTTCGACCTGAACGGTGCAATGGCGGCGGGAGATCGCGGAGTTTGGCCCACCCAATGCAATGCCGTAGGCGCCGCCGACCAGGTCGGAACCGATACTGAACGGTTCCGGGCCGAGTCGGTAGGCCATTCCCTGGTACAGGATATGAGTCGGCATCTGGCCAGTATCACCACTGCGTTCTGCCGGTGACGGTCCCACCGGTGGCTGATCCCAGGGCAGTGCCGTCGTCAGCCGGATTCCAGCGTCGGCGGACACGAGGCGCTGGTGCCGGCGCAGTACGCCGCGAGCGGCCGCGCCGGCCTCCAGCACGTATACGTCGCAGTCCGGCAAACCGGACAGCGCGTCGATGACACCCGAAAACGCACCGAGTCTCGCGTTGACCTGCAGCGCACAGGGTTGCCCGGCAAGCAGCGATCTGAGCTTTTGCACCAAGGGTTCAACGACCTTTCGCTGGTAAGCATCCAGTTCGCGCGATTCGACTTTGGCGCGAAAATCATAACCATCGGATGCGACGCTGAGTTCGAGCTCATCGTGGCGCTTAAGTTGAGCCAGCCAGTCGTGCAACTTGTCGTAAATCAACTGCTCGGTTTTCGCCTCATGTAGTGGATCAAAGCGGCTGCATTCGACAAATCGGCGGGAGAAGAATTCAGCGCAGGCACGTTCCAATGACTCGATGCCAAGCTCCTTGACGGTATATCGCTCTGCAAGGCCTGCTGCACCATCCTGGGACATGCGGGTCAGGCCGATTTCGTGCAGGGATCCCTCGATGTGAAACAGCTCGCGCTCAGCATAATGACGCCGGGTTGCGGCAACCGCACAATTCACCAAACCACGGGCTGGTATGCCGAGCTCTTCCGCAATCCCTAGCAGCAGGCCGAGTTGCTCAGACGCCCAGTAACCCGGAACGGCAAACAACACCTCGGTCAAATCATTGGCGCAGGCCGACCACAACTGCTGCAGTTGAGTTTGGGCCAGATCGGCAAAGGTTTCATATTGGCTGCCGGAACCGGGTAGCGCGGATTCTGAAAGTTCGTGCCAGTAGCGGTTGTTGACCTGGCGCGGCTTCAAGCGCGCAGTCGCTAGTGCCTCGACGCCGAACAGGTTCTGCGCATCGTCGACGAACGCATACCCTGGCTCTGAAAATACCACCCCGGCTTCGCCAACGCCGGTGATGGCGGCATCATTGAATTCGATTCCGAGGACAGGCATGCGTTACTTTTCATCCGGACTGCAGGTGGCGGATTAAGTGGTCATCTGTATACGTTTCCGTCTCGAAAACCAGGCGCTCCTGCATTAGCTGCAACTGGTGGACAATGAACATCAGCACAATGCTGAGCAGCAATGCGATAAACGTGGAGTTGAATGCTATACCCAGGTTCTCCGTCACGCCGCTAATGTCCCCTTCGACGGCACGATGCGCCTGTCCCAGAGCGGCGCCGATGCCTCTTACCGTGCCGATAAATCCGATCGACGGGATCGCCCAAGCAATGTAGCGAATCATGGAAAGTTCCGACTCCAGGCGCTCCGCTTCGGATTCCACCAATGTATGCGCCGATGAAGATACATCCTGCACATTTCTGGTCGCGCCAAAACGCTGCAGGGCGCTGAGCAGCACGCGCGGCAGCAGCATTCCCTTTTCATCTTCGGGCAACGCCTGGATCTGGCGGGCATATTCACGGGTATCCTCAGGCAGGATTCGCATTCCCTCGGCTATGGGTACGAGATCCTGCTGCAATAATGCACGTTCACGGGTTACCGCGTAGGCCTTGTAGCCGAGGATTGACAAGGCCCACAGCATCAACACGAAGCAGGATTCCTGCTCGAAATCCCGGATGATCACGAAAAAAGCGCGTTCCGGGACGTAGTCTGGATTCTCTTCGATCTGGATCTGCTGCTCCTCGAGGATCGCCGCCGCATTCGGCCTGACTACTGCGACGTAGAAGCCGTGCACGAAAATCACTGCGATCAGCAGTGACGCCATCTGAAAAACGAACTCCGTCGGGATATGCTTTTTCATATGCTGGGTTTCTCGGCAAATTCAATAACAATAAATAATGGAGATAGCGCGGTTTCAGATATCTGATGGCAAATCGAGTCTTAAATCAGCTGGCAACGGTTCGGCAGGTTTAAATTCTTCCAGTTCTTCTCCGCTTTCGAGCGCCGCCTCGATTTTCGCCAGCTCAGCATCGATATCTTCCTGGGTCATTTCGTCCAGGTCCACCTCTACGTCCTCTGAATCGGGTGAGATTTCCGTGTCTTCCGCTTCAGTGGTGTTTGGCGCAGTCTGCGCCTGTGCGATGACCACGCTCAAAGTATCCTCGACCTGCCGTACGGGCACGACGACACCTGCAGCCCAGGTCAACCCGAGTCCGGCAGATATGACCAATGCAAACTTAAGAAATTCCATCCTATTTCGTTACCGTATCGGCATAGCGGGCAATCCTGAACCCTACATCCAACCGACCCCGGTCCCCGAAATCACGGTACGAGACTCTGAGCTGGCTGATCGTTGAATGCCGCCAGCCCGAGCCACGTATCACGCGATACCGGCCTTCGTTCGGGCCCATCGGATCGAGTTCGACCTGCCCGGGAAAAGTGGAATTCACGACATATACATCATGTACCCATTCCGCGACGTTGCCGCCGAGATCATAGATACCAGCCTGGTTCGGGGAAAATTTCCCAACCGGGGCCGTCAACGGGTAGCCATCATCGTAAACTGACAAGGCCGCATCAACAAACACCTCGGCAGATCTATCCGCGTAGTTGCCCGAATTCCGGGTGGGTGGCATGGTGGCACCCCAGGGGTATCTGAGGGCCTCGCCGACACCACCGTAACGGGCCACCCATACCCACTCGGCCTCGGTGGGCAAACGATAACTGGTCGTCAACGGATCGATCAGCGCAATATTTCGGCCATCGATTTTGTACGCTGGCGGAAGCCCCTCTTTGTCGCTGAGCCAGTTGCAGTACAGTGCCGCGTCTCTCCAACTCAGAAATACCGCTGGATGCTGATCTGCCGCCAATTCCCTGAAACGCTCCGCACCGGATGTGTGGGTAGGCCGGAATTCGCGAAAATCACGATTGGTGACTTCCTGAACGCTGATATAGAAATACCGGGTCAGCTTTACCGACCTCTGGACTTCGTTAGCACGTCGGCCCTGCTCGCGCCGCGGCGCTCCCATCATGAAAGCTCCGGGCTGAATCAGCCGCAACGACATGCCTTGGCTGGTGGTGATGACTGGCGGCATTGACGCGAGAACTGCCTCATCAGGTGTCAGCAAATTGACCTCAAGGTATTGAGGAAAACCGGGCTTCGGCGTCACCTCGATCACGAACGGTACGAAACCATCTTTGCGAATTTCGATGCGGTGAGCCGTTGCCGTCAGGCTGAGTTCCTGCGAGGCATTGCCGCGTCGTCGGCCGTCAATAATGAGTTCCGCATCCGGCGGCTCGCTGACGATCTTAACGATCCCGATTCGGGGCCGCAGTTCTACGGCTAAGCTGCGGTCTTGTGAATCGTCAACGTCGATTGCACGACTGGCCGCCTCATAGCCGGCTTTGGTCAGTCGAATTTTATAGGTCGCACCTTTGGACAACTCGACCGAAAGCGGGGTCGTACCGCGGAAACGGCCATCCAGTGTAACCGCCGCGCCAGCCGGGCTGCTGGTAATGCTGAGGATGCTATCCGCCTCTTCGAGTTGGATATTAGCGAACTCCTCCGGCCGGTCCGCGACAACCGTCAGCGGTTGCCGCCACTCCTTGTAGCCGGGCTTGTAGAGCAAAAGCTCGTGTACCCCGGCTAAGATTTCGACGGTGTCAGGAGTTAGTCCGAGTTCGTCGCCATCTGCACTGATCGTAGCGCCCGGGGGCACAGTCGAGAACGAAATATCCGCCCAGCCGGGTACCAGCTCTGCTTCCAGGATTTGCTGAACATCCCGCCCTTCTACTTCCAGAATCTCGATAAATTCGAGATATCGCTCGGTACGAATCCTGACCTCGTAAGAGCCTGCTTTAAGTGGAAGTTCATCGGTCGGAGTTTCCCCGATCAACTCGCCGTCAACCCAGACTTCGCCGGTTACGTTTTGTCGCGTTGTGATGCTTATTCGCCCCGGCAGCTTTTCCAGGTTGAATTCAAACTGCTGATTGTCGGCACTGCCTACCGTTATTTCCTCCTCCAGGCTAACGTAGCCGGCAGCTGTCATGGTTACCGTGTAATTGCCCTGCCGCAGCAGGTACCGACCTCCGACCTGAAGCTTCAGCAACCCACCCGCTATTTCGATCTCTGCATAGTCGGGATCTGTTTCGATCAGCACCGGTTTGGCGGAGAAAATATAAAACGCAAAGGCCGCCAACAGACCCAGGGCGCCGTAAACGGACGACTGCACGATTTTGCGCCGCCGGTCTTCCGGTCCGCCGCGGACCGTTGCTGCCCTCCGGGTCCTGATCGGGGTGATGGTCTCTTCAGCCGTCGCCTTCTCCGCTTCGAGGTCTGGCGGCAAGGTCTGGTAAGTGGCTTCCGGGTGGGCGACCTCGAGTTGCATCTGATCATCGTTGGCATGGCAGCGCACCTCGATGCCGCCAACAGTCAATATGTTGCCATCGGCGAGCCACGTCGTAGTGGCGATCTCCTCGCCGTCGACTTTGACTGTCTCGGCGCCGCCTGTAGGTTGCACGAAGGCCCGGTCGTCAAGCACTCCGATCAACGCAACGGAGGTTGATGACAGCGCACCTGGAATTCTGATGTCAGCGCTGGTGCTGCTGCCTATGTGCAAAGGCAGTTCGCCCTCGTTCAGCGGCCGGCTACCACCGGCGTCCTTGATAATAATCCTGAGACTCAAATCGGATCCTCACAACGCAACACAACCGGCGGCGTTCGCCCGCCCGGTGCAACCCGGAAATCCCGACGCACATCCCTGTATCCATCGCGTGAGCCAACCGCCACATAAGTCCCCGGACGCAAGCTGAGAGTTCTCTGGACGAAGGTTCCGAGATTGCCAACTTTGTAGATTACAACAATGGTCAAATTGTCGGATTCAAATTGCACGGGTACGGGTGTAGCTGCAATCTCCAGCAATTTGACAAGTTGTGAAATCTGGCCCGCGAGTATGGGGCCAGGTTGCTCGATCGATTGCGCAAACGTCAGAACCTCATTCGCCCGTTGCCAAATCGGTTGCTCATTAAACTTTTCGGCTGAATTGATTTCATAATTCATGCGATCGTTTAGTTCTTCACGCTTCTGTGCGCGCCGCAGAGCCTGCCTTGCGGGCGCCAGCGAACTGTCGATTTGCAGAATTTGCTCGTACTTCTTCGCGGCCGCAGGCCAACGTTCGGCTTGATCCAATTTTTCCGCCTCGGTGCGCAACCCGATTATCCGCGCAAGTCGCTGCTCGTCGGCAATTTGTTCCAGGGCACTGTTAGCATCCCGATCCCCGGGCCTAATCCGCAGGGCTTCCTCGAATTGCCGCCGTGCTTCCGAAAAATTCCTTGCGGCCAACGCGGAATAGCCCGCCGACATCGTTGACTCGTATCCAATCGCGACCAGGGTCGTGCCAATCCGTTGCAGGCCGTCACGGGCTGGACTCCACTGGGGATCAAGGTCGAGCACCGCCTGATAACCGTCCTGGGCCCCGTTCCAATCCTCTGCGATCTCCAACGCGGATGCGGACGCCATCAGTTCGAGCACGCGGTCCAGGCTGATCGCCCGATCCATACCCGCCTTTGCCTCAGCATGGTCCGCCTGGATCGCCAGCACCAGCTGAAAACGATCCATAGCGGTTGCTTTGTCGCCAGCTTCGATGGCTGCAACCCCATCCAGCAGGGCCTGGTTGGCAATTTCCGGCGCGCGAGCACCAAGTGGTTCCAGCCGCTCAATCGAGCGCCGATATGCTGCAGCGGCATCCGCGTAATTCCTGGCCTTGTAGTGCTCATCGCCCGAGTCGGCGAGTAGGCGCGCCTCCGCCCAATCGACGCCACCCCAGAGATCAACCCCTACTGACTTCAAATCTTCTTCCAAGGTCAACAGCGTACCCAAAGCGTCATCAGCGAGTTCGCGGGCGGCTTCCAGGGCGGCAGTATTTTCGACCAGCGGTTCATCTGCGACGGGTTCTGGCTGGCTGCGCGGAGCCGGCGCGTCCGCAGTTTCCTGTTGGCGTTTGTCAACGACGCGCGGCAGGATCACGATGACCCCCAGTGCCAGTAACGCCAACGAACCCAACGCGATATACACCAAGCGACCGGGAGCCGCGGGTTTGCGCCGACCAGCTGCAATCTCGGCCACCTGCGCCGCGGCAGTCGATGCGTCGGACGCTGCAATACGCCTGCCTCGCCGCCGTGCCACCGGGGCGATCGCCGCTTCTTCAGACGCTTCTGGCGAGTCAGCTTCCTCTGGCTCTTCCAGATCGCGCCAGACTTCCTCCAAAATGGCCCGCACGGCACCCATGCCGGCCGGCCGGCGCACCGCGTCTTTATCGGTCATGGCCGCGATCAGTTTGGCGAGCTGATCTGGAATTTCGCCTGGCGCTCGAAACGATGTCAGGTCTTTCGGCTGCTCCGACGGAATTCGATTTCCCGTCTCCGCCGGATCAAACAACGGCTGACCAGCGATTAACTCGTAGATCAATGCACCGAATGAATACACGTCGTCGGTAACTGATGGCGTTTCCCCGGCAAATTGCTGCGGGCTCATTGACGGCAGGGAACCGCCCGTTCTGAGCATTGCCATTGGGCCGTCCGCGATCATCGCGCTGGCAATGCCGAAATCACCCAGGAAAAGGTTGCCAGCCTGATCCGTCAGGACATTTGTCACTTTGATGTCCCGGTGAATGATGCCTTCCTGGTGTGCAAATTCCAGTGCATCGGCAATCGGCAACACCGCCGTAAGAATTCGATCCAGCCGTTCTCCGTGCAGCGCAGCAATACTCGCCCCGTCGATAAACTGCATTGAAATGAAAAAGCGGCCGGAATGGCTATGGAAGTCGTAGACCCGAACGATGTTTGGGTGCACCAACCGCCGCGCCTTGCTGCATTCGGAACGCAGCAGTTCGACGAATTCCGGGGATTTTGCGAGCTCGGGGTCGAGAACTTTGAGCGCGACGTCCTCGTTCAGCTCTTCGTCACGTGCCAACCAGACTTCGCCCATGCCGCCCCGACCGAGTTGTCGGATCAGACGGAAGCGAGCACCAAAGGTTAGCCCCTCCTCCAATTCACGCATGTTGCTGTACGATCAGTTTTGCGGAACTGGTGTATCACTCTCGCCGAGATCAGCTTCGTACGCGAGCCCTGTTTCACTCGCATAGATTTCATGGAGCAGGCGTCGCCATTCCTGGTATTTCTCCTCGGCGTTTCCCGTCAGGCGTCTGGTCTGTCCTTCAACTTCGATGACGACAGCTTCTGCTTCCGCATCGAAGGACGTTCCCAGCTCCCGTAGTGAATCCATATGCTGATTCGCCTCCGAGTTCAGCGCAAAGCCGGTCTTGAGGCTGTCCAGGCCTGCAAGCACCGCGGTATTGGTGACCGCGCTGCTGCTGCCACCGCTGCCCTCATATGCGACGGCACCGAGGATCGCAGCGAGCCCGAGCAATTGCCGCATTCGGGCGGACCGTTTGAGCTCCTTGTAGCGAATCGATTCTTCACGAGACATCTTGCGCCAGTCTTCGTAAGGCTTGGATATGTCGTAGTAAAGCCCCGCGTAGTATTCATTGAGCGTGTCGACGAGCATGTACTCGCGTTCTCTTACGGCCATCAACCGCGTCACCATCGGGTCTCCTTCAGCCGGAAGCCTTTTTATGCTGTAAAGGCCTTTGCCATCCTGTTCAAGGTGATCTTCAAATGCGATAGGGATCAAATCAGCGGCGTAGCGAAGCTCAGCGACATTGCGAATGGTGTTGATTTCCCGGTCGGAAAGATTCTGCCGGATTTCCAATAAATCGTTGGCGATTTCGTTATAGACATTTTGATAAGGATCCTGGCTCAGATCCCTGAATTTTGCATATGCCTTCTCCGGCACCTCGGTATCGTAGATCCTGTTCAGCCACTCCTTGCCGGTTGCATCCCAGGCACCAACGCGGAGTTTGACTTCCAATCCATCCGAATGGTCTACGCGACCCCAAACACGCAAATCGACCGCGTCCGAGCGTTCTGGAATGACCCACACCGAACCCCAGAGGCCTGTGCCTTCGAGTGTATTTTTAAGGTGATACGGTATGTAACGTGCTTCCGCACGCCGGACGTCAGGGAACACCATCTCTTTTTGCTGCTCCTTCGCGGTCTCGGGAATACCGGGATCAAAAATCATGATTCCGACATCGAGCAATTGGTGGATGCTGACCTCGGTTTCCGCACGCTCGATATCGACCTCCTCATAGTCGATCGTGCGGGACACGGCACAGCCGTAAACCGCAACTGACAACGCCACGGCCATCAATGCAAGCCGAATTCGCACAAGAACGTTTCCGTCAGCAGTCATTCGTTATCTTATTCCCGTGTGCTTCCGGTATTCTTCCCAAAGCGCGTCGCGAATGGCGGGGTCTTCCTCTTGCATCGCGGCTTCGCGAATCTGCTCGGCCACCCGATCATCCCCGCTGCCATCGATGGGTATGTCGTCCGGAATTATTTGCCACGTTCGCGCCATCGCGATCAGACGCGTCGCTGTCGCGGCCGGAACGCTGTGTACTCGTGCTGCCTGACCCGCCACCGGCCTGACTGCCCTGCGAGCCCGCCGGCTGGCTACCGGCAGTATCGCCCGATTGTCCACCGGCAGCTTCCGCCTGCCGCACCGGCGCTGCCGGCGCTTCCTCCCGACGCCGACTCCCGCCCGGCGCGTCGGCCATACCACCCGGGCCCTGTCCCGTGCCGGCGTCCTTGACGGATTCCGAATCACGCTGCTCGCGGCCCCCGGCTGACTTGGCCTCACCACCACCGGATTTGGCTAGCACCTCGCGCTCGCCGGCGATCGTACCGTCGAAATCGCCCATGGATTCATTCAGGACCTGATCCGGATCCTGGGGCCAGCCTGCGCGCCGCCCATGCCGCCCGACGAGCCACTCATGCCGCCGCGACACTACCGCCCCCCGACGAGCCACTCATGCCGCCGGACGAACCGCCCATGCTGCCCATGCCGCCCGAAGAGCCGCTCATGCCGCCGGACGAACCGCCCATGCTGCCCGACGAGCCAGACGAACCAGAGGAACCAGACGAACCAGACGAGCCGGATGAACCGGAACTGGACGGAAAGGGCGTAGACCCGCCGCCGGAGCTTCCGCTGGAGCCCGAGCTGCTGCTGTCAGGTTTGCTCATCGGCGAGCTCGATCCGCAGGCTGCCAACAAGACCGCCGCGCATAACGCGACCAGCCGCTGCAACAATGTGCTTGACTTATTCACCATAATCACCCGGTAAAAATCAGCGCTTTAACGCTCATTATAGCCTGTACTGCTAAAGCCTCTTCAGGTTTTGAGTGCCGCCTAGCGGCTAAGTTCAACAACCATTTTGTGCGACTATCCGGCTAATCCGCACCGTTGCCGGCTTGAATATGCTTTGGCCCGAGCGAGATGGCTGTGTGCTCGTCGAGCAGTTTTTCTCGGAGACGATCACGGTACGCCATACCGGTTAAACGGCCGAGTCGGTCCGCGGTTGACGACCGACCCAGAACAGGCCGCTCGGCGAGCGGCAAATCCACAGGGTGATCTGTTAGCATCTGTGGCCCCGGCAGAAGAATCATAATTTAACGGGCTACATATACAAGGAGTCAGGAGCCATGGGGCTTGAAGACGTTCTCGCCGATCTCCAGAGCAAGGTTGGCACCGAAATTCATGTCAGCGACTGGATCGAAATCACCCAGGACATGGTCAACGCATTTGGCAAAGCCACCGGCGACATGCAGTGGATCCACACTGATCCCGAGCGAGCTGCGGCCGAATCACCGTACAAGACGACGATCGCGCACGGCTACTTTACGCTGTCGCTGTACCCGAACCTCCGTGGACTCGTCGACGAATCAAAACCTCTGTTCCCCGGCGCTAAAAATATTATTAACTATGGTTTGAATAAACTTCGCTACCCGGCAGCGGTCCCTGTTGGCAGCCGCATCCGCGCACACATCGAATTGCTGTCTGCCGAGGAAGTCAAAAACAGTCTCGAACTCATCGAGAAATACAGCATCGAGGTTGAAGGCCAGGACCGACCAGCCTGCATTGCCGAAGCCATCATGCGAGTGTATTTTTGACTGCAATTCAAATAATCAACGACTCCGCATCGTGAACACCAGCCGGAGCGGACCTTGGCTACAGATGAACTGATCGTCGCTTTGGCAGACGGCATCCTGCACCTGACCATCAACCGGCCTGATCAACGCAATGCGTTAAGTCTTGCTGTGCTGGACCAGATCGGCGAAGCGCTAAAGTCTCATTCAACGATCGATGACATCAAGCTCGCGATCATCACGGGCACCGGTGACCGCTGTTTCGCCGCTGGGGGTGATCTCAAGGAACTTGATGCTGTGCGATCCGAAGATCAAACGCGCATGATGGCTGAGCGGGGCCGAGCGGCACTGGATGAAGTACGCTATTTCCCTGCTCCGGTTATCGGCGCCCTGAATGGCCACGCTCTTGGTGGTGGCGCGGAACTTGCAATGGCCTGCGATATTCGCATTGCCGCTGCTCACGCCGAGCTCGGATTCTTACAATCGACGCTGGCTGTTACGACTGCCTGGGGCGGCGGCGTTGATCTAATCCAGATCGCTGGCAGCAGCACGGGCTTGCAAATACTTGCTACCGGTAGCCGCATGGATGCGCAGCAAGCCAAATCAAACGGGCTCGTCGACGTGATTTGCCCGGCAGATCAGCCGTTCGCCGAATTCGTTTCCACACACGTTCAAGCCTACGTTGACAAAAGCGCCCTGGTGCTGCGCGGCTGTAAAGCCATTGCGGCAGAATATCGCCGGCAGATGCATGCCACGCTGGACCAATTGGCACAGGATCACTTTGTCGCGACCTGGACACACGCCGATCACTGGGCTGCGGCCGAGAGGGCGTTAACGCGCAATAAGGACTGAAACAGCTAAGCCACTTTGTCCTCGTCTCTTAATTCGCGGCGCAACACTTTGCCGACGTTGGACTTCGGCAATTCGTCACGGAACTCGACATAGTGCGGCACTTTGTACGGGGTCAGATACTCCTTGGCGTAGTCGCGAACCTTCCTCTCGGTCAATTCCGCGCCTGGCCTTAACACGATGAACGCCTTGACTGCCTCGTTGCTGCGGGCATCGAGAATGCCGATGCAGGCTGCCTCGAGGATATCCGGGTGTTGCGTCAACACGTTTTCAATTTCGTTCGGGTAGACGTTGAAGCCGGAGACCAGGATCATGTCTTTCTTGCGATCTACCACGCGGAAGAAGCCCTGTTCATCAACGGTCGCGAGATCGCCGGTCTTGAAATATCCGTCGTCAGTCATGACTGCTGCGGTCATTTCAGGGTCATTCCAGTACCCGGCCATGACCTGCGGCCCCTTGGCGCAAATCTCACCGGTTTCACCCAAAGCCACCTCGTTGCCCTCTTCGTCCCGCAATGAAATGTCGGTATTCGGCAGGGGCAACCCGATGCTGCCGTTATATTTATCGATGTCCGCAGGATTGGTCGTCAGGACGGGCGAAGTCTCGGACAAGCCATAGCCTTCGACAATCTCTTTGCCGGTTACCTGCGCCCATTTCTCTGCAGTCGCGCGCAATACCGCCATGCCGCCGGCCGACACGAGTTTTAGCGCATCGAAATCGACACTGGTCAGCTGCGGGTGTTCAACCAGGCGCTGGTAGAGCGTGTTCACGCCCGTGATGGCCGTGAATTTCCATTTCCGCATTTCCCCGATCATGCCTTTAGTATCCCGCGGGTCGGTAATCAACACGTTCAGCCCGCCCTTGGTGAAATATGCGAGACAATTGCAGGTCAACGCGTACACGTGATACAGCGGCAACGCCGTGATGATGATTTCCTCGCCGAGCACAGAGCGCCCTGCAAACCACGCGTTCACCTGGCGAGTATTTGCGACCATATTCGCGTGGGTCAGCATGGCGCCTTTCGCCACGCCAGTTGTACCGCCGGTGTATTGCAGGAAAGCCAAATCCGCGCCGGTTAAGTCGGCGGGCGGATCAAAGGCCGGACCATCTTTACGTAACGCATCGCTAAACGGTCTTGCGGCGGGCAAATCGTACGATGGCACCATGCGTTTGATGTGGCGAACGACAAAGTTCACTACTTGCCGCTTTGGGAAACCAAGCAGATCGCCGATCTCGGTTACCAGAACGTGCTCGACCGAAGTGTCGGCGACGATTGCAGATAGTTGATCGGCACTGTTTGCTACGATGACGATTGCACGTGCCCCGGAATCGTTGAGCTGATGATGTAACTCGTGAGATGTATATAAGGGGTTTACATTGGTAACGACTAAACCAGCGCGAAGTATTCCAAACATCGCCACCGGGTACTGCAGCAGGTTAGGCATCATGATCGCAACTCGGTCGCCGGCGGCCAAAGCGAGTTCCGTTTGCAGGTAGGCAGCGAAGCGCCCACTTAACTCGTTCAAGTCAGCAAACGATATGGTCCTGCCAAAATTGACAAACGCGGGTCGCTGCGGAAACTTCTCGCAGGCATACGCAAACATGTCGACCAGTGTTTCGCCCGGATCGAGGTCCAGGGTTTTAGGCACTTCAGGCGGATAACGCTTCAGCCAGACCGGCTCCATCAGTGCGCACCCTGCAATTCGGGTCGGATCAACCTGCTGTTGCTCAATTGCAAGGGTGGTCCTGTAATATCCGTGCTTACGTCATTTGATAATACGAGTGGCGGGATGGATTGTCGCATCGACCTCCCGGCAATGCACGCTGGCACCGTAGTCCCCGCCTGTGGCATTAACGCAACAGGTTCTGGCGCCGATATGATTTTCCTGCTACCGTTTTCCCCAATTGACGGGTTGATATGCCCCGGCAAGCTATTGGAACTGTTGCGGGTTGCGCCAGCCGGCTCGCCTTTGAACTGAGCTGTAAAACTTGAGGACTGCACTGTGGACCGATCACGGATTCCCCACTTCTACAAAATGTCGATCGATGAACGGGTTCGCGCGGTGCGTGAACGCGGCTTGTTGACGGACAGCGATTATCAGTCACTCGTAACAGGTAAACATACTCTTGATCTGCATGCTGCGGACAAGATGATCGAAAACGTCATCGGCGTCATGGGCATGCCGATTGGCCTCGGACTCAACTTTCTTATTAATGGCAAAGACTATGTGATCCCGATGGTCGTGGAGGAACCATCCATCGTCGCGGCCCTGAGCGGAGCCGCGAAAATGGCCCGCAGTGGTGGCGGGTTCGCAGCCCAGTCGACCGATCCGGTTCTTATCGGGCAAATTCAGGTTGTCGAAATTCCGGATCTGGCCAGGGCGGTCGCCGATGTCCAGACACGCAAACAGGAAATTCTGGATCTCGCCAACAGTTTCCACCCGCGCATGGTTGCCCGTGGTGGAGGCGCTGTGGACCTGGAAGTTAGAACCTACTCGATGCCGTCGTCCGAGGCCGAGATGCTGGTCGTGCATCTGCTGGTCGATACGCGCGATGCAATGGGGGCAAATCTTGTCAATGGAATGTGCGAAGGCGTCGCCTCGCTGGTCGAAACTATCACCGAAGGCAAAGTTTTTTTGCGCATCCTGTCGAATCTGGCCGATCGCGCACTGGCCAGCGCCGACGTCACGTTTACCACCGAGCAACTAGCGCTGAAAGGATACAGCGGTGAGCAGGTGCGCGACGGCGTCATCATTGCTTCCGATTTTGCCCAGATTGACCCCTACCGGGCAGCGACGCACAACAAGGGCATCATGAACGGCATTGATTCGGTAGCACTGGCGACAGGCAACGACTGGCGGGCAATTGAGGCCGGTGCCCACGCCTACGCGGCGCGTCACGGCAGTTACGGCGCGTTATCGCGCTGGTGGAAAGACGAGGACGGTAATCTTTGCGGCCGGCTGGAAATGCCATTGAAGGTCGGCACGGTGGGCGGGCCGCTGGAGTCCAATCCAAGCGTGGCGATGAATCTCAGAATACTGGACGTGGAATCAGCTACCGAATTAGCAGAGGTAATGGCCGCAGTTGGCCTGGCACAGAATTTTGCTGCATTACGCGCGCTGGCCACCGAAGGCGTTCAGTCGGGCCATATGACGCTGCACGCACGCAGCGTCGTCAAGGCGGCAGGAACACCACCGGAACTGTTTGACGAAGTGCTGGAACGAATGCTCCGTGGCGGCGAAGTAAAGGTGTGGCAGGCACACCGGATCCTTGACGAGATCCGCGCCGAAACGAAAGGGGGCACGCGTCCCATAAAACATCGCACCGACGCGGAGTTGGGCGTCGGCTACGGTAAAGTGATCCTTCTGGGCGAACACGCGGTTGTTTATGGACGCCACGCGATTGCCTGCCCACTGCCGTTGACGATGCGCGCCAATGTCGAAGATTGCGACAGCGGCGTCAATCTATTGATTCCTAGCTGGGGAGTCGAATACCAGTTGTCCAAAGCGCCGGAACAACGACGCTCGTTCGAGAAAGCCGCCGGTGCAATCCTGGATGAACTGGGACTGGGGGATCGCGGCATTCGTATCGAGGTATTTCCGGACCTCCCTCGCGGTATGGGTTTGGGGGGTTCGGCAGCTCTGGCGGTCGCCATCGTTCGCGCACTGGACCGTCATTTCCAGCTGGGATTGGCGGACGACGAGGTTAACCGTTTGGCATTCCAGTCAGAAAAGATTGCGCACGGTCAGCCCAGTGGAATAGACAACACGATGGCAACCTATGCCAAGCCACTCGTTTTCCGGCGAGGCACGCCACCGCTGGTCGAGTTGCTGAATATTCCGGAACCGCTGTCGCTCGTGGTCGGCATGACCAGAACTCAGGGACGGACCGCCAAGACCGTCGGTCGAGTGCGCGACGCCTGGAAGAAACAACCGCATTTGTACGAAAAGATTTTTGACGACATTGATGCCCTGGTCCTGCAAAGCGTATCGGCGCTGCAGGATAACGATGTGAAATCCGTGGGCGAGATGATGAACGTCTGCCAGGGCCTGCTGAATGCGTTGCAGGTATCCACGCCGGAACTGGAACGCGTGATAGCTATTGCGCGGGAGGCGGGCGCTGTTGGGGCAAAACTAACTGGTGGCGGTGGCGGCGGCGCCATGGTGGCATTATGCGATGGCAATGCCGACGATGTTCAGGCAGCGCTTGAAGAACAAGGCTTCGAGACCATACCATTCCGTGTCGGTGGCGCAACGTGAGCAGCGCAGCGTTTGCCAGAGACGACCCGACCCAATCCCTGATTCTGGTTGACGACCAGGACCGAGAAATCGGCTACCAGTCAAAAACAGCCTGCCACGAAGGCGCTGGATTGTTACACCGGGCTTTCTCCGTGTTTCTGTTCAACGCGGATGGAGACCTGCTGTTGCAGCAGCGCAGCGATGCAAAGCCGTTGTGGCCGTCACATTGGTCCAACAGCTGCTGTAGCCACCCCCGGCGGGGTGAATCAGTGGAAGCGGCGGCGCGCCGACGAGTCCAGGAAGAGCTCGGCGTAGGCAGCGATCCGGCTTACCTGTACAAATTCATCTACCAGGCTTCGTTTGGCGACGTGGGTTCCGAACATGAGTACTGTTGGGTGTTGGCTGGACGCCTATCAGGCGAGCTCGAAATCGATCGCGACGAAATTGCTGACTGGCGGTATGTGCGACCGGATACGTTAACCGCCGAGATCGCGGCCAACGCCGACGCTTTTACGCCGTGGCTCAAGCTTGAGTGGCCGCGTGTCTCAGGGGAATTTTTAGATCAGATTCTGGCCGCGCGGACCTAGGGAGTGAGCGTTGCCGGTCAAAAGGTGACATTCCACTCGAGCATGACCTCGTCACCGGGATCGATAGCCAGGTGCCATCCATTATCGGGTTTGGCAACCAACAGGTAGGTCACTGCGCCGGCCGCGGGTGATCTGGCTTTAACCCAGTCCACGACTTTCTGACGTACGCGAACCTTTTTTCTGGCCACTGCCTGCAGCTCGTCTGAGCCGCTGGCGCTGTCAGTCTTTGGATATTTGGAGTACGCCGCCGCGACAGACATGGTCGGAAATTCCTGCGGCACGCCCGGCTCGAGATCCAGCAAAAGCGGGTCGTTAGAAACATAAGCTATGCTGAAGACACTGTAGTCAGCGCCAGCTGTCTGCTGCAGCATAGAATCTGATTCGGTGAAAACAGTTTTGTCCGTGCCGCCCGTGTCGGCAGCTGGAGGATCCGCCGGCGCCAACAGCGGCACCAGCATCAGGCACAATAGCGTTCCCGTGAGCGGTCCGCGAAAGCCTGTCGTTGTTGGATGCTTAAACATATTCGCCTCGATTCAATGGCTGGCATGTAAGCCTCCTGCAACGATCATATTCAATGAATTAGAAAGAGAAAGCGTTGACCGGAATCACCGATTTGTTCGCAATCGGGAACTTCTTTCGCGATTCCGTTAAAAAGTGACGAGATTATGTCGAATGTCGCTCGACAGAAAAGGCAATGATCGTTTCTCAGCCCGCGTCCAACGCTACAGCCAATGCAGCGATAAGATCATCCGCATCTTCCAACCCAACAGACAATCTCACCAGGCCGTCGCTGATGCCGACGCGCCGCCGCTCAGCCTCGTCGACGTCTGCGTGGGTCATCGTGACCGGATGCGTAATCAACGATTCCACCGCGCCGAGGTTCTCTGCAAGCGCCCAGATTTCAACTGAGTCCATCAGGGCCTTGCCGGCCGCCAGACCACCGACAACCTCGAACCACACCATAGCGCCGTAGCCACTGGCCTGTGAACTGGCCAGTTCGTGCTGCGGGAAAGATTCGAGACCCGGGTAGCACACGCGTTCGACCTTCGGGTGCCCCTCGAGGAATTCGGCGATCGCTGCGGCGTTGGCCGATTGTTTCTCCATGCGCACTGACAGGGTTTTACAGCCCTGCAGGGTAAGCCAGGCGACCTGGGGTGACATGATCGTTCCGGTTGAATTCTGTATGAATCGCGTGGCCTCATCCAATTCGGCCGTCCGGCTAACCACCGCTCCCCCGACCGTAGCGTTATGGCCATCGAAATACTTGGTCGTGCTGTGAACGACCAGATCCGCTCCGAGCTCCAACGGCCGCTGAAAATAGGGTGTCAGAAAAGTATTGTCCACCGCGTGCGGAATATTGTGCTCCTTGGCAATTGCAGAAATTGCGGCAATGTCTGTCAGCTTCAGCGTCGGATTAGCGGGAGTCTCGGTCAGGATCAATCGCGTGTTCGCCCTGATGCTGCTTCGCACCGCGGCGGGGTCAGACGTATCAGCAAAGGTGAATTCCACGCCGAAACGCGTAAATACCTGCGTGCACAGTCGATGGGTTCCTCCATAGGCAACATCGGAAACGACGGCATGCTCCCCGGCATTCAGGAAGGCTAACAACACGGCATTAATAGCGGCCATGCCTGTTGCGAAACAAGTGCAGTCATTGCCGCCTTCCAGGTTGGTCAGCTTTCGCTCGAGCGCGCGAACCGTTGGATTCGCCGACCGCGAATACGAGTAGCCCTTCGCCAGATACTCATCGACGGAGTCCTGCACATAGGTCGTCGTCTGGTAAATTGGCGTGAGGATGGAACCCGTAAGCGGGTCCGGCTCCACCCCTGCGTGGATCTGCCTGGTGCTGAAGCGCATTCGATCATTCTCCCATTAGCTGTTTTAACTGGCGAAATGGTAACCCGGATTGGCGCGGATTCCTCAAGCTTGACCATCGGCCGCCGGCCAGAAGCACCACTGGCCCACCCTGATGGCCGGCCGGACGGAGTCTGGGCGACTTGCACTGGATCGGACCAGCAACGATGATTACCAAAGTAACAAAAACAGGACACAAACATGTCTGACAGTGCGTGGAAGGTATTTAACCTGCCGGAACTACTCGAGCGTGTCGGTGGCGATGAACCCTGCTATCTCGAGTATCTCCGAATGCCCGGCCTCAGTTCAGGCGTGTACCACCTTCCGGCCGGCTCCAAGGATATGCAGGCCCCGCACCTCGAGGACGAAATCTATTTCGTCATCGAGGGCAAAGCGCGGCTCAGGGTTGCCGAGCAGGAACAGGAGGTTGGCCCCGGATCGATCCTGTATGTGCAGGCTACCGCCGACCACTCATTTTTCGATATTGAGGAGGACCTGACCTTGCTGGCGTTTTTCGGCCCGATCAGGCCCGCCTATGTTTGAACGCTCGCGCAGCAACGGAACTAACCGGTTCCCGTGCCGGAGCTTTGACCGCTAGAACTGCTCCTCGCCCAAGCCCATAGTAGATTCGCCACCGGAACGAATCGCGCTCCCGTGCGCACTGGCCCGCGGCAGAATTTGTTCCGTGTAAAACCGTGCTGTCACCAACTTTGCACTATAAAATTCTTTGTCCTGCCCACCCTGCGCCAATTTGTCTGCCGCACGATCGGCGGCCCGGGCCATCTGCCAGGCGCCCGCGACCAGGCCCATCTGCATCAGCAGGTGGAAGGAGACTGCACCGGCGATCGTCGCATCCCGTTTATAGTTCGCGAGCAACCAGGCCGCCGATTCCCGCAGTTCGTTCACGGCCGCCACATATGCGTCCCGTACCGTTGCGAGTTCATCGCCTGGATTCCACTGCTCACCGAATTGGCCCATCTCATCCAGCAGAACAGTCAGCGCAGCGCCGCCATCGCCTATGATCTTGCGCCCGACCAGGTCGTTGGCCTGGATCCCGGTCGTGCCCTCGTAAATCGTCGCAATCCGGGCGTCGCGATAATGCTGCGCAGCGCCGGCTTCCTCGATGTAACCGGTGCCGCCATGAATCTGTAACGCGATCGACGTCAATTGCTGCCCGCTCTCGGTGATCCAGCCTTTCACGACCGGCGTCATAAGTTCGAGCCGGGCCTGATAGGCTGCCCGTAGCTTGGAATCCGGTTCGTGGCCCGCCCGATCGAGTACGGCAGCTGTAACATAGGCGACCGCGCGCATGGCTTCTATTTCGGCCTTTATCGTCATCAGCATTCGCCGCACATCAGGATGATGGATGATCGTGACCCGACCTTCGTGCCCTGCTGCGTTGCCTTGAACCCGGTCACGTGCGTGCCCGAGAGCCCGCTGGTAGGCGCGCTCTGCGATCGAGATTCCCTCTAGCCCGACATTGAGGCGTGCGTGGTTCATCATAGTGAACATGCAGGCGAGGCCGTTGTTTTCTGCGCCCAGCAGAAATCCGACGGCATTTTCGAAACTCAACACGCAGGTCGGGCTGCCGTTGATCCCGAGCTTATGTTCGACGGAAACCGGATTAACCCCATTTAAGTCCCCCGCATTTCCATCTGCGTCCGGCAGACGCTTCGGCACCAGGAAAAGCGACAGACCCTTGGCTCCCTCGGGCGCGTCCTTGATTCGTGCCAGCACGAGGTGAATCACGTTGTCTGTCATGTCGTGATCACCATAGGTGATGAATATTTTCTGCCCTGAAACTCGGAAATGATCGCCCTCGGGAACCGCAAGTGTGCGAATCGCGGCAAGATCCGAGCCGGCCTGTGGCTCTGATAAATTCATCGTCCCGGTCCATTCGCCACTGGTCAGCTTGGGTGAATACTCGGTGCGCAGTTGGTCGGAGCCATGCGCTTCCAGCGCATGCGCAGCACCCTGGGTCAGTAGCGGGCACAGTGACCATGCGAGGTTGGCGGATTGCCACATTTCCTCGACGGCAATATTGATCAGGAATGGCAGCCCCTGGCCGCCGTGCTCCGGATGGCCGGCCAGGCCGGCCCAGCCACCCTCCACAAATTGGCGGTAAGCGTCGGAAAATTCGGGCGCGACCCGAACCTGGCCATCCTCGATCCGCGTACCAGTTGCGTCACCAATGCGGTTGGTTGGAGCGATGACTTCGCTGGCCAACTGAGCCGCTTCTCCCAGAATAGCTTCCACCAGGTCCGGGGTGGCTTCCTCGAATCCGCTATATCTGCTCAGCTCCTCTAAACCGGCCAGTTCGTTGATAACGAACAGCATTTCCGTGACCGGGGCCCGATATTCGGACATGAACAGATCTCTCCTGAGAGTGGCCGGCTATTGTAGCAAGAGCCGCAACAGACGCTGCTTACGGCAACCCGGGCGGTGTGCCCGCCGCCGGGTTGACCGGGGGCATCCATGCTTAACTGCCCTGCGCCGTCCCTGGCTCATCGAGTGAGGGTATAGGGAAGCAGGCAAAAGAGCATGGGCACTCAAGTTCGGCGCCCGATTTCCCGTCGGGGATCTTGTTGGCCGGAGTGGCGGCGCCGGGCGACGACGCTCGGATGCCCCGGCCCCCCGCAGCGGGACCGCCCGGAGGGGTCGTGAGCGTCGTCGGGAACGAGTCCGGGCAGGGACGCCCGGCGAGTGGACGCCGATTCGAGCGGCGCCAGGGATGGCACAGCGAGATTAAGCGGCCGGCCCCTCCGGGGTGTCGAGCTGCGGTTGAGCGTGGATGCCCTTCGGTCGCCCGCATGTGGTACCGCGCCGAAACGTTATCGAGCTATGCATAATGGCGCATTACTACAGATGAATGGATTAAGGGAACGACGACATGACCATGCAGAGCTCAACGGCCGCAAAAAACCCAAGCGGCGATCATCCGGAACCGCTCGACGATGCGGCCCGGAAGCTGCGCCGGTTGAATGCGGCAGGGTATCTTCGTGACGATACGCTGCCAGCACTCGAAGCCGTTGCAAGCCAGTTCGCTGTCGCCATCACGCCCCGCATGCTGGACGTAATCGATCCGCAGAACCCCGACGATCCGGTGGCCCGGCAGTTTCTGCCAGATGTCCGGGAACTGGAATGTCGCCATGAGGAACGAACCGACCCGATAGGCGACGAAAGATATTCCCCAGTGCCAGGAATCGTGCATCGCTACCCCGATCGTGCGCTGCTGTTACCGCTGAGGGTCTGCCCGGTTTATTGCCGCTTCTGCTTTCGCCGCGAGACCATCGGCAGCGTCGAAAACGGTTTGTTGTCGAGCGAGGAACTCCAAAACGCCATGGCCTATATCCGTGAGCATACCGAAATATGGGAAGTGATCCTGTCTGGCGGAGACCCGTTGATGCTGTCAGCGCGGCGCCTGGAACGAATTCTGTTGGAATTGCGCTCGATTGATCACGTCCGTGTGATACGCATACATTCGCGAGTTCCCTTGGTTGCCCCTGACAGAATTTCGCAGCGCATGATCCAGATTCTGCGTGCTGCAGTGCCGATATTTGTCGTACTCCACTGCAACCATCCGAGGGAGTTTACCGCGGCCGGGGCGCTCGCCTGCGCCCAGCTGGTCGACGCCGGTATCCCAATGTTGAGTCAGACCGTTCTGCTCAGAGGTATCAATGACGATATTGAGACAATGACAAAGTTACTGCGCCAGCTGGTCGAGCACCGCATCAAGCCCTACTACCTGCACCATGGCGACCAGGCCCGTGGTACCGGGCATTTCCGTACTCGCATTTCCACCGGGCAGAAGTTGATCGCCCGGTTGCACGGCAACGTGTCAGGCATTTGCCAGCCCACCTATGTTCTCGATATCCCCGGCGGATATGGAAAAACTCCGATCGGGCCCGGCTACATCGGCAGCAGCAGCGATGGCACATATCACGTGACCGACTACCGCGGTCGGCAACACGTTTATAATGACACCAGGCAAAAATCAGAATTTGGAACGCCATGACTCAAAAACACATCAAAATCCGGCCGTTGGCCGGCAGCCTTGGCGCCGAGATCGTCGGTGTCGACCTGCGGAATTCACTGGATGATGAAACGTTCGAAGAAATCCATCAGGCGCTGCTGAACAACCTGGTGATATTTTTCCGCGATCAGGACATCACGCCGGATCAACAAAAGGAGTTCGGCCGCCGTTTCGGCGAACTGCACATTCACCCCTACATCCCAACGCTGAAGGGGCACCCAGAGATCATCAAACTAGAAAGCGCTGATGATGGCCCAGGAGAGATGGCTTACCAGTCCAATACCTGGCACACGGATCTGACGTATACGGCGGAGCCGCCGATGGGATCAATGCTGCACGGAATCAAGGTACCTGCAGCGGGCGGAGACACGATGTTTCTGAACCTCTACGCGTCCTATGAGGCACTTTCAGGCACCATGAAAAATCTCGTTGACGGCCTGATCGCCGTACACGACATCGTTGCGAGCATGCCTCCGGATTTCATGCAACAAAGCTGGGCTCCGAAGCAACTGGCACGGCTGCAGGAAGTCACGCCACCGGTCGAACACCCGGTCGTGCGCACCCACCCGGAGACGAAGCGCAAATGCCTGTTCGTCAATCGCAACTTCACCTCTCACATTAAAGGTATGACACTACCCGAAAGTGATGCGCTGCTGGGTTTCCTGCTCAACCATATTGAGCAACCGGAATTTCAGTGCCGATTCCATTGGGAAACGGGCTCACTGGCCTTTTGGGACAACCGTTGCACACAACACTATGCGGTCAACGACTATCGCAGCAAGCGGCAAATGCATCGAGTTACGATTTGCGGCGAACGGCCGCACTGATTAACTGCACTTACCGCAGCGATAGTGAACGAGTCAGAATCATACACGTTGACGATCAATTGTCCCGACACGGTCGGGATCGTTGCCGAGGTTGCCGGTTACCTGCGTGACCTGCGGTTTTTTATCGAGGAATCGTCGCATTACGGAGACCAGGAAACGGGCCGCTTTTTCATGCGCACCCGTTTCGTTCCGCAGTCGGGCCAGTACGATGCCGACGAATTCTCTTCGGGTTTTCTGGACATCGCGGAACGATTCGATATGGAATGGAACGTCTACGATGCGTCCATTCTGCCTAGAGTTCTAATCATGGTCTCGAAATTCGACCATTGCCTGAACGACCTGTTATATCGATACCGCGCTGGCGGATTACGGATTGCTTTACCGGCAATCGTTTCGAATCATGCCGACCTTGCCGAATTGGTTGAATGGCACGGCATTCCTTACTATCACATTCCAGTAACACGGAAAACACGCGAAAAAGCGGAACAACAATTACTGGAGATTTTCACCGATACGCAGACCGAATTAGTCGTACTAGCCCGTTACATGCAAATCCTGTCAGACCAGCTCTGTACAAAACTGGCCGGGCGAGTCATTAACATTCACCACTCATTTCTTCCAGGCTTCAAAGGCGCTAAACCTTATCAACAGGCGCACGAACGCGGGGTCAAATTGATTGGCGCAACAGCACATTACGTGACTCCGGATCTGGATGAGGGCCCGATCATCGAACAGACGGTCGAGCGCGTCGACCATAGCCATTCCACCGAGGACATGGTTGCTATAGGACGTGACGTCGAATCAATCACGTTGGCGCGCGCCGTACGGTTCCACACAGAGCACCGGGTATTCCTGAATGGGAAAAGGACGGTCGTGTTCCGCCGTTGATCGACTGCGCGAGCGGAATATTCTCAGGCGGATTTGCGCCCTTGTATGACCGGCCGAAGAAATTCAGCCGCCTGCCCCAACACCTGCTCCGTCGTCTCCCAGCCGATGCAAGCATCAGTCACGGATACACCGTATTCCAGGGCAGACGGATCGCCGTTGACGGGCTGCTTGCCCTCCCGCAAATTGCTCTCCAGCATAAAGCCATAGATCGAACGATTACCGTTGATGATCTGTTCGAAGCAGTCGCGTGCGACCAGAGGCTGCAACGCCGGATCCTTGTTCGAGTTGCCATGGCTACAATCGATGACGATGCGTTGCGGAAGCTCGGCTTCCCGCAGGGCCTTTTCACATAGCGCTACGCTCACAGAGTCGTAGTTCGGCCTCCCACCACCACCACGCAATACGACGTGGCCGTAACGGTTACCGCCGGTTTGAAAAACGGCGCTGCGGCCGTCCTGATTGATCCCTAGAAAATGATGCGGCTGCTGTGCCGACTCCAGTGCATTCACCGCTACATCCAACGACCCGTCAGTGCCGTTTTTGAAGCCTACCGGGGTGGAAAGGCCACTCGCCATTTCACGGTGGGTCTGCGACTCGGTGGTTCGTGCTCCGATCGCCGTCCAGGTGACCAGATCACCCAGATACTGTGGCATGATTGGGTCCAGCGCTTCGGTGGCGGTCGGCAAACCGATGTCAGTGAGATTCAACAACAATTCCCGGGCCATGTGGATTCCTTTCTCGACCTGGAAGGAATCGTTCATGTCAGGGTCATTGATCAACCCTTTCCAGCCGACCGTGGTTCGGGGCTTCTCAAAGTACACCCGCATGAGTATGAAAATGACGTCCCCGACCGAGTCGGCAATCGACCTAAGCCGACCGGCATACTCGAGCGCAGCAGAAATATCATGGATCGAGCACGGGCCGACTACCGCAAACAAGCGCGGATCACGGCGATCGAGGATGTTCTGTAAGGTCCGCCGGCTTTCAATGATCATTCGCTCGGCAGCCGGGCTCACCGGCAACGCCTTCTTCACCTCCTCAGGCGTCGGCAAGATGCTTTTGGCAACGACGTTTACGTTGTGAATTCGGTTATCCATGCTTATTCAACCTCTTCCGCGGTCGCTACTGCAGCGCTAGAGCTCCCCGCGGGGCCGCATAGGATAGCAGTTTTCGACGCCTTTTGGCCTCGCCGGTGCTGGTAGGAATGACGGTGGCAGGTCCCCAGTCCCAAATTTACGTCGTGTCTGGAACCAAGCTGTCGTAGAATTTCCGCTCCCGATCAGCATCAGAACAAAAACTAGGAAACACCATTGGTTCGCAGGAAGAATCTCCGACGGCGCGAAAAACTGGGCAAATATCGAATTGAGCGCCGCCTGTCCACCGGGCCACGCGCAACGGTCTACCAAGCCTATGACACGATCCACGGGATTCGGGTCGCGCTGAAAATTCCCGTGCCGGAACTCATGGATGATGCGTTTCTCGACGAGTTTCGTCGCGAGGCGCGATTGTCCGTGCGGATGGAGCACCCCAACGTATTGCCGGTTCAAAATGCCAGCTTTATCGACGACTTATTTGTTATTGCAATGCCGCTGGGGGTGGAAACGCTCGGCGACCGGATGTCGCGACGTATGTCCACGGCCCTGGCCCTCGACTACACGAAACAAGCCCTCGCCGCAGTCGCACACGCGCACAGCCGCAACATCATTCATTGTGATGTTAAGCCTGAGAATTTCATTATCTTTCCGGGTCACCGTTTGAAGCTGTCCGATTTTGGTTTCTCCAAGGTCGCCCTGCGAACCATCAAGGCTTCAGGATCCGGTACCGTTGGTTACCTGGCGCCGGAACAGGCCCTCGGCCGACCGATGTACCAGTCGGACGTATTTTCGCTGGGGATGGTCATCTACCAGATGTTCAGCGGCCACCTGCCCGAATGGCCGTTCAAGTGGCCCCCACCCGGTCAGGCCCGCCTACGCACCAAGCTCAGGCCAAAAATGATCACTTGGCTCCGCAAAAGCATCGAGTACCGCCCGCACGCCCGGTATCGGAACGCGGTCGCTATGGAGCGGGATTTCAGCAAGATTCATTTGAAGGTTAAAAAGCGTGTCAGCTAAGCAGCAATCGGCTGGCATGCATCGCGGTCGCCTGGAAAAAAACCGCCTGTACGTTGGCGACCTTGACAGAGAATCGGATGTCTACCAGACATGCATAGGTCACGTCGCCGTTTCAACTGTTGCAGATATCGAAAAGCCAGGTCCAAACGAAGACTCGGCAGCAATTGTCCCGGTGAACGGTGACGGCCTCGTGCTAATGGTGGCTGACGGTGTTGGCGGGCTGCCTGCTGCAAAACGCGCGTCAAACCTGGCCGTGCAAACCATCTGCGATTACCTGAGCAATGTCGATGAGGAAGAGACGCGTTTGCGAACGGCAATTCTCGACGGTATCGAGGCGGCGAACCAGGCCCTGCTTGAGCTCGGTACCGGTTCAGCTACTACGCTCGCTCTCGTTGAGACTCGGCAGGACTACGTTCGCAGTTACCATGTCGGCGATTCGAGCATCTGGCTCTGCGGCCAGCGAGGGCGCATTAAATTGCAGACTACACCCCACTCGCCAGTCGGGTTCGCGGTGGAGTCGGGATTGTTGGACGAGTCCGATGCGCTGGCGCATGAGGAGCTCAACCTTATCTCAAATGCGATAGGCACCACTGACATGAGGATTGAAATCAGCTCCGAACTGCCGTTGGCAGCGCGAGATACCGTTTTAATAGCCAGCGATGGTTTGTTCGACAACCTTCTCGAAACAGAGATTATCGATACGATACGCAAAGGGCCGTTGAGCGCAGCGATTCAATCATTGACTGAACTAGCCGCTGCCCGTATGCGGGAGCAACGCGACGATGCGCCGTCCAAGCCGGACGATTTCACCGCGGTTCTGTTCCGCCCCGATGGAAAAGCGACGAGTACCCGCACTTCGTCATCCTGAACCCGCATCGAACCAGGCTGACAGGCGCCGCACAAATGCTCCGGCGCTACGCTGTCGCTAACGCGCTCTTCGCATTTGCCCGACGCCCTGGACGGTAAAGAAGACGTTGCATTCGGCGTTTGTCCGGTCAACTTCGCCGCGTTGTGCAATCCAGGCACGGTGCCGGGGGTGTTGTCGGAGGCTACATCGGAACGCCGGAGCCGAGACAACGCGACCGGCGACGCGCCGGAGCTTCATCACGCTCGGCTGACAGGGACCGCGGCATGGCGGCGGCGCGGCATCGGGTTTGCTCACCTTCTCCCGATGAGTAAAATGGGCTTCTACGCATTCGGAGAATAACAATGACAAAGGCTTCCACGATCCAGAGCTTCGAGCCCGGCGACATTTTCGCCGGCGCAGTTTTGCTGAATGACCCAGACGATGACCACGCCGGCGACGGGCGCATCATCCAGTACGACAGCGACCTCAACGAAAAAGGCGTGCTGTGGACAGAAGGCACCACCCACCTGATTGGTGGCCTGAAATTCGCCCCCGATGGGACTCTTTGGGCGTTCGACAGCCAAGCATACAAAGTGCTGCGTATCAGCCCGGACGGCAAGCAGCTTCCGGATGCTGATTTCCCGAAACGCTCGTTCTCCAACGTCACCTTTGCACCGGATGGCACCGTTCTACTGGGAGAACACCTGGTCGGCGCTGAGATCAAACTTCCGCCGGACCGTCCTCTCGGCACCAAACTGCCGTTCCTGCCAGGAGAGGAGCGTTTTGGCGACGGACATGTTTTCCGATGCACGGTCGACGGCGACATCGTTCAGGAATATGCGACCGAAACCGATGGCGGCATGCCCGGCTTTCTCGGCGTTACAGGCTCTGCGCTTTCGCCCGATGGCAAGACTCTAATCTACCTGTCAGAACTGGGGCCTCGAGTTTTTCGCTACGATCTTGAAAACGACAAGCAGCTACCGGATTTGATCACCTATTCGAAGGAGTCCGGCATGATGGCAATGGCAATCAGTTACCTGCCAAACGAAACGCTGATGACGATCCGCGGACATTTCCGCAAGGGCTTTGATGTGGTAACGCTGGACGCCGAGGGCAACGCAACGCGCGAATATTCGCCCGGGGGTCCCGGTTGGGCTGCGCTAGGCCAGGGCATCGACAACGACTACGCGCTGATCGGTAACTTTCGCACCGGCACGGTAGCTAAGCTTGATCTCAAATCCGGTGACATCGTCGCGCGCGCTGAAACAGGTGTTGAACGGGCACTGGCCGGTATCGCCCAATTCCCGGGCTAATCGCGAACGCCCTGGAACCTGATTGAACGCAGCCGCAAGCGCGTAGCCGCACGCGGCCGATCAATCAGCGCTTGCTACCACGGAATAATCGTTCCGTCGTACTGCCAAAACGTACCCGAAGTTTCGAGATTCAGCCCGTCTATGTTTCGGATCATGTCAGCGACCGCGTCGGTTGGCGATCTCAGCATGCTCTTCGGCAAACCTGCCATGAAATCCGTATCGGTAGGACCGGGATTGACCATACCGACGCTGATTCCTTTTCGCTTGAGCTGCATCGCCAAATTCACCATGAGCATATTCACGGCCGCTTTGCTGCTGCGGTAGAAATACAATCGCGGCTGAGTCGCGCCGCCGATTGAGCCCTCGCTGCTCGAAACCGTCACGATCTTTTTCTGCTGGCTGGCCAGCACGTTTTCGTAGAAGGCCTCCGACATCTTCAGCGGCGCAATGGTGTTGGTAAGCAACACTTCATCGAATGCCTCGTACTGCAGCTTCCGAAACATCTGATTCCGCGCGCCTCCATTGATGCCGGCATTGTTGAGCAGAATATCGATTGGCGTATCTGCATACTTCTCTGACAGCGCGTCGATCACGTCGAAATCCTGCACATCGAGTTGTTCAATTATGACGAGGCCCGGGTGCTTCTCGGCCAGTGCATTCAGATCATCCGCTGCATCGGGACGGCGCGCCGTAGCTATGACTCGCCAGCCGCGATCGACGTACTGACGGGTGAATTCCAGCCCCAGGCCCCGGTTTGCGCCGGTAATCAGTACGGTCGGTATATAGGGCAAGTCCTCCGACGCCTCTTGGGCGACAGCAGGCAGCAGCATAGCCAGTAGGAGGCCGCTGACCGGTACAACCAGTAGCCAGCGTATTCGGTCAATACCCTTGCGAGGCAATTTTGAAATCATTTCCGGATTCTCCAGCGTTTGACTTTTTAATATCTGCCTACCAAGGCAGCACCGTATCGTCGTAATTGAAATAGCTACCGCTGTTCTCCAGCGTGAATCGGTCGATGTTGCGCATCATATCGGCGGCGGCAACCTCTGGCTGCCGGATACTCGGAATTCTGCTTCTGAATGGCTCCGGAATGAAGTCGGTTGCGGTCGCGCCTGGTGTAACCAAACCGACGATGACTTTCCTACGGCGCATCTGCAATGCGAGATTCACCATTTGCATGTTCACCGCGGCCTTGCTGCTCCGGTACCAATAGAGCATCGGCATCATGACCTCCGCGATGGATCCCTGGCTACTCGAGACCGTAATCATCTTCTTAAGATTGCTGGCCTCGACGTTCTTGCGAAATGCCTCACACATCTTGATCGGGCCCACGACATTCACCGCCATGACTTCGAAGAAGACCGGATAATTCAATTTACCGAAAATCTGATTTTCAGCGCCGCCGCCTATTCCCGCGTTGTTCAGCAGCACATCGATCGGCTCGCCCGCGTATTTAGTTGCCAGTTCGTCGATATTCTCGAGATCGGTAACGTCCAGCTTTTCGATAACTATTCCGGGGTTGTCTGCCGCAAGTTCCTGCAGCGCAGTGGCTTTATCAGGAGTACGGCAGGTCGCAATTATTCGGGTATCGAGCTCGGCGTACTGGCGAGCGAATTCAAACCCTAGCCCCCGGTTCGCACCAGTAATAAGTATCCTCGAACCCGCACTGACCGGCCTGGCGACTCTGTCCTCCGGCGCGAAATTAGCCGGCGTACTGGCGTGCCCGGCGGCGTTTGTCTCGTGAGCCGCAAGAACCGCAGCGGCCATGCCCGCTGCGGCGGCCATGAATTCCCTTCGGTCCACGTGAGACTGCTCGTTGTCGTCGTGTGGCTTTGTCATCGTTGTCATCCTTCTAAGGAGTTTTCATCACATCAATGTTCCGCCCGCCGCCTGTGGCCGGCAACGCGCCGCGATGCATCGAACCTCATCTTCAGGCAACATTTCCAGTACCCGCACTTACGCGCCGGGCGACTGTACGCTATTCCAACCTGCTGGCAAGAAATCTCAACCGGAAATGGTCAGTTTGTCCGTTTCTGAATCAGCCACCAAAGAACTCGAGCAGAGTGGTCGCCCAGTCCGCTTGGTCGTCGGGGAGATCGCGATATTGGCAGGCGCTGACTGCGCTAGCGGCCGCCTGCGTGTGCGGCCGATTTGGGTCCCATGCAGCAGCGCACAATAAGGTCGGGGCTCTAAGTGCGTTTAGCTGCGCCCGCACGGGATACTGGAAAAAGCTGCGGCATGCGTGGCGCCAATTCGGGCCGGCCTTCAGCATGGCCACGACGCGAGTGTGCACCGATTTGGCATCTATCTGCGGATCGGCCCGGATAATGCTGTCGCCACTGCGACGAAACCAGGGCCAATACAGGGACTGGTCCCGGACCAGATGCCAGGTTTCCATCAGGTGCCCACCGTGCCACACCGGCACGATGGCCGGTGCATAGCTGGCAAGCAACGACTGTGGCTCGCCTTCAGCCAGGTATTGCAGCCCACTGATTGCCAGACTTTGGACCCGGCCCGCATGTGTTCGCGCAAGGTCCAATGCAACCAGGCCACCGCCCCATTGACCGTAGACATCGACCTGATCGACACCGAGGACGTCCAACACATCGGACAACGCTTCGCGATATCTGGCGACCGTAACCGCCTCATCAGGGTGCGTGGTATCGGATTCTCCGTGACCCGGAAGCTCGACAACAATCACCGGACGACGGGATCGGATTGCCTCGGCAACGGGCCCCACCGTTTCGGCGGCCCCACCGGCACCGTGCTGAATCAACACTGGCCGACCGTCGGCCTCGAAGTTGCATTGGACTCGGAGCTGGCCACCGCGGACATCGACCATCCGGTTCCAGAGACGCCCGGGAACTGCGCGGCTTGTCTCAACTTCCGGCACGTTGCCGCCCGGATCGCGTTTCAGAAATTCCAGCGCCATCTCCAGGGTTTCTTCCGATGAACCTCCAGGGCGCACTTCGACCTGTTCCGAAGTGTGCTTGATTCGGTCGAGGTGATTGCGCAATGGATCTTGTTCGGCAGCGGTGATCAACGCGGGTACCCGCAGATACCTGAGCGCCAAATCACCCCGATACCGAAATGCAGCCGCATAGGCAACGTGATAATTATCGTCGGCGCGCAGAAAATCGATTACCGCCTCGTTCAAATGTTCTGCATCCGGCATCGATAGATCCATACGAGCCGCGGACGTACTTTCATACCAGGGAAAGAAAATCAGCTGATCTCGATGGCGGGCCCATAGCCAGGCCAGGTGACTACCATCCCAAGCGGGACGAAACGGAGGCAGATAGTTTGCCAGGAACTCCTGGCGTTCACGGTCCTCAAACACGACAAAACCGTTGGCGACCAGGCAGGAAACTCGCTCGGGATGCCGCGCCGCCAGCGCGACGGCCATGCCGGCGCCGGTATGCATTCCATACACCGCGGCCGACTCCAGGCCGATCGCGTCCATGAACTCCACTAGCGCCTCGGCAAAAGCTTCCATGTTTGCTGCCGGGTCGCCGAGAGGATCCGATACTCCATAGCCCGGATGATCAGGGGCAACGACGGTAAACGACTCGCCCCAGCGTTCTATGAGTTCGATGAATTCTGCAGATGACCGCGGCGACTGGTGCAGTAGTAACATCGCCGGGCCGTCGCCGCAGCGTCGATAGTGAACCTGGCGTGTCCCCGAGCGCCCGTCGATCGTGACGAAATGCCGCTTGATGCGCATCAGAAATAATTGATCGGCTAGCTTAACCGGTCGCTTTCAGCTTCGGCTTTGCAGCATCTTCGGCGCCGAGCAACGGAATCGAGTCCAACACCCAACCCTTCTGTTGACGGCGCGCCGGGCCCGGGACCGCATACGCCACTTTGCGCCTGTTTCGTGCGACCGCGTCGGTATCTATACGCCAACCGTTTGCATCCCATTCCTTCAGCGCCTCGCGATACATCAGGATGCATTTGTCCGACGGTGTCATGAATTCCCTGGTGTTGGTGGGCGGCGTCAATGCAGGGTTCAGGTTTTCAATTATTTTGACGTCTTGATCTGCCACATATTGGTTGCGATCGATGACATTCTGGTCCATCGCGGGCTTGAGGAAAGAGTTGCGCATGCAGACCAGGTAAATATGAGTACTGCTGTCATCGATCGGACGCTCCATCAGGTATTGGTGGATCCAGGCTTCATCGGACAAATGAATATATGTCCAAACCTGGTTAGGCCCATGGAAACCGGTGCCAACCTCCAGTTTGCCAGAGTCCGGACGGGTGTCCTTCATCTGGTTGTCGTCGGTTAGTGAGGGAGCGTTGAAATCATGCCAGAAACCCTTGCCCCAACCACTCGGTTCCACGATGCGCATCTCGTCAACCTTGTACTCCTCGTCCTCACCTTCAAAGCCATGAGTATCGTGCACGAACTCGTTGTGCGCCGGATCAATACCGTTTTCTACTGAGCGCTCGTAATTGGCCTTTAGCGTGTAGTCCTGAATGGTCGGTCGCCAGCCATCCTGGTCCCATTCTGCGACATCGATGACCGGGGGTCGCTGATCTTCTGGAAGGTCGCCGAGGAATGCGAGTATCAGACCGAATTTTTCTTCGACCGGATAGGCATCGATTCTTGTTCGCCCAGGAATCCTGGCATTTTTGCCGAGCGAAGGAACACGGTGCACGTTGCCATCGGCATCAAACTGCCAGCCATGGTAGGGGCACTCGATGCAGTTGCCCTTGATCTTGCCCCCGGAAAGTGAACCGCCCCGGTGAGTGCAAGTGTTACTGACACAAGCCGTATCGCCGTTCTCGTCCCGAAAGAGCACAAAATCCTGTCCCAGAGCACCGACCTTCATTGGCTTGTCGGTCAATTCCTCGATCCGCGCCATCGGGTACCAGAAGTTGATGTACATGTATCGGGCTCACTCCAACCATTCGTCAGGCCGCGGCAACGCTGCAGCTGGCGCGTTATTTCTTGTGCTCGCCAGCGGGGATTGAACGGTTTCCGTCCGCACAGCCACAGACGGCTTTAATGGCCGCAGTTTATCACGGGCCCTCGACACCATACATGCCGCAGCGGGTACTTGATGCTGGAAACCAGCGCTATGACGTTGGCTGGTTTATGCCTGTTCCTGCACCGGGGCCATCGCGGCGCTGCGTCGGCGAATCATCAACACGATGAGGAAACAAGGCAGCATCATCATCGCACCGACATACAGCGGGCTGTTTATGCCGACTGTCTGGAACAGCAAACCCGATACGGTCGGACCAAAAGACCTGCCGAACCAACCTGCCGATTGATAGACTCCGATGACAAGCCCCCGCTCTGATTCACCAGCGTGGTGCGATACCCAACTGACTCCGATGGTATTAAACATTGCACCAGCGCCCGCCGTAAACGTGATGCCGATCATCATTAATTGCCAACTCGGCACCTGGGTCATGAGGATCAGGCCAAAAGCGTAGGCGACGACCGCGCCCATCAACAGCTTGGCCTCGCCAAAAATCGGCGCAAGCTTTCCAGCCAGAAACATTTGCACGATCATGACGACGAAGCCGAGATACATGAATATGAAACCCACATCCCTCGGACCCCAATCGAAGCGGATTTCGGACCAGAGTGGGAAAATCGTTTCGAACATCGCCATTGCAAAGAACACGAGAAACCCCATCACCACCATCTCGACGAGTATCGGCCGGCGCAGCACATGTACAAATGCCTTGACCCCACTGGACTCGGTCTCGGCATCGTGTGCCGCCGAACCCAGCACGCTTGTCCGGCGGGCAGGCTTTCCTTTAGAAACAGCAAAATGGCAATAAAGGTCAGCAAGCAAATCGCCGCCGCCGCCAGCGACGGCAAATAAAGACTCGCGGTCTCGGCATCGGCGCCAGCAAGCAGACCGCCAATAGCCGGGCCCGTCATAAAACCCAGGCTGACCGCGCCGCCGACGAAACCCATGCCCTGCACCCGCTTGTCGGCGGGCGTGATGTCAGACACATAAGCAGTGGCAACCGCGAAATTGCCGGCCAGCAAACCAGTTAAAAACCGCGCAAACATCAATATCCACAGGTCCGTCGCGTAGGCCATAACCAGATAGGCGAGCCCCGAGCCGAGCATCGTTACGAGCAACATCGGTTTGCGGCCAAACCTATCGCTGAGCCGACCCCAGATTGGCGTTGCAATGAACTGGCCGACTGCAAAGGTCGAGACAACGGCTGCGGCGACCATCGGCGAGGCACCCATGTTCGTTGCCGCGAACATGAATGGCGGCAGCACGAGTCCGAAACCCATGCCACTCATCAGAATGACGATGAACACAGTAACCATTAAGCTGCAGAAACCCGTTGGCCGTCGGGCAATGAATGATTCCAGGCTGCGGAGGTTCTTGCCCGGTGATCCGCCGCGGAAGAGGCGCGCGTACTATCGGAGAAAACCCTGCGCCTGTAAAGATTACGAATTAATTGGCCACACTGTGGCGGGAAGCGCGTTGTTGGTCGGAGACTAAATTGGCTATTTGTATTCGAACTGTACCCGGCCACTTTTCAAGGCCGTGAAATCAGTGTCGCGCAGGAAACGCTTCGCTGCTGCATCACCTTTTAAGTACGCGTTCAAAAACGCGGTGTTTGCCATGCGCACAATCTCCACGGCTTCGGGATCGGGCTCACCGCCGCGATTATCCCGACATAGCAACCCACCGAGGTAATGATCAGCGTCCTTAAGGACCAGGTAATACTTGTCACCCGGAGGCGCCAAACGATAGCCCGACATTCGCCACTGCCATGGGAACGTCTCTCCGGTTCCAACGTTGCCCTCGTCATTGGTTCCGCCGGACGCAAATAACGGGCCGGTCAATTCACTGAATGCGCTTTCGGCCAAAACCGTACCATCCAGCATGGCCGTCGGGCCAACACCGCTCAACACTACAGCGGCGTCAAAGCGATCGTCGGAATAGTCCCCCTGAATGCCGTCTTCGGGACTCTCAAGGGTCAAACCGGACTTGATCATTGCGATCATGCCGCCGAATGAATGACCGGCAACTGCCATGTGTTCTCGATCGGTCTTGCCCCGCAGGTCACGGACTTGCGCCTCGATTCGGTCCAGGGCATCCAATACAAAACTCATGTCCCGGATACGGGACGACATCAGCGATTGGAGCGCGCCCGGTGACAGTTTTCCGTTGTTCGGGGAATCCAGGTGATTGGGCAATATCACGATATATCCGTGCGACACCCAATGATCCGTGATTTCTGCATACAGTTGCGGATAACAAAACGCGCCGTGGGAAAAAACAATTACCGGAAATGGACCGGCACCAATCGGATACGTCACTCGTAAACTGACGTCCCGGTTCTGGACTGCGTCGTACACGACGACCGGGTCGACTGCCATCACGGCATATGGCCCCGCCTGTCGCAGCTGCGAAGGATCGAGTTCAGTACCGGTCTTCGCGCAGCCATACACCGCGATTATCAGAACGAGGACCCACGCTGTCTGTCTCTGTTGGCTCATCAGTCCATATTGTTCCACGCCGAAGAACGGCGCCAATACTATGGCTCGCGCACCCATTTGCCAATGGCAATGGCGTGGACGAACGCCGATGCAGCAGTTGCATGTTGCGGGCTGAACGTTTACAAGAGGAGTCGGCGCCTACGCCAGACCAGATTGGGGAGAATTCAAATGCAAAACCAAAATGACCCCGAGGGCAGTCGCCTGCCGATAAAAATCGACTCTACATCAAACGGTGAGTTCATCCCGCGCGCCCTGGAGCCGCACAATTTGCATGCCAACGCCCTGGCCCGGGAACAAGCCGGTCAGCACGCCAAACGCAGCGGCCTGAGCCGCCGAACATTTTTGACCTCGGCCTGCGGCGCCGCCACGACGCTGCTGGCGTTCAACCAGGCACACCAGGCATTTGGCAAGACCGGTGGTTTCTACAATATTCCAGCAGCAGCAGCGCTCGAAGCGGACGTGGCAATAGCTGCGCTGGCACAAACCGAGTTCATCTTCGATATCCAGGGTCATCACGTGAACCCCCTGGCCCGCTGGCGCGCGCCCACGACCGGGCTTGCGAACGGTTTGAAATTCTTTCCCCATGGAAAATGCTCGTATCTCGATCCCGATTCCGAGTTCGGACACCTGGAGTGCTTTACCGGCGAGGCATTCATTAAGGAAATGTTCATGGACAGCGACACGGACATGGCGGTGCTGACCTTTACACCGTCGACCGAGGAGGACATGGCACTGACCACCGATGAGGCGGCGGCTACCCGGGAACTGGTCGATGCACTGGACGGGTCACAGCGGTTATTGATCCATGGCCGCGTGATACCGAATCTCGACGGCGACATTGCGCGCATGCCCGAACTCGCCGAAACCTGGAAAGCAGTTGCGTGGAAAACCTACACGCAGTTCGGTCCGGCCGAAGACAGTGGCTGGTGGCTGGACGACGACGAATTCGGTGCGCCGTTGCTGGCAATGGCGAGGGAAACCGGCATACGGGTCATTTGTGTTCACAAGGGGCTGCCGCTGCCACCGCCGATGATGAGCGACAAGAACCAACAGTATGGTGCTTGCCGCGATGTGGGTCCCGCTGCCCGGCAAAATCCCGACATGGCGTTCATCATCTATCACTCCGGGTTTGATCCCGGGATCACCGAGGGCCCGTACGGATCCAACGAAAATGGCCGCGGCATCGATTCACTGATCCAGTCGATGCAGGACAACGATCTGGGGCCGGGCAGCAACGTGTATGCCGAACTCGGCAGCACCTGGCGTTACCTGATGAGGGACCCGACCAGGCCGCGCACGGCAGCGGCAAGCTGCTGAAGTATGTTGGCGAGGACAACGTCGTCTGGGGTACCGATTGCATCTGGTACGGATCGCCCCAGGACCAGATCCAGGCGTTCCGGACCTTTCAGATCTCTGACGAACTGCGTGAACAGTATGGGTATCCGCAGCTCACGCCGGAAATTCGCGCCAAGGTGTTTGGCCTGAATGCGGCCGTACCATACGGTATTGACACCGCGGAGATCGCTTCCGGATTCGGCCGGGATACCATGCACCGGGCGCGTGAAAACTACGCCAACCGCATAGACCCCACCTACGTGACCTACGGTCCGAAGACCCGCAGGGAGTTCCTGCGGCTCAGGAACGATCCCGGCTAGCCGGAGCGCATCAGTCGTTTAGCGCCGACAGCGGGTCGGTTGGTGGCAGATTCAGTGCCGCTACGGCCGGCGCCGATGTCCCGCCGGAGCATTCGCGCTGGGACCAGGATCCTGGAATTGCCCGCCTATCCCATCGGCAGCGGTGTGACTGATCTGCAAATCGATGCCACTCAGCGCAGCATCGGCGTCCGTGATATCCGATGGCTGCGGAATCGTCAGATAGGCGCCGCAGGCCTCACCAGCATCACATATGAACAGGTCGTTGTTGGCATCGGTGCCGGCGACGACCTGATAGTCGCCCGGTGCCACGTCGACAAACGTGAACGCGTACTGGCCATTGACAACACTGACGTTACACTGACCGGTCACAAAATCGTTGTCGCAGCGTCCCGCCGAATTGCCCGTTTGCGCATCCAGCAGCAACACGTACACGAAGCCGGCATCGCTGCCCAACGGTATCGGCGACACCTGCACGATGATCTCGATCGGCGCATCGTTAACGTCGGAGTGCGCCGTAATCGTCGTCGAGTGAATTCCATCCGCGAGCCCACTACGGTCGACCGTTACCGTGTATATGCCAAGACCTTCAGGGTCTACCTGGCCTGGCACCGGGTCCACGGTTACCCACGGAACCGGAATCGTGAAATCGATCAGATTTAATACGCCGGTGCGAACATTACGAACGGTAATTTCAATGACCGAATTGGTCGCGCCGAAATTCAATGCTCCCGGAGTAACGCCGAGTGTCGGGTTGTCGGGCGGTGGTGCGCCACCGGTATTCTGCGCCGCGGCTACTGCCTTCTGCGCATTGATTAAACCGTAACCGAACGAATTATCCCGACCGGCGTCGCCGAGGTCATCGGTCAGGTCGCCACTGGCCAGCATTTGATCGATCTGGCCGGGAGTCAATGCAGCGTTGACGGCTTTCATCAGGGCGATGACTCCGGCTACGTGCGGACTGGCCATCGACGTTCCGGCGCAAAACACGTAACCAAGGCCGATCAGGCCGGAAGAATCGTCGGCTCCGGTGCTGAGAACAAAATCGACAAAGCCGTCGCCGTTGACATCGGTACCGAAGTCACCGCCGGGGGCCGCGACATCGATCGTGCTACCGCGGTTCGAATAACTGGCGAGGCTGCTGTCGATAGCAACGGCGCTGACCGAGATGACGTTCTGGTATGCGGCCGGATACGACGGCGCCGTCGTCGACTCGTTGCCGGCTGCGGCAACGGCGACGACCCCTGCTGCGCGCGCCGCGTCAAACGCAGCCTGTTCTGCCCCGCTGGGTGAACCGCCACCCAGGCTCAGATTAATCACATCGACCGGCGGATTGATCGTTGTACCCGAACTGTTGGACAGGCCCGCCGCGTATCGAACTGCCTGGATAATATCGAAGGAACTGCAACCGAGAAATCCGCAGACGCGCAGCGGCAGAATTCGTGCATCT